>Ga0182024_10009966_pt1 | contig 19492 bp, 12 predicted proteins | sample P32metaG_FD_120480 | JGI IMG/M metagenome (GOLD analysis project Ga0182024, IMG submission 120480) | Permafrost microbial communities from Stordalen Mire, Sweden - P3-2 metaG (Illumina Assembly) | ecosystem: Environmental > Terrestrial > Soil > Wetlands > Permafrost | place: Sweden: Stordalen... | reverse complement strand
CTACCGGGAGAATCTGGCTCTGAAGGCAGAAGTCGACCAGGCGTCGATGTTCGAGGAGATCGTCGGCACTTCTCCCGCCCTCCGTGCGGTACTCTCTCGTGTATCCAAGGTTGCTCCTACGGAGTCTACCGTTCTGATCACCGGCGAAACGGGGACGGGCAAAGAACTGATCGCGCGTGCCGTCCACAAACGTTCGCAACGTTCCTCGCGGGCCTTTGTCAGCGTGAATTGCGCCGCCATCCCACGCGATCTGATCGCGTCAGAACTGTTCGGCCATGAAAAGGGCGCCTTTACGGGGGCAATGCAGCGGCGTTTGGGGCGCTTTGAGTTAGCCGATGGAGGCACGATCTTCCTCGATGAAATCGGAGAACTTCCTGCCGAGACCCAGATCGCTCTGTTGCGTGTTTTGCAGGAGCGCGAGTTTGAGCGTGTCGGCGGAACTGGATCCATCCGAGCTAATGTTCGTGTGATTGCTGCCACGAATCGTGACTTGCAGGCGGCTATCGCTGGAAACACATTCCGGAGCGACCTGTTTTACCGGCTCAACGTTTTTCCTATCGAGGTGCCGCCCCTGCGGGAACGACGGGAGGACATTCCGGTGCTGGTTGCGTACTTCATCGATCGTTACGCAAGGAAAGCGGGAAAGCGCATCCGCAGCGTAAACAAGATGAGTCTGGAACTTCTTCAGTCGTATTCCTGGCCGGGAAATATTCGCGAGTTGCAAAACATCATCGAGCGATCGGTCATTGTGTGCGACACGGAGAATTTCTCCGTGGACGAGAGTTGGCTTTCGCGGCAACCTCCTCGCAGCGCGCCGAAAAGCCAACCAGAGCTATCTCGAAAGCTTGCCGGCGAGGAGATAGAGATGATTGAGGCTGCCCTGCGCGAAAGTGGAGGCAGAGTGTCAGGGCCTTCAGGCGCGGCAGTCAAGCTGGGTATTCCGGGTTCTACCCTGGACTCAAAGATCAGGTCGCTTAGAATTGACAAGAATCGCTTCAAGCCCGCGAATTCCTCATTTGATCACCCTTAAAGATATCTCTGACGAGTTTCTTAGTGATGCGCGAACCGACCCGAGGGACACATCTTGCACTCTTATTTGGTGGCCAAGAGGTACCGCCAAAGCATCGGAGCGAGGCGAATATGGCTCAGTCGAACATCCAAAAGCGGAAGATCCAGCCAATGATCCAACGCTACGGCTTGGCAGTGTCTGCCGTCGCAATTGCTCTCGAGTCTGCGCTCTTCCTGGCAAGCCACAACTTCCAAGGGGTGGAGTTCCCGCTCTTCCTGTTCGCAATGGCCCTGGTAGCTTGGTATCAAGGGACCGGACCGGCAATTCTGGCGCTTCTGCTTTCAAGCGTCGCCTTTAATTACTACTTCACTGTGCCGGTTCACACACTCTATGTCACGCGTTCGGAAATTCCGTACTACGTGATGTTCGTCCTGTTTGCGTCTCTTGTCACCTGGTTTAGTGCGGTCCGCCGCCGCGTGGAATCGCAGCTTCTGCGGGCCCGCGATGAACTCAAGGCGGAGGTGATCGAGCGAACCCAGCAGGCCAGCCTCCTGGATCTCACACACGATTCGATCTTCGTCCGGGATATGAGCAATACCATCACGTACTGGAATCGAGGAGCCCAGGAACTGTATGGATGGACGCCGGGGCAGGCGATTGGAAAGCGGTCCCATGATCTCCTGCGGACGGTTTTTCCGGCGCCGCTCGAAGACATCAATGCAGAGTTGCTGCGAACTGGGCGTTGGGAAGGCGAAATCAAGCATACGAAATCCGGCGGAGCGATGGTTACGGTATCGAGCCGATGGTCGCTGCGCTGCGACGAAAATGAACGTCCCGCAGCAATCCTGGAAACTAACAACGACATTTCGGGCCAGAAGCGCCGGGAGGAGGAAATTCGTGCTCTAAATTCGAATCTCGCGAAGGGGTCCGCGGAACTGCAAGCCGCCAACAAGGAGTTAGAAGCGTTTGCATATTCGGTATCGCACGACCTGCGCGCACCACTTCGCCACATGGCTGGATTTGCAGAATTACTTCAGAAAAAGGCATTCTCAGTGCTGGACGACAAAAGCCAGCGATACATGATGATGATCCTGGAATCGGCCAAGCGGATGGGCAACCTGATCGACGACCTTCTTGCATTCTCAAGGATGGGGCGGCTTGAAGCGCAAATGACTCTGGTCGATCTCGATCAACTCGCCAAGGAAGTCGTCAACGAAGTGCGGCAGGAAGCCGATGGCCGCGAGATCGTGTGGCGGATCGACTCGCTCCCAACATGTCACGGGGACCGCTCGATGTTGAGGATTGTTTTTGTTAACCTTGTATCGAATGCGATCAAGTTCACGCGCCAAAGAGCGCGTGCCGAGATTGAGATTGGCTGCGCCAAAGGAAGCGAACGTGAAGCAGTCGTGTTCATCAGGGACAACGGGGCAGGCTTCGATATGAAGTACGTCGATAAACTGTTTGGCGTGTTTCAACGCTTGCATCACGCGGACGCATTTGAGGGTACTGGCATTGGCCTCGCTACCGTTCAACGGATCATTCACCGCCACGGAGGCAAGGTCCGTGCCGAGGGCGCGGTCGATCAAGGCGCAACATTCTATTTCTCGGTTCCGAAATCCTGAAAGGACGCTATGGAAAACCTGGGACGTATTTTGATGGTCGAGGACGACCCCAATGATGTGGAGCTGACCATGACTGCTCTGGAGGGACACAACCTCGCCAATGAAGTGATTGTGACTCGTGACGGCGAAGAAGCACTGGACTACCTCTATCGCCGCGGGAAATACACCACGAGGTCGAGCGACCATCCGGCCGTCATACTTCTGGATCTCAAATTGCCCAAAATAGATGGGCTGGAGGTCTTGCGGCAAGTCAAGTCCGACGACAATCTGAAGATGATTCCGGTGGTAGTGCTCACCTCCTCGCGCGAGGAAAAGGATCTGGTCTCGAGCTACAAACTCGGCGTGAATGCCTACGTGGTCAAGCCGGTTGATTTTCACGAGTTCGTCAACGCAATCAAGGAACTGGGCGTCTTCTGGGCACTCATCAATGCGGCTCCACCCGGAAGCGTCAGGAAGTAAACATGCGCCAACCATTGCGGATTCTTTCGCTGGAAGACGATCCTCGCGACGCTGAGCTGATCCAGGGGTTGCTTGAGGCGGAAGGAATTGCGTGCGAATTGACGCGAGTCGACACGCAGTCTGCATTCCAGGCTTCTCTTGAAGGGGGAAGGTTCGATCTGATTCTGGCGGACTACACCCTTCCTTCCTTTGATGGCCTTTCGGCTTTAAAGCTCGCAATGAGCGCCCGCCCGGATGTTCCATTCATCTTTGTTACAGGGACGCTGGGCGAGGAAGTTGCGACTGAAGCACTCAAGACTGGCGCCACAGATTACGTTCTCAAGACACGCCTGTCGAGACTTGCGCCATCGGTACGGCGTGCGCTGCGTGAAGCCGACGAGAGAGCTGAGCGCAAACGCGCCGAGGAAGCACTACGCCGGAATGAGGCTTACTTAGCCGAAGCCCAGACGCTGAGCCACACAGGCAGCTTCGGCTGGAACGTTTCAAGTGGAGAAATCTACTGGTCGGCAGAAACATTCAAGATCTTTGAGTACGAACAGGCGGTTAAGCCTACGCTGCAGCTAGTATTTCAGCGAACTCATCCCGACGATAGAGATTACCTGCAACAGACAATCGAACACGCGGCGCGGGACGGCAATGAATTCGAGCAAGCATATCGCTTGCTGATGCCAGATGGTTCGATCAAGCACCTCCACGTTTTAGCTCGCGCGGCGAAGACTTCCCCCGGCAACCTCGAGTTTGTGGGTGCCGTCACAGACGTCACCGCCGCAAAGCAGGCGGAGGAGACCATTCGGCAAAGCGAATGGGAGTTGCGACAGGTCCTTGATCTCGCACCTCAGCACATTGGCGAGTTTGGACCTGACGGAAGTCGTCTCTATACCAATAAGGCCGCGCTCGATTACTACGGTCTGACGCTGGAGCAGTGGCAGAACGCTGATTTGAAGAGGCTGCTTTATCCTGAGGATGCGGAACGCGTCTGGAGCGAAGTTCAGAATAGTTTCTTCAGCGGATCTCGGTACGAGACTGAAGTGCGCTTACTGAGAAATGACGGGAAGTATCGCTGGTTTCTTTTCCGTCTTGACCCCGTGCGAGATGAGCAAGCACGGATCGTCCGTTTGTATGCCGCGGGTACCGATATCGAGGATCGCAAACAGGCCGAGCAGAGACTCCGGCATGAGAACGTTGCGTTGCGCGAAGAAATCGATAGGGCATCGATGTTCGAGGAGATCGTCGGAACTTCTCCGGCCCTCGGTGATGTGCTCTCCCGTGTATCCAAGGTTGCTCCTACGGACTCCACTGTTTTGATCACCGGCGAAACCGGGACGGGGAAAGAACTGATCGCGCGTGCGGTTCACAAACGGTCGCAACGCGCCTCACGAGCCTTTGTCAGCGTGAACTGCGCCGCCATCCCTCGCGACCTGATCGCATCAGAATTGTTCGGCCATGAGAAGGGCGCCTTTACAGGGGCGCTTCACCGGCACCTTGGGCGCTTTGAATTGGCCGAAGGGGGCACGATCTTCCTCGATGAGATCGGGGAACTTCCTGCCGAGACCCAGATCGCTCTCTTGCGTGTTCTGCAGGAGCGCGAGTTTGAGCGTGTCGGAGGAACTGGATCCATCCGAACCAATGTTCGGGTGATTGCTGCCACGAATCGCGACTTGCCGGCGGCGATCGCCGCAGGCAAATTTCGGAGCGACCTCTTTTACCGGCTCAACGTCTTTCCGATCGAAATGCCGCCTCTGCGGGAACGACAAGAAGACATTCCCTTGCTGGTTGCGTACTTCATCGACCGTTTTGCAAGAAAGGCCGGAAAGAGCTTCCGCACTGTAAATAACCAGAGCCTGGAGTTTCTCCAGTCGTACCCCTGGCCGGGAAATATTCGCGAGTTGCAGAATGTCATCGAGCGATCGGTCATCGTGTGTGAAACGGAGAGCTTCTCCGTGGATGAGAGTTGGCTTTCGCGCCAGCCCGCTGCAAGCGAACCGAAGGGCGAACCCGAACTATCTCGAAAGCTTGCTACTCGGGAAATAGAGATGATTGAGGTTGCCTTGCGCGAAAGCGCAGGCAGGGTGTCAGGGCCTTCAGGCGCGGCAGTCAAGCTGGGTATTCCAGGTTCTACCCTGGACTCAAAGATCAGATCGCTCAGGATCGACAAGAACCGCTTCAAGGCCTCGAATTCCTCATCCGATCATCCCTAGAAACCTCCCTGACGAGTCCCGTACTGCATGTTTCCGAACTTCGAAATTTTCCGAATATCGAAAATTTACGAAAAGTCGAAAATGTGCTTCCAATTAACCTGTCGTTCTTCAACCGTTTAGCGATGGCCCCGCAGTTGCAAATGGATGTGTGTCGCCCGATTCTCAAGAGGCGAGAACTCCTAAGGGGAGCGCGGATGCTGAGGATTACGAGGGTCCAGGATGGAGAGGAATTCGTTAAGTTGAGCGGTCGAGTGGACGCCGAAAATGTAAGCGAGTTGGAAATGCAGCTTCGCGCAGAAGCCCGGGATCGTCCCCTCGTTCTTGATTTGAAGGACCTGACACTTGTGGACCAGCAAGCTGTCAGTTTTCTTAGGGGCTGTGAGGCGGACGGCATCCAGCTCAGGAATTGCCCGGCATACATCCGTGAATGGATCAACCAAGAAAGGCAATAAAGTGAGAAACCAAACCGACAGGAGGTCACAATGGATACTTCCCAGGTGCTCAATCTTCGTGATCAAGACTCTTCCCCGCGTCGATTTGAACAGATCATAGGCAGCAGCCCTGCATTGGAAAGGGTGCTCGAACAAGTCAGACATGTTGCGCCTACGGGTTCCACTGTGCTCATCGAGGGAGAGACGGGCACAGGCAAGGAGCTCATCGCGCGCGCCATTCACAGCTCCAGCTCTCGGCGTGGGCGCGCTTTCGTGAAGCTGAATTGCGCTGCCATTCCGTTGGATCTGCTGGAAAGTGAGCTTTTTGGTCACGAGAGGGGTGCGTTCACCGGGGCAATCGCGCAAAAAATCGGCCGTTTCGAACTGGCTGATAAAGGTACGCTCTTCCTGGATGAGGTCGGCGATATTCCGCCGGCATTGCAGCCGAAGCTCTTGCGCGTACTGCAGGAGCAGGAATTCGAACGCCTGGGCAGCAATCGGACTCATCAAGTGGACGTTCGGCTCGTCGCAGCAACAAATCGTAATCTGACGGAGATGGTGAAGCAGGGCGAATTTCGCCGCGACCTTTACTACCGTCTGGATGTGTTTCCGATCCTGGTGCCATCTTTGCGTGCACGCCGCGTGGACATTCCGGCATTAGTGGATCATTTTGTCGAGATCTTTGGCCGCCGGATGGGAAAGCAAATCGACCACATTCCTCGGGAAACGATGTTTGCGCTTTGCTCTTACGACTGGCCGGGCAATATACGCGAACTGCAGAACCGGATCGAGCGCGCCGTGATTCTTTCAAAAGATGGAGTGCTTCCCAATCCTCTGCCGATACCAGAGCCTCAAGATGTCGCTTTTTATCCACATCCGACCACTCTGAAGGAGGTCGAGCGTTCTACAATCCTGCGTGCGCTTGAAGACCGGGATTGGGTGGTCGGCGGCTCGGAAGGCGCGGCCGCAAAGCTTGGCCTGAAGCGCACCACGCTGATCAGCATGATGGAGCGGTTTGGAATCTGCCGGCCTGTCATGAGTGATGCTGCATTGTGATCTGAGGCAGGAGCTGGCTCACTGCATCAGCTGCAGAAACGCCAATTTCTGAATGGTTCGAATAGGCTCGACCTGCTTCGAACTGCAACCATGGCTCAATATCGAATTGACTGAGGACGAGTTGTCGGCATTGCGGCACCGCCCCGTCAGTCGACGCCGGCGCTGAGCTACTTTTTTTGCGATTCCTGCTGCGCTCGCGGCAGTCGCCGGATCGCGGAGAGGTAAAGATTGATCGTGGCGGCTGACAGGCAGAGACGTTCCGGGAATGAGCGCTACCGCACGACAATGGACTGATTGAATGCTAATCGAGGCTCATCGCAAACCCAGCCACTTTGCCGCCGGATGGCATTTTGGCGACGCACAACATTACATTAACGATGCACGATCCAGCCTACTTCAGGCCGTCAAACACGGCGCTCTTCCGCTCAAGGACCTGATCGAGATAATTTGCCCCGAGAGCCGTGTGTAATTCGTAAGTGATTTTCGCGATTTCAGAATAGCTTCCGTCCCCCATGGATTTGTAACCTTCACATTCCAATGACCTTACAGAAAACCCCATACGTATAAACAGTCGTTGAGGCAATTGTTACTTGACATCGTGTTTTCTAGGGTTAACGATGAGCGTCGAGTTTATATCACCTTGCGGAAACGCAATGGAATCGACCGGCCGTAACCAACCCGGTGCGCTCTTCACATTCGGTCGACAATAAAGCGGGGCGCCAGCCGCGTAGCAGCGCGAAGAATGCGACCTTTGCGAACACCGCAATGGCCGGTAGATCCAATCACAGGAAGGGAGACGGGGATGACCACTCTTTTGATGCTCGGCGTGAATACGAATACAAAAGGCAAACATGATTGGAGAATGTGCACCAGGTACATTGAAGTGAGACAAGTAGTTTACCTGGCCGTTCTACTTCTCGCGCTGCCCTGGTCGCAGAGATTCGCCGCAGCTCAGGTCGATACGGGTTCCATTGTTGGAACAGTCACCGAAAGTACCGGGGCGGCGGTGCCGGGCGCATCCCTCACCATTGAAGATCAGGCAACCGGACGCAAGCTGACACAGCTTTCAGGCCAGGACGGAAGTTACACCTTCAGCCCGGTGCAAATCGGAACGTATACGTTGACTGTCGCCAAGCAAGGATTTGAGACCTCGATCCAGCAGCACATCGAAGTCACGGTGCAGGGACATCTCGAGATCAATCCCAAGCTGCTGGTGGGCGCCGTGACACAAGAGGTTCAGGTCACCTCAAGCGGTCCTATCCTGGAGACGCAAACTTCCTCCATTCAGCAGCTTGTGAATGAGAGAGCTATCAACGATCTCCCGCTGAATGGGCGCAATGCCGCGTTTCTGGCGCAACTGTCTCCGGGCGTCACCATGTCGCAGAACGACAGCCGCAACTTGCAGGCCAGCGGCTCCTTCACAGCCAATGGATCGCGGCGCACACAGAACGATTATCTGCTGGACGGCATGGATGACAATGTGGCCATTGCCGACCTTGTCAACCAGAGCCAATTTGTAATACTGCCTCCGCCCGATGCGCTGCGGGAATTCACCGTGCAGACCAGTGACTATTCGGCCGAATTCGGCCATTCAGCAGGCGCGGTTCTGAATGTGACTACTAAGGCCGGATCGAATGCGTATCATGGCGATCTTTGGGAGTTTCTGCGCAACGATTTCTTTGACGCCAAGGACTACTTCGTTCTCCGCACGCAGCGCAAACCGGAGTTCAGGCAAAATCAGTTTGGCGGAACACTTGGTGGCCCGATTCTGATTCCCCACTTTTACAACGGCCGCGATAAGTCATTCTTCTTTTTCGATTATCAGGGAACTCGAGTAGTTCAGGGAAAGACGTTTACCGAGACGGTGCCTACGGCTGCGGAGAATACAAGTGGATTTACCAATCTGCAGGATTTGATCTCGCTGCAAACCGGCACCAGGACGGATCTGCTGGGGCGCGTATTTCCCAGCGGGACGGTTTTCGATCCCGCGACCAGCCGCCCCGTAACCGCGGCCGCGACCGATCCCGTGACCGGACTGACTGCCACAGGCACCGGCGACGTGCGCGATCCGTTTTATAACGGCTCGATTGCGGGCATGACCAACTTCACCGGCGCCGCCGCCGAAGCACTCATGAACCAGCTGCCTTCCTCGCGGATCAACTCAGGTGCAGTTTCTCTGCTCGATCTGTATCCCACCCCAACGTCGGCCGCATTGACCAATAACTACACAACCAGCCCGAGGGCCACCACGGGCATTAACAGTTTCGATCTGCGTCTCGATCAAATATTCAGCGCAAAGGATTCGGCGTTCGCACGTTACAGCTACGACTACAACAATCAGTTCCAGCCCAGCCCATTCCTGGGAGTTGCCGATGGGGGCGCGTCCCGTCCTGGCACAGGCTGGACCGAGGCGCAAAATGAAGCCATCGACGAGACCCATATTTTCACGCCGAAACTTGTACTTGAAGTGCGCGCCGGCTACAGCCGCGTTGCCGATTTGCGGATCCAGTATGATGCCAATATGTTGGGGATTCCGGCGCAGTACGGCATTCAAGGAATTCCGCAGATCCCGACCAATGGGGGCCTGCCGACGCTCAACTATGGAATTCTCTCCGCCATGGGCGCGGCAGGCACTTTGCCCAGCAGCAAGGCAAGCGATATCTTCCAGGTCTCGGAAAATCTTTCCATCGATCTGGGGCACCATCAGATTCGGGTGGGAACCGAGTATCAGTACATTGTCTTTCCCACCCTGACGCCGACCACGCCGCGCGGCAGCTTTACCAACAACGGCATCTACACCTCAGTCGTGAATTCAACCGACACCTCGACCGACCGCGCGCAGTTCGTAATCAACCCTGAAAACGCAACCGTGGCCAACGGCATAAACAATGTGGGCGCTGCCGAAGCCCTAGGTGCCTCCAACTTCCCGCCCGCATTTCATCTGGTGCGGCCGGTTTTCGGCGCATACATGCAGGACAACTGGCGCGTCCTTGCGAAACTGACCCTCAACCTCGGCTTGCGCTGGGATTTCATCAGAGCGCCGGAGGAGTCGAATGGTCACTTCGCGAATGTGGTGCCCGCACAAACAGGCTTGGCGCCAAACAACACCTCGACCTTCTATATACCTCAGTCGCAGGTCGCAAATGTACCTGCGGCTTTTCAGGCATTGCTGGCAAAGGACGGCATCGCCTTCACTCCGGTAAGCGGAGACAGCCTGGTACTGGCGCAGAAAACCAACTTTGCGCCGCGCCTCGGATTCTCCTGGCAGACGATGCCCAGGCTGGTCGTGCGCGGTGGATTCGGCATCTTCTACCAGGGCAATGAGAACCATGGACTCAGCGTCAGCAACTACGTCAATTTCCCCTTCCAGATCACGACCTCCTACAGTGACAGCAACGCGGTTACGCCGCTCACACCGACGAACTCCGTTGGAACGCTGCAGAACGGACTGCTGAATGTGCCGCTGACCGCCTCCGCTGCGGTGGCCTCATCGAACACAAGCCTCTCGCTTCTGGGAGAGCCGCGCAACGCGAAGACCTCGTATGCGGAGGCTTACAACCTGCAGCTTCAATATCAACTGACGCCCAACACCGTTCTTGAAGCCGGGTATGTTGGTACGGCATCGAGACATGTGCAAGTTGGCGGGGTCAGCACCAATACCGTCAACACCATTTTGCCGCCCTCCGCAAATTACAAGGCAAACTCCTTTTTCCCGGACTTCGCCACAGGTGGAACCTTCATTGCGCGAGCCGGGGAGACAAGTTACAACGGCCTGCAAGTAAATGCAGAACACCGCTTCAGCGGCGGGTTCAGGTTGCTCGCCAACTATTCGTGGTCAAAATGCATGGGCGATACCCGCGATCTGCTCGACAACAATGTCGGCAGCTATCGGGCTCCCTTCGTTGCCGGCATGGGTATGGCTGCCGACTACGCCCTTTGCGACATCAACGCGAAAAGAATTCTTCATGCCAGCGGAATCTATCAGCTTCCCTTTGGCAATGGCCAGCACTGGGTGACCTCCGGCCTCGCTGCATGGATTGTTGGAGGATGGTCTTTCAATGGCATTCTTTCCGCGCAGGATGGACAACCCCTGACCGTTGGTTGCACCACCACAAATGCTGCGGGCCTGGGTTGCAACGCCTTGTTAGTTGCGGGAGTTAGTCCGTACGCGGGCAGCCACAATGCACAGCAATTCCTGAATCCATCCGCATTTGCCAATCCACCTGCGGCCACAGCCACGTCCGCCAGCCCGGCTAACCTTGGCGGAAGTCCGACCCAGGTCAGTGGGCCTCCCTATCGCAGATTGAATCTGTCTCTGTTCCGGGAATTTCCAGCGATGGCCGAGACGCATTTCGAGTTTCGCGCCGAGGTCTTCAACCTCACCAACACGCCAAACTTTTCTCAACCCGGCAATCTGACTTTTACAACGCCAAACACCTTTGCGTCGATCAGCTCGACGCGCGACAATCCCAACGATCCGCGCGAGATTCAATTGAGCCTGAAGTACTATTTCTAATCCAGGCCCGCGCATTTTAGACTTCAATGTCAGGAGCCGAAGTTGACAGTCAATAGACGGAACTTCCTGGTCGGGACGGCTGCTGCTGTTGCACAGACGGGTGTGGCGGCTGCTCTTCCCATATCTTCGCAGACCAGCAACGATCCAATTAGTCCCCGAGCAGCGCAGAAAACACTGCCCAACATCGTTATCTATCATTCCGATCAGTTTCGCTGGGATTTTGTCGGCGCCAACGGCTTGAACAGTTCCACCCACAGCCCAAACCTCGACGCGCTGGCTGCTGCGGGAACCAACTTCTCCCACGCCGTCACCAACCAACCCGTCTGCGCGCCATCGCGCTCGGTTTTGCTCACCGGCCGCTATGCGACAGAAACCGGGGTCTGGCGCAACGGCCTCGGTCTCAAAGAAGATTTACCCACCCTCGCCACCGAGTTGCGCAAGGCAGGTTACACCGCAAACTACATCGGCAAATGGCACCTCGCTCCCGGCACTGAAGCCGAAGGCGGAGGCCGCGGCCCCGTGAAACAGGAACATCGTGGCGGTTTCCTCGATCTCTGGGAAGCCTCCAATGCACTCGAGTTTTCCACCCACCCCTATGAAGGAACCATCTGGGACCGCGATGACAATCCAATCGAATTCAAGGATGAATATCGCGTCGACTTCCTCACCGATCGCGCGGAAAAGTTCCTGCGCCAGAAACAGGAGAAGCCGTTCCTCCTCATGATCTCGCAACTCGAACCCCACCAGCAGAACGATCTGCACCGCATGGTTGGCCCCAAAGGTTCTGCGGAGCGCTTTATCAATGCCTATGTGCCCCAGGATCTGCGCAGCTTACCCGGCGACTGGCATGAGCAACTCCCCGATTACTACGGCGCCTGCGAAAGCATCGATGCCTCCGTCGGCCGCATTCGCAAAACCCTCGAAGAACAAGGCCTTGCCGCCAACACCATCTTCGTCTTCATGAGCGATCACGGCTGCCACTTCATGACTCGAAATCAGGAGTACAAACGCAGCATCCATAACAGCTCTCTGCGCGTGCCGCTTCTAATCGATGGACCGGGATTCGAGAGCGCCCGGGTAATTCAGGAGGTTGTGGGCATTGTTGGGATTGCACCCACACTGCTCGATGCGGTCGGCGTGGCAATCCCGGATTCCATGCAGGGCAAGAGTTTTCTCCCGCTGGTACACGACGCCAAGGCAAGAACGGCGTGGCCGAATGCGGAATTGATTCAAATCAGCGAATCGATGACGGGGCGCGCGATTCGCACCAGGGACTGGACCTATTGCGTTGCCGATCCGACGGGCGCAACAAGCCAACCATCGAGCACGAACTATCACGAATACCAGATCTACGATCAGCGCAACGATCCCCATGAACTGGTGAATCTCGCCGGCAGGAAAGAATACCGCGAGACCGCCGACCAGTTGTGCGACCAGTTGAAGAAGCTGATGGTTACCGCAGGAGAAGCCGACCCGGAGATTGCCGCGGCGAAGTTGTATCCGTAAATCACGAGAACGCAAAGCGCCGTCGCAAAAGGACGGCTGACAAAATGCTCTTTGTTGAGGACACCCAGCGCGGCGCAGCCGTGAATGGTTCCCGGCGAATAAACTATGCCTCAGTCACTAACTCGTGGGTCGGGAGAAATACTTCAAAAGTAGTTCCTGTCGTACCTGCACGAATGGAGGAGCGGAACCTTATCGTCCCATGATGTTTCATGAGAATGGTTCTCGACACCCACAATCCAAGACCTGAGCCATTGAGCCCTTTAGTCGTAAAGAAAGGGTCGAAAAGCCTGTCCCTGATTTCCTCGGGGATCCCCGGCCCGCGATCATGAATGTAAATTCGGGCACCTTCGCGGTTGCCGCGAAGAGCGGACCTGATTCGGACAACAACGTCCGATCCGGGCGGAGCCGCCTCGGTAGCATTGCGAATCAGATTGGCGCAGATCCCCGGGCCGCGTTCGTGCGATTGGATCGCCGTACTTTGTTTCTGAGCGCATCCCACGTAAACTGCAGGCATGACGGGCTGGATTCATCTTCTGACCACAGCCGTGCCTGGTTTATCTGGCCCCCATAGCGATTGGCAAATTGCGATAGGTTATAGCGTTTTCCTCATAAGCTATTTCGTTTTTGCCATCGGTAAATTTCCCGGAATGAAGATCGATCGACCCGGTATGGCGATTATCGGCGCCGTGCTCATGGTCGCCTTCCGCGTTGTGAATGCCCCTGAAGCCCTGCACTTCATTGACTTCAGCACATTGGTGTTGTTGTTCTCGATGATGCTGATCGTCGCTTACCTGCATCTGGCAGGGTTTTTCGCGTGGATCACTGAGCAGATCATCGCGCGCTTAAAGCCGCGCCATCTGCTGCCCGTCGTTATCTTTACCACCGGAATCCTCTCGGCATTCTTCGTCAACGACATCATCTGCCTGGTGATGGTTCCGTTCACGCTTTTGACCACCCGTCGCATGAGTCTCAAACCATTACCGTATTTGCTCGCCGTTGCCACTTCGTCCAACATTGGCAGCGTTGCTACCATCACCGGTAATCCTCAAAACATGCTGATTGGCTCGTTTTCCGGACTCCCGTACCGGTACTTCCTCTGGCATTTGGGACCGGTTGCGCTGATCGGCCTGGCAATTGATTGGCTGATCATTCGTCTCATGTTTGGCAGCGAGCATGTGTCTCAGAAGGCCGAAGTTCTCGCCTCCGTCACACCGCATCTCTCTCTCCGCGAATTGCGCAAGCCGGCCATCGTTATTGCTCTCGTACTCGGAGGCTTCATCGCGGGCGTTCCTCCTGCAATGATGGCTGCCATCGGAGCTGCCCTGATGCTCATCACCCGCACGCAGAATCCACGCCAGGTCTATGACGAAGTCGATTGGGGGCTGCTGATCTTCTTCGTTGGCCTGTTTCTTATCGTAGGCGGCGCGGAAAACTCCGGCTTGACGTCTTACCTTTTTGCATTCGCTGACCGCTTCAATCTTCAGAACACTGCCATCCTGACGGTCGCAACCGCCTTTTTGTCTAACCTGGTCAGCAATGTGCCTGCGGTGATGCTGCTCAAGTCGCTGATTCCCTCTTTCCGCGATCCGCACACAAGCTGGCTGGTGCTTGCCATGGCCAGCACACTGGCGGGAAACCTGACCATTACCGGTTCTGTTGCCAACCTGATTGTTGTGGAGCGCGCCAAGGACGAAGTGCATATCGGTTTTTGGGACTACTCGCGCGTCGGTATTCCCGTAACGTTGGCGACACTAGCGGTGGGTTGGGCCTGGCTGACCTGGGCGCATTAAGCTCAGCAAAACAATCCGGCAGAGGACTCGGCAAATGGCTCGAGCAGATGCGGACCGTTGCCCTGGAGTTTGGCCACGCGCCACGCCTTCATGTCTTCCGCTGGCCATGTCCGCACTAGATCGATGGGCAAATGAGTGGGCTCAGCCGGTGCCAGCCATCGTTCATAGTCGTCAGGTTTGATGATGAGCGGACATCGGTTGTGAAAGGGTTCGAGAAGTTCGTTGGGATCGGTGGTGATGATGCTGAAGCTCTCGACAACGACTTCGTTTTTCAGTTCGTCCTCGCCTTTCCATCGGTCCCAGATTCCGCCGAACGCGAAGAGGCGCTCATCAGGAAGAGAAACCGCCCACGGCTTGCTGATCCTCTTTTTCTCCTCGTCCTTGCTCAGCGGCTCCCATTCGTAAAAGAAATTGGCCGGGATCAGGCAGCGGCGGTGTTTCCATGGCTCGCGCCATGCGCCGCTCGAGCTGAGTTTGTCAGCCCGCGCATTGATGGAACTGAAATTGGCTCTTGCCGTTTTCGACCAATAAGGCACGAGGCCCCACTTCATCAGCGCGAGCACACGGTCGCCGCAATCGCGGTCGACCCGCACCACCGGTTGCACACTCTCAGGAGCGATGTTGTAAGACGGCGCGAAACGGACTGCGTTGGTCTCGTAATACTCGTCGTTGAAGACATCGGTGTCGTGCGTGCGAAACCACTCCGCAATCCGCTGTTTGTCAGCCCGGCGTCCGTAGCGGCCACACATAGCATTAGTTTATTGATCCAGCCCGAATAACTGTGGCCCGGGTAGTGGATCAGTTTGAAACCGTCGTGAAAGGGCACGACTTAAGTCGTGCCATAAACGCAACAAAATGGACCGGGCTTTAGCCCCTGAGGGAAGGTTCCTTCAAACTGACCCCACTACCGTGACGGCGCAGGTCAGTTTGAATCTGCATTGAAAACGCACAAGCAGGTTTGTAATAAGGGCACGCCTTTAGCCGGGCCACGACAGCAGGGATAGAAGAGAAGAGGGCTTTAGCCCTTACTGATCTGAAACATAAAAATAACAGCTTATATTTCAATCAATTGAGGGATGTTTGCACAGGGATTGGTGCAGACAGCGCTTGCACGCCGTGCCGGAAAAAGCGAATATAAGGCGAAAGTATGCCCGCCGCCTCCGCAATCCGCCTCCAGATCGAGTCTGCCCTCGCCGCGAGGATTCCCGCTGCGCTGACGCCGGCGCCGAGGATTGTGCGGCCGGTTGCGGCCACACGTATCTACGCGCTGGATGAAGTGTTGCGCGGCGGCCTGCCCGTAGGAGCGCTGACCGAATTGGTCGGTCCAGAGTGCTCGGGGCGAACCTCGGTTGCGCTCAAATTTGTGGCGGCCCTGACGCAAGCCGGAAGGGTGTGCGCGTGGATCGATGTTTCGAACGCGCTCGACCCCGCTTCGGCCGCGGCAGCTGGCGTGGACCTGGAACGGTTGTTGTGGGTGCGGTGCGGGGCGGCGAAACCCACGGCGTCGTGCGCGCCACAGCGTTTTTCGTTGCCGGAAAAGTATCTGACGCCTGCGCCGGCGATGAAAGGGCTGCATGGCGGGGGCTGCGGCGGTCACCCGCGTGGCGAGGTCAAGGGACTGGCCGCTGCAGTGAGCGGACTTCTGCGCCCGGAGGCGCCAAATCTCGCTCCCCGTTGCGCCGAGCCGCAGCCTCGCAAAACCGCAATACACAATGTGCCATCTTTAAGCCAATCACTTGGCTATAACTCGGCTTTGAAAGGGCACGACTTTAGTCGTGCCGATCAGGCCAACAAAATCAGCGGGACTTTAGCCCCTGAGGGACATTCTTTCGGTGCGTTTGGTGCACGTGAACTCTGGAAAAGCTCTGGCATCTGGATTCGTCTCGACCAGGCACTGCGCGCAACCGATCTCGTGCTGCAGGCGGGAGGATTCAGTGCGATTGTGCTCGACCTGGGCGGCCTGGCGCCGGAGTTTGCCTCGCGCGTACCGCTTGCCACGTGGTTCCGCTACCGTGCAGCGGCGGAGAAAACGCAGGCCTGCATTTTGCTTCTTGCCCAGTTAGGCTGCGCCAAGAGCAGCGCGGAATTGTCACTGCGCCTCGAGCCCGGCGATGCTTTGCTGGACGAAGCCACGTTATTCACCGGCATGGCGCACAGCGTTGAGGTGGTGCGACGGCGCTTTACCGGCGCGGCAGACAATGTTGTGCCGCTGCGCAAGCCTCCCCAAAGAGCGAACGCGGCAAGCTGGCAAAGCCGCGCGGCATGGGCAGGCGTGCGATGACGCGCGAATTGTATGCGTGCCTGTATGCGCGTGAGTTTCCCGTGCAGGCGCTGCTGCGGCTGCGGCCTGAGCTCAAAGACCGGCCATGCGTAGTGATGGAGGGCGATGCGCCGCTCGAGCAAGTCTGCTCCTTGAACACGAAGGCGCGTTTGCTGGGGATGGCACACGGCATGACGCGCGTCGAGGTGGACACCTTTCCTGCATCCGTCGTGCTGGCCCGCTCGCTGAAAGAAGAAGCAGCAACGCGGGCCATACTACTGGAATGCGCAGGCACGTTCTCCCCGCGTGTGGAAGAACCGAACGTCGACGAACCGAATGTCGACGAACGCAAAGTCGACGAGCGCGGCCCGGATGCAGCCTTTGTTTGCGGAATCGATATTGCAGGCACACAAAGTTTGTTCGGACCTCCGGAAGTGCTGGCGCGGAAACTGGTGGAGGGGGTGCGAGCCGTGGGCATGCGTGCCTGCGTGACAATCAGCGGCAATCTGCACGCGGCCATCTGCATGGCGAGGGGTTTGCAGCGGAGCGTTGCAGTGAAGGTGATTCCACAGGGCGAGGAAGCCGCCGCATTGGCAGAACTGCTCTGCACAGTTCTGGATCTGACCGAGGAACAGGCTGAGACATTGGCCGCGTGGGGCCTGCACACGCTGGGCATGCTCGCAAGCCTGCCGGAAAAGAATCTCGTTGCGCGCATGGGGCAGGAGGGCCGTCGCCTTTGGCAACTGGCGCGCGGCGAACGGGCGCATCTTTTCCAACCTGTCGATCCGCCGTTGGCGCTGGCCGAGCAGATGGAGCTCGATTCTCCCGTGGAGTTGCTGGACTCGCTGCTGTTTGTCATCGCAGCCATGCTCGATCAACTGATCGTGCGGGCAAATGCGCGCCTGATTGCGCTGGCTGCGGTCACCATCACACTCACTCTTGATGGCGGCGGCACGCACGCGCGCACGGTGCGGCCGGCGTTGCCAACCAACGACAAGCCACTCTGGATCAAGCTGCTGCATTTGGATTTGGAGGCGCATCCACCGCCGGCGGCCGTGCTCACAGTGGCGCTCGATGCGGAGCCACGCGCGACAAGCAAAGTGCAACTGGGACTGTTTTCGCCGCAACTGCCTGAGGCGTCGCGGCTGGACGTTACGCTGGCTCGCATCCGTGCCATGGTAGGCGAAGAGAATGTTGGACGCGCGGCGCTCCTGGACACGCACGCGCCCGATGCGTTCCGACTAGAGCCGTTCAAAATCGAAGCGTTTCGCGCGACAGAGAGCGCAGCGGAGACCGAAGCTTCGGCGGCGTTGCGTGCCGCAGCGCGGCAATTGCGGCCAACAGAGAACGTAACCGTCACGCTCGAAGCGCACAGGCCGGTGCAGTTCACTTTTCGCGGGCAGAAATTCAACGTCGACCGCGCCTACGGTCCCTGGCTCGCGGAAGGCGACTGGTGGCAACCAACATTGTGGGGCCATGAGCAGTGGGACATTGTGGCGCGGGCCGGCGACAATTCCCTGCTCTGCTATTGTCTGGTCCGCGACCGGATGCACGGCGGCTGGCAGATTGCGGCGCTATATGACTGAGCGCTATGTCGAGCTGCACGCAGCCAGCGCCTTCAGTTTTCTTGAAGCGGCCTCGCAACCGGAAGCGTTGATGGAGCGCGCGGCCGAGTTGGGGATGCCGGCGATGGCCATTGCCGATCGCAACGGCGTATACGGTGCAGCGCGGTTCCATACCAGCGGCCACAGAAGCGGCGTCCGCGCACATATCGGCGCGGAGATTGCGGTCAAGAGCTTTGGCGAACGTCTCAAGCCTCCGTCATGGCTGCCGCATCAGTGCGCGCCGGAGCCGGCACGTCTGACTCTGTTATGCGAGACACGCCAGGGTTACCAGAACCTCTGCCAGTTGATCACGCAATTCAAAATGCGTGAAACGACCAAGCAGGAGGGCGCGGCAAACTTCGGCGATTTGGAACAATACGCATCCGGCCTCGTGTGCCTGACGGGCGGCGACGAAGGTCCGCTGGCCGCGGCGCTCATGCGCGGGGGCGAAGAGGCCGGGCGCAAGGTTGTGGAGCAACTCACGCAGATCTTCGGCAGCAGAAATGTCTATGTCGAAGTGCAGCGCCACCGGGAACGCGAGGAGGAGTGGCGGAATCAGGCGGCGATCCGCATTGCACACGCGTTGCATTTACCCGTGCTGGCCACGAACGGCGTGCGCTATGCCAAAGCCTACGACCGGGAAATCCTGGACTTGTTTACCGCAATCCGCAACCACACGGAACTCGACCGCGCGGGACGGCTGCTGGCCGTAAACAGCGAGAGGCATCTGCGCACGGCGCGCGAGATGACGGCGCTGTTTCGCGATGTGCACGGAGCCACCGACAACACTCTGGAGCTTTCGTCGCGGCTCGCGTTCGGGCTGAACGACCTGGGCTACGAGTTTCCGCGCTATCCCGTGCCTGACGGCGAAACCATGATGAGCTTCTTGCGCAAACGCGTTGCCGAAGGCGTGGCGCGGCGCTACGGACCGAAAAACGATCCCGGCCTGATGGAGCGCGCGAAGAAACAGGTAGAACACGAGCTCAAGCTGATCGGAAAACTGGGTTTCGAAGGCTATTTTCTGATCGTCTGGGACATCGT
>Ga0182024_10009964_pt1 | contig 19493 bp, 13 predicted proteins | sample P32metaG_FD_120480 | JGI IMG/M metagenome (GOLD analysis project Ga0182024, IMG submission 120480) | Permafrost microbial communities from Stordalen Mire, Sweden - P3-2 metaG (Illumina Assembly) | ecosystem: Environmental > Terrestrial > Soil > Wetlands > Permafrost | place: Sweden: Stordalen... | reverse complement strand
GATACCGTCCACGATTTTATCTGTGCCATCCTGTAAGGTATCTTCGCCCCGATTGAGCCCCCACTTCCAGAACTTTGAGGGAGGGAATCAAGTTGATCATTATTTACGGATAAACTCTAAGTAGTTCAAAGACAACAATTCCTCCGCGCTCGAGACGAGACGCAGATCCAAACAACGCTTGTCCGCGCTCGATGGCCTGTCGGCTGTAGGCGTATCGTCCAGCTACTTCTGTTGAACTCGCGACTTCGCTCAGTGAACGCTCGCGAAGCGAGTTAACCAGGAATCGGCAGTATTCGCCCGAAGAGTCGTGAAGGAGGCTCAGATTAATCTGAAGTGCTGGAGCTTCACCCAAGACAGCTTCTTGTACGGAACCATATCGTGCGCTATCGATGCGCTGGGCCCAAGGGACCATCTCACGGATTCTAGGATCCCTGAGTTTCCGATTCACTTTGCGCCACAGAACTTGCGCGCAAGACAGGGCTGTGGGGTCGTTCAAAAGGTCGGGGGACCGTCGCCTCTCGTAATCGGCCTTAAGGGACTCTGACAGGAATGTTGTGTCGCGGTGATCTGCCCAAAACACGGCATCAGGATGGTAGAGAAAATCTACGACCACGGAATTCTGTGACAGACGTCTTTTCGCCCAAGTCGACTTCTGGTCGTAGTCGATCGGAATGATTCGGTGTGTCGTCCAGCCGCGGGTTCTCTGGAGGTATTCGCAGGCGAGCACTGCAGAGACAACCCCATCAAAGCACGGAAAATGCAAGTACACCGAAAGTGAGTTCGATATCACCATGCCTGTGGCTACAGTAGCACCATTACAACAGTTTCTGGTCGGCGCAGGCTACTGTAAGAACGAACAGCCATCAAAACAGCCACCAAACAATTTTGGCCTCTCCGATTCCGAGAGGCCAATTCAGCTTAAACTCCTTGTTTTGTTGGTGCCGGGAGGGGGGGTCGAACCCCCACGACCTTGCGATCGGCGGATTTTGAGTCCGCTGCGTCTGCCAGTTCCGCCATCCCGGCTTCAGGGTGGGAGGATGCTCCCAAAGTATCGCACAGGGCTTGGGCGCTGCGCCACTCGCGCGCGCTGGCAGGTCAATCGCGTGAACGCTCGAAGGTGGGCTGGCTGTGGCTCGTTCCGCCGCCTACGGGGCGGGTGGATTTGTTTGGGACGCCTCCCCCGGCCTCCGCCCGGGGCTATTTTCGAACCCTCCCTCCGGGAGGGAGCGCCACGCCCGGTCCGAACGCATGAGAAGCGCACCGCAGGGGCTGAAGCCCACGTTGATTTTGCGGCACTTGCGGCACGACTGAAGTCGTGCCCTGTTACAAAACTCTCGAGAATTCCATGTGAAATGAATTTTTCTGCAACCTGTGAGGCCCAGATTCATTTTGCTCCGTTTAACGTGCGGACTGAGGCCCGTACCGTTCAAACTGGCCCACTCGCGCGCCCAGTTTGAATTCGATCCGGCAGGCGGCGACGGAGCTGGTCTTCCACCGCGCAACCCAAACAGCCGGTCCAGGAATTCCAAAGCTCTCCAGGGAATTCCAACGCTCTCCCGGGAATTCCAAAGCTGCCGATTTGGGGCAATTCCCGTTTTCCCACAACCGCTGCGCGTCTTTTTCGGACTGGGACTAGCTGAAGGTGTCTGCTGCACCGCAGGCGCCGTGCGACAATGAAGGCAACCCCGATGAACCCCGCCTCCTCTGCAGTTGTTCCTTCGCCGGTTGAGGTTACTCCGCAACTGCTGGCTCAGCACGGCATTTCGGCGGATGAATACGACCGCATTCTGGCAGCGCTTGGCCGCGTGCCTTCGCTCACCGAACTCGGCATTTACTCGGTCATGTGGTCGGAGCATTGCTCGTACAAGTCGAGCCGCGTGCATCTCAAGCGCCTGCCAACAAAGAGCGATCGTGTGGTCCAGGGCCCCGGAGAAAACGCCGGCATCATCGACGTGGGCGACGGATGGGCCTGCGCATTCAAGATTGAGTCGCACAACCACCCCAGCTACATTGAGCCATATCAGGGCGCGGCCACCGGCGTGGGCGGCATATTGCGCGACATATTCACCATGGGCGCCCGGCCGCTGGCGGTGATGGATTCGCTGCGCTTTGGGCCGATTGAAACGGGCCGCGCGGAGCCGGAACTAATTGCGAAGAATCACTCCATTGTCGAAGGCGTTGTGAGCGGCATCGCGGGCTATGGCAACTGCTTCGGAGTACCTAACCTCGGCGGCGAAACCAAATTCGAGCCCTGTTATAGCGGCAATCCGCTGGTGAATGCATTTGCGCTGGGGTTGGTGCGTATTGACGAGATTTTCTATGGCAAAGCCTCTGGCACTGGCAATCCGGTAATTTATGTTGGCGCCAAAACCGGGCGCGACGGCATCCACGGCGCCACCATGGCCAGCGAGGAGTTTCACGAGGGCACTGAAGCCAAGCGGCCCAATGTGCAAGTTGGCGATCCCTTCATGGAGAAGCTTCTGCTGGAAGCTTGCCTTGAGGCAATGCAGACCGGGGCCATTGTCGGCATTCAGGATATGGGCGCGGCTGGGCTGACTTGCTCGACATGCGAAATGGGCGCGCGCGGAGGCGTTGGACTGGATGTTGAACTCGATCTGGTGCCGCAACGCGAGACGGGCATGTCGGCCTACGAGATAATGCTTTCGGAAAGCCAGGAGCGCATGCTGCTGGTGGCCGAGAAGGGGCGCGAAGACCAAGTGCTGAGCGTCTTTGCGAAGTGGGGACTGGATGCGGTGATTGTGGGCACTGTGAAGCCCGAGCCGCGCTTGCGCATTCGCCATCACGGCGAGCTGGTAGCGGACATTCCCAATCAATCTCTGACCGACGATGCGCCGCAATACCGACGCCCCGTGGGCACATGGAAATGTCCGCTGCCGTTCGACCCGCCTGAAGAGGTTCTCGCGCAACTGGCACAGGATCGGGATTACACCGCCGACCTGAAGAAGCTGCTGGCCTCGGCCAATGTCTGCAGCAAGCGCTGGGTTCACGAGCAGTACGACACGATGGTGCAAACTAATACCGTGCAAGGGCCGGGCGGTGAAGCGGGCGTGATGCGCATCAAAGGGACAGGGATCAGGGATCAGGGTTCAGGCGTCAGGGAGCGCGGGCTGGCGATGGCTCTTGACGGCAATGGGCGCTGGGCTTATCTGAATCCCAAGCTTGGTGCGATGCACGCCGTGGCCGAGGCCGCGCGAAAGGTCGCCTGTACTGGAGCGACACCGGTGGCAGCCACCAACTGCCTCAACTTCGGCAACCCTGAGAAGCCTGAAATCATGGCGCAGCTCTCAGCGGCCATTGACGGTATTGCGGAAGCCTGCACGGCGCTCTCGACGCCGATAACCGGCGGCAACGTTTCTCTTTATAACGAGACGCGAGGCGGGGGTATCTATCCCACGCCTGTGCTCGGCATCGTGGGCATCCTCGAAGACGTCACCAAATCCGTCCCCGCACACTTCCAGCAGGCAGGCGACGCCATTCTTCTGCTTTGGCCCATCCCGCGCGGCGAGGAGCCCGACCCCAATCTGTCCGTCCCGTTTGACAACCGCCATTTGCGATGGCAGGTGCCACAGCGCGAGTTGACGCCGGAGGATGCGATTATTGTTCCCGAAGACGCGACGGCGACCGCCGCTTCGGCCGCTGCTGAACTCGCTGTGCTTGGCTCGACCGAATTTGCAAAGGCTGTGCTGGGCTGCGTTTGGGGTCAGCCCCCGACCCTCGACCTCGAAGCCGAAGCCGACCTGCACACTCTGCTCGCCGTTCTGGCCGATCGCCGGCTGCTGCGCTCGGCGCGCGACATTTCCGATGGCGGCATCGCCGTGGCGCTCGCCCAGGCTGCATTCCCGCTCGGCATCGGCGCCGTTGTTGAGCAGGAACAGTCGCTCATGGTTCATCCCCTCTTCGGACTCTTCGCGGAACTGGCTTCAACATTGCTTGTCACTACGCATCCAAAGCACGTCTCCACAATCGAGAAGCTGGCAGGCGAATACAGTTTCTACGCCGCGCGCATAGGAAGCACAGGCGGACCGACACTCGAAATTAATGTCGACCGCGAGCCTTTCATCTCCGCTCCACTGGCCGCCCTGCGCAAGTCCTGGGCCGAATCGCTTCAAGCCATACTCCACGACGAGGTAACGGTATGAGTCGGTTGCTCTACCAGGGTGTCGATGGTGTTGCCGACCTTTCCGAATCGATCCGCCCTTGCGCAAGTGCGTGTCATCCGGAGCGGAGTTCGGCAATTTCATCGCACCGCATCGACTCGGACAAGCTCCGCGAGGAATGCGGCGTAGTGGCCGTGCACGGCCACCCGGGTGCAGCACGCGAGGTCTACCTCGGCCTCTATGCCCTGCAGCATCGCGGCCAGGAGTCGGCCGGCATTGCCTCAGCCGACGGCCAGCGCCTTGCCAATATCAAGGGCATGGGCCTGGTGAGCGAAATCTTCACCGACGACGTGCTCGCCAAGCTCCCCGGTTCCATGGCCATCGGCCACACGCGCTACTCCACCACCGGCGACTCGGCCCTGCTCAACGCACAGCCCATCCGTGTTGATTCCACCAAGGGACTCATTGCCATTGCCCACAATGGCAATCTGGTCAACCTCGGCAACATTCGGGCACGCCTGGAGCGAGATGGCGCTTACTTCCAAACTACTTCCGACTCCGAAATCATCGTTCAGCTCATCGCCCATTCCAAAGCCGGCACCGTGGTCGACGCGATTGCTGACTCGCTCAGCCAGGTTGAAGGCGCATTTTCCATCGTCATGATGACCCGCGACCGTATCTTCGCCGCTCGCGATCCCCGCGGCTTTCGGCCACTCTCCATCGGGCGCATTAAAAATCCAGAAGGGCCCGACACCATCGTCTTTGCCTCTGAAACCTGCGCATTCGACCTGCTGCGCGCCGAATACCTGCGCGACGTTCTTCCCGGCGAACTCGTCATGGTTACAGAAGACGGCCTCACCAGCCGCCAATACTCCACCGGCGTCGAGCAAACCAGTTGCATCTTTGAGCATGTTTATTTTGCCCGCCCCGATAGCCGCATCTTCGGCCGCTGGGTGCAGGAGAGCCGCGACCAGATGGGCCGCCAACTGGCTCGCGAGTCTGGCGTGCCCGCGGATGTGGTGGTTCCCGTGCCCGACTCCGGAGTTACCGCGGCGCTGGGATATGCGGAGCAGGCGGCCTTGCCATTCCGTATGGGGCTCATCCGCAACCATTACGTGGGCCGCACCTTCATTGAGCCTGAGCAGCGGGTCCGCGACTTCGGCGTTCGGCTCAAGCTCAACCCCGTTCACAACCTGCTCGAAGGCAAGCGGGTGATGCTGATTGACGACTCCATCATCCGCGGGACAACAAGCCGCAAAATCGTCCGCATGGTTCGCGGCGCAGGCGCAAAAGAAGTTCATCTGCGCATTAGTTGCCCGCCGACTATTTCGCCGTGTTTTTATGGGGTAGATACGCCGAGCAAGCGCGACTTGATAGCAGCCAATAAGTCAGTCGAGGAGATTCGCCAATTTATCGAAGCCGACTCTCTCGCATATTTATCTTTAGAAGGTCTGCTCAAGAGCTGCGAGACCACGGAAAAGACCGGCTACTGCACTGCCTGTTACACCGGAAATTACCCCACGCAGTGGGTCGATGTGGATGAGATACTGCCCGCCGCGGTGAGCCTATAACAGGGTGGCTCGGTTGCGCTTGATTGAGAAGTAGAATTATTACTGATCCAGCCCCCATAGCAGAGATGCTTGAGGTTGCGCATGACCAAGTTACGGGTGCTTTTTGGCGGGCCGGTTTTTCTCGCGTCCTTTCTGCTGTTTCTTGTCGAGCCCATCGCAGCCAAACAACTGCTGCCCTTATTTGGCGGATCTGCCGCGGTGTGGATCACTTGCCTTGTCTTTTTCCAGTCGGCACTCCTTGTTGCTTATCTCTATGCGCATTGGCAGGCGCATCGGACGCATTGGGTTCTGCATTTTGTCTTGTTGCTGCTGGCTTGCGCATCGGCTGTCGCCTGGGCAACGCAGACAATTGACATGAGCCGCGCATCGCAGCATCCCATTTCCGCAATCTTCGCCGCACTCGCCGTTTCCATTGGCCTGCCATTTCTGGCGCTTGGCGCAACCAGTCCGCTGCTTCAGGTCTGGTTGGCCCGGCTTGAGACCAGCGGCATTCCCTATCGCCTTTTTGCACTATCGAACCTGGCTTCTCTGCTTGCGCTCGCGCTTTACCCAACGGTGATTGAGCCGCACTTTACTTTGAAAGCACAGCGGGCCGTTTGGTGCTGCGGTTTTGGCGCGTTCTCGCTCGTCTCGGGTATTCTGACCTGGCGGACGCGGTCTGCTTCCATCAACACCGTGCGGATTGGAGATGCAAACGAATCTGCAACCGTGGAAATCGGGGCTCCAGCGCCGGTGAGTCATAAGTTGCCGTGGGTTTTGTTACCGATGGGCGCGGCCATGCAGTTGAGCGCAGTTACGAGTTATATAACTGCTAACATCGCGGCCATTCCGTTGCTATGGATACTCCCACTTGCGGTCTATCTCATCACGCTGATTCTTGCTTTTCAATTCCCAAGACTCTTGCCCCGCGGAATCATAACGCGCTTCTTAGTGGTTATGCTCGCCGGACTGGGTTATATGCTCTCGCAGGTGGATGTATCACTGGCCTTGCGCATTGGTCTCTCCTTTTTTCTTGTGGAGGTATTTATCTCATGCCTCTTTTGCCATACCGAGGCTTATGCGTTGCGGCCCGAGCGAGCGTCGGAATCCACGCTCTTCTACCTCTGCTTTGCCGGCGGCGGTGCGCTGGGCGCTTTTCTGATTGGCATCGTCTCTCCGCTTCTGTTTTCGTTCAATTACGATCTGGCCCTTACCTTCTTCGTGACCGCGCTGCTAGCACTCGCGGTCACATGGTCCAGCGGCTGGGCGCAGCGCCTGCTGTGGAGCACAGCGAGCATTCTGCTGCTGGCCTTGGTGGTTATGCTGCACCTGGCCTACCAACGGAACACGCCTCTTGCCATTCGCAACTTCTATGGCAGCCTGCGCGTTAGGCAATCGCTATCGGCTTATCCCGGCGCCACGATGCGTACACTCACCAATGGCTCCATTCAGCACGGCACACAGATATTCTCGACGGAGTTACGCAAAACACCCACGACTTACTATGCTGAGGATTCGGGCATTGGCCTGGCATTGCGATTCTGCTGCGAGGGACGCGTGCGCAACATCGGCGTGGTCGGCTTGGGCGTGGGCACTATTGCCGCCTACGGACAGGCGGGTGATCGAATTCATTTTTATGAAATCAATCCAGCGGTAACTCCGATTGCGCAGAATCTTTTCACCTATCTGCGCGAATCGGGCGCTCAGATTAGCATCGTGGATGGGGACGGGCGCTCTTCATTGTCGAGCGAACAGCCGCAGAACTTCGATGTACTGGTGGTCGACGCATTCTCGGGCGACGCCATTCCGCTGCATCTGCTTACCACGCAGGCTGTCGACATCTACAAGCGCCAGCTAGCGCCGGGCGGGATTCTTGCGTTCCATATTTCCAACCAGCATGTCGATCTTGAACCCGAGATTGCGTTACTTGCCAAGGCTGCCGGCATGGAGGTTCGCAGAGTTTCGAGTATTGCCAATGAAGAGCGCGGCGAGTTTACCGCGACATGGATGCTGCTCACGGACAACCCCAACTTCTTCACGCAGCCTGAAGTTGCAAGCCAGGTTCGTCAGCCCAGCGAGGATCCCAAAGTTTATCTTTGGACCGATGATTACTCCAGTTTGTTACCCCTGCTGCGTTGGTAGAAGATAGCCAATTCAAAGCGCCGGGAAAGCGCTAAGGAAGCTCTGATTAAGCCATCGGCACTCCCTCAGGGGCTAAAGCCCGCGGTTATTTTGCGGCACTTACGGCACGACTAAAGTCGTGCCCTTTCAAAACATCGACTCATTCAGAGTCTTCCTAACTCGATGGTCTGCTAACCTGCTAACTCGCTCGCCTTCGCAAGCGGAAGTCTGACGCGTCTCTTCAAGCTCTGCGTCAATGCAAACATGACGGCTGCCGCGCCGAGAGCGGGCAGCGCCAATCCTCTGAGCCCTGCCTGATAACTCCCCGTAGCGTCCTTCATCAATCCCATCCAATAGGGGCCGACGAATCCGCTGAACATGGTGATGGTATTCATGGCCGCGATGCCCGCTGCCGCAGCCCGTCCGGCCAGGAACTGCATAGGCAGCGCGTTTGCCGGCCCCAGCATAGCCTGGAAACAGATGAAGCTTGCGGCCAGCGCCGCAACCACGAGCCAGGGCGCGCGCGCATAACTCGCGATCACGAAGCCGACGGCCATTACCATGCAGGGCACAATGCAGTGCAAAGCCCGTTCGCCGCTGCGGTCGGAATGCGCGCTGTTGAGCAGCATTACCGCCGCGCCGGCGATTCCAAAACCCGCCACCAGGTAGCCGACATTCGCCACGCTCCACCCGGTTACGCCCTGAAGGATTGCTGGGGCGGAAAAGCCGTACCCATAACTGGTAGTCAGCGCGCAAAAGAAGTACGCGCCAATCATCCACACCTTGGGCGAAAGCAGGGCCTGCATGACTCCGGCCTCGGGCCCCAGGTGTGCCCCTTCGCTGTCTGCCTTGAGTTGATTTTGCAGCCAGGCCTTTTCATCCGGTGTGAGCCAAGCGGCCTTGGCCGGACTGTCGGGCAGCATCTTCAGAATGACCAAGCTGAAGAGCACTGCGGGCAGTCCCTCGACAAGAAACAGCCACTGCCACCCGGCGAGTCCAAGCTTCCCGCCCAGCCCGAGCAGCCAACCGGCCAACGAACCCATCACCACTGAACTTAGCGGCAGGGCTATATAAAAGCGGCTCACCGCCCGAGCCCTCATGCTGGCCGGAAACCACAGGGTCAGGTAATAGATGACTCCGGGAAAGAAGCCTGCCTCGGCCATACCGAGCAGCAGCCGCACCGCGTTGAATTCGAGAGGCGTGCGAACAAACATGGTGGCGGTGGCCAGCAATCCCCAGGTGAACATGATGCGCGCCAGCCAACGTTTGGCGCCAAAGCGCAGCAGCATCAGGTTGGAGGGAACTTCACACAGCGCGTATCCGATGAAGAAAAGCCCCGCGCCAAAGCCGTAGACCGATGCGCTGAAGTGGAGGTCGCGATTCATCTGCAGCGAGGCAAAGCTGAGGTTGAGGCGGTCGATGTACGCGAGGCCGTAGCCGATCCCGATCACCGGAAGCAGGCGCAAGCCAGCCTTGCGCTGTGCCGACTTTCCAATCGCATCCTGTTCCGCCGCTGTGTGTGGATTCAATGCCTGCGTGCCGCTCGAATCGGGCATAAGCGTTGACCTCAGGGACGTTCAGGATTCCAGGAACACGGGGAGCAGCGGACCTGCATGGGTAAGCAAAATCTATCACATGCGCGCCGCGGCGGGTGCGACGTGTATTCTCGTCACGGCATGGCCGCTGACCGGCCCGTTGACTACCTGCAACGAGGCCCTCTGCCGGGATGTGCGCGAAGTCACGGGACGTTCACACTGTGCGTGTGATAGCATCCGCTTTTTAGCATAGACGCCGGGCGGATTCATCCTCTATGAAGCTGCCTGGGCGCCGGCCCTGAACCTATCGAATTTATGGATGAGGTAGACGGCAGACCGGGACACGTGGCCCTCCAATCCGGCCACCTGGACGCCCTTATGGACGTCCTCAAGCTTTCCCTGTGCCCGCGCCGCCCATCGCACGGTAAAACCCCCGCTTTCAAAAGAAGCACGCATGAGCCTGCACCCTCAAGGAGAGAACCATGAAAACGTACCAGGGAAGTGAGATCCGCAACGTAGCTGTAATGGGGCATGCGCACAGTGGCAAGACCACGTTTATTGCCGCCCTGCTGCATGCCGCTAAAATGACTCCGACGCAGGGCCGCGTGGCCGAGGGCACGGCCGTTACTGCCTATGACGAAGAAGAGATTGCCCGCGGCGCAACCATGCAGAACGCGGTGGCCTTTGTCGAATGGCAGGGCGTCAAGATCAATCTTGTCGACACGCCCGGTTTCCACATGTTCTCTCACGAAGCCCGCGCCGCCTTGCTGCCTGTTGAAGCCGCAGTTGTGCTGGTGAACGCCCAGAATGGCGTGGAGGCTGTGACTGAGCGCGTGTGGAGGTATGCGGAAGAGGCTAATGTTCCGCGCGTAGTTGTGGTCAACCAGATGGATCATCCCAAGGCAGGCGGCGGGGGTGGCTTGAGCGCCCTGGTGGATGACCTGGTGGACCGCTGGGGCCGCAATTGTGTGCCCGTGCAATTGCCTATTTCCGATTCTCAGGGGTTCCATGGCGTGGTGGACCTGGTGACCATGGAGGCCTTCTATTACACGCCCGGCGGCGACGGCCGCGGCAAGGTCACCGGCGAGATTCCGGCCAGTCTGGCGGCGGATGCAAAGGCGAGGCATGAGGCTTTGGTGGAGTTGGTGGCCGAGGGCAAAGACGAGTTGATGGAAGAGTACTTCGAGAAGGGCACCATCCCCGAAGACCACCTGATCGCCGCGCTGCACGAGGCTATTCGCGAAGACCGTATCTTCCCTGTGCTTTTTTCAAGCGGCCTGGCCAACATGGCTCTGGATCATCTGCTGGACTTCATCAAGGTTTATTGCCCCTCGCCGGTTGAGCGGACACCGTTTGCGGTGCGGACGCCGACGGTTGCGGCGGTAGCGGCCAGCGCAGGCGCTGACCTGGATGGCGAGGCGGCAACAGTGCTGCGGAAGGTGGCTGATAGCGAGCCGGCGGCGATGGTGGTGTTCAAAACCATGACCGATCCTTTCTCCGGGCGAATCACTTTCTTCAAGGTGCTGAGCGGGGTGATCAAGAACGACGCGACGGTTGAGAACTACACGCGACGCGGGCAGGAGCGGCTGAGCCATCTGAGCGTGATGCAGGGGCGAAAGGCAGTTGAGGTGCCTGAGCTGCATGCCGGTGATTTGGGCGCGGTGGCCAAGCTGCGCGAGACACTGACGGGCGATACGCTGGGCGCGAAGGGCGCCGAAATACAGGTAGATTTATTCCCGCTGCCCGAGCCGGCCATGACCTACGCCATCGAGCCCAAGAGCCGCGCCGACGAAGACAAGCTGGCGCCGGCCATTCACAAGCTGATGGAAGAGGATTTGCTGATCCGCTTCTTCCGCGACCCCATGACGAATGAGTTCCTGATTGCCGGTGCGGGGCAGCCGCACATTGAAGCCATCGTGAGCCGGCTCAAAAAGCGCTATCACGCAGAAGTCACGCTCAAAGCGCCCAAGGTGCCTTATCGCGAGACTATTCGCGCCCGCGCCGAGGCGCAAGGGCGGCACAAGAAGCAGACCGGCGGGCATGGGCAGTTCGGCGACTGCAAGATTCGCATGGAGCCTTTGCCGCGCGGCGGCGGCTTCGTGTTTGGCATTGAGGTCTTCGGCGGCTCCGTTCCGCGGCAGTACATCCCAGCGGTCGAGAAAGGTATCGTCGAGTCGGCGGCGCGCGGTTATCTGGCCGGATTCCCGGTGGTGGACTTCAAGGCCACCATCTTCGACGGCAGTTACCACGATGTGGATTCCAACGAAATGTCGTTCAAGATGGCCGGACGGCTGGCCTTCCGCAAGTGCATGGAATCGTGCAAGCCCTGTTTGCTTGAGCCGATCATGAAGGTCGAGATCGAGGCGCCGGACGAGTTTGCCGGATCGTTGATGGGCGACCTGAACAGCCGGCGCGGGCGAGTCGCCGGCATGGAGTCGAAGGGCCGGACTACGGTCATTAACGCCCAGGTGCCGATGGCCGAGATGCTGACCTATGGGACGATTCTGACTTCGATGACGCAGGGCAAGGGCAGCTACCGGATGGAGATGGATCACTACGACATTGTTCCGCAGCTGGTGGCCGAGAAGATTCTGGCTAATGCGAAACGGCCAATTGAAGAAGAAGAAGAGTAGGCATTGCATGCGGCAGCCGCTCGCTATCCGCTCGCAGAGGGTTCGTGGTTTCCCGAGTCTCAGAATCAAGACCTGGGGCACCCGGCCACCTGCCACTGAGACAGGAATTGCGGCCGGCGGAGAAGTGTGTGCTTGCCGGAGCGACGGTTTTGTCAAGGGGTTTGGGAAAAGGTGCGAAAACGGATGTGTTTTGGGTGAAAAATGGCGTAAATGGGCTGATTTTGGGCTCAAAATGAGGCTTTTCGGGGCTTTGTGTTTACGACTTAAATACAGGAGCAGTGACCTTGCCCTCAGAATGCGTATCTCTTAGCTCTGCGGGTTTGAGGAGATATTCATCCTCGTCGTATTGGTCTTGGCGTGGGAATGTGGAAATCGGCAGTATCGATTTCCAAGGTCTGTGGGAAGGGTGGGAAAAACAGCTTCATCGTTTTTCCCAGGCTTTCCATAGACCGGCATTTCCATGCCTGCTTCGGTCCGTACATCACTCAGGCGGCAGCTTTCGCCAGGGCGTTCCCCCACTCAGTTTCGAATGCATCCGGGCTGGCATAGCCCAGCGTCGAGTGCATGCGTGTTTGGTTATACCAGAGCAGCCATGCGATGGTTTCATCCTTGGCCTGACGGATCGTTTCAAAGCGCTGGCCATGCAGCCGTTCCACCTTTAGCGAGCCGAACAGCGTCTCCGAGCAGGCGTTGTCCCAGCAGTTTCCCTTGCCGCTCATCGACTGCGCAATTGCATACTCTTCAAGCATCTTCCTGAAGTCTTCGCTGGCATATTGGCTGCCGCGATCGCTATGGAAGATCAGCGTGTTGTTTCCATCTGGACGGCGATGGAACCAGGCCATCTCCAAAGCGTCGATGACCAGGTTGCGCCGCATGTCGGGTTGCATCGACCAGCCCACCACACGGCGGCTGAACAGATCGATCACTACGGCCAGAAATAGCCAGCCCTCTTCAGTGGCAATGTAGGGGATGTCGCCAGCCCACGCCTGGTTGGGCGCGGCAGGGGTGAAGTTGCGATTCAGAAGGTTCGGCGCAATCGGCAGACTGTGCCGGCTGTCGGTGGTTGTGACGCGAAAGCGACGCTTGCCGCGGGCGCGAATGCCGTGCTGCTGCATCAGCCGTTGCACGCGCTGCTTGCCCACGCGAACGCCTTGACCCCGAAGTTGCCGCCAGATGCGCGGCCAGCCGTAGGCTCCACGATTTTCTGCAAAGGCCGCACGGATGTGCACCAGCAGCGCCTCGTCGCTCAGATGGCGGCGCCGCGCAATCTCCCTGCGCCGCGCCAGGTGTTGGTGATATCCGGATACGCTTACGCCGAGAACGCGGTCCGCCGCGGCGGACACCCGGATCGGCCAGATCCGTTTGTGGCGTTGGATAAAGGCAAACTTCACTTCTGGCCCTTTGCGAAGAATGCCGTCGCTTTTCCCAGGATGTCGCGCTCCATCGTCACTCGTGCCAGCTCGGCCCGAAGACGACTGATCTCCATCTGCTCGGCAGTCACTGCGCTCTTGCCGCTGACGCCCTTCAATGCTCCGGCGCGATGCAGCTTGATCCAGTTGCCCAGGGTCTGTTCAACCACTCCCAGGCTCCGTGCCGCTGCTGCCAGCGTCTGGCCCGACTCCACAAGTCGAACCGCCTCCTGCTTTGAACTCAAGCGTGTACCTGCCCCGCTTCCCACTCCTCATCTTCGTTTCTCTTTCGCTATTAAAGCAGCTAGCTAAGGGATACGTTTTGCGGGGGCAAGGTCAGGAGAGATCACCAGTGGCTGTGCGCGGCCTTCGCACTGGTCAACCTGTACCAACACCGCAACCGGCTGGCCCCGCAAAGGGCGTAGTGTCTCTTGAGGCCGAAAAATGGCCTCACAGAGTCGAAAAAGGCAAGCAGCAACACGCAATATCTCACAGAAAACTGCTTCACAAGCAAGAAATTATCTGCGGTCGAGTCGCCGCTACAAAATCACGCACCTGCGCAGAGGTTCCTTAGATCTTGCATGTCGGTTTTTCCCAATTTGTGCCTATTTGCGACACTGCGGATTCTCGCAAGGACTGAACACCCGTCAAAACAGTTTCGTAAGTGTCCCCACAGCGGTGACTTAGTACTACTCATCCCCCATTCTGGCGCAAGTCGGATTTTAAAGTCGATAAGGATTCCTAAAGAAACTGTAAAACTGAAGTGATTCCCAAGAGCTAACAAACTCAGTTCGCTAGGCAGGGGTTGGTGTCTGCACTTAATAGTGCTTAGAACACTTCCACATATGTACAAGTAGATAGAAGCCATAACGGCAGATGGCGAAATGTGGAATACGCAGCTTCGCCTGTAATAACAGGCGGCGAATGAAGTCAGTTGGCCGCGCTAAGGCACCCTATTACACGCTTGGACTTGAGAAAGTCCGATGATCCTGCCTCCCCTCCTTGAACTTGTAGCCGATGCCAGGAATCGTCAAAATATATTGCGGGGCAAGAGGATCGTCCTCGATCTTCTTTCGTAACTGACTTACATAAATGCGAAGGTACACAAAGTCTTGTTCACGCTCGGTCCCCCACACCGACACGAACAACTTTGCACGGCTAATCACTTCTCCTGGATGACTCATAAAAAATCGAAGCATTTCGAATTCCTTAGGAGTCATGTGAATTGGCCGTCCAGCCTTCAGCACCTGGTATTTCACCGGATCCAACTCAAGCTCGTCATGGCGAAGCGTCCCATCCTTTTTGGAATCCGGAGCATTTCTTCTCCGGACTGCTGAGCGCAATCGCGCTGTCAACTCACGAAGCTGAAAGGGCTTCGTGATGTAGTCGTCTGCCCCGGCGTCTAATGCCAGAACCTTGTCGTCTTCGCCATCCATCGCCGTCAACATCAGAATCGGCAAATGCGCAGTCATATTCCTAATACACCGACAGGCTTCTACCCCCCCCATACCGGGAATATCCACGTCCAGCAATACCGCATCAAACCGTGTCAATTGAACAAGCGCCAACGCTTCCTCGCTCCTCGATACATCCACTACAGTGAAACCCATTCCGGTTAACGTCAAGTTCAGAGCCATTCGCATGGGATTGTCGTCATCCACTATGAGGATCGTGCCAAATCCCGCTTCCAGCGGCTTTGTGTTCAATGCTTCCTCCTTCCGAAGATAGGAAGGGAGAGAAAAAACGTCGTCCCTTCTTCTTCATTACTGATAACCCAAACATGACCGCTATGGGCCTCTGCTGCTTTCTTTACAACGGAAAGGCCAATTCCTGTGCCGGGAGCAGAGTCCTTCAAATCCGCCGCCCTGTAAAACCGGTCGAATATTCGCTCCCTGTCTTCAATTCGTACTCTCGATCCAACGTTTTGGACCGAGATGATCACCTCAGTCTGACTCTTCCGCGCCGCAACCCTGATCGGGGTTTGCGGCGTAGAATACTTTCTGGCATTGTCTATATACTGCGTTAGAACCATCGCCAACAGCTTGCGATCGACGCGCAAGGTCAAAGTTGGATCGTCTACTGCAACCTCGATTCGATCTCTCGCCGTTTCCGCCGGACTGGCTGCCAAAACCTCGGCGACCAGTTGATTGAAGTTAACCTCGCCTGTCTCCAGGCCAACCTGCTCCGCCTCAAGTTTTGCGGTCAGCAATAATTTTGTGCACAGCTTGGTCAAACGAAGCGCTTCGTCGTCAATCAGCTTCACCAGGCTGTACTGCGATTTGTTCAACCCACCCATCTCAAGCAAGCCAGAACTCGCAGTGTGAACTGTCGACAAAGGAGTCTTCAACTCATGCCCCAGGGAATCCATGACTGCCGCACGCAACTGCTCACCCCTCCGAGCCGCATCAGCTCTCTCCTCCTTCTCAAATGATTGATGGCGATCGAATACTATTGCTGCGAGGGACGCAAGTGCATCCACGATCAGTGGGCTCAGATCTCCCCGCACCACAAGAGCCCCCAACGGTCCAGATGCATCCTGCACGATGCGCTGTGAAGTCTCTGTATCCCCATCATCCCGGTTGGCATTGCGCACGTAGCATTCCCGCGCAAGATCCTGATCGGCCTCGGACCAGTCACCGATCCTGTCCTGTCGCTGCAGGTTCTTATCGAAAAGCGCCACAGCGCGGACGCCGAATATTCGCTGGATGAGCACCACGAGTTGCGGTCCCGGCGGTTGATGCAGATCGAGCAATACGGAGTTGCGGCTTAGCTCGTACAGCTTCTCCATCCCGATGCGATGGAATGTCGCTTCCCCTGCACTTCGAATTTCTTTCGCGGATAGCCTACTGATGACAAGTGCAGTGGCCTCGAATGCTCCAAGCGCAGCCCAGTCCTGCGGATCGGTAACGTTGAAGCGGAGAACTGGGGGCATGAAGAAATAGTCCAGACAAGCCACCGCCAAAAACGAGGTTAACGAAGCCGACCAAAAGCCCCACAACGATGCGACAGCGACCACAACCAGCAAATAGAGACTGCTGATAGTTACCAGGTTGACTTGCCAGACGAAGCCACAGTACGTTAGCAGAGAGATGCAGATCCACGCAATTAGACTCTGCCACAGAGTTCTAAACTTAACCGGCGAGTTGATCCACCTCAGGACAATTTGGGCTTCCATTTTGTTTGCATCTTATTCACTTTCTTCCGTCTAGTTAGCCAACCCCATATTGACGCCTCCGCAAAGAAAGCATAAAGATTACGTAGAGCTTTTATACGACCCTTGAGATGACATCCAAGTCGGGACTAATCTCATTCACTGCCTAAACCTAGCAGGAATGCATCCTTCATTCAGGAACAAGAAAGGTTACCGACATCGTGGAGTGGTCGGAAGCCTTGGCTTGAATTCGCTGCGAGACACCCAATTTGGCCCTTGTCCTTAGCCGACCCAGAGTCCAGTTGATGCGCCTTTGTTTTTGCGAGATCATCTCCCGGGCTAATAGTATGTACCTGCTAAGGATCGAGCGTCTCTTACCATGCCAAGAAATCTGCCTGCCAACTCCCGAATTCGATCTTCCTGGCGAAAGTGCAATGCCTCCTTGGGAAGCAATACTCCACCCACCCCAATAGCAGTGGCTCCGGCGATGATGAAGTCGGTTGCGGTTAATTGATTTACCCCCCCGGTTGCTATCAGCTTGATTTGCGGCAAAGGAACTTTAAGTGCGCGCACGTATTGAACGCCACCTACGTGCCCCGTAGGAAAAATCTTGACAAAGTCGGCGCCGGCTTTCCATGCAGCTATGACCTCGGTAGGCGTCAAGGCGCCCGGAAGCGCCACAACATCCATTCTCTTTGTATAGGCAACCACTTCCGGAATGAATCCCGGGCTCGTTAAGAATCTGGCGCCCGCGTCAACGCACCGGCGAGCCATTTCCTCATCCAACACGGTGCCGGCGCCGACAGCCAGGTCTGCATGCCGGGTAGCCAGGTCGTCGATTACCTCAAGTGCGCCTGGTGTTGTCATCGTGATCTCGACAATCGGAATCCCAGACGAGTAGAGAGTCTCAGCAGCGAAGCTCGCAAGGTCCCGCGAAGTTACACGAACCGATGGAAGTATGCCAATCCTCTTTATGAGCTCGCGAACCTCATCTCTCTTCATTGGTGCGACCTTTCCGGATCGGCAATCGAATATACCTGCGAGATCTGCTGATTACAGGAACCGCATCGATCATTGAATCTCCTCGTGCCCTACGACAAGATTCAGCTGGCCTGCAAACGTCAGGTAAGAGCCTACCAACTGGACATAGGCCAATTGAACAACTCGGTAGTCACTCTGTGCATTCAGGAAGTCCATCAGCGAAGCCCCTCCATGTTCATACGAAAAGGTAACAGTGTCGCGCACGCGGGTGGCCTGATCGCGGTATTTCTCCTTGTACGGCTTGAGCAAGGCAATGTTGCTTCTCAACTGCTCGTATGTGGAGTCCACGTCATCGAAGACCTGGGCCTTAGCCGCGTCCGCAGCACTCCGGCTGCGATCGATATCCAGCAACGTTCGCTTCTTCTCTCCCTGGTTGTGGTCGAAAATGCGCAGCGGAATGCTCACGCTGAGCCCGAGTGTCTCTTTGTCGTTCGGGTTATTGAACGATGGATTATATGTGGCCCATGCGCTGTAGGTTGGATCGGTGGAACCATTGGAAACGGCAAGCTTATGGTTCGTATCCGACTGTTGAATAGTCTCCAATGCTGCTCTCAGATCGGGCCTGTTGTCCAAAGCAATCTGGTGATAGTCGTCCAGTGGTTTTACAGCATCGCTCCAGTCGAAGTTCCCTGTCACATCGAACTTGTCCACGGGAGTGCGTTCATTGATCAACTGCATCAGTTGAAGCTTGGCAGTGCGAAGGTTTTCGGTGGCTGTCTCAATCTCAGCCTCATATTGCACGCGCAGCAATTCGATCCGGTCCAGATCAACCTGTGCGATATCGCCTGCCTTGAAACGCTCACGGCTGATATCGATTATCTTGTCGTAGTATTCGACATCGGCCTTGGCAAGATCGAGGACAGCCTTCGCTTCAAGCGTTTGCACAAACATGGAGCGCAGACTGAAGAGCATGTTCCGCTCCAGATCTTTATGCTGCGACGCTGTGATCTGGGTTCCTTCCTTCGCGCTCTCAAGGCGCAGTTCCCGCTTGTGTTGCCTCTCATGGAGGTATGAGAAACTCCCTTGATACTGCGTTCCAACGAGCGGCTGCCAGACACCGCTATGGGGAGCAAGCTGGGTTCCATCGGTGGCCGCGGTAAATTGCGGATTGGGTCGCAGGAAAGCTGTGATCTCCTCCGCCTTCATCTCTTCCACATTGAGCTCATCGGCCTTCAATGCCGGGTTCGCAGCCTCGAAATTCGCCTTGATCCGCTCCCATGTGAGAGGCTCCTGCGCGGCCGCGGAACTCGCAACAAAAAGGACCGCAACGAGGCAACTGCAAATGCTCCGAGCATGCAAACCAATTGGCTTAGACTCCATTTGCCACCTCCGGCTTCGGCAGCGTATCCCCTTCTCTCGCGACCCATACATAGAGCGTCGGCAGAAGGAAGATGCTCATCGCGAGAGATGCCATGAGTCCCCCCACAATGACAATGGCAAATGGGCGCTGCGAGTCGGAGCCGATGGCGTGCGACATCGCGGCGGGAAGCAATCCCAGGGTAGCCACCAGCATCGTCATCATGATGGGGCGAAGCCGCAAGACGGCGCCTTCGATCGCAGCTCCTTCCGGAGTGTAACCTCGGGCTCGAAGCTGATTGATGTATTCAAGCATGATGACGCCGGTCTGAACCGAGACGCCAAAGAGCGCCAAGAAGCCGACGCCGGAAGATACGCTGAAGAATGTGTGGGTCACGAGGAGAGCGAGCAAGCCTCCAGTGGGAGCCATGGCCACGTTGAAGATAATCAGCAGCGCCCATTTGAAGGAACGAAACATGGTGTAGAGAATGATGAAGATAAAAAAGATCGTCAGGGGCAGGATGAAGAGCAGCCTTTTTTCGGCTCGCGTTTCGCTATCGTATTCTCCCGACCATTCGAGGTGATAACCACGCGGTATCTGCACATTTTTGGCGATCTTCGCGATGGATTCCTTGACGG
>Ga0182024_10009963_pt1 | contig 19495 bp, 14 predicted proteins | sample P32metaG_FD_120480 | JGI IMG/M metagenome (GOLD analysis project Ga0182024, IMG submission 120480) | Permafrost microbial communities from Stordalen Mire, Sweden - P3-2 metaG (Illumina Assembly) | ecosystem: Environmental > Terrestrial > Soil > Wetlands > Permafrost | place: Sweden: Stordalen... | reverse complement strand
GCGCCCCGGGCATGAGAGCGCAGCGATGTTCCATGCGCCGACGTTCCGGGAATGGAGGAACTGTACGTTATGGTCATGCAAGCGCCTGTTGGCCGGCACCAGGTCCGGGAAGAGATCCAGCGCCGCATCCTTTCGGGCGAAAGCCAGCCGGGCGAGCGGCTTACCCAGCAAAGCCTGGCCAAAGAGCTGGGAGTTGCCCAGGGCACGGTAAGGGAGTCGCTGCTTGAGCTGCAGTGGCTGGGGCTAGTCGAATCCATTGACCGGCTGGGAGTTTTCGTACAAAAGCTCGATGCCGCTCGCCTTTGCGAGGCCTACCAGGTGCGCGAGTTCCTTGAGGGTTTGGCTGCGCGCCTGGCTTGCGAGCACAGCTCCCGCGCCGATGTAGCCTCACTGCGCAAGACTGCGGACCACATCTGGGAGCTGTCGCAGGAGAACCGGGAAGAGGAGATGGGCGCCGCGGACCGGGCCTTTCACCTGCAGATCATGAACCTCTCGCATAACAAGGTTTTGTTGCGCCTGGCCGAGGGATACCGCGTGCTGGGCATGGCCGTGAGGGCTTCGCGCGACCCGAAGAACGTGTATGAAGAGCACCTGCAGATCGTCGACGCCATCGGCAACAATCTGCCCGACGAGGCGGAGCGGCTGATGCGCCTGCACGTGGCCGAGGCGCGAAAGATGATCGAACAGCAGGCCGCCCGCAACGATTTCACCCCCAAGTGGGTGGCGGACGCGAACGAAGAAGCGGAGACCGTGTAAGCGGGTTCCGCTCGGGATTCCGTCGAAATGTGTATCATGTGTCTCTACAGTTTTTGGCTGGTTTCGGAAGCAGTCTCGAGATACGGAGTCGACGCAATCCTGCAGGTGGTTGCGTAATCCAGGGTGAATGGGACCGGCCCGTCGAGAAAGAGGATCACCGCCATGCCCGCATTCCTCTCGTCTGCTGTTTCTCGTCTCCGGCTTTATGACGTCTTGTTTGCGCGTTGCCGCCGCATCCTGCCGATGCTTTTTGGGCTGACGGCGGTTGCCTGCGGTGTTGCCGCCGCCCAGAACACGACCATCAGCGGTACGGTCTACGATCCACGGCTGGCGGCCGGTATGCCTAATCCCCTTCCTCTGCCCAATGTTCTGGTGTACGCGTCGACGACTGCGGTGACCCCGCCGGCCTCAGGCGCGCAGTGCCTTACCTTCGCCAACCAGACGCCCACAGGGGCTAATGTGGTCAGTTACACCTACACGGGATACGACGGCACCTTTACTCTGCAGAACATTCCTCAAGGTGCGACCTACACCGTCGTCATCCAGGCGGGCAAATGGCAGCGCCAGTTCGACGAGGCGGTGGGGACGACGGCGCTGACCGGACTGCAACTGGGCATGCCAGCGAACCACAGCCAGGGCAACATGCCGTATATCGCCATCGCCACCGGTTCGGTGGATGGCGCCGAATGCGTGCTGCGCGACATGGGCGTCTCCGACTCTGAGTTTACCGACGACAAGCAGACCGTGAACGTCGGCGGCTTTGTGCATCTCTACAAGGGCAGTTCGTCGCCCGGCGCGGAGATCAGCAGCGCGACTCCGTTGGAGTCGGCTCTGATGGGCGGTACATCGACCACGGCCCTTAACGCTTACGACATGGTGATGTTCCCCTGCCAGGGAGGCCCGAGCAACCAGGCGAATGTTGCGGGCGCACCGGCCAATCTGCTGAACTTCGCGGAGGCCGGCGGGCGCATTTTTGCTACCCACTACAGCTATGCGTGGCTGGAGCAGGCCTCCCCCTACAACGCGCAGTTCGGGAATGTGGCGAACTGGTCATCGATCGAGGACACCCCTGCCACAGGCGTGGGAACTGTCCAGGAAAACTTCAGCGATGGAATTATCCTGGCGGATTGGCTTCATGACATCGGATCAACGAGCACGGGCACAACGAACCAGGTCAACCTAAATACCATAAAGACAGATGTGATAAGCGTGAATCCGCCCGCGCAATCGTGGGTGACGCTGAACGGCACGTACACCGGTTTCACCACTAGTCCGGTGATGCAGATGACCTTTAATGTGCCGTTCGGTGCGCCGGCATCAAGCCAGTGCGGCCGCGTGATGTACAACGACTATCACGTCGTCAACGTGTCGGACAGCGGCGTAATCTATCCCAAGGAGTGCCCCAGCTACAGCGCCACTGCTCCGAACAATTTCAGCACTTCTTACGTAATGACCCCGCAGGAGCAGATGCTGGAGTACGCGCTCTTCGATCTTTCGGGATTTGTGCAACCGACAGTCGTGCCCACGGTCAGTGTCACCTTCAATCCCAGTCCGCTGACAGTGAAGTCGGGCGACACGACCGACCAGTTGACGGTCAACGTGAACAGCGGGACGAATGAGACCGACAGCTCCGCGGTGCTCAGCTTTACGCTGCCTTCGCAGCTCACCATCACAGGGATGAGCGACCTCACCGGCGGATGGGTCTGCACGGTGAGCACATTATCGTGCTCGCGAACTGCCGGTCTGGCGCCAAGCACCACCGATTCTGTGACACTGACCATCAGCGTGGCCTCGTACACCACGCTCTCGAGCTATTCGGGCACGATTACTGCGACGGTTTCGAGCGCGATTTTTTCGACCAACCCGGCGTTCACAGAAAACGTGATCTTCCAGCAGTTGCCGCCCATTACATGGGCCACGCCCGCGAACATCGTTTATGGCACGCCGCTGAGTGGAGCGCAGCTCGACGCCAGTTCTACCGTGGCCGGTACGTTTACTTATAGCCCTGTGGCAGGAACCGTGCTGGCCACCGGGAAACAGACGTTGAACGCGACCTTCACACCCTCCGATGCGATCGATTACACCAGTGCGACCGCATCTGTGACGCTGATCGTGATTCCGGGCACGCCGTCGCTCACGATCACTTCCTCGGCCAATCCGATTTTCACGAGCGCTGCAGTTTCGTTCACGGCCAGCCTACCCTCCTACGCGACATCCGAAACCGGCACCGTGACGTTTTATTCCGGATCGACTGCGATCGGCACGGCTACGGTATCGGGCGGCTCGGCCACGCTCACCACAACGGCGCTTGCGGCCGGGAGCCAATCGATCACCGCGTCCTACTCTGGAGATGCCAACTATGGACCGGCCACCAGCAGTGCGATCACCGAGACAGTGCAGGATTTTACGCTGGCCTTTGCCGGCGGCAACGGCACAGTGACCGCGCAGCCGGGAGGACAGGCAACGTATTCTCTCGTTGTCACTCCGACGAATGGAACCCTGCTGCCGGCCGCAGTGACGTTGAGCGCGAGCAATCTTCCGCTGGGCATGACGGCCAGCTTTTCTCCGGCCACGATACCCGCGGGCTCCGCGGCTACGACGGTGACCATGACGATCACGTTGCCGGGCAAGTCGGGGAACGAGCAGCCGCGCAGCCCGTTCGGCGGCGCGTTGCCGGTGGCACTGGGTCTTGCCCTGCTGCCCTTTGTGGGCAGGATGCGCAAAGCGCGCGCGCGGCTGGCCCGGCTGATGGTGCTGCTGGTGATTGGCGCGGCGCTGGCCGTGGGATTCACGGGCTGCGGCGCCAAGACCTCTCCGCAGAGCTTCACATTCTCGGTGAATGCGGCCTCAGGAACGCTTTCGCACTCGCTGACGCCGGGACTCACTGTGGAATAAGGATGGCTGCGGAGCGCGGCATTCGACCCCGGCTTAGCGATCGACTCGATCGCGCCACTTGGCCGCCATTGCGCCGTCGGCGAGCGCTTTGATGTAGACCCCGCCAACCACTGAGCGCGCTTGAAATGCCATTTGTTTTCCGGTCTTAGTGTCGTACCAGTCGGTGAGTGGAACACGCGTGGGCCCTTCATTGATCCAGCGGCCGATGGGGGCCATGAGCGCGGCAAAGGGATTGGGGTTCGCGGGCTGCGGAGCGTCGGCCAGCGTTGCCGTCCAGATTTCCCAATCGAGCTTCGTGTAGTCGCGGCGGTTGTCGAGCGGCAATCCATATATATTGAGGTGCTGGAGATAGAAGGCGACCTCGGTCTGGCGAACCTGCGCCGGGAAGAGGTGCAAACCGAGGATCTGGTCCCACACCAGATTGTATTTCTGGCTCCATGTTCCGGGCTTGTCGAAGGCTAATTTGTAATGGTCGCCGTCGATGGCCATCGACTGCCATTTCGTCGCCATCTCCGCGGCAAGACGCGAGTACTGCGCGGCGACATCCGATTTCCCGAGGGCCTGTGCCATCTGCGCATAAGCAGCCAGCGCCTCAATCGCCTTGATGGAAAGATTCGAATTGTGCGCGAGATGTCCTGCAAAATCATCCGTCGAAAGCTGATTCTCAGGATCGAGGCCCTTGTCGCGCAGATACTCGGCCCACTGGGTGAACTGGGGCCAGTAGGTGCGCACAAAATCCCAGTGGCCCTGCTCCTGGCTCATGGCGTCGGCAAGGATGAGCAGGTTTCCGCTCTCCTCCACGGGCATCTGGTTCTCCTCTGTAGTTTCTCCTCCGCCATACACCTGTCCATCGGCGAGCGGATAGGTTCCCAGGTCGTGCGGCGCAAACGGCCACCTCCAGCGCGGGAGTGCCGCGTACTCCAGCACAGGCTTGAGCATCGCTTGGACAAGAGCGGGATTGAAGAAGAGGAAAAACGGGGCCGAAGGATAAATCACGTCGACGGTGGAGATGCAACCGTTGGAGAAATTTTCCTTGGGGAAGAGCATGGGCGTGCCGTCCACGTCGGCGGCGAAGCCATGCGCTGCGAGTGTCTGGCGATAGGCGAGGATCGCAAGCTGCGCGTACACCGGGCCGCCGGCCTTGATCAGGTCGGCTGTGAGCTCGCGATCGAAGGTTTCGCCGCGCGCCACCAGATCCGTGTATTGCGATTCCGCGTCGGCAAGCATCTCCGATACGGTCATGTTGTTGCGCTGCCAGTAGGGGCGCAGTTTGCGGCCCAGATACTCAATTGCGTAGCCCTCGGTGTAGGCGACGAGCATGTGCCGCGTGAGGGGCCTGGCGGCGACTTTGCCAAAGCTGAATTCGGCGGCTAGATGCGCGGCGTGATCGCGCGGCATCCGCGGCATGTCGAGATCGTCGCTGGGCGGCAGTGTTCCGGTGGCGGAGAAAGTGCGCATTGCGTCGGAGGACGCGACGAGTTGCGCGTAGGATTGCAGAGTCGGGGAGTCGGGAACGGCGAGATGGAAGTAACCCCAGTCGATGCGCAGATCGTCGCCCGGGCGGTTCAGAACGCGTTGCTCGCGCGAGCCTGCGTTGAGTACGGTGAGCCCCGGAATGTGGCTTCGCCCCCACGTCACTTCTTCATCGCGGGTGTTCACGGCGATCACTGGGTCCACATCGACGAGAAGCGTAACGTCATGCGCGCCGTCGCCGCTGACCGCGAACGTGAGATACGTGACCGGCCGCGAAAGCAGATCGAGATCTTTGGGAAAGGCCGGCGTGAAGAAGGTGACCGTCAAAGTCACCTGCGCGGCCTGAAACGTGTAGATGGTGCGCGTGGGCGTGACTTCAAGCGCAGTCTGCTGCATTGCCGGGGCGGAGCGCGGCATTGCACCCATGAATCGATAGGTCTGCCCGTCAATGCGCGCCAGGCCTGCGATCGACTGCGGGGCCCCGGTCCAGTGCCTGGTGTCTTCGTCGGTAAGATGATCGGCCATCGACCACACGCTGAAATAAGGGTTGTGCGCGATGAGCGGAACCGCGGGAGGCCGCTGCTGCGCGAGAGCGAGGGCAGGGGCAAAGACGGCTGCGACGGCCAGCAGGCGCAGGCGCCAGCCGGAAATTGCTTTCTTCAATGTGCGTTTCATGTTGTTTTTATCCACGTTCGAAAATTGCCATCGGAATGCGCGTCAGGTTTTGCTTTGTCGCGAAGCATTTGACTCCCGATCCGATCTTCGAGGTCAGTGGTAGCCCACCCTTCGCTAGAAACAAGCGAAGGATGGGGCACCCTCTTTTGTGAGAACTTCAAGGGTGGGTCGCCCGCCCTTGCTTTCCCACCCTTTCCGCAAAGAGCGCGAAAAGGATGGGGTACGGAGTGAATGATTACAGCAACAAATCGGGATCGCTCTAGCCGGATGCCTTCTTCGGTTCGATTCTCGGCCTTTCAGGAAGTTGTGCCTCCAACTCCTGCATGCGATTCCATAAATGCTGTTGCTGGTCTGCGTAGTGAGGATCTCCGTAAAGGTTTTTGGTCTCCCCTGGATCGTTCTTGAGGTCGTACAGCTCAAATTCCTGCGGCTCCATGGTGTAATGGATCAGCTTGAAATCGCCGGTGCGGATGCCGCGATGGGGACGCACATCCTCGGGATTCGCCCACTCGTAGTAATGGTAGTACCACTCCTTGCGAAAATTGGCATCGGCAGCCTGGGCAAGAGGCAGCATGCTCTTGCCTTCCATCTGCGCGGGGATGGGCACGCCGGCGAGATCGAGAATGGTCGGCGCTATGTCGATATCGAGAACCGCTTCGTCGCGGACGGTTCCCGCGGGAATACGTTTGGGATAGCGGATCATCATGGGCACGCGGACGGAGGGCTCGTGCATCAGGCGCTTGTCGAACATGCGCCACTCGCCCAGGAAGTATCCGTGGTCTGAACTCTGCACGATCGCCGTGTCGTCGAGGATTTTGTTCTTCTCGAGGTAGTTGAAAATCTTGCCGACATTCTCGTCCACCGCGACCAGGCCGGAATAGTAATCTTTCACGACACCTTCGAGCGATCCGCATGCCTCGTGTCCCGGTGAGGTGCCGATCTTGTTTTTCGCGGCGGCAAAGCTGGCCGGCTTGCCGGGATAACCCTTCAGATCGTCGTCGAAGGTGGCGGGGATGGGAATGACCGTTCCGCGAAACAAGTCGAAGTGACGGCGGGCGCGGAAGAAGGGCTCGTGAGGCGCGACAAACCATACCAACAGGCAGAAGGGCTTGTCGCTTTGGCGCGTCTCAAGCCAGGTGATGGCGCGGTCGACGGCGAGATCGTCTGGATAAACATTTTCATAGCGCTGCTCCTCGCCGACTTTTCCATCATGTCCTTCCTTGAACAGCGGGCGCACATAATTGTTGCTGGGATCGTTATGGCCGAAGTAGTAATCCCAGTGACGCTCTTCGACGCCGTTGTGGATATGCACCTTGCCGACGATGGCAATCTCGTACCCGGCTTCGCGCAGCAGGTCAGTGAAAAGAGGAATATCGGCGGGCAGCGGCACCTGGAGGAACTGATTGGCGAGTGCACCCGAAGAACGGGAGTAGAGACCGGTGAGCAGCGTGGCGCGCGCCGGTGCGCAGAGCGCGTTGGTGCAAAATGCGTTGCGGAACATCATGCCTTCGTGGCCGATGCGGTCGTGGTTTGGAGTTTTCAGGATGGGATTTCCGGCGATCGAGAGTGCGTCGTAACGCTGCCCTTCACCAAGAAAGAAGACGATGTTCGGCTGCTTTGGACGGGCCTGCGCGGAAACGAGCGGAACACCCGCCGATTCGGCGAGGAGTGAGCCTGCAAGAACGGCTGAGCCTTGCAGAAATTCGCGGCGCGAGGTTTCTTTTCCTAAGTGATCTGCGGAAGGGTTGGAAGCCGAGGGGGAATGAGACGCCGTTTCCTGGGGCATGTGTGATTCTCCACAATCTCTCTTGAATCATCGGTCTTGATATTGTGTTTACGCTCGGGTGTCGCTCGAACGCTCGAAACGGCGCGGCTCCATGCCCAGCTAAACCATATTACATTGAGATTTTCAGTGCGATTCCCAATTGCGATGCGGGTCCCGACGGCGGCTCAGCCGGGAACTGCACACACAGGCCGCCAGGTTGTTGTTGAAAGTTCAGCTTGTCCTTATAGTCAAGCAGCTCGACGTCGAGTCTAACCCCGACTTTCCCGTCTGGACGCCAGCTTCCTTAATCGTTATAGTAACCGTGAACGCTAACCGCCCGCGGCCCGCTCGACTCGGCGCGTGATGAAATCGGAACCAAAAAAGGGGAACGAGATGAAACTCACACGACGGCAAGCGCTTGGTTTGATGGGCAGTGTGGCGCCCGCCGTGGCCATCGCAGGCGGCCTTCGTCGCGCCTTTGCGCAAACTTCCAGCCCGACCTCGGAGGTCACGGCCGGCAAATACACCGCGACCTGGCCCTCGTTAAAGGCCTATACCATTCCCGACTGGTTTGCCGATGCGAAGTTCGGTATCTGGTCCCATTGGGGTCCGCAATCGGCCGTGGGCGATGGCGACTGGTACGCGCGCAACATGTACATGCAGGGCTCGCCGCAGAATCTGTATCACGTGCAGCGCTTCGGACCGCCGTCAAAGGTCGGGTACAAGGATCTCGTTCCGCTCTTCACTGCCGATCGCTGGGATCCCGACCACCTGATGGACCTCTACGCGAAGGCCGGCGCAAAGTATTTCTTCAGCATGGGCGTGCATCACGACAACTTCGACATGTGGAACTCGAAGTACCAAAAGCGATGGAATGCGGTGAACGCCGGGCCGCACAAAGACATTGTGGGCATGTGGGCGGCGGCGGCGCGCAAGCGCGGGCTTCGCTTCGGCGTGAGCGAGCACCTCTCCAACAGCTTCGACTGGCTTGCGCCCGCGCACGGCAGCGACAGCACAGGACCGCTGGCCGGCGTTCCCTATGATGGCTCCGATACTGCCTATTCCGATCTTTATCACGACTACAGCGGCGAGCCCGCGGACTTTGCCAAAACGGCGAAGGCCATGGGCCGCGTGGCGCCCGACAGCTGGAAGCTCGAATATTTCCATCGCATCAAGGACCTCGTGGACAGCTACCAGCCGGACCTGCTCTACACCGATGGCGGCATTCCCTTCGAGGAGTACGGGCTTTCGTGCGTAGCCGAGCTTTACAACGTGGGTCCTGTGGATGTGCGCGGAGCGGCCGAGGCTGTCTATACGAGCAAGACCAGGGATGACTGCGCAGAGGGAGTGTGCGCGCTCGACCGTGAACGCGGCGTGGCGGGAAATATCTGGCTCGTACCGTGGCAGACCGATACCTGCATCGGGGACTGGCATTACAAGGTGGGTCAGGTGTACAAAACGCCCAAGAAAGTCATCGATCTGCTGGTCGATATCGTGAGCAAGAACGGCAACCTGCTTTTGAATTTTCCGCTGCCGGCTTCGGGCGAGCTCGATCCGGAGGAGGTGAAGACTCTCGAAGGCATCACGGAATGGATGAGCGTGAACGGCGAGGGCGTCTTCAACACGCGGCCCTGGAAGATCAACGGCGAAGGACCCTCGATGACGGTGAAGGTTGCGCAGCAAGGCTTCAACGAAGGAAAGCAGCCCGATCTCGGCGCTCAGGATATTCGCTTCACGACCAAAGGCAAGACCATGTTCGCGTTTGTGCAGGGTTGGCCGCAACAGGCGGTCACCATCGCGTCGCTGGGCACGGCCAGTCCGCAGCAGCCGGAGAAAGTGACCGACGTGCGCATGCTCGGCCGCAATGAAGCGCTCGAATTCACGCAGGACGCGACCGGACTGCACGTGACCGTTGCCGGCGATAAACCCATTGCCGCCGATCTTGGTATCTCGCTGAAGGTCCGCTTTGTTTGAGCGGGATGACGGATGTGAGTAGCACTGTGATTGAAGCGCGGCGCGAGCGCGATGAGCGGCAACCATTCGGATCTTTTCAGACTACTGAGTCAGCGCATCACCGCGGAGCGTTGTCCGGGAGCCATCGCCAGCAGCGAGCAGCCGCGCGACGATGGCCACGGCCGGGACCAGATAGACTACCGATCCGCATACCCACATGAAGGCTCCGGCGGCGACCTGGTCGTTGAGCGCGCTGAAGCCGAAGGGGCGCGGAACGGCATCGTAGCTCGGATAGAGCAGGCGGCCCGAGAAACAGAGGAAGGCCGAGACACCCGTGTTTACGATGTCAGCGAGCAGAAGATAGGGGACGAGGGCCCACCGCGACTGCAGCGGCCGGCTGGGCCACGGGCGGATGATGGGCCACCAGAACATGAGATTGGTAAAGAAGAAGCAGGCGTGCTCGAAGTTGTGCCAGTTCTCCGAGGCGAGCGCGAACTCGTAGGCGCGGGGAATGTGCCAGCCGATGTAGGCGGCGTTCATGGCGAGCCAGGCAACACGCGGGCGCGTGAGAAAACTTCCCGCGGCGTCGAATACGCGCGAGACGAAGAGCGGACGCAACAGGCGGCTAATCATCCAGCGAGGAAGTCCGCGCAGAATGGGTACCGCGGGCGCGCCGAGAACGATGAGCGGGGGCGCGACGGACATGAGCACATAGTGCTGCGCCATGTGCATGAAGAGGAGCGATTCGCTGAAGGTGTCGAGCGGTGAGGCGACGGCGACGAACAGCGCCACGATGCCGGCGAGGAAAGCGGCCAGACGGCCCACGCCGAATTGTCCGGGGCGTGTGCGACGGATACGCGCCCAACCGCGCACGTAAATGAGCGCGGTGAGCGCGAGCGTGGAGGTCACGATCCAGGGAATGTCCCAATCAGTGAACAAATCCGAAACTGTCGTGGCGTCGATCATGGAGTCGTATTTTGAGTTTGCGATGGTCTGCTTGCGGGCGCGACGCCGGCGGCAGGCTGCGATGCATCAATGGTGCGTCGCGAGGCGTCGTAGGCAGGCGGTTCGTTGGCCGGGTGCAGCGTTTCAAGAAAGTTGACCAGCGCTTCGATCTCCGAAGGAGAAAGATTCTTGCCATAGGCGGGCATGTTGCCGCCGCCCGTCACGACTTTGAAGCGCATCTGGTCGATGGTAAGGCGCGTCGCGACCGCATCCAGCGTTGGTCCGCGTTCGCCGCCCGATCCGCCGATGGAGTGGCAGTTGCGGCATTGCTTGGCCTGGAAAACGACGGCGCCCTGACGCACGAGCGGCGTAGCGTCGTGGACGCGATTGACAGGCAGCGGATCTCCGCTCCACGCGCTCATGTGTGGGCTCCATGGAGTTGTGGTTCCCTGTTGCGTGAGCACGCCCCAGGAAACGGCGATGGTTGAAACCATGAGCACGGCGACCGGACGGCGGTGCCAGCTCTTTTCGCCCTCAGCGGCAACGAAGGGAAGCGCCAGCAAAATTGCGATGGCCAAAAGAGGCACGATGAGAAGGAACGGCGTCTCCATCTGCGGCGGCAGATAGGAAAGGATGGTGTAGATCCACAGGAAAAAGAAATCGGGCTTGGGAACGGTCTGGATGATGGAGGGATCGGGCTGGCCGCTGGGGCCGAATGGGCCGAAGACCGCCGCGCATACCGCAACCGCTGCGAGAATCGCGCCGGAGAAGATGAGATCTTTCCAGAAAGCACCGGGCACGAAGGGAATGCCATCCGTCTGCGTGAGGTGGTGGTACTCCTCGAGGTAGGTTTCGCGACGGACGACGCGGCCCGGCATGGGCCAGTCATTGACGCCGAGCTTCAACACCATCCATACGTGCAGGAAAACGAAGAGCAGCAGCGTGCCGGGAATGACGAAGACGTGAAGCGCGAAGAAACGGGAGAGCGTTGCGCCGCCAATGATCGGTCCGCCGAGCAGCAGGTGCACGAGCGCGCCGCCGATCAACGGCACACGGCTCGCGATGGATGCGCCGATGCCGAGGCCCCAGTAAGCGTCCTGATCGAAGCGCAGAACCTGGCCGGTGAAGGCCATGCCGAGAGTCATAAGCAGCAGAAAGACGCCGAGAATCCAGGTGAGCTCGCGGGGGAATTTGTAGGCGCCAAAGAGAAACACCTGCGCCATGTGGATAAGGACGATGGCGACCATGAAGTTCGATCCCCAGCCGTGCATGGCGCGCAGAAACCAGCCAAGCGGGATCTGGTGATTGAGAATGTTCAGGCTGTTCCACGCCTCGCCCGCTGCGGGGACATAGACCAAAGCCAGCAAAATGCCGGTGAAGATCTGCAAAAAGAGAAGCGTGAATGCCGCACTGCCGAAGACGTACCACCAGCTAGCGGTGTTGCGCGGAACCTGGTGGATCGCGGCTTCCTTGATCGGGCCTTCGAGTTGAAGGCGGCGCTCAAGCCATGCGTAAACCTGCGCTGCGGTTTGCCTCATCCGCTGCATTGGCAGTCTCCGGAATTGGTGGAGATGGTAACAAGCTTTGCCGAGTTCGAAAGCGTAGGCATTTGCCCGGCGTCGATCTGTAACTCGCCGGAGACGATTTGCCAGTTATAAGTGAACAGGCCGCGCTCGGGCGGACCCGAGGCGCGCGAGCCGTCAGCGTAATAGACGCCGCCGTGGCAAGGGCACATGAAAAGCTGCGACTGCGGAAACCAGCGAACCGGGCAGCCAAGGTGCGCGCAGTTGATGGCGAAGACCTTGAACTGGCTGCCGGCTTCGCGGCGCACGTAGCAGGCGACATTGTCGGTCTGGCCGTCCCACGGATTCCGGGAGGGATTCTCGTAGCGAGCGAGGCGTGTTTCGCCAATGGGAAATGCGTCCACGGGGCCGAGAGAAGTCCAGGAATTGAAGCTCGAGTCTTTCTTCCAGGGTGCGAGAAGATAACGGAGAACGGGAACCGCCAGCACAAGGCCGACAAGACCGTTGAGTGCGATGGCCGATTTGAACAGCAGCCAGCGGCGCGAAACGATGCGGGGATCGTCGGCGGTCGCGGCCGCGTTGACTCCGGGCGGTGTTGGCTGCGGGTTTGCGGATTGGGTCTCGTTGGTCACGTGGTTTACCTCCCCGTTGGTGCGGCGGGAGCCGGTTGCATGGGAATGCTGTTTGCCGTTTGTGCCGGTGCCGGGCTGCGCAGGCTCGCAAGATACGCGACGATGTTGTCGACGTCCTGCGTGGAGAGCGGAGGCGCGGCTTTGCCGCCCGGGCCGAGATGGCTCCAGTCGGGCTGCCCGATATCGGGACGGCCGGCGATGATGATGCTGCGCAAGGCCTGATCTCCGACGAGGGCCAGATAGACCGGGCTGGAGATTTGCTGGTGCGATGGTGCGTGGCACGCGGAGCACCGCGCCTGGCAGGTTTGCTCGCCGCCGCGGGCGTCGCCTGTTTGTGCTTGCGCGTAGGGCGGTGGTGCGGTTCCGGAAAACACATTGGGCCGCGCCCACTGCTTGCGCATTCCGCTGATGAGTGCGTTCACTTGCGCATCGGTGAGCATTCCCCCTTGCGACCGCGCGAAGGCCGGCATCTCCGTGCGGGGCATTCCACCGGAGATCCATTTGCGCAGCGTGGCGTCGTCGACCAGCGCCTGATATTCGGGATTGGCGAGATCGATTGCCGGACCGTTCTGCCCGTTGGCACCGTGGCAGCCAGCGCAGTTCTCGCTGTAAAGCGTGGCGAAATCCATCACTTCGGAAGGGCGCGCGATAGGGTCCGGCGGATAACCGGGTGCATGCTCGCAACCCGCGGCGAGAGCGGCAAGACACGCCAACAGCACCTGAGTCGGGAAGCGCATCAGTGCTTCTCCTCATCGTGTGGCGGGCCGGCATCGGGTCGCGGATCCATCAAGCCGGCTGCTTCAATACCCATGCGCGCAGCGAATGGCATGGACTGCCTGGTGGGAATGCGTTCCTGACGCGCGACGACGAAGCCGGCGGTTAAGCCATAGGTAATTTGCGAGACCAGGAACCATCCCCACTGAATACGTTGATCGAGCGCGGGGTTAATGATGCCCATAAAGGAATGCAGAATGCCCGTCCACAACACCGGCGCGAGAATGCCGCCAAGCAGCACGGGATGCCGCGGCAGCATGGGAAGCATGGCGCCGTAAAGCAAGCCGACGAGCACGCATGCAACAGAGTGAATCACGACGGCAACGAGCAGGCCCTGCCAGTGAAAAGCGGCGATGTCGGCCGTGCTGGGATTGCGCCAATTGGCTACGCCCGCGCCACCCAGGAGATTGACCGGATACCAGATGCTGTGCTGCGCGATGAGGCCGTAGATCAATGCGGGAATAATCATCGCGAAACCGCCGGCAATGCCTCCCTTGATACCGCTGGTGATGGGGTAAGTTTCAACGGGCAGATAGGCGCGGTGCTCGGGACTGAGACGAATGCGCTCGACGAGCGAGCGCGAACTGGCGATGGTGACCGGCAGATCGAGGACAGGAACCTCTTCGTGCTGCTCGTGCGGCAGGACCTGGCGAAACCACCCGACGCAGCCGGCCAGCATGAGCACGCCGCCCAGCATGCTGATGCCAACGTCGGTCACGAGGCCGGCGGCGGCCAGCGTGCAGCCGAAGGCGAGAACGATGGGCCACGCGGTGGGCGCGGGCAAACGAATGGTTCCTTCCTGCGCGGGCGTCTGTTCGGGTTGGAGGTGATCGGCCATGTTTTTACCTTCCCACCAGGTAGACCACGGTAAAGACGACTACCCACACCGCGTCGACGAAGTGCCAGTAGAGCGAGAGCACCTGAATGCGCTCAGCATGGCGCCGGTCCACGCGACCGAACAGCGTGAAGATCATGACCAGCGAAAGCATGACAAGGCCGACGACAACGTGCGTGGCGTGGAGGCCGACGAGCGAATAGAAAGTTGTTCCAAAAAGATTGGTGCGGATGGAGAGGCCGTCGGTGTAGATCAACCGCTTCCATTCGATCGCCGTGCCGGCGAGAAAGACGATGCCGAGCAGCATGGTGAGGGCCCACCATGCGCCGAAAGCGCGGATGCGCCCATGCTCAATGGCGTGCTCGGCAAACAGGATGGAGATGCTGCTCGAGAGCAGGCAGACAGTGTTGAACCACGGGACGTCGAGAATCTGCGGCGTGGGGCCGAATGTGCTGCGGCCGATGTAGTAGACATAGGCGACCACGAAAATGGTGAAGATGGCCGACTCGCCGATGATGAGCGAAAGCATGGCCACGCGCCCACGCGAGGGCAGGCGCCAATTTTCGTCCGCGAAGATGGGGATGGTGCTCATCGCTCGTACTTCCAGTCAGGATCGTTGGGGTGCTTCAGGTCCCAGAGCGGGCGGCGGCTGTGAACCACGGGGTCTGTGGCAAAGTTGTAGGACGGCGGCGGCGACGGCGTAGACCACTCGAGCGTCCACGCATCCCAGGGATCGTTGCCGGCGATGGGGCCGTGCAAGTAGGAGTCGATCATGTTCCACACAAAAATCAGCACGGCGATTGCCTGGATGATTCCGCCGGCGGAGATGATCATGTTGAGCGTATTCCATCCGCGATCGGGCTCGAAGGTGTAAATGGAACGGGGCATGCCGAGAATGCCGACGAAGTGCATCGTGTCAAACGTGACGTGGAAGCCGATGAAGAAGAGCCAGAAATGCCATTTGCCGAGTTTCTCGGACAACATGCGGCCGGTGACTTTGGGGAACCAGTAGTAAATGGCGGCAAAGATACAGAAGACGATGGCGCCGACCAGCACATAGTGGAAGTGCGCGATGACGAAGTAGGAATTGTGCAATTGCCAGTTCCACGGAGCCACCGAGAGCATGATGCCGGTGAGTCCGGCCACGAGGAATTGCACGACAAATGCGGTGCAGAAGAGCATGGGAGTGGCGAAGCGGATTTTGCCCCCCCACATGGTGGCAACCCAGTTGAAGATTTTGATGCCGGTGGGAATGCCGACCATCATGGTGGAGAGCACGAAGAACGCGTTGCTGACCGAGGTCATGCCGACGGTGAACATGTGATGCGCCCATACGGTGAGGCTTACGAAGGAAATGGCCACCGAGGCCGAGACCATGGCGGGGTAACCGAAGATGGCTTTGCGCGAAAAGACGGGAATGATTTCGTTGGCGATAGCGAATGCCGGCAGCACGAGGACATAGACCTCGGGATGGCCGAAGATCCAGAAGAAGTGCATCCAGACGACGGCCGATCCGCCGGCCTGCGTATCGAAGAAATGTCCGCCGAGGTAGCGATCGATGATCAGCATGATCTGCGCGGCTGTGAGCGGCGTGATGGTGATAAGGGTGAGGCTGCTGACCACGAGCATGAGCCAGACGAAAAGCGGCATGCGGAAAAGCGTCATGCCGCGGCAGCGCATGGAGATGATGGTGGCGATGACATTGATGGCCGTGCCCAGCGTGCCGAATCCGGCGACGATGAGAGCGAGAGCCCAGTAGTCAGTGTTATGGCCGGGAGAGAATGCTTTGGCGGTGAGAGGCGCATAAGCCCACCACCCGACATCGGGCGCGCTGCCCATGCCATAGAGGCCGAAGCCGCCGATGAAACTGAAGTATAGAAGCAAGCCGCCGAAGGCCGTCATCCAGAAGCTGAACGCGTTGAGCCGCGGGAAGGCCATGTCGCGCGCACCGATCATGAGAGGGACCAGATAATTGGCGAAGCCGAAGACGAACGTCATGCCGACGAGGAAGACCATCGTGGTGCCATGCATGGTGAACATCTCGTTATAGAGTTCGGGCGAGACGAAGTGGTTATGCGGAATGGCGAGCTGAATGCGGATGACCAGAGCTTCGACCCCGCCGACGAGCAGGAAGAAGAGTGCGTAGACGATGTAGAGAATGCCGAGCTTTTTGTGGTCGACCGTGACCACCCAGCTATGCAGCCACTCAAGCAGCGCCGCGCCGCGCGAGCGGCTTGCGTCGAGAGTGCCGGGGATGGGGAAGGTCTGGTCGGCCATTGCTTGCTCCTTCAATGCAAGGTGGTCAGGTACGCCACCACTTCGTCGGTTTCGTGGTCGCTGAGCTGCATGGCAGGCATCAGCGCGCCGGGCTTGAGCGTGTTTGGATCCTGAATCCACGAGCGGAGATTTTCGGGCGTGTTCGGCGCGATGCCGGCCGCAATCGTCGCACGGCTCATCAGGTGCGTGAGGTCGGGCCCGAAAGTTCCTTTGGCTGCTGTGCCGTAAATGGTATGGCAGTTGACGCAGGCCTCGGTCTCAAACACGCGGCGCCCGGCGGAAACGGCAGTATTTTGCGCGTCAGGTTGCGCAAAGGGCTGCTGCTGCGCTTTGACCCATGCGGCGAACTCATCGGGTGTATCGACGTACACACGGATCAGCATTTTGGCGTGTTCGATACCGCAAAACTGCGCGCATTGGCCCAGATACAGGCCCGGCCTCTGCGGATCGAACCACATCTCGTTCGGGTGGTTAGGAATGAGATCGGTTTTCCCGCCGAGTTGCGGCACCCAGAAGCTGTGATCGACGTCGGCCGAAAGCAACTGCAGATACGTGGGCTGCGGCGCCGACGGCGTGCTGACGGGAAGATGAAGCTCGTTGGCAGTGACGATGCCGAACTTGGGATAGCGGAACTCCCACCAGAACTGATGGCCGACCACGGTCACGTCGAGCGCGGAATGGGGTTCGGGTGCGTCCTGAATGGCGAAGATGATGCGCGCCGTGGTGAGAAACAAAACCACGACGATGAGAACGGGAATCACGGTCCACGCGAGCTCCACTTGCGTGCTTCCATAGATCTGCGCCGGCTCGTGCTCCCCGTCGCTGCCGCGTGCGCGGAATTTGATGATGACGAAGGCGAGCAGGCCTGCCACCACCACAAAGATGGCTCCCGTAATCAGCAGGACGAATTGCGAAAGCACGTAGATCTCGTGCGCAGGAGTGGACGCGGGGGCCAGAATGCCCGGCATGGTTTGCTGACCCTGCGCGAACGCCGGGAAGGTGCAGACGCAAACCAAGGCCAGGACAAAAATCCGGGATCGAGTTAGGGAAAGACTGCGCTGTCTCTGCATAGTCCTCCTCGTTCCAGTCGGGATTTACCAAGGCTCTCAGCATGAAAGAACGATCTTTCCAATGCCTTGAGCCGCCGCCATTCGTTGTCCAGATCATTTCCCAAAAGAAATCAATTCGTCAAGGGATTCCGATGGTGAGCCAAATAAATAAACTCTCGACGGTCCTGGAGTGACAAGCAGAACAGTATCGTGATGCCCGGTTGAGGGGACGATTTGCTGGTGGTCAGAGCTTTCCCGGCTTCGCAAACGCTGCAGAGTGCCGCCAAAGAGGAGCCGCAGCCTTGATTCAGATCGGGGCTATTTAGTGAAGAAGTCGTGGTCTCGGCCGGGCTTTTCAGCTTGTTCCGCTGCATCTTCGGCTAAGCGGTCTAGCTTTTTGTTCGACAGTTCTGGGGTCGCTGGGGCTAACCTGCGGTATTGACCCATCTGGCTGGCTGGTTTCACTGCGCATCGCTTTTCTCCCTTCGAAGGCATCTGAGCCCATTACTCGCTTGTCTTCTTATGAACGCACTTTGTACGGAGCAGCTCGCCTGCCAAAGTTGCCGTCGATCCAGCCGCAGGTTCAGGAATCGAAACTTGCAGCTCTCCGTCCAGCAATTTCAGATGAATTGATGCGCCAAATTGCAATCCTGTGCTTAGAATGTCAGGCTTCGCCGATGTGAATAGAGGGTGCTCAAGAGAGATGTACTGTCGAAATGTCGACACGAGAGCGGCGAAATGTTGAACTCGCAAATCAACAATTCGCAATCCCCCGCAATTCCAGTAGGGTACCCGCAAACCCACCGCAGCCGGGAGCTGAAGAGAAATTAGACATTAACTAAATTATTGATTCGAATGGTCGGGGCGGAGGGATTCGAACCCCCGACCCTCTGCTCCCAAAGCAGATTCTATCGATTATGGAAACTTGTTGAAATTGGATGGAATTAAGTGCTTTTGATTGCGCTTTTTACCGCTCGTCAGCCGATCATTGTTGAACTTTGTGGCTCTTGAGTGCTTTGACAGCTACAAAATTGACTACAGCCGAGCAACGCTCAGGCCTCCCGAGAGTTCGTCAAAATCGTATTCTGAATTGGACGAATTCAGAGGAGGTGGTCACTCTATTCTCACTCCTCCACATCACGCCACTAAAGCGGCGCAATGTGGTCTATGTTTTGCTCCGGCGCGTACACCTGGCCTTTACTTAGGATCAACCTCGTAGGCCAATGACAATCGCGTTCGTCGAATTCGGGATACGAGTGCCAAAGCTGGTCAAAATAGCCTCTGGTGACTGACACTTCCCCCAATTCTCTTTAAATGCGCGGATTCCGGGGTTGATTGAATAACCACAGTTTAAGCGTTCTTTTCCGTGAGCGGTCGCGTTCGAGATCATTGCCCACTGATAGCGGCGGGCTAGATCGGTGGAATCAAGGTTGGATTGGGTAAATGCGATAGGCCACGACGGAAGCTGTGATTGGTGTACCCCTCGCTTGTGAGGTCTTGAGCAGAACTTCAAAATACGGCGTTTCATTTGAATGAAGGATCTTCACAAATTCAGAAAACTCATCTTCGGAGAGGAGGAAATCTCCGCCGGCCTCTGTAGCTTCTGAGGAGGTTCCTTCGATAAGAAGTGCCCTGGTGCCGCGATCCGGATTCGGCAGATAAGATCGTCAAAGGAGAGCAGGGCAGCTTTCTACCCACTTTCCCCGCCTGGAACAGTCACACGGCGGAGATGGATGGCGATCACGGGGTTGCGATTATTGGCGACGCCTATCTGAAAGGAATACGCGGCTTCGACATACAGGAAGCCTATCGCCTGATGCGCAAGAATGCGTTGGAATCGCCCGCATCGGAGGCGGAATATCTCGACGGAGAAGGCCGGCGGGCGCTGGACTCGTATTTGAAGTACGGCTATATCCCGCTGGAGGATTCGGTTCCCGGAGCTC
>Ga0182024_10009962_pt1 | contig 19495 bp, 12 predicted proteins | sample P32metaG_FD_120480 | JGI IMG/M metagenome (GOLD analysis project Ga0182024, IMG submission 120480) | Permafrost microbial communities from Stordalen Mire, Sweden - P3-2 metaG (Illumina Assembly) | ecosystem: Environmental > Terrestrial > Soil > Wetlands > Permafrost | place: Sweden: Stordalen... | reverse complement strand
TCCCGAGACCGCCGAGAGCAACGTCGCCGCCTACAACCCCAACGTCTCAGGGGCGGTCTCTCCGACCGCCGCCCAGTCGCCAGCGGGGATCTCCTCGTCGGCGGCGACGTTGATGATCGCCTCACCGCCCGTTCCCACCGTGACCGCAGTCAGTCCCAACGTCGGCCCGACGACCGGAGCCACTTCGGTAACCGTCACCGGGACGGCATTCAACGGTGCTACGGCGGTGAAGTTCGGGTCGACATCGGCTACTGCCTTCACCGTGAACGGCCCGACCTCCATCACTGCCACCTCGCCTGCTGAGACACAAGCGACCGTGGATATAACCGTCACGACTCCGATGGGAACGAGCTCCACCAGCTCGGCTGACCAGTTCATCTACGCCGTGGCACCGGGGGCGGCCACCGCTGTGACCGCAGTGTTGGCTGCCTCGTCGGCGAATGTCACCTGGACTGCTCCTGCCTCGACTGGAGGGACGCCGGTGACTTCCTACACCGTGGTGACATCTGGCGGAGGGCCGCAGGTCACCGTGCCGAGTACCTCAGCCCTCATCACGGGCCTCAACCTTGCATCCTCTTACTCGTTCGTGGTCTATGCCACCAATGCCGTCGGGACCGGACCGGCTTCAGCTGCGTCGAACGTCGTCGGTCCAGGAACGGTCCCTGGTCAGCCCGCCGAGGGCTACCGGATGGTCGACAACGTCGGTGGTGTCTACGCCTATGGCGATGCCGGCTTCTACAACTCGCTACCCGGACTCGGCATCCATGTCAGCAACATCGTGGGAATGGCCGGGACCCCTGACGGCGGCGGCTACTGGCTCGTCGGCGCCGACGGTGGCATCTACACCTTCGGCGATGCCGGCTTCTACAACTCGCTACCCGGACTCGGCATCCATGTCAGCAACATCGTGGGAATGGCCGGGACCCCCAGTGGTCATGGCTACTGGCTGGTGGGTGCCGACGGCGGCGTCTTCGCATTCGGTGACGCTGGCTTTCACGGTTCACTTCCTCCCACCGTCCCTGCGAAGCCGATCGTGGGAATGGCGGACACTCCAGATGGAGGTGGCTACTGGCTCGTGGGTGCTGACGGTGGGATCTTCTCCTACGGAGACGCGGTCTTTCACGGCTCCCTTCCCCCCACCGTGCCCTTCGCTCCTATCGTCGGCATGGCCGCCACAGGGGACGGTGGGGGCTACTGGCTCGTAGGTGCCGACGGCGGCATCTTCACCTACGGAGATGCGCCGTTCCTGGGGTCGTCGGGGGGCATCTCCATCGGTGACATCACCGGCATTGCCGCCACCCCCGATTCGGCGGGCTACTGGATCACGGGGGCCGACAGCGCCATCTACGGATTCGGGGACGGTGGATATCTGGGCTCAGACGCCTTGCCGGGCGTCGTCCTCTCGGGATCCGTCGTCGGAATCTCCATGCCCACATGACTGGATCTTCGTCTCTCAGTCCCGAGCAGCCACCGAGGAGGATCGCCTTGCGACGTTTCAGCGCACTCAGTGGGGCTCGCCGACGCGTTGTCGGATTCAGTCGCGCACTCATGGGTAGGGTTGTCGGTTCGCGTCGAAAGAAGGAGACTTCAGCTCTCACGCTCGCCCTCGTAGTCATCGTGGCACTCGTCGCCTGGAGCCTCGTGGGTTCCGGCACTTCGCCCTCTCCGCCACTCTCCTCTCCGCCACTCTCCTCTACGCCGGGTCCGGACCCAGTGCAGACGACGATCGCAGCCCCGGCCTTTCCCACGCCGGGCGGGGCCATTGCGTCAGTGGGTGCGTATGACGCCGTGACGTGCGCCACTTTGACACAGTGCCTAGCCGTCGGCGCTACCTCGGCAGGCGTTGGTAGCGCCGCCTTTAGCGGCGACGGGGGGGCCAGCTGGGCCCCGCTCACCGTTCCTATCGGCACACCCGAGCTCGACGCCGTGACGTGTGCGGACGCGTCGAATTGTGTCGCCGTAGGTGCTGACGATGCCGTGGTCACCACCGATGGTGGGACGACATGGGCTCTCAATACTGTCGCCGACTCCAGCACCACACTACTCGGGGTGGCGTGCGCGACGGCTAGCGACTGTGTCGCCGATGGCGTCGTGCCGGGCGCTGGTACATCCGACGGCGGCCGCTTGTTCGTGTCGGGAGACGGGGGAGCAAGTTGGACCGCAGCGGCGATGCCGTCCGGCATGCCCGGCCTGGGCGGGCTCGCCTGCCCCACAGCGACCCTCTGCATCGCGGTCGGTGATGCCGTGCTCGTGAGCGGGGACGGAGGGCAAACCTGGCAGCAGCGCACGGTGGTCGGTGGCATGGACTCGTTGCGTACCGTCAGTTGCGCATCACCGCTCGACTGCATCGCCGTCGGCCCCAACGCCGAGGGGGCGTCGGATGCCAATGCAACTGCAAATGCCATCGTGACGAGCGACGGAGGCACCACTTGGCGAAACGAGGCGATGCCGGTGGGCACGTCTCCAGTGCAACGCATCAGTTGCGGGAGTGCTCAACAGTGCCTGGCTGTCGGCCCGGGTCTCACATCAAGTCAAGCGCCTGTGTTCCTGGCCAGCACCGACGGCGGGAGCACGTGGTCGGCAGCTCCGGCGCCCGCGGGGATGGTCGGCGTCGCTGACGCGTCGTGTGTGTCGGGATTTCACTGCGTGGCAGTGGGTCGGACCACGAGTGGTCCGGCGGCCGCGACGACGGAAGACGGGGTCACATGGACGACGACCGCAGCGGCGGTGCCCGCGTGACCAGTGCCCCTCCAGGCGTCGCCGTGGTGGCGCGCCCTCCGAAAGGAGAGACCGTGACTCACCCTCCACGCGTTCGCTGGATCCGCCCAATCGACAATGGGGTCCGGTGCCGTTTCCCCCTAGGCATATCGATTGGCATGGCACTGTGCATCGTCCTCGGGGCAGCCCAGGCGCCACCCTCGACAGCCTCGTCTCCGTCAATTCCGATCAAGACGCAGCTCCCGCCACTTCAGCTGACCAGTGGTCCCATGCTGGCGCCCTACCAACCCGCCGAGTTTTGGGGAGGGGGAAACCTCGTCGAGAGTTGCATGACGTGTTCGATCAATCAGGTAGCTCAAGTCCCCGGTGGCCAGAGCATCCAGCCCGGCCAGGACGTCGATCCCACCACAGGCAACTTCTCGTTCAGCCATTCGCTGTTCTCGGTGCCGGCTGTCGGTGGGGACCTGGGAGTGGGCGTCAATTACAATTCGCAATCCGCCCAAGTCCAATTCAACGGGTTCCTGGTAGGAGCCAACGGACCGGGACCGACTGGTTTCGGGTGGACGCTCTCGGGACTCCCGACGCTCACGGCTGGCGCCGGAGGCCAGGAGACGATGAACGAGAACAACGGCGCTCAGGTCACATTTACGCCAGCAGCGAGTGAGGCATCGTGCCCCTCCACCCTTGACGCATCCGAGCACACCGTCTACGGCAGCACCCAGTGGTATTGCGCGCCGGGCCGAGTCGATGCCCAGCTTGGAAAGACCTCGTCGGGCACCTTCGAATTCCAGGTTGAGGGGGGCCGTCAAACCACCCTGTTTGATATCTACGGGAACGCGACCTCGGAAGGAAACGCGCAGTCCGGCACCGATATTCATTTCACCACCAGCGTGACGCCCGGAACAGGAGCTTGCCCGAACAAAACCGGTGCGGTGAGCTGCACATTGATCACCGACTCCGCTGGTCGCAATACCGCCATCGTGTACGGCCCAATCAGCATCGGAGGGGTGCAGGATCCCCTGGGTCGCTACTACACCTTCGGCTACACCCTCCTCAACTCGCACTACCAGCTGACGTCGATCGCCGATCCTCTGAGCGACACGTGGACCTTAGGATATGCGGGCGGCTCGAGTTCGTCGATCTATCAGTACGACATGACATCGATCACGAATCCCGACACTGCCACGAGCGCCGTGGCCTACAACTCTACCGGCATGGTCCAAAGCACGACCGACGGCTTCGGATCGGCCCACACTACGCAATACGCCTACACGAACGTCACGTGCACACCGACCAATTGTGCTGGGACGCTTCCTCCTACCCAGCACACCGAGGTCACCTACCCCGACGGGGAAGTTGACGTCGATAACTATTATGCGGGCCTGTTGACCTCGGATTCCTTCGGAGCGGGTGCCATACCGGGAAGCGCCTACTTCGACTCGGCGTCCTACAACTACAACTTGCCGACTATGGCTGAGGGTGACGTGATCGAATCGGTGGTTGCGCCCGGGGCGCGGAACCATGCTCTGACGACTGTCGTCACCACCGACGCCCAGGGAGACGTGCTATCAGTACGCGATCCCAATGGGAACGTCACGACGAACCTCTACAACACCGCTGTGGCCAACGTGCTTTTCGACGAACCGTGCTGGAGTGCGTCACCCGGCGTGAACATCGCGGGTGCGACCTGTGCATCACCCCCGAGCGGGGCGACCGTCTATACGTTTGACTCCTACGGCGACATGACCTCGGTCACCGACCCCCTTGGTAATGTCAGCGGCTACATCTACAATGCCAATGGCTTCCTGTGTCTCTACGTTCCGCCTACGTCCGCGGCTGCCTACGTTTGCGGCGTTCCAACGCTGGGTGACACGCAGTACACCCCTGATGCGTACGGCAACCTGGCTCAGGAGGCTGTCCCGGCCCGATTGACTTCGCAAATGATCTCCACGGCCACGTACGACGCCGACGACGAGATGCTTACATCGGTACCCGGCAACGGCAACGTCACGGGTGTAAACCCAGTGCGCTACCAGACGTCGTATTCCTACGACGGCGTTGGCCGACTACAGACGATGACCGCACCCATGGGTCGTTCGACGTCCTACACCTACGACCCCGTGGGCAACGTGCTGACCGAGACGGATCCTGCCGGGGTGTCGACGGCCACCTACGACGCCGACAGCCGCACGTGCTGGAGCTTCCGGGGTTCGAGCGCGGTGCCGACGCCGACATGCGCGACGGTGCCGACGGGCTCCACCAGCTATCAGTATCTGGCTGATACGAGCGCTCCTACGACCGTAACGGACCAAAACGGGAAGACCACCACCTACAGCTACGCCAACCCGGAGTTTCCGACCTCACCGACAGAGACCCTGGACGCTGCCGGCACAGCCCCCACATACAACGCCTATGACGCCAACGGCCGCGTGTGTCTGAGCGGCCCAGTGAATCTCTACCCGGGCCCGCCCACGTGTGCCGTGGTCGCCCAGGACACCTACAAGACCTACGACGCCTACGGCAATGTCGTGTCGAGCACGGATCCGAATGGCAACACCACGAACTACACCTATGGCGACGTCGCCTTCCCGAGCTTGGTGACCGCGAGCACCGACGCCCTCGGGCACACCACCAGGTACACCTACGACGCAGACGGAAACCAGACCGTTCTGCAGGATCCGTCGGGCGATGTGGTGACGACCGGATATGACAAGGACGGGAGGGTCTGTTGGCAGGCACCGAGTGCCCTCTTCCTGCCACTGCTTTCGAGCGGACAGTGCGCCCAGCCCTCGGGAACTGGAGTCACCCTCTTCAACTACTACCTGACGTCTCAGCGTTCTCAGATGATCGACAACGCCGGTACACCCAGTCAGGCCATCACCAGCTACTCCTACGATGCCAGTGGCAATCTCACCTCGACCACCGATGACAACGCCAAGACCGTCAGCTACCAGTACGACACGGCCAACGACGTCACCTGCATTGCGTATCCCGTTGTCGGGGGATCCACCTGCAACAATGTGCCGAGCGCTTCGAACACGGTGGTGGACCGGGTCCCCGACGTCGCCGGCCGCTTGCAATCGACGACGGATTGGTTGGGCAACACCACGAGCTACCAGTACGACCCGTCGAACAACGTCACCAAGGTGACATATCCGGCGTCGACTTCGGAGTCCGTGACCTACAGCTACGCCAACGAGCTCACGCTCTCGAGCGCGGTGTACGCGGGAACCGTGGTCGGCTCGGCCTCAGAGAGCTGGACACCCAACGCAGACGAGCTCGTCTCCCAGGACACCGTGCCATCTGCCCTGTCCGCCACGGGCACCGGCTACACCTCGAACCCTGGATACGACTTGCTCAATCGCGTCAGTTCAGCAACGAACCCACTCACGACGAGCGGAGCCGACACCTACGGATATGCCCCCAACGGGGAACTGACTACAGATCTCCCGCCCGGAACAGGGAAAAGCAACATCACCTATAGCTACAACGCCGGAGACGAGCTCACCTCCAAGGTCGACCCAAATCTCAGCGTGACCTCCACCTACGCATTTACCCCTGACGGGCAGCGCTGCTGGTCGATCGCCAGCAATATTTCAGGTCCGTCGTGTGCCTCTCCACCGACAGGAGCGACTTCCTACGCGTGGAATGCCTTCGGCGAGCTGTGTTGGTCCGGGTCGACGACATCGACGAACCCTTGCAGCTCACCGCCTTCGGGCGTCACCACCTATGGCTATAACGGTGATGGGTTGCGAATGACGTCCACCACGGGAGGAACGACCCAGCAATACACGTGGGACAGCGTCGACGCCGCCAATGCGCCATTGCTCCTCGAAGACGGAACCAACGCCTACATCTCCGGACCAACCTTGTTCGGAGGTACAGCGCCGATCGAGCAGATCTCGCTTACGAGTCATCAGGCGAGCTACTTGAGCTCTACGCCGTCGGGTGTGCAGTTAGCATTCAGCCAGGCAGGTTCGCTCGTAAACAAGTCCGCATATTCCACATATGGCTTGCAAACCAACAGCGGGTCGTCGGCCACGTCGTTCGGATTCGAAGGTGGATACACGGATCCTAGCGGGCTCATTTACCTGGACCACCGCTACTACGACCCTTCAACTGGACAGTTCATTTCGGTAGATCCTGCGGTGGGAATGACCGGCCAGCCATATTCTTATGCCGGCGATGACCCCTTGAATGCCAGCGATCCCAGTGGGCTCTTGATCAGAGGGCCGAATGGTCAAACGTGTGGGCCCACAACGGCAGCGTGTGTCGCGCAGGGTCAACAGAGGGCGGCGGAGGCACAACAGTCGAGTGAATTGCCATTGGCGGCCGCCGCTGCTGGTGTAGTTAGTGCAGGAACTGTTGGATCTCCTAACAAATGGGTGTTCGCACAAAAGAAATACTCCCCGCGGTTCAGTGATAGCGACGAGACATTGCCTGCAGTCCGCAACAAGCCCGTCTCACAGGTCGTCAGCGAGCTGAATTCGGGTGAACTGAATCCAGACCAGATTCCGATCGACCTCTACACAACACACGGAAGGACGTACATCCTAAATACGAGGTCGGCCAATGCCCTTCAGCGTGCTAACATACCTCGCGAAGAATGGACGACGAGAGATGTAACTGGTGACTCGGCTGCCCTTAGTCGATTGAAGGACCAACTCAGTGGTTCTAACCTACAGTTCGGAGAGGGTGTTCAGGACGCTGTCGAGAGTTCTGGAACATCGGCTCCTAGCCTCGGTCAAGCGCTCGAAGACGACTTTTGGAGTGCAGTAGATGGTGACGCAGAGTAATTCACAACCGGAGATTAAGGATCTCGAGGCAGGGGTCGTCCCCGATGTTGGAGCCCCCCTCCCGGTGATCCTGGCCGATGATTGGAGGCTTGCCGTCTTTTTCGTCGGACATCTTCTCAGGCAACCAGACGTTGAAGTATGCGGAGTCATCCGGTGTGACAGCCTTCTATTCAAGTTTGGCGTTCCGTCTGACGAGTCGATAGTTCGTCACGATCTCTACCCTATGGGCCTGAGGCGCTATACCATTCAGGAGGTACTGAGATCTTCCTGGATCGCTGAAGAGTTCCCGAATACTACGCGCTCCTTGAGGCACATAATTGCAACCTTCCACGACAGTACCTTTGAGTGCGTGACCGAAAAGGTGAGTGTCACTTTCAAAAATGGTGGTGTATGGGAGAACATCCGAAAAGCTATCAACGCACCTGACGCTGGAGAGGGTGACGAGGGAGAGGGTTGGGTGGTTTGACTCAGTAATGGCACGGCTGACGAGGAAATCGATATAGAGATCATTGAAGCAATCCGTCGCCCTTTTCCAGATCTAGCCGCCGAGTATGGGTTATACGCTGCAGACTGGTGGGGCGACCGAGCGACCTGGTCCATACAGTGTTTCGAGTTGTCTGCTCGTTCCGAAGGTCATCGAACCGATAACTAATGGCGTTAGTGAAGGCAAAGAAAAATGAGGCGCAATTCAACACACGTTTCGATCTTGGCGACGAGTTGCTCAGTACGAACAATCCCGTGATTGGTACATTTGTGAAGATCGAGACCTTCGACTGGCTGGTGCGCGCCAGTGATTGGGAAGAGTTGATAGAATGCTTCCGCGAGCGACCGGTCATTCGTGAGTGCATGAGGTTGGACTGAGAAGACGCTTGATCGTGACGTGGATCGATTCGGTGCTACATCGATTCGCAGACGACGATCCGCGGCAGTCGATCAGGGACGATAACCCTTAGTGATCGCGAGTGCAACAAACAGACGCCCATGTTCGATGATGGCTCGCGGCCAGGCATCGGTTAGGCCAGACAGGATCTCCTATCCATCCGAGCCGTCGCGATGGCCTGCAGGTCACTACCTTGTCTGTGTCATCCCAGACACACGTGCGGTCACCGGAGGTCCACCATAAGATGAGAGTTGCGTATTGTTACAAGCAAAGCGATCTGGATTGGCAGGCTGGGGGTTGTACGGCAGAGCTGCGCAGAGCGCATCGCAAACTCGCGCATCCGTTCCATTGGGGATCTCGTGCCACCAGGATTAGAGTTGCGCCTAGCTGTTCGATTGACAACCAGCCCGATCAGTACCAGGCTACGTCCCGTACCACGCACTTGCGGGAGTTGCGATTATGCCAATCGGCGAACATGCGTGAGTCTTCAGCCGAAGGATAGCTCGCGTCCCGGCACCTGCAACGGCCTGTGGGTCGAATCAGAGGACTGTGCGGCTGACCGTGCCATGCTCGGTCACGGTGCTCCCGTGGAGTCGCCGGTGAAATCAATATCCTTTGACGGATCGCATGAACATCTCCGATCCTCAGCTGGCCAGCTTTCCTCGGGTGTTCCCTGGCGCCAAGCTCCGAGGTCGCCTTCGCGGGAAAACACGCGGCTAGCGGTATGGGGACATGTTGCGCTCCTAAAGAGGAGGACCCTTCCGCTCATCGAAGGGTGGCTCGTATCGAGAGAGCCTTTCAAGGGGCCCCAGCATCGCTGGCTTCGTGAACGAGCGACGCCCGAGGGCTACGCCGCGTATCGCATGCAGATTGAACATGAAGACGATCTGATTGGAGTTCGCAATGGATGGCTCATTGGTGGGGAAGCCTTTCTGTTTGCTGCATACGCTGCGTTGTTGGCTTTGCCAGAGGGCGCTACACGACGTTTTGCAGAGGCGGCAGCCGTGCTCTACTGGGAACTCCCAATAATCGGCGTCGTGATGGCCCTGCTCGTGTTCTGCTCTGTGTGCGCAGCCCTTGTGCGCTCTGATCAGCTCCGTCACAGATTCGACCGCACCTACAAATCACCGGAGGGATTCCCGGAAATCATGTCGGGAAGGCCGCGCGCCATCGGCCACTTCGTGTCTCGATTCATCCCCATCTTCTTTGCACTGTCCTGGGTGGTCGCCTACTCCTTAAGATGATGAAGCAATAAAGGTCCGAAGAGACAGAGTGAATTGGCCCGAGAATTCCACCGAACCCAGGGCGGTTCAATCAGACCAACCCGAGTATCGGCGAAAGCTACGATGCATGCCGTGGATCGGAAGAGAACTCTAACGCAGTGCCGCTTGTCATGGAAAGGGAACAGGTCATGATTACCATGAACGTTGATTGCGTCCATGACGAGACGCTGGGGGAATCCCGCGGTTGAACAAGTCGTGTCGGGTGCCTTCAACGAGGTAGCGCCGAGCAAATGAGCGCTCTAGCCGCTTCACCTTCGCCTCTTCTCGTTGTTCGCGCTTCTGCACCCAACTTGCCCACTCTGGATCCATTTCCCGGCGTGCCACGTCACGGTCGTCGATTACTTGTCCTCTGCGGGGGTAACCGGCTCGACGCAATCGTAAGCCCGTCCTCCTCCATGCGCGCCCGCCCGTGGTCTCAGTGACCCAAGGTGAATAACTTGCCGCGAACAGTAGAAGCAAGATCGCCAACCCGAACGCGACCTCAGTCCACAAGGCAAAGAGCGGTACCGGCAGATCTTTGCCATTCTTGGCCTGGTGGGACCAGTTCCAGACACTTGTGACGGGCACGGCAATAGTAACCGCGATCAAGAGTGCTTCCATGATCCTCCAGGGTCGAAGCACGGCAGAGGTAAGGACGTGTTCTTTGGGATAGAGCGTCAGCCCGACCCCGAATCCGGCTACAAGGGCAGCAACGATGAACACGACTTCCGGTTGGAATGCTAGGAGTGGCCGCAGTTGCCGAAATTGGAGACCTAGAACAAATGCCGCAACAAACAGGAAGTTGGTTGTTCCCGCGATCAAGAACTGCGAAAGCAGGCCAGCAAACTGCGGGTAGAGTTGAAAGATACCGTAGCAATCCCGACCGGCCTGCAGATCGGGCATCTGCGATTGTGAGCATCGAACGTGGGGTGTCATCGGCTCCGCGGGCCCCTCGACGTTGCCCCACCACTGACGCTGGCAATCGAGTCGCAGTGGCGCTGCGAGGCGGCCTTCCTCGAGCAGGATGTCCTTACCAATCAGTGGTCGGTCGGGGGTGCAGGAAGTCGCCTCGCGCGCGTAGTAGGCATAGAGAAGCCTTGAGTCCACAACAGTGAGTCGTTCTGCTGGAAGAATCTGGACGTGGTAACTCTGTGCGTTCCCACCAAAGGTGGCACGTGGCGCGATACGCAAGGGTGAGAGCCCAAACCGCTCGCGGAGTCGGCGAGTCACGCGTATGGGACCATCATGCCTTAGCGTGACGATCTTCCGAGCACCCACGTCGTCCTCCGACAAGCTGACCATCAGAAACGCCGACCGATAGATCAATCGTGCCAGCATGACGAATTCAGAGAAATGCGCGTTGGGAACCCATGGTCCTCCAACCGGGTGTGGTTCTACATGAAGCAGCGTGTATAGCTCGCACCATGCTTTGTGAGCCAGAACGGTGTCGGAGCTCGTTAGGTGCCAAAGCACGGCTGGCGCGCATGTCATGCAGAGTTCCGCTTGATTTGCGGTGGCGAGGAGGATTGCGTAGGAGAACTGGCGACCTGTCGACGACTCCTCTAGTGAGAGCCACGTTCCTGTCTCATCGCGCGTGTGTACGTGTGCAGGCGGGAGCAGGTCTTTACTGAAGGTGAACAGTGGGAGACGGATGCGGCCACTGTTTTCGGGATTTAAGAGCTCACTACCGCGAACGTCGGGGACTTCGAAATCGACAAGGTTGGACCACTCGCCACGACGTTCTTGTAGGAATTCGAGCAAAAGTGCGCGACGAAGACACCACTGACGGGCACGGTGGAAGAACAGCTCAAGCAACGGGAGCCCCTCATAACACAGATTTGATATCGTGTCGGCGTCAGGGAGGTGATGGTCGAGTGACTCGGCGACGCTCCACCTGCTTGCGAATGGATCATCGTGGGCACCAGGTTCGCTGATCATCTCGCCTGCCTCCCGGCCGAGCCGATCTGTATTCGTGTGCAACCCGTATTGTCCAGAGCCATAGGCTAATAGGTGGTTATCACTTCTGTAAATGGCCCGCGCCGTTTGCGCCGACGGTACCAACGCGAGCTTCGCCGTGGGTGGGTATCATGGAGCCATCGGCACTGTGACGCCTGGCAGCGAGGCCACTCCGACGGTCATCGTAGATTGCGATCCCGGCATCGATGATGCGTTGGCGCTGTTGATGCTTGTGGCGGCGCAACAGGCAGGGTCCATCGCAATCGAGGCCGTGTTCACAGTCGCGGGAAATGTCTCCGCAGAGCAAACGGCGCACAATGCTGTGCAAGTATTGGCGTCTACCGGTGCAGACGACATAGCGGTCTTTCGCGGGGCATCGCGACCGCTGGGAGACGGTGGACCAGCTCTCCCAGCCGCCTCGATTCACGGTGAGGACGGACTCGGGGGCCTTTCCGCCCCGACCCTCGATGCCGCGGAGATCTCATACGATCCCGGGAAAGACCTCGCTGAACGCATCGGTTCATGCTCACAGCCGCTTTGGCTTTTCTGTTCGGGACCGCTCACAAACTTGGCTCTAGCCCTCAAGGCCGATGCGAAGGCCGTGCACCGGGCCGCCCGGGTCGTGGTCATGGGTGGCGCCTTCAAGGACCCCACGGGCAACATTACGCCATGGGCGGAGTTCAACTTCCACGCCGATCCCGTTGCCGCTGACATCGTCTGTCGGTCGGGTCTGTCTCTTGAGCTTGTTCCGCTTGACATCACGCACCGCGTCGGCTTTGCGTCTGAAGACGCATCCCCGTTGACTCCATTCGCGGGTGAGCTGCTGCAACGAAGCGTGCAACTCCACGAGCGCGCCCTTGGCCTCCCCGGCGCGCTTCTGCACGATGCGGTGGCGGCAGCGGTGCTTCTCCGACCGGTACTTGCGAGCCGCGTGGCTCGTTCACTTGCCGTGACGACATCGGGGCCAAGGAGTGGCCACCTCTCGGTGCAGGAGAACGTATCTGACGATGCCTCCAGGGTCATAGATCGCATAGACGTCCAAGGCACCAAGCAACTGATCCAAGCTCTTCTGACTTGAGCGGTCGCTGCCGTCAGCTCGGTTCGGTGCCATAGGCCGTCGCCGTCCAAGAGTGAGTCGTTGCGGCGGCGTGGCGCATGCGCCCTCAGCCTGATGAACGTTGCGAGCCGTTGCCTCGACTTCGGTCCATTGCTGGTGGTCTCCAGCGTCGGATTTGATTGCGACCTGAAGGACTCGTCTTCCACGCCGCATTGCATCAGGATTGTTGGTGACATGACCATCGTGTCTTGGTACCGTGTTGCCCGCGGCGAACCGGGCGGAGGTGCGACGTGGCGGATCTCAGGAAGCCAGCGTACGCTCAACGTTTGAGCGGCAAGCGCACGAGGCAGCTCAAGAAGCTTGAGGTAGCAGATGGTGCTGCCCGACCTCGTCGATGGAGCAGTCGCTGGCGACGGTGGAGAAACCGCCGCAAAGGACTGGGCCGAGACGCCGGCATGCTTGAATGTCCGCCCGAACTCAATCTGAGCGCCTTGCCTCAAATCTGGAAAGCGATGGAAGACGCCAAGCAAGCCGCGGCGATGGCAGCACAGGAACGGGGGGTCGCTCCTGAGAACGCGGCCGGACCATCGGAACCGTTCGGGATTTGCCTGTCGGGAGGTGGGGTTCGGTCTGCGTCGTACTGCCTGGGTGTTCTCCAGGAGATGGACCGACGGGGGTTGCTACACGGCGAGACCAAAGCGTCGTACCTGGCATCGGTTTCGGGAGGGTCCTACATCGCGGGTGCGTTTGCCATGGTCAACCGCGGCGCGTACTCTAACGAACCCCCAGACAGGAGTGACCCCCGACGGGGGTCCATGCCAACAATCGCTCCAGGGGCGATCCAGGCGTTCGCACCGATGAGCCCTGAAGAGCGCTATCTCCGAGATCACACTCGGTATCTGACCCATGGCTTTGGCGGGATCTTGGGTGCGGTATGGCGACTTCTGGTCGGGATCATGTGGAACATCGTGATCCTAAGTCTTGGTGTCGGCGCCATTGCCGTGCCCATCGGTTGGATCTACGGCGCCGCCATTCCGTCGCTTCGTGCGGAATGTGGGCCACTTTGTGGTCCTCACCATCTTGCCCTTGAAGGTTGGGTCTTCTGGGTAGCAGGCGGTTTAGGACTCGCCGGTCTTGGGGCGGGGATGACGTGGGTCATACGACAATGGCGCCATGAGGGAACTCGGCGCACGCTCGGGATCGTGTCGCTCGGACTCCTTGGACTGGGAGCACTGTGGATGCTCTTCGCCGTGGCCTTTCCCCTCCTGCTCGAATGGATCCGGGCGAGCGTTGGGGCCCACGGAGCCAATCATCAGATTCCGCCGGACAACTCCACGGCCGCCGTCGGGGCGGTTAGCGGAGCGGGAACACTAGCGTCGATGTTGACAGCCGTCTTCGGAGTTCGTGCAGTGCGAACCGCGCAAAGCGTCTGGTCCAAGGTGCCGAGCAGCGACAAACAGACGGTCACCAACAAGGCAAAGACCTGGCTCTTGAAGGCCAGGACTCCGCTGCTTAACCTTCTCGCTGCGCTGATCGCGCCCACCACCATCTTCGCGATCGCGGTCCTCTTCTTGCACGTCGGATCACTGTACCGACCGCTGGTGCTCGGTGGCACTGGCGTGTGGGCCTTCTGTGGGTGGCTGGGGGGCCTTGTGTTCCTCTTCGCGTTATGGTGGCTGGGGGACTTGAATTCGTGGTCGATGCACCCCTTCTACCGCGAGCGGCTGAGTGCGGCCTTTGCGCTAAAGCGCTTTCGGGCATGTCAGGACGTGTGGTCTCCGACAGCAAGCTGGGAAGGCGAAGAACTCGTCGATGCCACGCGGCGTCCCTATGACGTCGAGTACAGGATCTCGGATACCCAGACGCACAACGACTTCCCCGAGTTCCTCATCTGCGCGGCCGCAAATGTCTCGAAGTACGGGGCCACGCCCACGAAAGCTCCTGTGTCCAGCTTCGTGTTCTCGGCGCGTGATGTTGGCGGCCCAGTGATAGGGGCGTGGCCGGCCGAGACCTATGAGAACGTGCTGGGAAGGACGCTCAAAAGGAACGTGACGTTTCCGGCGGCCGTCGCCATGTCCGGGGCGGCAATCTCCCCGGAAATGGGAAGGATGACGAGGGCGCCACTTCGGTTCCTATTAGCCATGCTGAACATCCGGTTGGGGTTGTGGATACCCAACCCGAACAGGCTGGCTGAGTTCGAGGCGCGTAGCCATAGCTGGATTCGCCGCCGGCGACTCGTACCGCGTATCACCTATCTCCTGCGAGAAATGTTCGGACTCAATGATCCGGAGAGCAAGTTCCTGTATGTCACAGATGGAGGTCATTACGAGAACCTGGGGCTCGTCGAGCTTTTGCGACGTCGGTGTCGCTACATCTGGTGCGTCGATGCATCGGGGGAGCAACAGGACGGGTTCTCGACCATTGCCGGAGCGATCGCGCTGGCCTTCAGCGAATTGGGCGCCAGGATAGACATCGACCCCGCACGAGACATGACGCCTGATCCCGCGGTCACCGAACAGCGGGTGAAGACAGGCCTTAAGCCTGTTGTCAAAAGCACCTTCTGCCATGGCACCATCCACTACGACCCCAAAGATCCGAGCGACATCGCCCGTTTGGTGATAATCAAGACCGGCGTACCCGAGGATGCCCCCCAGGACGTGGCGGACTTCTACGAGCACGATTCCAAAGCGTTTCCTTGCGATCCAACCCTCGATCAGTTCTTTACCGCAGATCGGTTTGACGCCTATCGCTCCTTGGGAGCCTTTGCAGCGGAGCAAGCACTAGACGCCTGCTGGGCAGACTTCTCGGAATACCGGACAGCCGGTAAGCCACCTCCGGAATTTCTGCCTTGCGCGACTCCGCCTGGCGGCCGGGCGATTGTCGCAGATGAGGGGGTGGTGCCGAATTAGCGTTTGCCTGCGCGAGAGGAAGCCGTGTGGCGCTGCCCATTCCTGAACATTGATACGGCCGGCCCGGCTTGCTCGGAGATCTCGAGTAAGGCCAAACTAAGAGAAACTTGAGATGTAACCGCACTCCGCCTTAAGAGGGCCCGAGGACGTGAGGCGGCCTCGATCTTAACTTAAACAATCCGATAAAGCGTCGGGACTCAGCGATCCCGGGCGGCTGCGGGTCATCTCGAGCAGCGCTGCCCTCTCTAGGAATATCATTGCACCTAGTCCGGTGACTGTGAACCAGGCTGGCTGCAACCATCGTGGGCGAGCTCTCAGGGAGGGCCAATGGACGAAGACAAGAGCGGTTCTAGTGGCAATGGCAAGGACGAGAACGACGAGAGCCGTGACGATGATTTGGTTCATGTCTTCCCCCTAGGGGAGCCGAGCTTTGACGACCACGCGGAACAGTCACTCAGTCGCCTCGACGAAGCGCTCCAAACAGCGGCGGATGCCGACTCGCGGAGTGAGGCCCTCGCCGCTCTCACTCGGGCCACGGCTGAAATCAATACCTTCTTCGTCAATCCTGGTTTATCCGCTCCGGTTAGCGCGTCTATTGCTGGCGGCCGCACCTTTCAGGCGATGACCATCCTCCCCTGGAAGAAGGACAAGAGCGAAGACACGGAGCGGAAGTGGGAGGAGCGGGTCCAGAAGTACTGGAAGGTCGTTGACCAGCTCGTGGAGAAGTTTGGACCCGACCAGTTCCAGATAAGCGTCGGGTTTCCGCAAGTTGTATCGGTGACCTTGACATGGAACGTCAAGAAGACCACGCCCTGAGAGAGTGAGGCCGACGGTCGTTTGAGAAATCAGGTCACTTGTTGCCCAGATGGCTGTGACAGGACCGGTCGGCGCCAAGTGGCGCTCGGAGAGCGGCCTATCGCTCGTAAGGTCCGAAAACTCGATCCTGGCTGTCATGCCACAAGCTCGTACTCGTGGATGAGTCCGCCGAGGAGGTCACGACGTCGAACTCCCTGCAGATCACGACGGTGCTGGCGGTGTCCCCCATGGATCGAGGGAGGTGGAATCATCGTGAGAGTCGACTGTGGTGCTTCTGGGATCTCCTGGGAGATGCCTTGGTGAGGACGATGGCCGTTGTAGTGCCGCACATAGCTGGGGAGAATCCGCTCCAGATGGCGTGCGTTGACGATCAGCAGGTGGTCGAGGCACGCCGACCTGATCGTTCTCACGAACCTCTCAGCGTGGGCATTGGCATTCGGTGTCCGGAACGGTGTGCGTAACACCTGAGCACCTGCGCTGGTGAAGACGGTGTCGAAGTTCGAGACATACTTTGTGTCTCGATCACGGAGGAGAAACTTGACCTCGATACCCTCGTCTTCGAGGTCGCCGGTGACATTCCTTGCCTGCTGGGTGACCCAAGCCCCGAGCGGATGGTCAGTGACCCCCGTGATCCAGACCCGTCGGCGGCCGAGCTCGACGAAGAAGAGTAGGTAGAGCCGTTTGAGCATGAGCGTGTCGACGGTGAAGAAGTCGGTGGCCACGATATGAGATGCCTGGGCTTTCAGAAACGCCCGCCACGTGGGACCACCTCGTCGAGGAGCGGGTCCGAGGTCATGGTCCCTCAGGATTCGGGCAATCGTGCTTCCGGCCAATCGGATCCCGAGCTTCATCAGTTCACCCTGGATGCTGCGGTAGCCCCAGGGGTTCTCACGGGCCAGACGCACCACGAGTGCGGTGGTCTCCTCGTCCACCCTCGGGCGTCCAGGCGGCCGATGCGGGTACGTCCAGCGCGGAGCGACGAGTCGACGGTGCCAGGCGAGGAGAGTCCCAGGTGCCACTCCAAAGCAGCTCCAGAAAGGGCGGGGGAGGAGGCGGCTCAGGGCAGCCAGGAGCGCACGGTCAGCAGGCTCGAACGACCGGCGCTTCTCATGGCGTCGGAGCACGGCCACCGCATGGCGAAGGGCGAGCAGCTCGATCTCGTTGGCGTTGTCAGTCCGAGTCATGAGAATCACCAGTTCGAACAGTCGGCGCACGGCGAGGTATACGAAAGTCCAGAGCTGACTTCGGGCCCGTCTACTTCGCACCACCGGGAAGGTAGCCGCAACGGATCGTGACCAGAAAGTCCCTGCTCGATGGGGTGATCGGGTATTCGGGCACTACGACCAGCGGGCTGCCGTGTTCGATCATGACCTAAAGATGTGATGGCGTGGCATGACTCAATCGGCCACGCGTGTCTGGCGTTCAGCGCGGAGCTCGACTGATTCAGAACCACACTTGGAGATGATCGGGAGATGTTTTAAGGCTCGTCGAGAGTCATGTCCTCCTCTGGGAGGCGTAGCAACAGCGAGGCTGAGCCATCGTCCTCCGGATTCGACGGCGAGCTGGTATCGATGAAGAAAGGCTAGGAAGCTCGTTACGTCGGCTGGTTTTATCCCTTCCTTATCGAGGTCGAGGAGCCGAAGGAGTTCCTCGGTTGAATGAGCCCGGTCGCAAGCCCCATAGACAGCAGCTTGCCATCCAATGAATTGAAACTCGAGCCGACTATTCTCAACTCCGCGTCGGGTGTCGGCTATCGTGAGCGCATCGCCCACCGAACTCATGGTCAGTGCTCCACGCTCCGCATCCTTCATCCAGGTTCGGCAGAGCTCTAACGCCTGCCCGATAAAGGCGTCTGCTTCGCGTCCGTCGGCATAGTCAAAGTCAAAGTAGTAGGCAATGTTGTTAGCGGTTTGGAGATCAAACGGATAGATAAACATGAAAGGAGCCATTGGTCGAAGATTGGTGAGACCGTAAGCGGCTGCCTCGTCAAAGTAGGGACTGAAGCGATCCAGTCGAACCGGTCCCCAGCCCGTCGGGGGATCCAGATGCCAGATCGCGTTGATAAATCCTGAGATCTCTTCGTAGTCTTGGGCTGACTCACCCGGAAAGCCATACAAGAGATTCCACATAGGTGTGACGCTGTACTCCTTGCACCACTTCAAAAGCTCGATGTTTCGGAGCGCCGTTGTACCTTTGTTCATTAAAGTCAAGACATGGTCGCTCAGACTCTCGACTCCCGGCTGGATGTACCGCACGCCGGCTTCACTCAATAGACGCACCTGGGTCGGCGAGAGGTTGGCTTTCACTTCCCAAAAGAATTCGGCGTCGAGGTGCGCATTTACGAGCATCGGGATGACGGATTTGAAGTAACGCATGTCGAGAATGTCGTCGACGACGCTGAAGACACGGGTGCCGTATCGCTCGCGCAAGAAAGTCAGTTCTGAAAGGACACGCGCGGGCGCCTTGCTTCTAAAGGCCATCGTCGAGCCGTTGAGACCGCAGAATGTGCAGTGAGAACGTTCGCCCCACCAACAGCCACGCGAAGTCTCGGCGAGAAGCGTCGGTGTCAGTCCTGCAGTGACCGGGTTCGAACGCAGCTGCTCGAAATATGGGTCGTAATCCGGGATGGGCAGATCATCCATGCTCCTGATTCTTGGGGAGGAGAGAGCCGCTTCTGCACTATGACCTTGCACTACTCCGGCGATGCCACTCAAGGTGTCGCCTCTGCGTCGGGCCCCAAGTACAGCTGGGAACGATTCATCCGCCTCTCCGGAAAAGGCCAGGTCGACGAACGGAAACTGCTGTACGAGCGTCAAGCCCATGGCCTCTTCCCAGTTGGCGCCTCCGAATGCCGTGGTGAGGTGGGGAAACCGAGCCTTTATGCGTCGTGCCAAGGCTAAGGAGGCAATGTTTTGCTGGAAGACCGAAGTAAAGCCGATCAACGTGTAGGAGCTCCAGGAAAGCTCATTCAAGCACCGGTCTAAGCCTCGAAACACCGATGAACGGCTCGAGTAGGTAGCCGCGTATCCGCGGAAAGTGCCTCCGTGCTTGGGAAAATAGCGATGTCGAAGTCGCCAGGATCCCCGAGCCAGGAGGCACTT
>Ga0182024_10009961_pt1 | contig 19496 bp, 16 predicted proteins | sample P32metaG_FD_120480 | JGI IMG/M metagenome (GOLD analysis project Ga0182024, IMG submission 120480) | Permafrost microbial communities from Stordalen Mire, Sweden - P3-2 metaG (Illumina Assembly) | ecosystem: Environmental > Terrestrial > Soil > Wetlands > Permafrost | place: Sweden: Stordalen... | reverse complement strand
TCGCCTACCTGAAACTGGCTGGAGGAGATCGGGTCGTCCTCGTGGGCGAACCTGTGGGAGACCGGCTGATGTTCTTCTCCGAGGGTGATTTCAAGGAACTGCCCTACGCAGGCGTCATGCTGCTGCCGTCCACCGAACGATACGATTTCCGCTCCGGTTGTCGGTCCTATAGCGACTGCTTTACGTCCATCGCCCAACCCGGTGGCCCCACGGCAACCCCTCTCGCCGAAGCTGCCGAGTACGACAGGGCCTACGGTCGGGCGCCGTTGGAAATCGACAACCTTGACCCGGACGTGGCCGCCCCTTGGACGATCCGCGATTATCTAGATGGCCAGGACCCTGGGATGAAGGCAATTGCCCACCTGTTGCAGCGGGCAAAGTAACCGGGGCGACAAAGTTCCCTGTAAACAGACAGAACTGATGGCAGCTAAGGGTCGTTCATTGCCTTTGGGCCTCAGCACGGAAGCAGACCTTAGGGCCCCGTGGCGCTAACGGTCGGGCAATCCACTGCAGGATTCAAGTGTCAGATTTTGACCGCTAGGCTGACACTTCGATCCGGGGCGCCCCTTGCGCACAGCGCCCCACCACCGCCGCGGCGGCGAAGCCGCGGCTTCTGAGCATGGCCAGCACCTCGTCGCCGCCTTCGGGTCCCACGGCGATCAGCAGTCCCCCGCTGGTCTGCGGATCGCAAAGCACGTCCCGCATCCACTCGGGGATCTCCGGCGCCACGGCGACCGCCTGGCCGAAGCTTTCCCAGTTTCGCCCCGCCGCGCCGGTGCGCACCCCGGCCCGCGCCAAGGCCTCGACGCCGGCGAGGAGAGGCGCGGCGGCCGCGCCTATGGAAATGGTCAGTTCGGCGCCGCGCGCCATCTCCAGGGCGTGGCCGATGAGGCCAAAGCCGGTGACGTCGGTGAGGGCGTGGACGGCCGCGATATCGGCCAGCTCCGCCCCGACGGCGTTCAACTGGGTGGTCGAGGCGATCAGGGTCTCGTAGCCGCCCGGCGGCAGCCTGCCTTGCTTGAGCGCGGCGCTGAGCACGCCGACGCCCAGCGCCTTGCCGAGGATGAGCTGGTCGCCCGCCTGGGCGGTGCTGTTCAAAAGGAGCTTCTCCGGATGAACCAGGCCCAGCGCGACCAGGCCGTAGATCGGCTCGGCGCTGTCGATGGAGTGGCCGCCGGCCACCGGCGCGCCGGCCGCTTGGCACACCGCCGCGCCGCCCGCCAGAATGGCGCGGATGGTTTCCACCGGCATCTTCGCCACCGGCATGCCGACGAGGGCCAGGGCGAGGATGGGCCTGGCGCCCATGGCGTAGACGTCCGACAGGGCGTTGGTCGCGGCGATCCGGCCAAAGTCGAAGGGGTCGTCGACGATGGGCATGAAGAAGTCGGTGGTCGCCACCAGGGCCTGATCGGCGTTCAGCCGCCAGACGGCGGCGTCATCGGCGGTCTCGGCGCCGACCATCAGGTCGGGAAAAGCCCCGGCGAGCGGCAGGCCGGCGAGAATCTCGGTGAGCACCGAGGGCGCGAGCTTGCAGCCGCACCCGCCCCCGTGGGCCAGCGAGGTCAGGCGGACGGTCTCTCGCGTCATGAATTCAATTCCACCAGCGCCGCGATGTCCTTGGCCGCCGCGCCCTGGCTGGCCGGTTCGAGGTCGTCGAGGGCCACGATCGCCAGCGGCGGGCGGTCCTCGGCGCGGCGGTAGCGTTCATAGGCCGGATCGTAGTGCTCTTCCACGAGGGCTTCGGCCAGAGCCGCCAACGCGCCCTGGCGAGCCAGGTCCAGCCACTCGGCGAGCCGCTTGCGGCCGTGCCGCCCAGGGAGTTTCGCCAACGCCTCCTCGAGGTCGCCGAGGCGCTCGCCGATATCGCCATAGGTCCGCGCCAGATAGCGCGCCCGCTCGGCGCGGGGGGCGCGCAGTTCGATGCGCGGGGCGCCCGTCATGGCCTTCCACAGCGTCGGCGGCACATTCAGCTGGCCGATCTTGCTCGATTCGGCTTCCACGAGAACGGGCATGGCGGGATCGAGTCGGTCCAGCGCCTCCAGAAGCCGCGTCTCGAAGAGCTTTTGGCTCGGCTGGGCCCGCCCGGTGAGGGCGCCCAACAGCGAACCGCGATGGGCCGCGAGGGCCTCGAGATCAAGCGTCTGGACGCCGGCGGCGCTCAAACGGCCGAGGATTTCGGTCTTCGCCGAACCGGTGTTCCCATCGAGCAGGATCACCCGAAAGCCCGGTTCGGCGTCATAGAGGGCGGCGGTCACCCGGCGGCGCCAGCTCTTGTAGCCGCCGGCGATCACCGTGGGACGCCAGCCCACCTGCGAGAGGACGGTGGCCATGGCGTGCGACCGCTGGCCGCCGCGCCAGCAGTAGATCAGCGGCGCGTACGACCCGGCCTTATCGCCAAAAGCGTCTTCCAGATGAGCGGCGATATTGCGCGCCACGTGGGCCGCGCCCAAGCGCCGGGCCTCGAGACGGGATTCCTGGACATAGATCCTCCCGACCTCGGCGCGCTCTGCGTCGCCGAGCACCGGCAGGTTGACCGCGCCCGGCACGTGGTCCAGGGCGAACTCGGCGGGCGTGCGCACATCGACGATGTCGTCGAAACGGGACAAGCTCGCCCGGTCGAGGTTGGCCAGAGTGGCGATCATAGCGCGGCGGCCCCCGTCCCCGTCAGCCGAAGGGCTCGTCGATGGAAGGCGAAGGCTGGGTGAACCAGGCCGCGCCGTCGTCGGTGACATGGAAATGGTCCTCGAGCCGGACGCCGAAGGCGCCGGGAACCACGATCATCGGCTCGTTGGAAAAGCACATGCCGGGACTAAGCGGCGTGGTGTCGCCCCGAACCAGATACGGCGCTTCGTGGACCGAGAGGCCGACGCCGTGGCCGGTGCGGTGCGGCAGGCCCGGGAGCCGATAGCCGGGACCCAGTCCCGCCGCCTCCAGCACCCGCCGGGCCGCGGCGTCGATGGCTTCGCAGAGGGCGCCGGGACGAACCGCGTCGAAGGCCGCCTGCTGGGCCGACCGCTCGATCTCCCAGACGCGGCGATGGTGCGCGGTGGGCTGGCCGAACACATAGGTGCGGGTGATGTCGGAATTGTAGCCGTGGACCTGGCAACCGGTGTCGATGAGCACCAGATCGCCCTGCTCGAGCGTCTGTTCGCCCGGCACGCCGTGGGGAAACTGCGTCGCTTCGCCGAACTGAACCGCGCAGAAACTGCTTCCGCCATCCGCGCCCAGCGCGCGATGCGCCGCGTCGATGAACCTGGCCACCTGGCCGGTGGTGACGCCGGCGGCGAGGGCGCGGGCCGCGCGGCGATGGACTTCCAGGGTCATGGCCTTGGCTTGGGCGAGCAGGCCCAGTTCAGCGGCCGACTTGACCCTCCGACAGCCATCGACCACCGGCCCCCCGCCGATCGGCGAGAGGCCGGGCGCGGCGCGGCGCAGGCCGTCGTAGATGAAGAAGGGCAGTTCGGGATCGAGAGCCAGGACGCCCACGCCGCGTTCCGCCAGAACCGATGCGGTCAGCGCGCAGGGGTCCTCGTGCTCTTCCCAGAGATGCGGCCGCGCCTCGATCTGGAGCGAGGCTTCCAGGGTTGCCCGCTCGAAGGCGGGGCAGATCATGACCGGTTCGCCTAGGCGGGGCAGGATCATGGCGACCATGCGCTCGCTCTGGCCCCAGGTCACGCCGGTGAAATAGCGCAGACTCGGACCGCCCCTGACCAGCAGGGCGTCGGCCCCGATCGTCGCCATGAGCGCGCGCGCACGCTCCAGGCGCTCGAGCCGTTCCTGGGCACCGATGGGGGCGGCGCGCCGCTCCCAGGGCCGCAGGTCCGCCAGCTCCCGCTCGAACGTCGATCCGCCCACGCCCTTGGTCATCGCCGTCAGCCTTGCTAAAGCCCAAGACATAGCGGGCGGGGAGCGGGGCGGAAAGCGGACGGGCCATGGCCGGCAGTCAGGATTATGCGGCCGACCCACGCAACGAGACCGCCAAGGTCTATCTGAACGGCGAGATTGTCGCGCGCGCCGACGCCAAGGTGTCGATTTTCGACGCGGGTTTTTCCATGGGCGACGGCGTTTGGGAGGGTCTGCGCCTCCACAAGGGGCGGCTGCTCTTCCTCGAAGCTCACCTGGATCGTCTTTTCAACGGCGCGAGGGCCATCGGGCTCAGCATCGGTCTGGACCGCGCGCAGTTGGCCGCGGCCTTGCAACGGACCCTCGAGGCCAACGCCATGAACGACGGGGTTCATGTGCGGCTGATGGTGACGCGCGGCGTCAAGACGACGGTGAGCCAGGATCCGCGCAATGCGCTGGGCTCGCCGACACTGGCCATCGTCGCCGAATACAAGGCCCCGTCGCCGAAGGGCCAGGGCCTGCGCCTCGCCACGGTCTCGGTCCGCTGCACGCCCGCGGCGATGTTCGACATGCGGCTTAATTCCCACAGCCGCCTCAACCTCATCACCGCCCTTCTCGAAGCCATCGACAAGGGGGCCGACGAAGCCCTGATGCTCGATCCGGCCGGTTTCGTGTCCAGCTGCAACGCCACCAACTTCTTCTTCGTCCGCGGCGGCGAGGTGTTCACTTCCTCGGGCGCTTATTGCTTCAATGGCGTCACGCGCGGCCATGTGATCGATCTTTGCCGGGAAAACGGCGTGCCGGTCCGGCTCGGCGATTTCACCGTCGCCGAGGCGGCGGGCGCGGATGAGGCTTTTGTCACCGGGACGATGGCCGGATTGACGCCGGTGCGTCAGATAGACGCTCGGGCCCTGCCGAACGCGCCCGGACCGGTCACAAGCCGCCTTCAAGGCCACTACGACGCCTTGAAGGACGCCGACGCCGCGCGCGGGGCGGGAGGGTGACGGCGCGCGCCGAGCCGGTCCGCATCGCCATGTGGTCGGGACCGCGCAACATCTCCACCGCCATGATGCGCGCCTTTGGCGCCCGAGCGGACACGGCCGTCGTGGACGAACCCTTCTATGCGACCTATCTGGCGAAAACCGGTGCCGCCCATCCCATGCGCGCGCAGGCGCTGGCCTCCCAGCCCACCGATTGGCGAGACGTGGCGGAGACGCTTCTGGGTCCCGTCCCGGGCGGCCGGGCGATCTTCTACCAGAAGCACATGACTCACCACATGGTGGGCGGGATCGATCTGGCCTGGATGGGCCGCTGCCGCAACGCCTTCCTGATCCGCTCGCCGCGCCAGGTGCTGGCCTCCTACGCCGCCCGGCGCAGCGAGGTCACGCTGGAGGATATCGGCTTTGTGCGGCAGACCGAGCTGTTCGACCGCGAGGCGGACCGCCTGGGCGCGGCGCCGCCGGTGATCGACGCCGACGATGTCCTCGCCGACCCGCCAGGCGTGCTCAGCGCCCTGTGCGCCGCGCTGGACGTGCCGTTCTGCGACGCCATGCTCACCTGGCCGCCTGGCCGCCGCGCCACCGACGGGGTGTGGGCGCCGGTGTGGTACGAGGCCGTGGAACGCTCCACCGGCTTCGCGCCGCCGCGGAAGGAGCCGGCGGCCGGGGATATGGATGAGGGGCTCGAAGCCATCGCCGCCGCGGCGCGGCCGTCCTACGACCGGCTGGCGAGGCACAGGCTTGTTGCCGCAGCGCGCTAGAAGATTCAGGTATCCGAAGGTTGAGGCCGCCGCCAGACGCCCCCTCCGTCACGCGATGCAAGGAGGCATCGCGCGCCACCTCCCCCATAAAGGGGACGGAGGAGCGCGCTCTCCGCATTTCTGCCTCCTCCCCCTTCATGGGGGAGGTGGCGCGGCGCTCTTCTCTTGCGCCGCGACGGAGGGGGCCGAGGCGCCTTGGCCTTGACAGGGCGCCGGCGAGGTCAAATGGAGGGGAGGGTTTGGAGCTGGCGGGGCGCGACATGCACAGGATCATCGCGGCTTTCGGGGCGCTGGCGCTCGCCCTGGCCGCCCTCGCCCTCGCTCCCTGGGCCATGGCCCAGGGCGCGGAGGCGACCGCCGACGCGCAATTCAAGGCCATCTACACCGAGGAATGGGCCTGGCGCGAGGCGCAGTTTGCCGGCGAGGACGGCGACGACCTCACCCGGCCGGTCCCCGACCACCTGCCCACCGTCGATGCGGCGAGCCAGGCGGCGCGGCTGGCCTACTGGACGGGCGTGGCGAGGCGGCTAGCGGGCCTCAGCGCGGCGTCGCTGTCGCCCCAGGCGCGCATCGACTACGCGATCTACCGCGCCCAGATCGACGTCCTGATCGCCGATCAGCGCTTTGCCGACTATGAAAAGCCGGCCAACGCCGACAGTTCGTTCTGGTCGGACCTGGGGGCGACCGCCCGGCGGCCCTTCCGCACCGCCGACGACTATCGGCGGTACATCAGCTGGTTGAACCAGTTCCCGCGCTACTTCGCCGAGCAGATCGTCAACATGCGCGCGGGGCTGAAGCGCGGCTTCACGCCGCCGAAAGTGACGCTCACCGGCCGCGACGCCTCCATCACCGCGATCACCCAGGCGCCGAGCATCGAGGCGAACCTCTTCTACACGCCATTCAAGACCATGCCGCCGGGGATTCCCGCCGACCAGCAGGCGGCGTTGCGGGCGCAAGGCGCGAAGGCGATCGCCCAGTCGGTGATACCCGCCCACGCCGCTCTGCTCGGGTTCATGCGCGACGAATATATGCCGGGCGCCCGCGATAGCCTCGCGGCCGACGACTTGCCGGACGGGCCCGCCTATTACCAGGCCAAGATCAAGGAATTCACCACCCTAGATCTCGCGCCCGCGGCGATCCACCAGATCGGCCTTGCGGAAGTCGCCAAGATCCACGCCCAGATGCTGGAGACAATGAAGGAGAGCGGCTTTACGGGTGACTTTCCCGCCTTCCTGCATTTTCTGCGCACCGACCCGCAATTTTACGCCAAGACTCCCGACGAACTTCTGTGGCGGGCGGCCTGGATCGCCAAGGCGTTCGACGGCAAGGCGGGGCAGTATTTCGGCTACCTGCCCAGGGGACGCTTCGGCATCCGGCCGGTGCCGGCCGACATGGCGCCCTTCTACACTTCCGGGCGTGGCGGACCTGGGATCTATCTGGTCAACACCTACGATCTTCCCTCGCGCCCCCTCTACAATCTGACGGCGCTTACCTTGCACGAATCCGCCCCCGGCCACGCTTTCCAAATGGCCATCGCCCTAGAACACAAGGGTCAGCCGGCGTTCCGCCAGAAGGTCTACATCTCGGCCTTCGGCGAGGGCTGGGCGGTCTATTGCGAGAAGCTCGGCCTGGAAATGGGCCTATACAAGACGCCCTATGATCGCTTCGGCATGCTCACCTATCAGATGTGGCGCGCCGCGCGGCTGGTGGTCGATACCGGCATCCATTCGCAAGGCTGGACCCGCGAAGAGGCGCAGCGCTACCTGCATGACAATACCGCCCTCTCCGACCACGAAATCGAGACCGAGGTCGACCGCTATATTTCTTGGCCGGCCCAGGCCCTCTCTTATTATCTGGGCGAGATGGCCTTCGAAAACGGACGGGCCAAGGCCGAAAAGGCTCTCGGGCCGAAGTTCAACCTGCGCGCCTTTCACGACACGGTGCTGGAGATGGGCTCGGTCCCCCTTCCGATCCTCACCGACCGCATCGACGCCTTCATCGCCGACGGCGGCAAGGGACCTTATCCCGACTTGGAGTAGGGAGCCTCTTCACGACCGCGGGCGCAGGATATCGTCCAGGCTCGCCTTGGCCCCGGCCACCGGTTCCAGGTGCGGGTAGCGCAGGCCATCGTGGTAGTCGATCGAGAGGGTGCGGAAGATGTCGTTGTCCTTCACAAGCAAGACGATCGGGCCGGCGGTCCCCCTAGCGTCGCGAATGGCTTGCTTCAGTTTGTCGGGGTCATAGGTTTCGCCGTTCACCGCGACGATCTGGGTCCCGGCGGTAAGTCCGGCCTTGAAGGCGGGGCCATCCCAGGCGACGGCGATCAGGGCGCCGTCCTTGCCGATCGCCACGCCGATGGAGAAGGAAAGATCGGTTATCTTGCGAAGCGCCTCGGCGCTTGCCAGGTAGTCGGACTCGACTTCGCTGTAGACCAGGCGGTAACCGCCGCGCCCTAGACCGTCCAGCGGGGCGCCGGGGCCGTGACCTTCCAGGCGCGCATGCAGGAACGACGCCCAATCGTAGGGTTCGACGGCGTTGAGCGCGCTCACGATGTCATCGAAGCTGTAGGTCCGGGTTACGTAGCTGCCGTCATCGACGCCGAAAAAGGCCTTGGCGAAGTCGTCCAGCGATCGCTTGCCACGGGAGAGCTGGCGGATCAGCGTGTCGGCGTCCAGCCAGACGAGCTGGCCTTCTGAATAATAGTCCTCGCTCCTTTGCCAGCTCAGCCAGGAAAGGGGGCGGCGCATGGCGATGATCGGATCGTCGGTGGTGTCCTCCAAGTCCCGCCACACGCGCCCCACGCGGTGGTCGTAGACGGCCGCGACGTCGGCGATGGCGTCCAATGTCTGCTGTTTGGTGAGAAGGCCCGCCCGCGCCGCCAGGACGAAGCCCCAATACTGCGTCTGGCCTTCGTAAACCCACAGCAGGCTGTCGCGCATGGGAACGTTGAAGTTGGGCGTCCATAGGTCGGCGGGCCGGCGGAACTTGCCGTTCCATGAATGCGTGTATTCATGGGCCAGGAGATCGCGCGCGGCCGGTGTCTTGTCCCATTCGGAGAAGTATTTCGGCGTCGTGCCATCTTCGCTCGACTGGTGGTGCTCCAGGCCGTTGCCGCCCATCTTGTCGCTCAGAGAGAACAGGAAGTCATAGTGATCGTAGTGGTGCGAGCCGAAGAGCTTGTAGGCTTGCCGGACCAGCGCCTTGTGCGCGCCGATCTCAGCTTCGGTGGCGGCGAGTTCCTGGGGGTGGTCGGCGATGACGTCCAGATTCACCGCGGCGGCCCCGCCCGGATCGAGATCGAAGCGCCGGAAGTAGCGTCCCGCGATCAGGGGAGAATCCAGCAGAGTGTTGAGCGTGGTCCGCTTGAACGTGGTCGTCGAACCGGCGACCCCGGCGGTTTCCAATGCGCCCGCCAAGGTGAAACCGGCCGGCATTTTCACGCTGGGCTGGACGCTGATCTGGCGGGAGAAGTGGCCGGCCGGGTACAGCACCAAGGTGTTCCACTGCAGGCTCAGCATGTCCGGGGTCATCATCACCCGGCCCTCTCGCGTCCCCACCGGCGATAGGAATTGAAACGTCACATCCAGCGCGGTCGCGCCGGCGGGAACCTCGAGGTGAAAGGCGTACACGTCCACGGGGTCGCGACGCCAGGCCACCGGGGCGCCGCCCGCCGTGATGACCAGTCCGGCCAGCTTGTCGATGGGCCCGGTCGGGGAGTGATTGCCGGGCAACCACTTGGGATAGAGCAGGGTCATCGGTCCCGGGCCCGCCACGGGCACGCTCTCACGGACCTGAAAGATCGCGCGCGCCAGGTCGGTGGCGTCCACCGCCAGGCGAATCACCCCCGGATAGGGAACATCGCGCGGCGCTTCGATCGGCGGGGAAGGTGGGGCCGGCTGGGGGGTCGTTTGCGCCATGGCGCCCTGGCCGACCATCGCCCCGACCGTCGCCGCGCCGACGATCAACGCCTCCAAGGCAAATTTCATGGTCGCCCTCCTTTGTGACAATGTCTATCGTTGTAGCGCGCTTCCAGCCCGCCCCGCTATTTTTCGCGAAACAGGGGGAAGGGAGGCCGCGCCGACAATCTGATGGGGAAACGCCGCCATGACCTGCCCATTTTCGTCCGCGCCGCGCCGCTGGCTCGCGCCCAGCCTCCTGGTCCTCACGCTTGCCGCCGGAGCGGCTCTGGCCGCGCCCGCCGCGCAAAGTGCGCCGACCGCCGCCGCGGTGGACCCGTCGCTGTTCAAGGCCTTGCACTGGCGCGGAATCGGCCCTTACCGCGGGGGCCGGGCGCTGGCGGTGACCGGCGTCTCCGGTCAGCCCGGCCTGTTCTATTTCGGCGCCGCCTCGGGGGGCGTTTGGAAGACCATCAACTCGGGCGCGAGCTGGACCCCGATCTTCGACGCCGAGCCGATCGCCTCCATCGGGGCCATCGCGGTCGCTCCGTCCAATCATGACGTCATCTATGTGGGAACCGGCGAGGGCGCCCTGCGCGGCGACATCACCTACGGCGAGGGGGTCTACAAATCGGTGGACGGCGGTAAGACCTGGGCGAATGTCGGACTCAAGGACAGCCGCCAGATCGGCGCGGTGATCGTCGACCCGGGCAATCCCGACATCGTTCTGGTGGCGGCGATCGGCCACGCCTTCGGGCCCAACGCCGAGCGCGGCGTGTTCCGCACCACCGACGGCGGCAAGACCTGGAGCAAGGTTCTTTACAAGGACGCGGACACCGGGGCCATCGATGTGGCGTTCGATCCCCACGACGCGCGCATCGTCTACGCCGCGCTATGGCAGGTGCGCCGCCAGCCGTGGAATTTCTCCAGCGGCGGGCCGGGGAGCGGCCTCTATCGCTCGACCGATGGCGGCGCCACCTGGTCGCAACTGAAAGGCGCCGGCCTGCCCGGGGGCATATTGGGCCGCATCGATGTCGCGGTCTCGGCCGCCGATCCCAAGCGCGTCTACGCCATGATCGAGGCCAAGGACGGCGGCCTCTTCCGCTCCGACGACGCTGGCCAGAACTGGCGGTTGGTCAACACCGACGGCCGTGTGCGCCAGCGGGCCTGGTACTTCTCCAAAATCTACGCCGATCCCAAGGCCGTCGACACGGTCTATGCGGTGAACACCGGCCTGTTGAAATCCACCGACGGCGGCAAGTCGTTCTCCCTGGTCTCGGCCACCCACGGCGACCACCACGGCCTGTGGATCGATCCGGCCGACCCGAGCCGCCTGATCAACGCCAACGACGGCGGGGCCAGCGTCTCGCTCGATACGGGAAAGACCTGGTCCACCCAGGACAACCAGCCGACCGGCGCCTACTATCATGTCGCCACCGACAATCAGTTTCCGTATTGGGTCTACGGCGCCCAGCAGGACAATTCGAACCTGACGGTGGCCAGCGCAGACGACGAGGGCGTGATCGGGCCGCGCGACTGGTTCCCGGCCGGGGGCGGCGAATGCGGCTTCGTGATCGCCGACCCGCGCGATCCCCAGATCATCTACAGCGACTCGGAAAACGGCATCAACCGCTTCGACAAGCGCTCGGAGCAGTCGCAGGACATCAGCGCCTTTCCCGGCGACTTTTCGGGCCATCCGGCCAGCGAACTGGCCCACCGGTTCAACTGGACCTCGCCCCTGATGATTTCCCCGCACGACCCGGACGCGCTCTATTGGGGCTCGGACGTGGTGTGGAAATCAACCGACCGCGGGCATAGCTGGGCCATCATCAGCCCCGATCTGACCCGCAACGACAAATCCAAGCAGGGGCCGTCGGGCGGACCTCTGACCAAGGACATCACCAGCGTCGAATATTACGACACCATCTTCGCCCTGGCCGAATCGCCATTGAAGAAGGGCATGCTTTGGGTCGGGACCGACGACGGTCTGGTTCAGCTATCCAGCGACGACGGCGGTCACTGGACGGCGGTCACGCCCGCGGCGATGCCGGCCTGGAGCACGATCGATATGGTCGAGCCCTCGCATTACGATCCCGCCGTCGCCTATCTGGCCGTGGACCGGCACAAGCTCGACGACATCGGGCCCTACGCCTGGCGGACGGCCGACGGCGGCAAGACCTGGACATCGATTGTCAGGGGCCTGCCGAGCGGGGCCGTCGTCCATGCGGTGCGCGAAGACCCGGTGCGCCGAGGCCTGCTCTACGCCGCCACGGAGCGGGGCGTGTTCGTTTCCTTCAACGATGGGGCCGCCTGGCAGCCGCTCCAGCTCGACCTGCCGGCCGTGCCGATCCACGACCTGGCGGTGAAGGGCGACGATCTGGTCGCCGCGACCCATGGCCGATCCTTCTGGATTCTCGATGATCTCACGCCGCTGCGCCAGATCTCCGATTCGACCGCCGTGCAGGACATGGTGCTCTACAGTCCCGAAGTCGCCTCGCGCCTTCACTATCCCGACGAGGTCAATACCCGCCGACCGGTCGGCGAGAACCCGCCGGCCGGCGCCCTCATCGACTATGCGTTCAAGGCAGCGCCCAAGGACGAGGTCACCGTCGACATCCTCGACGCTCAGGGGGCGGTCATGCGCCACCTTTCCAGCACCCACAGCGACAAGGTCGCCCAGCCGCCCGAGTGGCCCGACCAGATCGTGCCGGTGGACACCATTCCCGCCCAAGCCGGCATGAACCGCCTGGTGTGGGATCTGCGCATGAGCGATCCGGCCCAGATTCCCGGCGCCTTCTATTCCGGTCCGACGCCCAGGGGCGCGCTCGTTCCGCCTGGGCGCTACCAGGTGAAGCTGACCTTGGCCGGCCAGAGCCGGACGGCACCGCTCACCGTGGTCGCCGATCCGCGGGTGAAGGACGGCGGGGCCGCCATCGCCGCCAAGACCGCGCTCGCCGTCGCCACGGCCCGTGACATCGACGCTCTGCACAAGGCGGTGAACGAAATTCGCAAGACGCGCGGCGAGCTGGACCGCGCGGACAAGGCTTTGGCGTCCAACGCCTCGGCGGCGCCGCTGGCGGCCAAGTCGGCCGCCATCCAGAGCCGGATGGCGCCCATCGAGGAGACCCTGATGCAGGTCGAAATGAAGGGCTCGGAGGCCAATCTCGCCTTCCCGGGCATGCTCAATGAACGCTTCGCCACTTTCGCGCTCAATCTCGATGACGCCGACACCGCGCCGACAACCCAGGCCCTGGCCACCTATAAGGACCTGCACGATCAGCTCGAGGCGGAGCTGGGCAAGTGGGCGGCCCTGAAGAGCGGCGACGTGGCCGCCTTCAACGCGGCCGCCAGCGGGGCCGGCGTCAAGATCGCGGACATGGCCGCCAACTAGCTAGGTCGTGGACTGACGAGTCGCACGCCTGGCTTCGGGCGATCCGACGCTACGGTCGAGGCTTTGGGGCCGGACGCAGGGTGTAGATACGATTGTTCAGGCCGAAGACGAACGAATCACGGCTCAGACGATGATAGGCGACCTCCGAACAGCCGGTCTCCACCGTGAGCACCGTGCGCGTCGTCATCCCAAGCTTCCGCGCCAGCGCCGCGGCGTCGCGCGGCTTGCCGCTCTGATCGGGCTCGGCCAGGCCGCCCTCGAAGAGCAGGTCCGGCGTGTCGTCGTGGGCGCTATAGATGGCGTGCGCGCACGCCAGAGGTTGCGGGCCGGCCACCGAGCGTGGACCGAAGCTCACGGTTCGGCCGACTAGGCGCGTTTCCTCTTCCCCGCCGCCGCGCTGCCGAGGGTCCGCCCAGGGCGCCAGCGTCGCCTTGGCGATCACCCATCGCCCTTGCAGGTCCGCGTCCTGCGCGAGCGCTCCCGATGTCCCGACCAATCCAGCCCCGGCAAGCAGGAGGGTGCGCAAGAGGCGTTGGAGCGGGGTCATGGGGCCCATCGTGTAATTTTGACCGCTAGGGGTCAACCGCCGCCGGGGCGCTCTCGGCCATGGCGCGCGCGGCGGGGTAGTCGGCTTTGCCGTTGCTGGCGCGCAAGGGACGATCGGCGGCGATCAGGCGCTTTGGGGTCTTGTAGCCGGCGAGGGTCTGGCGCACGTGCGCCTTCAGGGCGGCCTCATCCAGCGCGCTTCCCCGCGCCAGGGCGACGACGCCCGTGACCGCCTGGCCCCATTTCTCGTCGCCCAGGCCCACCACCAGGGCGTCCTCCACCGACGGGTGGGTCTTCAGCGCCTCCTCGACCTCCTCGGGAAACACCTTTTCGCCGGCGGTGTTGATGCAGGCGTTCCCGCGGCCGAGCAGGTTGAGGGTCCCGTCCGCCTCCACGGTGCACCAGTCGCCGGGGAGCGAATAGACGACGCCGTCGATAGCGCGGAAGGTGCGCCGGGTCTTTTCCTCGTCCTTGTAGTAGCCCACCGGATGGGGCGGTCCGAGGGCCACCATGCCCGGAACGCCGGAGCCCGGCTCGACGGGTTGGTCGTGCTCGTCGAACACGCGGCAGCGCTCGCCCAGGACGAATTTACCGGTCTGGACCTCTCCGCCCTTCACCATCACCGACGCCCCCATGCCGAGGGCCTCGGAGGAGGAGAAGCCGTCGTTGAGCATGGCCTGGGGCATGTGTTCGAGGAGGCCGCGCTTGACCTCCAGGCTCCACATCACGCCCGAGGAGACGATCATGGCGATGCTGGAGACATCGTACTTGCCCGGCGCGGCGTTGAGGGCGTTGAGGATCGGCCGCGCGAAGCTGTCGCCGACGATGGCCAGGGACTGGGGTTTGTGACGATCGACGGCAACGAGCAGCTCCTCGGCGTCGAAGGTCTCTCCCCGCAGGGTTATCACGCAGCCGCCCGAGAGAAGCGCGCCCATGGCGGTGAGCAAGCCGGTGCCGTGCATCAGGGGCGGGGCCGGCAGGGTGCGGCCTCCCGGTCCCAGCGCGCGGGTGTGGGCGGCCAGGGCCTCAAGCGTCTCGGGAACCGGTCCCATCCGCCGCGCCGGCGCGAGGCTGATCTCGCGCAGATCGTTATGGGTCCACATGACGCCCTTGGGCATGCCGGTGGTGCCGCCGGTGTAGATGAAGAACTGATCCTCGCCGGAGCGCTGAATGTCGAGGAGTCCGCCGTTGCCGTCGTCGGCCAATTCCTCGAACCGTTCGGCGAAGGAGGCGACCGCCCGGCCCTCGCCGACTTCGATCCAGGTTTTCACCTTGGGGAGGCGCTGACGGATTTCTTCGATCGCGGAACGGAATTCCGAGGCGTAGACCACGATCCGCGCATCGGCGTTGTCGAAGATGTACCAGACCTCGGCTGGCGTGTAGCGGTAGTTGACGTTCACGTGGGTCAGGCGCGCCTTGAACGCGGCGGCCAGGGCCAACATGTATTCGGGCCGGTTGCGCATGTAGATGGCGAGCTTGTCGCCAGGCCTCGCGCCGCGGGCGATCAGGGCCCTGGCGAGGTTGTTGGAGGCGCGCGTCGCTTCTCCCCAATCGATCCGCCGCTCGCCGTGGATGAAGGCGGGCGCGTCGGTCGGCAGGGCCGCGGCGATGGCGTCTAGGATGTCTCCGAAATTCCAGCCCACAAGCGCAATTCCCCTTGGCGTCATTCCCGCCAGGCCGACGGCGATCGGCTCCAGCCGCTGCGCGCCTGAAGATAGCCGATCAAGCAAGGCTGGCCATAGTCAATCGCCTACCGGCCGGTGCGGGCCGTCGCCGGGTCGGCCGCGAGGCTGGCCAGGAGCCAGTCGCGGAAGGCGGCGATCTTGGGGGCGCGGCGACGGTCCTTCGGGTAGACCAGCCAGTAGCCCGGGAAGTGATCCCAGGCGACCTCGAAGGGCCGGATGAGCCGGCCCTGGGCGATCTCGGCGGCGAAGAGGATGGGCGAACCCAGGGCGACACCTTGGCCGGCCAGGGCTGAGGCGACCTCGATGGTCTGCAGGTCGGCGATGAACCGCGGCGCGGTCGGAGCGCGCGGCGCCGCCACCCCGGCCTTGGCGAACCAGGCCGCCCATTCCTCATCCATCCCGACGCGCGGCGCGGTCAGCAGGTCGTCCGGCTGGACCAATCCCCCCAAGGCCTGGGCCAGGGCCGGCGCGCACAGCGGCGTCACGTGGGCCGGGAACAGATAGAGGCTTTCCAGGCCCGGCCAGTCGCCCGGTCCCGACCGGATGGCCAGGTCGAAGGGCTCTCGCGTCAGATCGACCATCCGCCCGCTGGTCTGCAGGCGAACGGCGATCTTGGGGTGAGCCAACTGAAAGCCGCCCAGTCGCGGCGCCAGCCATTGGGTCGCCAGGGATTGCAGGGTGGTGATGGCCAGCAGGCCCTCGTCGGTTTCGGTCAGGTCGGCGAGGGCGACGCGCAGCACCCCGACCGCTTCGCTGGCCGCGCGGGCCAGTCGCTCTCCGGCCGCCGTCAGGACGACCTCGCGCGGCAGACGGCGAAAAAGGGTCTGGCCCAACCGTCGCTCCAGGGCCTTCACCTGCCAGCTCACCGCGGCCTGGGTCATGCCAAGCTCCTGCGCGGCGCGCGTGAAGCTCTTGAGTCGCGCGGCGGCCTCGAAGACCCGAATGGCGCCGAGCGGAAGGGTCGCGAGAGGATCAGCCATAAGCAGTCCTTATGCATAGAACAGGAGAACCGCTTTGTCACGGTGGGCGAAAAAGAGGAAGTTCCGCCTTGGGAGACAATGATTTAACGGAGTTAAGACAATGGAAGAAGCCATGAGATTGCAGGGTGACGTTCCTTTTGGCTGGGTGCAATCGCTGCAGAGCTGGTTTTCGGCCAAGGCGGCCGAACGGCGCGAGCGTGACGCGGCGCGGGTCGACCGGCGCCTTGGGGGCTGCGAGCCCCGGTTGCGGCTTCTGCGCATCGATCAAGAGGGCGTCGCCGCTGAGCGGAACTTTGATCTCGATCTAAACTGGGCGGTGCTGATGCTGGAAGGCCAGATGACCCTGGACGTGGACGGCCGCAACGTGCCCCTGGCGGCGGGCGATGTGCAGGTTGGTTCGGCGGGGCGGGCCGCCCGCATCCGAGCGGGCGGGGCGGGCGCCTTCCTGCTGGTGGACAGGGACTGCGCGCCCACCCCCGCGTGGCCGATGAGCGTGCGCGGCCTGGCTTAGCGGGACCAAGGCCCCTCGCCGTCCCTCGTCGCCGATAGTGGCCGCTGGCGCCGCAAGGACCTCCGACGCGCCGAGGCGTATGCGTCCCGGGAATCGGACGGCGTTTGATCCGATTAGGTCGCCGGCGGCTGCCTGGATCAGAGTTCCGCCGCCATCCGGGCGAGCTTGGCCACGGTGTTGATGTTGCGCGCCGTTCCGGATCTGGCGGCGGCGATCTTCAGCTTGGAATCGGCCATGCCGCCGCCATAGTGGACATAGATTTCCCGCACCCCCAGAGCGATCTCCTCTTCGTTGCGGCCGGTGACATCGTCCAGGGCGCGGGCGCCCGGCGGCGCGTCCAAAAAGATGGCCACCGTTCGATTGGGCGCGGCTCGAGGGAAGGGGTTCGCCTTCAGGACCCCGGCCATCTGCGCGCCGGTGCGCACGAGTACGGCGACGGGCTTGCCCCCATAGCCTTCGAGGCTCTCCTCGAGCGCCGATTTCACCCGCGCCTCCGACCAATCGCTTTCGAAGACGACATTGCCGCTGGCGATATAGGTCGCGACCTTGGCGAAACCCGCCGCCTCGCAAATGGCTTTCAGGTCGCTCATCGGCAGCTTGCCCGTGCCCCCGACATTGACGGCGCGCAAGAGGGCGATGAAGGCGGACATGGACGCTTCCTATACCTTCAGCCGAGCGGCCGGCGAGCGGGACTTGGGCCGGTTCAGCGTCGGAGCGGGGTTCGCATGACCGGACTTTGCGCTAAGGAGGACGGGAATGCACCACGTTGACCTCCTCTCGCAGCTGGCGCCCCTGGTCTCCCAGTACGGCTATGCGGTGCTGTTCCCGATCGCGGTGGTGGAGGGACCGGCGGTGACCATCGTCGCCGGCGCCCTGGTGGCGTCGGAACAGTCCAACGGACTAACCGTCTTTTTGATGCTGGTGGCGGCGGACCTGGTGGGCGACGTGCTCTATTATTCGCTGGGGCGATGGGGGCACACGCCGTTCCTCGAACGCCTGGAGAAGCGCCTGGCGCTCACTCAGGAGCGATTCCGGCCGCTGGAGGAGGGGTTTCGCAGGCACGACTGGAAGTTCCTGCTGATCGGCAAAACCCAGCCGTTCGGATCGATCATTCTCTATTTCGCCGGCGCGACCAAGATGCCAATTGGCCGCTACATGTTGTTCAATCTTCTGGCCACAGCGCCGAAGGTATTGCTTTTCGAGGGCATTGGCTATTTTTTAGGCGCCAGCATCGCACACTCGATGAAGTATTTCGACTATTTGACTTTTGTGTTGTTCGGTATTGCTGCTATACTCTTATATAGCTATCATCGTATCAGAAAATACTTGAGAAACGAGATATCGAAAGAGACGTCGCTCTGAGGCTTGCGAGCCGTCGCTCGAGCCGGGTGACACTTGATCAGCCTCAAGAGGCCGAAGTTCTGACGGATCACCCCCCAGGGCGTCAGCACGCTGAGGGCGTCGCGCATCATGGCGATCTCCGACAGAAAGCCCCGCCAGCGGCCAAGCTTGCGGTATTTGCGCACGTTGACGACCGCCGGCCAATCGACCACCGCGACGCGGTAACCCGCCTTGATGATCAGCTCGTTCATGAACGCCTCGCCGCCCCAGCGGGGCAGCGCCTGCATCGCCACGATGGCGTCGGCCAGCAGCCGGGTGGGAATCACTCGCTCACCCGAGACGAAATCCAGTCCCATCCGGCGATAGATGCCCAGGCTGTTCTGACGCAGGCTGATGCTCACCTCGGCCTCGCCGCCCACCACGGGCGCGGCCAGGGCCTCGATGTCAGCGGCGGTGACGCCGGCCAGATCGGCATCGAGGAGCATCAGATAGTCGTGCGCCGCCGCGGCGATCCCACGGCTGAGGGCGTAGGTCTTGCCCCGGTTGGGCGTGTAGGAAATCACCCGAATATTGGGATAGGTTCTAAGCAGCGCCTCGGTGGCGTCGGTCGATCCGTCATTGACCACGATGACTTCGGACAGGGCCGGGTGAGCGTCCACCGCGTCCAGAATATTTCGGATGCGGTCTTCCTCGTTGTAGGCGCAGACCACGCACGAGATGCGCTTGAGACCAGCGGCGTCCCCCCGCGCCGAGGGCCATTGAGCCTGACCGCGCCATTCGGCCGCCGAACTTCGCGCTAGGTCGGGCGCGCCGCGGCCGGACTGGAGGTCATTGGCCATGATTGCTGATCGTCGTTATTCGCGAACGCACGCGCGCACCGCTCATTTGGGCCCAAACAACAATGTACGCAACGCGCGCTATTTTCAGCATTCCTGTATCCAAAACGGCACGCGCGATAAGGTTTCGGCCGTCTTTAGCGGGAATCGGCTGATTTGGGCAATGGACGGGAAACGTCGGCCAGGCGTTGTGACGCCCTCCCCGGCGCGGATCGGCGTTTTTGACGGCCGCCCTGGAACCGCGAGGCCTCACGCCGCCTTCCTTTCTCAAAACTGACTCTGGAGCTCGCCATGACCAACAAGATCCCCGATAGTTCCCCCGCCAATCCGATGCCCCTGCAAGGCGAAGGTGACTACGCAGCGGCCCGTGAATTCGACAAGGAGGAGACCGCGTTCGCCAAGAGCGGCAAGGTCGAGACTGCGGCGGTCGAGGCGGAAGCGGCGCTGGACGGGCCCGAAGGCGCCGAGCTCGAAGCCGCTCGCGACGCCGCGGCGAAAGGCGAAAGCGTCACGAAGCGCCCTTGACCTTGGCGCCGCCGAGGCCCAGCGCCGCTGTCGGGCGAGCCGATCAGCGGCGCCCGCGCGGATCGGCGTCAGAACGAGCGAACCGAGTTGTGGGTGACTGCCTTCACGTACGTAGCGTGAACGGCGTCGAGGCGGGCCTGGAGGTCGGCTGTCTGCTCGTCGTTCAAGGGGCCGGCCGCGTGA
>Ga0182024_10009960_pt1 | contig 19496 bp, 17 predicted proteins | sample P32metaG_FD_120480 | JGI IMG/M metagenome (GOLD analysis project Ga0182024, IMG submission 120480) | Permafrost microbial communities from Stordalen Mire, Sweden - P3-2 metaG (Illumina Assembly) | ecosystem: Environmental > Terrestrial > Soil > Wetlands > Permafrost | place: Sweden: Stordalen... | reverse complement strand
GGCGCTGCGATACATTTTGCGGATGCGCCAAGCGCACAGAAGAACAGCGATCGTTCCGGCGATGGGCGCGGCGATGGAACCGACGGGGATGCCGAGCGTCATGGCCGCTCCCTGGCTGGCCAGATCATACGCCGTCGGTGGGCCGCCGCCGATGATCATGTGCCGCACCGAGATGAACCAGAGCAGCGCGACGGTCGCCACGGGAACAGCCCACCAGATGAGAGCGAACGCCGGAACGCTCTTCCAGCTTTTTTGTCGGGCGACGGCCAACGCTGATGAGGCGATCAGTCCCGCGAGGATCACGACGAAGGTGAGATGCGACAGGATTCCCGCGACGGCTGAGGCGGCCATGAGCGTCGCCGTCCAGCGACGGGGTTGCTGGAGATGTTTTTCCAGCAGCCACGCGCACAGCAGGGCGAAGAATCCCGCCGGGGCGTAGCCGCGCGCTTCGGTGGAGTATTCGATGAGAAACTCCGATGCGCCCAGCAACACCAGCGCCCCAAACCCCTCCCACGCGCCGCGCTTTCTCGCCAGCAGCCAGCCGATGAGAACGGTTCCGATGCCGGTTGCCTCAGCGAGCAAATGGTAAGTCCACCACGGCCGGCCGGGGCCGAGACATTGGAGATAGAGCGTGTTGAGCCAGTGATTGTTGTCGTGATGGAGAGTGGGGTTGGTGAAGACGCCGATGGGCGTGCCGGCCGTCTGGGCCATGCGGATGGACCAGATTTCGTCGAGCCAGAGCTGATCGTTGACGCCGGCCAGCCGAACGGCGGCAGCGGCTAGGAGGATGAGAAGCGCGACAATGTTCTTGGCGCGCATGGTGAATCGAGGCCAACGAACACTAATATCTGGAAATCGCGGCATCATAAGCCTTGGTCGGGCCAGTCAGCCAAGGCGGCTTTGAGTTTTTCCACGAGATCGGGAAGTCGCTCAGTGACCACTTTCCAGAGCACGTCCTCGTCGATCTTGAAATAGGCGTGTACCAGAATGTGCCGCATGCCGACGATCTTGCCCCAGGGGACGTCAACGCGTTTGCGGTTGTCGTCCGAGACGCGAGCGGCCGCCTCTCCGATAACTTGGACAGACTGCACCAAGCCACGAAGGAGCAGGCGGTCGCCATTGAGATCTGCTCTGGTACGACCACGGACGAATGACAAGGCATCTTCGGCGGCCTCAAGCATGTGCCCGAAGCGTTCTCTATCGGCAGGCCACTCGCCTTCAGGCGGCATACTGAACCCTCAAACTCGCGCGCACGCTCGGCATGATCCGGTCGGAGATGAAGCCCGGCGTCTTGAGGTCCACGAAACGCCCAAACATTTCAGTGAGGTCCATCTGCATCCCGCCAAGCTCCAGCAGATCGGGTGTTTGGCCCGGGGGAAACTCCACCAATATGTCGAGGTCGCTTTCGGGGCCGAAGTCATCGCGCAAAATGGAGCCGAAGAAGCTCAGCCTCGCGATCGCGTTTCGCCGGCAGAATTCCGCAATCTTCGCCTCATCGAATTGGATGCCGTGCAATGTCATTGCTTGAATATCTCGCGTCTCTCCGCGCAGAGCGCGGCCATAAAGGAACTACGACGCCGCAGCCTGGCGTTTGGGTTTGGGCTTGCGCGGCATGAGTGCCCGCTCCAGATTGCTCATGGCCTGTTTCAGACGCTGATCGTTCTCGACCAGGGCGATGCGGACGTAACCTTCGCCGTTCTCGCCGAAGGCGCGGCCGGGGGCCAGGGCGACTTCAGCTTCGTCCATCATGCGGAGGCAGAAATCAATCGTGCCTTCGCCCTTGAGATGGGCGGGGTTGATCTTGGCCCAAACGAACATGCTGGCGCGGGGCTTTTCGTAAGTCCATTTCAGGCGATCCAGGCCGCGGCAGACGGTGTCGCGGCGATGCTGATAGACCTTGCTCTGCTCCGCCGGGGCGTGGGCGTGTTCGCGCATGGCGATGATGCTGGCGATCTGAATGGGGGCGAAGATGCCGTAGTCGTAATAACCTTTGATCGTGGCCAGAGCCTTGACCATCTCGGCGTTGCCGGCGCAGAAGCCGCAGCGCCAGCCGGCCATGTTGTAGCTCTTGGACATGGTGGTGAATTCCACGCCCAGTTCCTTGGCGCCCGGAGTTGAAAGAAAACTGGGCGCGCGGTAGCCGTCGAAACAGACTTCGCCGTATGCGAAATCGCTGATGATCATGATGCCGCGCCGCTTGCACATGGCGATCGCCCGCTCCCAGAAGCCGGGATCGATGGTCACGGACGTGGGGTTGTGCGGATAGTTGAGGATCAGCAGCTTGGGCGTCGGAAAGAGTCCTTCGATGGTGTGCTCGATGCGATCCAGAAAAGCCTGATTGTTGCCGAGCGGAACGCGCAGCACATTGGCGCCGGCCATGGCGACGGCGTAGACGTGGATAGGGAACGCCGGGTCGGGAACGATCGCCGTGTCGCCGGGGCCCAGGAGAGCGAGGCATAGATGGCTGAAGCCTTCCTTGGAGCCGATGGTGGCGATGACCTCGGTTTCCGGGTCGAGGTGAACGCCGTACTGATCGCGATATTTTCGGGCGACCTCCTTGCGCAGGCCGGCGACGCCGTTGCTGACGGAGTAGCGATGATTGCGCGGATCGCGTGCGGCTTCGGCGAGTTTCTCGACGACGGATTCAGGCGTCGGGTCGGTCGGGTTGCCCATGCCCAGGTCGATGATATCGACGCCGGCGACGCGCTTGTCGTACTTCATCTTGTTGATGCGTCCGAACAAATACGGCGGCAGGCGGGCGATGCGTGCCGAAACGTCGATTTTGAATGGTTGGTCTGACATATCCCTCTGGTGCTCAATTATGAATGATGAATGCTGAAAAAGGAAACCAGCGGCCGCTTAATTCCCGGCCGCCGGTGCTGTGGCCGGTGCTGATCCCGCGTCCGGCGCTGATTCCGCCGCCGGCTGGCTCGTCGCCGCCTCTTGCTGCTGGCGCAACTGTTCCCGCAGCTCGTTGGCGTTGCGAAGGGTGTCATTCCATTGGCGGTTCAATTCGGGATCCTTGATCTCAATCGTCTGCCGCGCAACCGTGCCGAGATTGGTGATGTACTGCTTGATTCCTTCCTGAACCAACTGCTCATACAGATCGCGCCGCACCGAATCTTTATAGTCGTCGAACACCGCGTGCTGCGGCGGAATCAACTCGATCAGTTGCACCAGGTAGATCGAGTCCTTGATCTGCAGTGGATCGGAAATCTGTCCCGGCTTTAGATCAAACGCCACCATCCGAAACTCCGCCGGATAGCGCATGTCCTTCCGCCCAAACGGCGGCACCTCGCCGGCGCTGGCTCGGCCGATCGAATCATAGGCGTGCTGGCGGACTTCCTCATCGAACGTGTGCCCGTCCTGCAGCGCCCGCTCGACGTTGCTGACGGCCAGCATGTCCGGCAGGCGGATGAAGCGGACGTGCGCTTTTTCGCCATAAATCGCGTTGAATCGCTCGCGCACCAGGTCGTCGGTCATGTGCGCCTGCACCTGCGGCTGCACGAGTTTGCGTAGCAGCGCATTGCGGCGCATGGCCAGCTCGAATTCCGTCCGCGTCAGGTGCTGGCCCGTTAGCAGCATGTTGAGCTGCTTGTCGCGCTCCACCGGCGACAGCGTCGTGTCGTTGTCGTCGTCCGCCGAGGCTCCGCCGGCCGCGCTGGGATTGGTTGTGGCGAGCACTTCATCCTGATGGCTGGCCTTGCGGAAGTCGATCAGCGTGCGCGTTCCCTCCGCCTCCACGTCGGCATCGGAAACGGTGATGTTCTCCCGCTGCGCATCCTGCTCAACCAAATCGAGCTGCACCACCTCCAGCAGCATGTTCAGCCCGTACGCCTGGATCAGCGGGCCTTGCAGTTCGCTCATGGTGACGTCATGGCCGCGCACGGTGGCGACGATGACGTCGGCGGGAGCGGGGTTGGTGGTTGGCGATGTGTTGGATTGCGAGAGTTCGCCGGGTGGCGGCTGCTCCGCCGGCGACTCGCATCCGCAAACCATCGCCGCGATGAGCAGCAGCGCCGCCAGTTCTCGTCTCACGTTGAACTCCTCAAAAGCGTGGGCCGTTGGCGAGTATTGGTCATCTTTCGGAGGCGAAAGCCCAGGGAACTTGTTCCCTGGGTTTTGTGGGCCGAAGTTCAAACCTTCACCAGCAGCGGCGAGTATCAGACCCCCCGCAAAAGGTGTCAAGCCGCGATCATCCCAAGGTCCGATAATACTGCGACGCCCGGCATTTCCCTCCCATCTTCACGCCGCGGCAGGTATCGGCTGTTGATTCGCGCGGAATTATTGCATGATTTGCTCATCCATGTGTTACCCTTGCGACACGTGGCCAGAACGCTCAAATTTTTACCGCTGACGTTTATCGCTGGAGCATGGGGCTTCGTGATCTTCGTCCCCTACCTTCTGGTGTTCGTCAGCGCGATGGGAATCACCAGCTACCTGCGCCGGCCGCGGCTGGCGGCGGTCGCGGTGCCTGTGGGCGACATCTGATACCTCGAATCCCCAAATATTTTAACCACAGAGGACACAGAGACCACAGAGGACGAGGTGGAACCAATACAGAATTCTTTGATGAATCTCACTCTGTGCTCTCTGTGACCTCTGTGGTTAAACGCATTGTCCGCCCGACGGGAAACGCCGCTTCTTTGCCGTATCGCCGCGTGATCTGAAATCCGAGAACGCCGTGGTGGAAGGCGATGGCCCGATCCGGGTCGGCAACCTTCAAATGTCCGTGGCCGATGCGGGCTTGGGGGTGGATGGGGGTGGGCATAAGCCGCTCGGGTCAGATCAGAACCGCGAAGCGCCACCGATGCAATTCTGACGCCGCTCGTGGCTGGAATTGCATTCGGATACCCGTGCATAATGGCCTGTGAGGCGGGAAGTCGAATTCCGGCAATCGTACAAAGGGGCGTTGCAGGGGTTGCATTGGTAGGTTTTCTGCGTTCTTGTAAGGGAGGTATGCCCCACTCGATCAAGAGGACTTGGCTTGGTTCACAACAGGTACACTACGAATGCCCCCATTGCGACACCGTTCTCGAATCCCCGCTTGAGGAAGCTGGCCAGTCCTTTCCATGCCCGAATTGTCGCCGCGGCTTCACCGTACCAGGTGAAGCAGAACTTCGAGCAATGCGTGAAACTCGGCTACAGGCACAACTTCGAATTGCCGCCGAACGGCACCGTAAGGGGGAGCTAAACCTGCAGGGGAATGCCGCACAGCGAACAACCGCGCAGGCTCCAGCCAAGGCAATTCCGACTCCCCAAAGCCAAGGAAGACAGCCTCAGCGGAGAGGTCCGCGTAGAGCTTCGACGGCAGACCGATTCCTGACTTTTGTGTTTGGACTCGCAAAGGGGATTTCGGTTTTGGTCTTAGGAATCTGTTTCGCTGCCATCATCGTTTGCTTGATATTACTTGCGTGTGTACACGCCGAGCCACGGCATATCGACGTTCCGGAGGTTGCGGACTTCGCGGCACCAACTCTCACTGACTATCAGGAGTTTTTGAAGTCGCAGCAGGGGTCGGGGCCGTCAGGCAATCAAAGCGGTGCGCCTGGCGCTACTACCAGCCAGCAAACCACAGCCGAACTTCGGGGGCAGCAGCAATCGCCGGGACAGGAGCTTGCAACATTGTTAGCCAGCCTTGATGCGAGCCTTGACCTTGGAGAGGCAAGATTTCAAGGAGTTCTTGATGATCCCGCAGGGCAGCAGGCGATGCTTGATGGGCTCAAGAAATTTATCGCTGATCGTGAGCAGGCCGGACTGGATATCGACAAACCGTCTGTGGTTTGGTTCTTGACGACCTTTGCGACCGCATGGGATCACGCTACGGAAGTAAAGGAGGCCCGCGATCAAGCTCTTGAGCGGGTCCAAGCGGAACAAGCAGAAGCCGATTCCGCGGCCGCCGTTGAGAGATGGCAGTTGGTAGTCGCGATCGGCAGTGCTCTTGCTGGGCTTATGAGTTTTCTATTTCTGCCGCTTCTCATTCAAATCGAGCAAAACACTCGCCAATTACTGCAGGATAAGTCTAATTCCGACGCGACTCTTTAATTGGACCGGCCGGTCGCCGAGAAAGTCCATCTTCAAAGACTCTTGACTTGATCTCTGCGTCCTCGGCGTCTCCAGCGAAGCGGGCGGTTCAAACTTCTTCCGGAGAATTGAAAGACACCTTACGACAAAGTCGCCAAGCAAATGGTCGCCATGCTTGAAAAATGCCCCACCCCGCAGCACCCGCCAATGACAACCCCCCATCCAGCCGATATTCTCTCCGGCAGAGGTGCCGTCATGTCACAGCAACATCCGACAGCCGACGCGCTGCTCCGGGCGAATATTCAGGCGTCGGCGGCAACGCTCCACGCGCTGACAGCACTTGCGGAGCCGCTGGGGCGGGCGGCGCAGCTCGTTGAGCAATGTCTGCTCGGGGGGCATAAGCTCATCACCTGTGGCAATGGCGGCAGCGCTTCGGATGCTTCGCACATCGCCACGGAATTCGTTGCGCGATTTCATACCGACCGCCGGCCGTTTCCCGCGCTGTCGCTGACCGATTCGGGCAGCACCATGACGGCGATCTCCAATGACTACTCCTTCGAGCAGGTCTTTGCGCGCCAGGTGCGGGCGTTTGCGCGCCATGGCGACGTGCTGCTGGCCATCACGACCAGCGGGAAATCCAAAAACATTCTGCTGGCGCTGCAGGCGGCGAAGGAGATCGGCGTGTCGTCCATCGCATTCCTCGGCAAGGGGGGCGGGTTCACCGGCGGAGTGGCGACGGTCGATCTGCTGGTCCCCAGCGACGTGACGGCCCGCGTCCAGGAGTCGCACCTGCTCCTCTACCACTGCCTGTGCGAACTGGTCGATGCGGAGCTGATCAAACAGGGGGCATAAAAACTTTGTTTGCCGCGAATTTTGCTTTCATTTCCGGCCGCGCAAAGCGCATAATAGTGTTGTCATGCGTCCCGCACGAACCAACGGACGGCGGACATCGTCCCGCCACGCTACACGCCGCAAAGACTCTGATCCCCCAAAACAAAAACCGGCGGACATGCCGCAGGCCAATCTTCCGGTCATGCGATCGACGGAGGATGCGAAGGTCGCGCCTGATCTCAAGCCGACTGTCGTTCGGCCCCCGGAAATGGAGGCTGATGTGAAGAGGCGGGAGCCGGAAAATGTCGAGGCGTCAGGGGCGCCGCTGCTGTTTGAGATCGCGTGGGAAGTCTGCTGGCAACTTGGAGGCATCTACACGGTTCTCAAATCCAAAGCCGACATGATGCTCCGCAAGTGGGGCGAGCGGTATTGCATGATCGGGCCGTATAACCCGCACACCGCGCCGCTGGAATTCGAGGAGCAGCCGGCGGAAGGGCTGATCGCCGAGGCGCTGGAGAAATTGCGGCAGCAGGGGATCGGGTGTCATTACGGCCGCTGGCTGATCGCCGGGCGGCCGCGGGTGATCCTGATGGATTATCGCGGGCGGTTTGGGCATCTGGACGGCGACAAGTATCTGCTGTGGAAGGACCACGGCATCGGCACGGCCAACAGCGACGGGGAAGTGAATGAGGTGATCGCGTTCGGGTTCAGCGTCACCGAGTTTTTCAAACATCTCGCCGCCCGGCCGGGGCGGCCTGCGATCTTGGCGCACTTTCATGAGTGGATGGCGGGCGTCGCCGTGCCGCGGATCGCGCACGAGCGGATCGGCGTGGCGACGGTCTTCACGACACATGCGACGCTGCTGGGGCGGTATCTGGCCAGCGACACGAATGATTTTTACGACCGCCTGCCGACCATCGACGCCGACGCCGAGGCGGCGAAATACATGATCTATCCCCGATTTCAGATCGAGCGGGCCGCGGCCCACGCGGCGACGGTTTTCACCACCGTCAGCGAAGTCACCGGATACGAGACGGAAAAACTGCTGGGGCGAAAGCCCGATCACATTCTTCCCAATGGGCTGAACATCAAGCGGTTCGCGGCATTGCACGAGTTTCAGAACCTGCACCTCAAGCACAAGCAGCGGATTCATGATTTCGTGATGGGGCATTTTTTCCCCAGCTATTCGTTTGATCTGGACAACACGCTCTACCTGTTCACCAGCGGGCGGTACGAATACCGCAACAAGGGGATGGACATGTTCATCGAGGCGCTGTTCCGGCTGAACCAGCGATTGCGCTGGATGCCACAGCGGCCGACGATCGTCGCGTTCATCGTGACCAAGGCGGCGACGCGCAACATCAACGTCGGCGTCTTGCAGAGCCAGAGCATGTTCCGTGAACTGAAAGAAGTCTGCCACCAGATTCAGGACAACGTCGGCGGCCGTCTGGTCGATGCGGCGGCGCATGGGCGGCTGCCGGTGCTGGATGATCTGCTTGATGAAGATGAGCGCGTGCGGCTGAAGCAGGGAATTTATGCGTGGCGCAGCGGGCGGCAGCCGCCGATCGTGACGCACGATCTGGCCGACGACGGCGGCGATCCGATTCTCAAGCATCTGCGGCATCGGGAACTCTTCAACGCGGCCGACGATCCCGTCAAGGTGATCTTTCATCCGCAGTTTGTGACGGCGACCAGCCCGCTGCTGAGTCTGGACTACGAGCAGTTTGTGCGCGGCTGCCACATGGGCGTGTTTCCCAGTTATTACGAGCCGTGGGGTTACACACCGATGGAAAGCGTCGCGCTGGGCGTGCCGGCGGTGACGACGGACCTGAGCGGGTTCGGCGCGTACGTGAACAGCCACATGCCGGATCATGCGGAGCAGGGAATCACGGTGCTGGATCGCCGCCGCGGTTTCGAGGAGACGACCAATGCGCTGGTGGATCATCTGGTGCAGTTCGCCATGCTGACGCGGCGGCAGCGGATTGAATTGCGCAACAAAGTCGAGCGGCTCGGCGAGCGTTTTGACTGGTCGGCGCTGGTGAGTTGCTATCACGAAGCGCACGCGATGGCGCTGGCACGCATCGGTGCGCCGATGGCGGGGGTTGTGGAAGTGAAGTTGGTTTGAGATGAAAAAGCCCAGGGGTAGCCACCATTGGACTTTGCGGGGGGAAGGTTTGGCCGGCACGCCGCCGTCTGGCGATGCGGCGCTCTGTCGATAAGATAAGCTGAATGCAACCCCTGCGTTTTGGAATATGCGGCTGCGGCGGCATCGCCGCGCTTCATGCGGATTGCCTCAAGCTCCTGGAAAAAAGCGGGTTGGCCAAGCTCGTTGCCGGGTGTGAGCCGATGGCCACGCGGCGGGAGGCGTTCTCGGCCAAATGGTCGATTCCCGTCGTGGGCACGCTGGATGAACTGCTGCGGCGCGATGATCTGGACGCGGTGGCGGTTTGTTCGCCGAGCGGATTGCACGGGCGGCAGTGTGTGCAGATCGCGGAGACCGGGCGGCACATCCTGTGCGAAAAACCGCTGGACCTGAAACTGGATGAAGCGGAAGCGGCGATCAAATCAGCGCGCAGCCGCGGCGTGGTGCTGGGCGGCATCTTTCAACAGCGATTTGCGCCGGGGCCGATGAAAGTGAAGCGAGCCATTGAACAGGGGGCCTTCGGGCAGATTGTGCTCGTGCATTGCGAAACGCCCTGGTATCGGACGCAGGAATATTATGACAGCGGCGAGTGGCGCGGAACCTGGGCGCTGGACTGCGGTGTGCTGGCGAATCAATCGCCGCACATGATCGACCGCATTCTTTGGTTGGCCGGCGACGTGCAGGAAGTTTTGTCCGCGACCTGCGAGCCTGGTCGGCTGCGTGACGTGGAGGGGGAGACGCTGGCGGTGGCGACGGTGCGGCTGGCCAACGGGGCACTGGGCACGATCACGGCGACGACGCTGGCGTTTGATGGCCTGCCTCAGCGCGTGCTGATCTGCGGCGTCGATGGCAGCGCGGCGTTCGCGGATGACGAACTGGTCTATTTCAAAACGCGACGGCCGTTTCATGACTCCGCGCCGGCCGCGGCGCCCCGACCGGGCGACAATCGCGCGGCTGATCCGCTGGCGATGAACACCGACGGGCATCTTGGCAATATCCGCGATTTTGTTATGGCGGTGCGCGAGAACCGCCGGCCCCTGGTCAGCGGGGACGATCAGCGGCGTGTCATCCGCGTGCTGAACCTGATCTATGAAAAAGCTCGCGTCGGGCCGTTTGCATCGACCTGATCCTGCTCACACAGCATCGCTCTTCATCAACTCGCGCAGAAAAATTGTGGCGAACGATCCCGGCGGCAGAGTGAAAGCGATGGCGATGTAGGAGCCGTGCTCATCGACGCCGGCGGAGTATTCCACGTCGCGCGGCTGCACGCGCAGCGGGCGGCGGGCGCCCTTCACTTTCAATCTCCCCTGCGAGCGGAAATCCGACGGCTTCAAGCCCGCGTCGTCCAACACCTGCTGCTCCAATCGCAGCGCGTCGGCTTCGGGCAGGGTCATTCTGAAACCGATGAGCGGGCCGCTGGGGCTGATCTCAAATTTGTCGGCCCGCGGCTGCTCGACGGCGGCGTCCTGAACCATGAAGACGGCGCCGCTGTCGTGCTTGTAGGCGAGGTCGCCCAGAAGTATGTGATCCAGCTCGCTGATGCGTTTGGCGACGACGCGATTGAACATGGAGGACTGCAGCGCGGAAATCCAGAGGCGGCGAAGTCGCATGTCGATGATTCGCGCACCGGCGGAGGCGGAGCCGGTCTTGATCATGCGGGCGAGGATGCGCCGTTCCATGCCGCAGCGGCGGGGGTAGAGTTTCATCGCCTCTTCAAAATCGCCGGCGTCGAAGGCGGCGCGGGCTTCGGCGGAGGCCTTGTCGTCCAGTTCGGGATCCGGGCGGCCGAGCAACTGGCGGAGCAGGGCGACATCAGCGCCGCTCACCAGGGCGGCGCCGAGTTTGTCGTTGTCGGCCCGGTGGCCGAAGCGCTGCTCGCCGAAGTAATTGGGCATGCCTTTTTCGGTCAGTTGTTTGGCCAGCGGAGCGATTCTGACCACGTCGGTCGGGACGACATCGCGCACCTTGATGGCGAAGCGATTGCCGGCCAGATGGCCGAGGCGCAGCTTGTTGCCGTGGCGGGCGGCCCACTGGATGGACATGTCAGGGATGTGCAAATTCATCACCGCTTCGGGCGTAACTCCTGGAATGGAAAAGAGTTGTCGGCTGACCGCGTGGGCGTCTTTCATGCCGGCATAGCCGATGTCGCGCTGATGCACATTCAGGGCGGCGGCGAGGCGATCGACGGCCTGGAAGGTGGTTAGTCGTATCTTCTGGACTTCGCAATAAACATGCTCGCCCTGGCCGCTGGGGTCGTAGAGGGGAAGTTCCTGGACGAAGAAATCCTCGGGGCGCTGTTTGATGGCGCCGCCGATGCCGGGAAAATCGGGAGTGGCGAAGGGGAGTGTGTGTTGGTCGCGCGGCATCGGTTAACCGCACAGTCCGTAGCGCACCAGCGCCGCGTGAACGCCGTGGTCGTTGTTCGAGGGGGCGACCCAGTCGGCGATTTCTTTGACGGCCGGGTGGGCGTTGGACATGGCGACGGCGGTGCCGGCGGCTCGGAGCATGCTCAGGTCGTTGGGCGCGTCGCCGATCGCCAGGACGTTGGCCATGGAGACGCCATAGTGCGCGGCGACCATTTCCAGCGCGATGGCCTTGCTGGCATCGCGGTGCATGATCTGGATCAGATCGGGCTCGGTGCGGATGAGGCACATATCGCTGTCATAGGCCATGCCAAGACTCATTTCAATGGTGTCCATCGACGGCGGGTCGCCGGCGAGCAGAACCTTGGTCATCGACACGTCGAAGAAAGTCTCCAGCGGCGCAATCACGTCCGGCGGAAAGAGGCGGCCGGTTTCGGTGCGATAGGATTCGTCGTGGCGGTCGGTGTACCAGCGGTCCATGAGTTCGCAACTGACCAGAACGCGCGGGTGGACCTGGCGTGCGTGTTCGATGATCTGGCGCACCACCGGGCCGGGCAGCGGGCGATGGAAGAGGGCTTTGCGCGACAGCTCATCCCAGATGAGCGCGCCGTTGTAATTGATGGTCCAGGTTTCGAGCCTGAGCATGGCGTGGATGTGGCGCACGCTGCGCGGCGGGCGCGCGGAGGCGATGACGACCTTCACGCCGGATGCCGCCAAGTTTGATATCGCGTCGGCGGTTTTCGCGCTGACGCGCTTGCGGTCGTCCAGCAAGGTTCCATCCAGGTCGATGGCTACCAGGCGAATGTCTTTGGCGGGTGCGGCACTCATCGGGTTTCGGTTATGCGGGAACCGGTTGGATGATGCAACAACGCGCATCCAATGAGCATCAGGCAGGGCGTTAAGCAAGAATAAAAAAGAAGACACCGGCATTGCTGCACGGTGTCTTCCGGAGGGGAGAAAATGCGCCGTCGCGCTAAATGGTTTTATTTGCCTATCTTACCCTAACGAAAAAACTATAATAGTCAAACACTTCGTAAATTTTCAACAACCACGTTCCAATCGCCTTCAAGGCCTGAATCGGCATCGCCCGGCCCCAATCTTGAAAAAAGGGTGTCGATTGTTGCTGGAGGCCGTCGGAATTAATGTGGCAGATCACTGCTTTTTCAGGCCGGCGATGCACATCTCATGCAAGTTTTCGACAGCGTTATGAATGCCGTTCAGGCTGCCCTGGATATTGGCTCTGGCGACAGCGGAACGGTCCAAAATAATGGGTTCGCCGAAGGCTATGGCGGCTCGATTGCGAAAAAAACAGGCGGCCATCATTCCCCTGCCGCGCTGTGTACCTTCGAGGCAGGCGGGGTAGACGGGCGCGCCGCTCTTGGCGGCAAGAAGCACGATTCCACTTTGAAACGACAAAAGCGCCCCCTCGGTCTCGATTTTGCCTTCGGGAAAGATGCCGAGGATGTTGCCGGCTTCGAGGGCGGCCAGCGCCTGGCGCGTGGCGGCGAGGTCGCTGCCGTTGCGCTCGACGGGAATGGCGCCGATGCGATCGAAGAGCCATTTGATCCCCCTCTGCTCATAGTACTCGCGGGCGATCATCCAGCGGATGATGCGCGGACAGGCGGACTGCAACAGACAGGGATCGAGGCTGCTCGTGTGGTTGCAGATGAGAATCCCCGGCCCGTCTTTGGGGATGGGGCAGGCCTTGAGCACCCGCACGCGGTGATAGAGCCTTGCGAAACCGAAGTTCAATCCGCGCATGAAACGGATGATCGGGTCGCTGTCGTACCGTTTCGCGTTGGCGGGAAGATTCCCCATGCGAAGCGCGGAGATACTGGATGGGTCGCCATTTGGCAAATGATCGGTCACAATCGCCGGGTGATGAAGCGGGTGTTGGTGATTGCGAACAATCCGAACCAGGCGTCGTTTCGGCTGCGCATCGAGGCGCTGGTCCAGCCGCTTTCGGCTCGGGGTGTGGCGCTGGAGGTTCAGTTTCGGCCGCGCGCGCGGGCGGCGCGGCGGAAGCTGCTGGCATCGGCCGCGGGTTATGACGCGACGATACTGCAGCGCAAATTGCTGGACCCGCCTGACGCCCGGTTGCTGGCGCAGTCGGCGAAGCGCGTTCTGTTCGACGTGGACGACGCGGTGATGTACGACCATCCGGGGGCCGGATGGCTGGCGCGCCGGCGGGCGTGGCGGCGATTTCTGGCGACGGCGCGAAATGTGGATCACGTCGTCGCGGGCAATGAGCACTTGGCGCAAATGTTCCGCCGCCACGGAGCGAGCGCGTCGGTGCTGCCGACCGTCGTGGACGTGGATCGTTATCCGGTGAAAGCTCACGGCCCGGCGCCCACCGTCACGCTTGCGTGGATCGGCTCGCAATCGACGTTGCCGTACCTGGCACAGATCATGCCCGCGCTTTCCAAGGCGGGGAGAATGAGGCTGCTCGTCGTCGCGGATGCGACGCTCCCTTCCGTCGCGGGCGTGGAAGTGGAGCTTGTTCCATGGAGCATTCAGGCTGAATCGACCGCGTTGGCACGGGCCGACATCGGCATCGCCCCGACGCCGCTGGACCGATGGACGGCGGGCAAGTGCGGGTTCAAAATTGTGCAATACATGGCGGCGGGTCTGCCGACGATCGCATCGCCCGTCGGAGCCAACTCGGAATTGGTGGTCGAAAATGAAACCGGCTTGCTGCCGCGGCGAGCGGAGGATTGGCCGGCGGCCGTTGCGAAGCTGGCTCAGGATGCCGACCTTCGCGCCCGCATGGGCGCGGCGGCCAGAGCAAGAGCGGTCAACGAATATAGCCTTCAGCGGGCCGTCGATTTCTGGGACAGACTTCTGCACGAATCGTAAATCGCCAGCAGCGTGTCCAGATGGGAATCGAAGGATAGCCGCGGCCGCAGGTCGAGGCAGGCTTGGCGCATGGAACCGGCGCGCACGCGCCGGATGGCGGTGACGATCGCCGGGACGTCGTTCGGATCGGACAGAATGACGCCGTGAACGCCGTCCTGCATGATCTCGCAGGCTCCGTTGAAGCGCGTGCTGATCACGGGCAAACCCATCGCCAGCGCTTCGAGCGTCGCCAGGCTGCCGGGATCGTGCCGCGTGGGGAGCAGGAAGAAATCGGCGGCGCGATAGTACGGCACGGGATCGAGCACGGGGCCGACGAATTTTACCTGCGGAGACAGACCGCGATACGGAGCGGGATCGTCCTTGCCGACGACGCACAACTCCAGCTTCGGATCTCCGAGCGCAATGATCGCCGCAATGGCCTGCTTCAGTCCTTTTCGCTCGAAATCCTGGGCGACCATGAGCGCGATGACGCGATCGCCGTGGCGCGGCGGCTCACCGGGATCGAAGCGCGACAGATCGACGGCGTTGAACAGCGTGGCGAGGCGATCATCGGGCAGTTGATAGTGGCGGCGGATGGTCTGCTTGACGTATTCGCTGAGACACAGAACCACGGGCGGATGGTCGGAACTGAGAAGCCCGCGTTCGACGCGCGCGAAGAGCCGGCGGCGTGGATCGAAATGACTGTGCCACTTCTCCATCGTCTCGGCGGCCAGGCCCGCGTGGGGGTGATAAACGTCGCATTGGCGCACCGGCAACATCGCATGGACGATGTCGTAACGGCGAGTGATTAGATGCTCGTCCAGCGAATCCAAAAATCGGCGGTAGCGGCCGCGGCGCGTGATGGCGTCATTGGCAAGTTGAACGAACTTTGCGCCCGGCACCGGTGCTGCGCTGTCAGCAGCGAGGATGGAGACTTCGTGTCCGCGCGTTGCCAGCGCCGCGGCGAGATCGACCGTGTATTGTTCCGCCCCACCGCGGGCGCGATCGGCGTGAAGAATGACCAGCGCGATCGTCAAACTTTCGCCCCGGCGAGGCCGAAATTCGCCACCAGCCCCACGAACATGCGGATGCCGACGCCCAAGGCGTCGTCGGTGAAATCGAATTGATTGCTATGAAGAGAAGGATAGCTCTCGCGGCCGGGCGGCTGAACACCGACGAGGAAGAAACAGCCCGGCGTTTTCTCCAGGTAATAGGCGAAATCCTCGCCGCCCATCGAGGGACGGCCGACGGGGATGAAGCGGTCGGCGCCGATCTCCCGCCGCGCGATTGCGGCGACGTAATCGGACATGGCGGGATCGTTGATGGTGGGCGGATATCCGTCGATCCAGGTGAAGCGCGACTCGCAGCCACCGGCGGCGGCGATGGCGGCGCAGCGGTCGCGGATGCGCTGTTGGACCAATCTGCGGGCCGGCTCGGACAGGGTGCGGGCGGTGCCCTCGATGGTCGCCTGGTCGGGAATGACGTTGGTGGCGACGCCGGCCCGGAAAATGCCAATCGTGACAACGGCGGGTTCGGTCGGGTCGAGATCGCGGCTGACGACCTGCTGGAGATTCAGCACGGCCTCGGCGGCGGGGACGATCGGATCAATTCCCAGGTGCGGGAAAGCGCCGTGGCAGCCGCGGCCGATGAAGGTGGCCTGGAAATTATCCGTGGCGGCCAGCAGCGCTCCGGGTTTGGTGGCGACGGTTCCCACGGGCAGGCCCGGCCAGCCGTGCAGGCCGAAAATGGCGTGCACCCTGGGGCCGAGTCTGCTGTCGAGAACTCCGGCGCTGACGAGCCGCGCGGCGCCCGCGCCGCCTTCCTCGGCGGGCTGCCAGATGAGTTTCACGCACACGTCAAGTTTGTCAGCGATGGTTTTGAGGACGGCGGCGGCGCCGAGCAGAACGGCACTGTGGCCGTCGTGGCCGCAGGCGTGCATGCGACCGGGATGTGTGCTGGCGTATTCGAGACCGGTTTGTTCCTCGATGGGCAGGCCGTCAATGTCGGCTCGGAGGGCGACGCATGGTTTGCGCTCGTCGCCGATGAGCGCGATCGTCGCCGTCGGCGCGTCCGGCACGCCGTCGATGTGCGCCAAGCCCAGTTTGTCGAGTTCTTCGCGGATCAGCGCCGCCGTCCGATGCTCCTGGTACATCAGCTCCGGAATGCGATGCAACTGATGCCGCACCTTGATCGTGCGGCCGGTGTGCTCCATGATGGCGGCGTCGAAATTCATGTCCATCGCTCATCATTCCTAATTTCACCGTTGTTTCCAGTCTCCCCTTGACTGCCAACGCCGACAAATCGCTGCAAACACGGGCAACGCGCCCCTGTGGATAAGGCGTGGAAAAGACCTTTTTGCCATCGAGCGCCATGCCGCCCGGGGTGCGAATCTTCGGAATTTCAGAACAAAACCACATCCCAGGCCGACCGAGCCCTTTTCGAAGACAATTTCCCATAATACACCATAAATACATTTACAACAAATACTTAGGCTGCAGACACTTCTTTCCCGTCAGGATTTCGCCATCCGCCGCCCTGCGCGAGCGGCGTTTTCTCCACTTTCACTTTCGTTCATAAGTCCCGATTTTGCGGCGGTTTGGCTCCGTGTGGATAAGTTAGTCGAAATGAGCCATTGCGAAACTAAAAAAAGTTTGTATTGAGCGGGCGATCGCGGTATCTTGCATGTTCAATTCATTTCGTCCCTTGGCGCCGGGAGACGTGATCCGACCGGGAAAGTCTTGGCGGAGAATTCGGCGCCGCACACATCGCCGAGGATCAAACCTCGACACGTCCGGGAAAGGAGTGGCTGCCATGGCCACGGGTAAAGTCAAGTGGTTCAACGACCAGAAGGGGTTCGGGTTCATCTCCTCCGACAAGGAGGGGAAGGACGTTTTCGTTCACCATACCGCCATCGACGGGCAGGGCTTCAAAACCCTCAATGACGGGGAAGAAGTGGACTACGAATTCGAAGAAGGCCCCAAGGGCATGAAGGCGACCAAGGTTCTGCGCACCAACGCCGCCCCGTCCAATTCGGCCGGCGCTCACGCTCACGTTTAACGCTCACGCTTGCGTTTGGCCCGGCGAGCGGAGAGCCTGGTGGGCAATATCGCGACGGTAGTGAATGCCATCGAAATGGATTTTCTCCATCGCCGCATAAGCCCGCTGCGCCGCCTGCGCCACGGTTGAGCCGAGCGACGTGACGCTCAGCACCCGGCCGCCGTCGGTGACGAGCGTTTTTCCGTCGAGGCGCGTGCCGCCCTGGAAGACCTTGGTGTCGGGCATCGCATCGGCCGCGTCGACGCCGGTGATGGGCAGGCCCGTTTCGTATTTGCCCGGATACCCTTTGCTCGCCGCGACGACGCAGACGGCGGGCCGCTCGTCCCATTTCAATTCCACTTCATCCAGCCGCCCCTCGGCGACGGCCAGCAGCGTCTGGAGCAGATCGCTTTTCAATCGCAGCATCAGCGGCTGCGTTTCGGGATCGCCAAAGCGGCAGTTGAATTCCAGCACCTTGGGTCCGCCCGCCGTCAGCATGAGGCCGGCGTAGAGCACGCCCTGATATTCGATTCCATCCCGCATCAGTCCGTCCACCGCCGGAACCAGCACGTCGCGCTCAATCTGCGAGAGGAGCGCGGGAGTCAGCACGGGCGTGGGCGAATAAGCCCCCATGCCGCCGGTCATCGGGCCGGTGTCGCCGTCGCCGACGGCTTTGTGATCCTGGGCCGATTCCAGCACATAAATTGTCCGCCGATCGACCAGCGCCATGACCGAACACTCCGGCCCGCTGAGCATCTCCTCAATCACCACGCGCTCGCCGGCTTCGCCGAATTCCTTCTTTCGCATGACCCGCTCAATCGCCGCGATCGCCTCGCCGGCGTTCGCGCAGACGGTGACGCCCTTCCCCTTGGCCAGTCCCGCCGCCTTGACGACGCAGGGAACGTCGCGCGTCTCGACATAATGCTCGGCCGCCGAAGCGTCGGTGAAGACATGCGCCTCGGCCGTGGGGATCGACTGATGCCGCATCATTTCCTTGGCCAGCCACTTGTCCGCCTCGATCTGCGCCGCCGCTTTGCTTGGCCCAAAGACTTTCACGCCTGCCGCGATCAGCCGATCCGCCAGCCCGGCGGCGAGCGGCTCCTCGGGCCCGATGACGACGAACTCAATGCCGGCCCTGCGGACGAATCTTTCGATGTAGGCAAACTGATCGACGCCGATCGGCACATTCTCCCCGAGCAGCGCCGTCCCCGGATTTCCCGGCAGAGACCAAAGCCCGGTGACATGCGGACTATCCGCCAGCTTCCACGCCAATGCGTGCTCGCGTCCGCCGCTGCCGATGAGAAGAACTTTCATGTGGAGGGGTAACTTAGCAGGTGGGGGGCGGTTTTTCGATTGGGAGCCAAGCGGCGGCCGCGCGGCGAGGCTTCAGACAGAGCCTTGCTCCCGAACGGGAGTCTGCCCCGGGACGGGCTTCACGCCGCACGGGTTTTTGTGCCTTTCCTTTCGGGTATCGCGCACCAATCGCGGCGAGGGAGACCTGTGCGCGCCTTCCCGAAGGCGGTGGCTCTGGAGTGTGTTCGAGCACTCTTAGCCACCCTGTGAGAGTTTTATTCTCTGGCCGTAGAGGGGAAGCGATCCGATCACAGAAACGAACCGGCGCAAGACGGTAAAACGAGCGCCATGCCGCGATCCCAGACTTGCCGGGATCGGGGTGGGATTATCCACCATCAATCGAATCGTCCACGATCTGCCCAAGTTCCTCCCACATCAATCACCCTGCGATTGGTGGAATCGGCATCCATGCCGACTGGGAGGGGACAAACCCAGCGCAAATGAGGCTAACCGCCTCGAGCCCGGAAAACTCATATTCACCGCAGAGTTCGCCGAGACCGCAGAGAAGACAGGAGGCTGAATTCCATCTCTGCGATCTGCGCGTTCTCCGCGGTGAACTAACCGGTCTTTACCATTCGGATTCCCCCGTGGGGCAACGAGAGAATCGTGTACACCCTGTTGGCGATGGAATAATTCGGGTCATCGCCAACGCTTGATCGCGGGTGCTCTGGCATTCGCCGATTGAATCGGACGGTTTTGCCAGCTTCGCGCGCTCGCCCGTGTAGCTGCGCCACAGAGAGTAGAGGGGTAGAAAGTTGAGAGTAGAAGCTCTACTTACTACTTTCTCCAATCCACCTTCTGGCGCAGCCCGGCTGGGGGCTTTAACAGCCTGTTTGGCCGAATCCTATCGGCCGGGAAGACAAAAGTGCGTCCCTCTATATATCACGCGCCAAATATTCCATTGATTCGGC
>Ga0182024_10009959_pt1 | contig 19498 bp, 19 predicted proteins | sample P32metaG_FD_120480 | JGI IMG/M metagenome (GOLD analysis project Ga0182024, IMG submission 120480) | Permafrost microbial communities from Stordalen Mire, Sweden - P3-2 metaG (Illumina Assembly) | ecosystem: Environmental > Terrestrial > Soil > Wetlands > Permafrost | place: Sweden: Stordalen... | reverse complement strand
TTCGTCGGTGCCGGTCAGCGAGCGCGCCGGGCCGTGCGCGCGCGCCGTGCGTGCGATGATGTCGACCGCGACCGAACTGTACGCGTGCCCGATGTGCGGGGTGCCGCTGATGTAATAGATCGGGGTCGTAACGTAGAAACCTCGGGCCGGCACGGGCTTCGCTTTCGTCGCGGCGGTCGGCGGCCGCCTCTCGCCGCGCGGAGTTGCTCAGTCCGGCGCCGGCGTCGATGCTTCGGCGCGGGTGCTATGCGGTCGTGACCGCGGCCGGCTGCGACCCCTCAACATCGCCGGCGATCACCTTCCGGGCGGGCCGCACGCCATGCGACAAGTAATGGCCAACGCGGCGCGATGTTGAAATGCTCCACTTTTCAACGGTTTCGGTAAGGACCGCGGCCACCAGCAGCGCCAGCGGCACCGAGACGACGAGCGGCAATCCGAGGTAGCGCAGAACCAGATAGTGGGAGAGGTACAGCGGATACGAGACGTGCCCGAGCCATTGCGGCACGGCCGACTCCAGGAACGCGGACCGCAGCTCGAAGCGCGATAGCCACGCGCCCGCGATGAAGAAGATGCCGAAGAAGAAATACGGGTTGAGGTCGGCGGCGACCAGGCACGCCACCCCGGCAATGAGCGCGCGGTAGAACGGGCCGCGACCGCACCACACGAAGAACGGCATTGCCAGCATCGCCCAGGCTTCGATGCACAGCGACCATGCCGGCGGGTCGTTGACGATCTTGTCGCGCAGCGTGATGAGCGGCCACCAGAAAAACTGGGTCCAGATCGGCTGGTGGTGAGCCAAGATGAAACTCGCGCCCAGACACAGCGCGTACACCGGCCACAAACGAACGAACCGGCGAGCGAGAAATGCGATGAATCCTTGATTCCAGGCTCGCGTGAGCACGAGCCCGGAAAGAGCAAAGAACGCGCAGACGGCCGCTCCGCCGATCAGCGCGATGTAGGCCGGAACGAGCGGGCCCGGCGCCACCGCGTGAATGATCAAGACGGTGAGCGCCAGCAGACCGCGCACGCCGTCAAGAGCCTGATTGCGCTTCGGGATCATCATGATTCGGTACGAACCGAAGTTCGCTGGGGCGACCCTCGCGCCTGGCGTCCCGCTCGAAGGGATGTTAAGTGTTTGTTGCAGCGGGCCGCATGGAGATCATGCGGGCGACCTGCGACGTTCGGTGACGCGCGCATAGAGATGCCGGCGTTCGCCGCAGCCCGCTTCCGCGAGCTGCTTCGCAATCGCCGACGTGCTCAAGCCCTCGTGTGCGAGCCGGTCGATCGCGTCGTCCACCGCGTTCGCATCGATCTCTGCTGCCGCCGGTGCGGCACCGGGCGCGCCTTCGACGACGAACACGAACTCGCCGCGCACCGGATCGGGCAGCGCCGCGATGATGTCGGCCGGCGTTCCGAAGGATTGCTGTTCGAACCGTTTCGTCAGCTCGCGCACGGCGAAGACGCGCTGCCCGGGCGCCACCGTTTCGAGGTCCGCGAGCGATGCGCGGACGCGATGCGGCGACTCGTACCAGACGGTCGTCTCGCCGAGCGAAGCGCGGAAGGCGGTGCGCCGGGCGGCGGCGCTGCGGGGCGGAAAACCGGCGAAGACGAAGCGGCGCAGGTCGAAGCCCGAGAGCACGGCGGCGCACACAAAGGCGGCCGGCCCGGGCAGGACTTCGACCGCGATCCCGGCCTCGCGCGCTGCGGCGACCAAGGCGCTCCCGGGATCGCTGATGCCGGGCGTTCCGGCATCGGTGACCACCGCCACCACGGCCTGGGCGGCGCGCTCCAAGATCGCGGCGGTCGTCCCGCGCGCGTTGTGTTCGTGATAGGTCCAGATCTCTTTGGACGGCAGGTCCAGCGCGCCGAGCAGCCGCCGCGCGACGCGCGAGTCCTCGGCGACGATCAGCGAGGCATCCCGCAGCGTGTCGAGCGCTCGCAGCGTGATATCGCGAAGGTTGCCGAGCGGCGTCGGTACGAACACGAGCCCCATGGCTTCCGCTTCGCCGTCGGGGTCGGTCGTCCGCCGGATCGAACTGCGCGGACACATCCTCGACTCCGGGATCTTCAATCGCGTGCTCGGCGTGCTGACCGATCACGAGCGCGCGGCCTACGTGATCGAAGAGTTCGACTCCGGCCGGACCAAGACCGACCCGTCATACGCCCGGCTCGCGATCGAAGCCGACGATGACGCGTATCTCGACGACCTGATCGACCGGCTGCGCGAACAGGGCGCCGAAGTCTTGGAAGAAGGCGACGCCCAGACCGAGCCGGCGCCGGCCGCGGGCATTCTTCCCGATCAGTTCTACGCGACCACGAACTACGCGACCGAGGTTCGCATCAACGGCATCTGGCATCCGGTTCTCAACCCGGAGATGGACTGCGCGATCGTCCTCGACGACGGCGGCCCGCTCACCGTTGCACCGTCGGACATCGGAGCCGGGGATCCGGTCGTGGTCGGACATCAAGGCGTGAAGGTGTCGATCCCCGGCCGGGCGCGCCGCAAGGCGGTGTTCGAGTTCATGGCCAGTGCGGTGTCGAGTGAAAAACCGCGCCACGCGCTGCTCAGCGAAATCGCGCGCGAGCTCCTGGCCGTGCTCGCATCGGGCAAACGCGTGCTGCTGGTCGGTGGTCCGGCGATCATCCACACCGGTGCCGGACCGTATCTCGAAGAGTTGATTCGGGCCGGGTACGTGACCGCGCTCTACGCGGGCAACGCGCTGGCGGTTCACGACATCGAGGCGCAATTCTTCGGGACGTCGCTCGGCATCAACCTCAACGATGCGTTTCCCGCCGAGGAGGGGCACGTCCACCATCTGCGCACGGTGAACCGCATTCGCGCGGCGGGCGGGATCGCGCGCGCGATCGAAACCGGTCTGCTGCGCGGCGGCGTAATGTACGAAGCATTTCGCAAACAGATTCCGGTCGTGTTGTGCGGCTCTATTCGCGACGACGGTCCGCTGCCCGACGTGCTCACCGACGTCGTCGAATGTCAGCGCGCGATGCGGCGCCACGTGCCGGAGATCGGGATGGCCCTGATGGTCTGCACGCTGCTGCACTCGGTGGCCGTCGGCAACCTGCTCCCGGCGAGCTGCAAGACGGTGTGCGTCGACATCAATCCGTCATCGGTCACCAAACTGACCGACCGCGGCACGCACCAGTCGCTGGGCATCGTCATGGACGCCTCGTCGTTCCTGCGCGAGATCTCGCTCGCCATCGAAGCTGCCCGCCGAGCTGCACCCGTTGACGCCGCCGGCTGAACGCCGCGCGAGCGTCCGGTTTGCGGGCATCGTCGCCGCCGTCATCGTCGCGGTGATCGGCGCCCAACTCGCGGCCGGCGAATACACGCAGTTCTTCATCGACGTCAAGGTGCCGTACTGCGCCGGTTCGGCGATGCTGCACGGGCTCGACCCGTATCGTTTCGGCTCGCTGCCGGCCTGCGAGCATGCGGTCGCGGTGCCGCCGTTCGTTCCCGCGCTGCGCGCCGGCGATCCGGCTTTGCCGCTGCCGATTCCCCCCTACGAGATGCTGCCGTTCCTGGTGCTCGCGCAGTTCCCGTTCCCGGTCGCGCTGGCGCTGTGGATGGGTCTCAACATCGGCTGCTGCACCGTCGCCGCCGATCTGCTGCGGCGCATGCTGCCGAGCGTGCATCCGGCGCTGATCGGCACCGCGGTCATCGTGTCCGCGGTGCCCGTCGGTCTCGACCTCGGTCAATTCGCGGGTTTCGTACTGCTGGCGGTGACCGCGATGGGCATGGCGCTGCGCCGCGGCCAGCCGGTCAGGCTGGGTCTGTGGCTCGCCGTCGCCACGATTCAGCCGCACGTCGCGCTGCCGGCCGCGGTCGCGCTGTTGTTCGGCGGCGGTCGCGCGGTGCGGCTGGCCGTGCTCGGCGTCGGGCTCGCGATCGGGCTGCTGAGCGCCCTGGCGTTCGGGCCGCTGACGGTCGAGTGGCTCACCCAGGTCTTGCCCGGTCACGCGGGCGCAAATCTGATCGATGCCGTGCAGGTCTCATTCGTCAGCGGATTGGCGACGCTGGGCCTGCCGCTCGGATTGACCTCGCTGCTTTCGAAGCTGATCTATGCGGCAGCGATCGTTTTCGGTGCGGTGGCGGCGACGCGCATCGCGCGGCGGAGCGGTCGCGCGGAGGCGCTGCCGTGGATCGGCGCGGCGATCGGCACGCTCGGTGCGCCGTATCTCCATTTGCAGCAGATTACGTTCGTTCTTCCGGCCGCGCTGCTGCTGGTCGACCTGGGACCCGCGCGCCGCTGGGCCGAGTGTGCGCTGTACGGGCTCGCGATTCCGTGGGCGGCGCTGGTCATGCAGAGTTGGGGCCCGTGGTTCGCGTTGGGAGCCGGCGCCGGCGCGTGGCGCCGGCCGACGCCGCGCGGCATACTCGCGACGGCCGCGACGGCCGTGCTGCTGCTTGCGATCCTGACCGCCGCGGCCGTTGCTTTCGACATGCTGCGCCGGCCGGAACCGGCATTCGTGCCGCCGATGCTGGCGCCGGACGCTTTCGGCGAAGACGCGTGGGCGCCGTTCATCGTGATCCAGGCCCATGCGTTCGGCCTGGCGACTCTTCCGGCGCGCGTGCTGACCTGGTCGGGGGGGCTGCTGCTGATCGTCCTCACCGCGCGCGCGGCGTTTGCCCGACCCTCACCGGTTCGCCCGGCTGCCGCAGCCGAACGATGAGCCACGCGATGGTGCCGCCGACGACGACGATCGCCTGCGGGTTGAGGCCAAAGAGCGACGAGAACAGAAACGCGGGCCCCACGACGGCCAAGGTCAGGGCTTCGAAGGTCTGCTCGCGCGGCGGGAGCCGGCTCCAGGCCAGCGCGATCATCGGATAGGCGAGCGCAGCGTCGTACGGCCAGGCGTGCGGGCTCAGCGCGACGCCGGCGATGCAGGCTGCGCTGGCGGCTTCGAGCAGGTCGACGCGACGCAGCGCGACCAGCGCCGCGCCCAGCACGGCGGCGACCACGAGCGCGATCAGCCAGAGCGGCATCCCTACCCGCAGCAGCAGCGCGGGCAGGCTCGTTGCTTTGACCGCGTTGTAGGCGAAGTCGGCGCTGCTGTAGCGCACGACCATCCCCGCCCACTCGGAAGGCCAGCGCCAATCTCCGCCGGTTGCGGTGACGCTCGCAACGTACCACAGCGCGCCGCCCACCGCACCCAGTGCGAATGCGCGCAGCCGGCCGCGAACGGCGAGTACCACGAACAGCGGCAGCGCGTAGGTCGGCTTGTACAGCAGAAACCCGAGCGGCAGGGCCGTCAGCAGCGTCGACCCGCGCAGCATCCCGGCGATCGTCAGCAGCGCGAGCAGCAGGCCGAGCGTGGCGTTCTGTCCGACCGCGACCGCGTTGAGGACCGGCGTCCAGCCGAACGCGAGGGCCAGCGCGGTTCCCGGACCCAGACCGTAGACGCGCGCGGCGATCAGCGCCGCCGCAACGGCGCAGCCGAGCATCAGCACGATGTCGATCCAGAAGCCCGTCTCGCGCGGAATGTGCGCGAACCCGACCAGCATCCACGCGAACCCCGGCGGATAGGCGAACGCATCGGTCGTCTCCGAGGGATGCAGCAGCGCACTCGTGCCGGCGCGCGCGCCCGCGTCGACGAACACGCGCCAATCCTGCGCGCCGCCGCGCGACGCGTTGTTGACGACGACGCCGACCGCTTCGATCGCGCTCAGCCCCAGGGCCGCTCCGAGCGCGATGAATCGAATCCGCGACGCACGTGCGGATGCGGACGCCACGCCGCCTTCTTGCGCGCATACGCCGTGTTTCCTCGAAATGCTCGGGCAGCTCGCGAAAACGTGGGCCCGGGGCGACGCTGCCGTGCGGGATCACAACCACCTTCAGCCCTCGACCGAATGAGGCCGTTGTACTAGTATGGTGCGGCGTGCACTTCACAAATGGAGCAGATCATGAAAAACGAACGTCTGCGGTTTTCGCGTCACTGGATACTTGCGGCCACGATTGCCGTCGCGACGGCGGTCGCACCGGTGGCGGCTGCAGCCGCCACATGGCTCGACCTCGGATCGACGGGCAGCACCAGTGAGTTTCCCGCCAAACCGCTTCACTCCAAGAACGCCGGCTGGATCGAAGTGAGCGCGTACAGCTTCGGCGGCGGCAAATCTGCGGTCGTACCGCGGGGCGGCGGGAAAACGGCCGGCGCACGTTCGACGGAATCGATGTCCGTCACGATCGCCCCGAATCCCACCGTCTCACAAACGCTCTTCGACGACGCCGCGCGGGGTACGGCTCTCAGGGTCGTCCGGCTGTATATGATGAAACCCTCAGCCAAGGGAATGATCCCTTACTACGTCGTTACGTTGAGAAACGTGCTTATAGGGTCGGACCAATGGAGCGGTAAAGGCAGCGACCAGCCGACCGAGAGCGTCACCTTCATTTACGAGCAGATCGAGATTCAGTACAACGACGGCGACAAGACCGCGGCGGATGCGAAGAGCGCGATAACCTGGAGCGTCGTTCAAAACAGGCCTTCCATTTAGCGCGCGCTGTTTTCTCCACTAGGGGTACTCGGCGAGCCGGCGGATCGACGACCAGCGCGCCTCGTCGGGGTTCGATTTCCAAAAGTCCTGCGGGTGTAAAGAATCGGGCCGCGGTGCAAGCGCGGCCGCCGTCCCGCCGAAGCGCATGCGATGCCGCTCGGGCGGACTTTCGGACGGTACCGTTATGCCGGCGCCGTGTTTGCGCTGGCGGTCGTCGCGTTCGCCGCGCTGCTGTTCCTGCACGGGTACAAGAACACGTTCTTGGATTTGCGCGCATTCTATTGCGCCGGGCACGCGTTCGCGCAAGGAGCCGATCCCTATCGCGACGCCGCGCTGCGTCCGTGCGAGATGGCGCTGGGCACCAACGTCTTCGCCGGCAGCGTCGGGTTCGATCAGCCGACCGTTCCGGTACCCTGGGCGCCGTACGCGATGCCGCTGTTGGCGCTTTTGAGCGCGGTTCCGTTCGGTGCCGCGGCCGCGACCTGGACGCTGCTCAATTTCGCCGCGTTGGCGATCGCTGCCGAGCTGCTGCGGCGTTCGCTGCCGGAACTCTCGCCGGTCGCGATCGCCGCGTTCGTCCTGTTCGCCGGCGTTCCGACCGAAGCGGCGCTCGGACAGCCGGCGGGTTTCGAATTGCTCGCGCTCGTCGCCGCCGGGCGCTGCCTGCGCACGCGCTCGACCGCCGGGATCGCGGGGGCGCTCGCGGTCGCGGCGCTGCAGCCGTACGTGGCGCTTCCGCTGGCCATCGCATTGCTGTGGGCCGGCGCCGCGGCTCGGCGTGCGGTCGCCGCCTGCGTCGCGGTGTTCGCCGTCGGCTCGGCGGTGTTCGTACCACGGCTGAGCTACGAGTATCTCACCGTGATCGCGCCCGAACATACGCGCGCCAACATCTTGGAAATCACGCAGCTTTCGTTCACGAGCCTGTTCGCGGCGTTCGGCCTGCCGTCCGATCCGGCGCGCGGGCTCGGGCTGCTGATCTACGTCGCGGCGATCGGCGCCGGAATCTGGGCCGGGCTGCGGCTGGCCGCGGCATTCCGGCGGCCGGAGGCGCTGCCCTGGGTCGCCGCGATGCTCGCCACGCTGGGCGCGCCGTATCTGCACTTCGGAGGGCTGGCGTGCGCGCTGCCGGGTGCGCTGCTCGTTCTGGCCGCCGCGCCGGCCGCCGCACCGGCGCGGATCGGGGCGATGTTGCTCTTCGTACCGTGGATCGGGTTGCTGCTGCAAACGACGTACAGCTACACCATCGCGCCGTTCGCGGCGGCGATGGCCTGGAGTCCGCAGCGCAAGGATCGTCTGGCGCGCGTCGCGGCGGCCGCATTTGCTCTGCTGTGCATCGACCTCGCGGTCAGTGCGTTCTTTCGCGGCCACGTCGCCAACCCGGCCGGTTACCGCAGCGCCGTGCTGCCGCCCGGCGCGCTGGCGGAGGATTCGTGGCGCGGATTCATCGCCGTCCAGTGGACGGCGATCGGGACCGCGTCGCTGGCGGCACGCATCGTCAGCGCCCTGGGCGCGCTGCTGCTTGCGGCAGCCGCGATCGCGGCCGCAGCGCGCGCGCGGTAACGACGCACAGAACCAGCAAACCCAATTCCGCGCTCCAGGTCACCAGCCGCGCGGCGAACAGCGCCGCCGTGTAGGACGGCTTTTCCCACCGGATGTACGCGGCCCACGAACGTTCGGCGAGCGCGCCGGCGGGCAGCTGCGCGAACACCGCCGGACCCTCGGGATGGTAGAACGCCTTGAACGCGATCGCGACCGCGATCTGCAGGCAGAGCAACGCCACCGCGACGGCCGCAACGCGCACCGCGCTCCCCGGCGCTCGACGCACGGCTCCGAGCGCGGGCAGCATCGCGAATGCCCACCCGTAGCGCATCGTGCAGAACACGCCCCAGGGGACGGCGATGCCGTACGCGCAGATCGTCGCGAGCAGCGGCGCCGGTGAGTCCGCGATCAGCAGGAACGCGGCCGGCAGCGCCGCGGCGATCTGCTGATAGTGGACGTGCGGCGCGCCGAAGGTGCCGATCAAGGTCGCGATCCACGGCAGCGCTTCGGGGCGGCCCGTGCGGCGTGCGACCGCGGCGCCGAAATAGACGGCGGCTGCGAGCGCGACCAGGAAGATCAGCGTTCCGGCGCGGACCGCGAGCGGCACCGCCAGACCCAATTGCGCGAGCACGCTCGGGAGCGCGAGCTGCCAAGGATCGAGAATATTCGCGGCTTCGTGCGCCGGCAAGACCGCGCGCACGTATTCGAGGTCGAGTGCTGGCGTCAACGCGGAGAGCAGCACGACGATCAGCCCAGCTCCGAGCACCGGCCGCACCGCCCAGCGCCCGCCGGCGACCAGCAGCGCCAGCCCGCCGGCGAGCGCGACGTGCGGCTGCAGCGCGCCCAGCGCGAGCCACAGCGCCAGCGCGATTGCGTCCCGCCGGCGATAGGCGGAGCCGAGCGCAACGATCGCCAGCAGAAGAATTCCCGTCGGCTGTCCGTAGCGCAAACCCGACGACAGCACCGTGATGCCGATCAGCGCATTGATGAGCCACGGCGAAATTTCCGGCAGCGCGATGCACAACCGCCGTGCCGCAGCGGCGCCGGCGATCGCGTTGATCAGCAGCCAGAGGGTCAGGCCGGCACCGAACGGCAGCAGCGCGAAGGGTGCAAAGGCGACGATGGCATAGGGCGGCCACACGACCGGTGTGCTGATCTTGATGTCGTGGTGCGCCCCGAGCAGCGGTGCGAACGCGTCGCGCTCGCAGGCGAAGATCGACGCGTGCAAGTATGGATCGGCGCCGTGCAGCAGCGCGCTCGAGCCGCAATAGAAGGCCAGTTCGTCCCCGAACAATCCGAACGGATGGATCGCGACCAGCGCGATCGTGCCGATGACGAGCGCGGCGGTGAGCGGGACGAGGCGGAGGAGCGCGTTCGGGCGCGCTGCGGCCGGGGTCACCCGCGCAGCCTTCGACGCGTTGCATACGGCCGCCCGGGCTGCTTTGCCGTAACTTGATGCCCCAGACCGGGAGTCGGTGTGCGAATCGACCAATACTTCCCCCCTGTTCATCCGGTCCGGTTCGCTCGTCAGCGACACGCTTTTCGTGTAATGGAACGCAGCCGCTTTACTATCCCCGCGGTCCCGGCGGACGCGCTCGCACGACCTTCGCTCACGACCTGGTTCGATGCGTATGCGCGCGTGCCGCTGCGCTATGTCGTCGGGCAGCCCGGGGCGGGCAAGACGACGGCCGTCGCGATTTGGGCGCTGCAGCAGCCCGAAGCGGTCGCGTGGATCTCGCTGCGCGCCGGCGCGACCGACAGCGAGCTGTTTTCACTCCTTGCCGAGGTCCTTACGCCGGGCGAAACACCGCCGCGCACGATCGTCGTCGACGACATCGATCGGGCCGCGCCGGCGGCCCGCGCGTTGCTGGCCGAACTGTACCTGCAGTCCGCCGCGAGCGTGCAGTTCGTCTACGTCGCGCGCGCCCTGAGCGCGGTCGACGTCAGCGAAGGCGAGCAACGCGGCGTCGCCGCAATCGCCGACGGTCGCCAACTGGCTTTCGGGATCGAAGACATCGCCCTGTTCTGCGAGGTGCTCGGCGTCGCGTTCAACCAGCGTGACTGCGCGCGGCTTCAGACGGCGACCGGCGGCTGGGCGCTCGCGGTGACCGGTGCGGTGCGGGCGGCGAAGGCCGCCGGCGTCTCGTTGCGCGAGGGACTCGAACACTGGCGCATCGCGCACGGACGAACCGTCGAGCGAATCGTCGCCGAGGCGTTGAAGGCGGCGCCCGCGCGCGACGCGCAAGATCTGCTCGATATCCTCGAAGCAATCACCGAACCGGCGCCGGCAACGCTCCGGCGCCTCGCTCGCGCGGGCCTCTTCGTCGAGGCGATCGAGGGCACTCAAGCGATCAACCCGATCGTCGCCGACGGACGCCTCACACGCTCCGAGGCGGCGCCCCAGGCCGGGCCGCTCGTCCTCGAAATGTTCGGCCGCTTTCAGGTCGTTCACGAAGGCCGCGAGGTACGTTTCGTGCGCCGTCGCGACGCGCAGATCGTGCAGTACTTGGCGCTGCAGCCGCAGGGCCGAGCCACGCGCGCCGAACTGATTCGCACCTTCTGGCCTGACGCGGACCCGCAGCTCGGCGCGCAGGGATTGCGCACGGCCTGCAGCGCGATCCGGCGAGCCATCGCCATGCGCGTCGGCGCCGCGGCCGTCGATCGCTATCTGTTCAGCGGTCCGGCGCAGATCGGACTGCGCTTCGACGCGGTCGTCAGTTCGACGCATCGTTTCGCGCTCCACGCGGACCTGGCAGTTGCGGCGGAAGCGCGCGGTGCGCTCACGGCCGCCTACAGTCATTGGACGGCGGCGCTGCAGCTTTACACCGCACCGGTTCTTTCGGGCGAGCCGTTCGCTTGGTGGATCGAACAGCGCGCGGCGACGTTCGAAATTCTGCGGGCGCGCGGACGGCGGTTCGTGCGCGAGGCGACCGGAGCTGGTACGCTCGCGTAAGGCGGCCGATGTCGGCAGCCTCTTCGCCGAGCCCCGCGGGTTGCCGAAAATCGCTCCCGACGCGGTCGCGCGCCCGGCGCTCGCGCGCTGGCTGGCGGCCAATGGCGGCAACCGCGCCCGGTTCCTCGCTGCGCCGCCGGGCACCGGCAAGACCACCGGCGTCGTCCTGTGGCTGCGTTCGATCAACTCGCCGCACGCATGCATCGAACTTCCGCGCGACTGCGGCGCGCGCGAGTTCCGCGCGCTGACCGCGGAAGCGCTCGCCGCGAACCGTCGGACGATCGTGGTCGTCGACCGCGTCGATCGTGCGGCGCGCGACGCGCGCGCGGTGATGGAAGCGCTCGCGCTCGAACCGCCGCCCCACGTGGGGCTTATCTACATCGCCCGTTCGCCGGCGGCGCTCGATCTGCGGCGGGCGCCGGTTCTGTGCGCCGGCGCGGAACTGCTGCGCTTCGATGCGGACGACGTGCGCCGGCTCGCCGAGGCACATGGCGTCTCGACGACCGAGGCCGAGCGGATCGCGCTGGTCCGCGCATCGAGCGGCTGGGCGGTCGTCATCGCGGGCGCGATTCGTACCGCCGCCGTCGCCGGCGTCCCGCTTCCTGAAGGGCTGGCGCGCTGGCGCCGTGATGACGGACGCATCATCGCCTCGCTGATCGACGATGCGCTCGAGTGGGCGCCCGCCGACGATGCGGCGCTCTTTCGCCGCATTCTCGGCGGCGAGGAGTTGCCGACCGCGGCGACCATCGCACGCCTCGCGGAGGCGGGGCTCTTCGCACAGGAGAGCGGCGGACGCGTCCGTCTCAACCCGCTGATCCTGGCATTTCCTTCGGGGCCGCGCGCGTCGCTCGAAGCACGCGAAGCGATGCCGACCGAGATCGAGATGTTCGGCACGTTCCACCTGCGCATCGGCGGCCAAGAGGTGCGGTTTGCGCGCCGTCGCGACCGCAACATCGTCGAGTTTCTCGCCCTGCGTGCGGACGGCAAGGCGACCCGCAACGAACTGCTCGAAACGTTCTGGCCCGGCGGGGACCGGGGGCTGGCCCGCCAGGGTCTGCGCACGTCCTGCAGCATGGTCCGCCGCGCGTTCGGCGCCTGCGTCGGCGAGGAACGCATCGGGGCGTACTTCAGCGCCGATGCCGCGGCCGTCGTGCTGCGCTGCGACCGCTACGGGAACCGGCTCCATCGCTTCGTCGACCACGTCGAACGCGGGCGCGAAGCGGACCGCAGCGGGGATTTCCAAAGTGCCGACGTGCACTGGAGCGCCGCGGCTGCACTGCACACCGGGCCGCTGCTGGCGAACGAAGAGGCCGGATTGCGGTGGATCGCGGGCGCTGCGCGGTCGGTCGAGGAGATGGCCGCTGAGATCGCGCGCCGGCTCGGCGCTTAGACTTCGTCCGCTTCGAGCGCCAAAACGTCGCCGACGTTGAGTTCGGCGGTGGACAGAAATCCGGCGCCCATCTCGACGACCCCCCCGGCGCCGGCGCAGGACACGCTCGGGCGACCGGGCCGAACGGCGGGCTCGCAGTGCACGACGCGGCCCTCGGCATCGACGAAGATCACATCGACGACCGCGCGCATGCCGAGCGTGTGCACTGCGTGCGCGCGTTCGAACCACAGACCTTCATCGGGCGCCACCGTCGCGCGCGAAAGCAGGCCGACGTAGCGCGCGACGAGTCCACGCGCAAAGCGAACCCGGCCGGCGAGCACCGCGCCGGTCGAGCGGTTGCGCAGCAGCCCCACGCTCAGCGCGGCAGGACGGCTAACGGGATCGCGATCGCCGCGGCGAGATACGGGCCGAACGCGATCGACGAGTTTCCGGTGCGCCGGATGCGCGCTACGACGACCGCGACGGCGCAGCCGATCGAAAAGGCCAGCAGCGATTCTTGCAGGCCCAGCAGCGGGCCGCCCAGTGCGGCCAGTTTGACGTCGCCCCAGCCCAAGCTCAGGCCGCCCGAACGCCAGGCCACGAAGGCAAACGGAATCGCCGGTATGATCGTGACCACCAGCAAGATCAAAAAGGCCTGGCCGGTGACCTTGTGCACGAAGACTGCAGCCAGATCCGCGAGCAGAATCGCCGCCAACGGAAAGAGCGTGAACACATCGGGAATGATCCCCGTGCTGACGTCCGAGGCCCAGACCGCGGCCAAGATGCCGATCGCCAGGGCCATGAAACCCAGCGTCGCGGGGGTCAGTCCCCGAGCCGCGGCGATCGCTCCCAGCACCGCGCTTCCAATGAGGAGCGCGCGCACGGGGATCGCCATCGTCGGCGGACCCTCGGGCAGCGCCTCGACGTCGCCGGTGACGTAGCGCGCAGCCAAGATCCCGAGTGCCGCCGCAGCCGCGAACGTGGCCGCCGCGAGCACGACGGGGATCAGGATCATTTGTTCAGCAGTTGCGCGGCCACCGGGCCGAAGATCATCACCAGCAGCGCAGGCAGCATGAACAGCGCCATCGGGATCACCATTTTGACGGGGATCTTCGCAGCGAGTTCTTCGGCTCGGTTGAGGCGGCGCGAGCGCGCTTCCTCCGCCAGTTCGTCAAGGACTTGGGCGACGTTGCCGCCCAGCCGCTCGGTTTGGACGAGCGCCGTGACGACCGACGCGAGATCGATTTGGTTGACGCGCCGCGAGAGCGCGGTCAACGCGTCCGCGCGGTTGACGCCGACGCGAATGTCGGAGAGCGTCATGCGGAACTCGTCGGCCAGCGGGCCTTCGAGACGCGTGACCGCGATTGCGAGCGCGCCGTTGAGCGCCGTTCCGGCTTCCACCGTGGTCGACACCATGTCGAGCAAGTCCGGGAGCCGGCGTGCGATGGCGGTCTTGCGCTTCTTGATCGCGCCGTCGAGCGAAAAGGTCGGAAAGATGTACCCGATGACCAGGCCGACCACGACGGCGATCGCAGAGATCAACAGCGTCTGGTGCATGACGACGGCGAGTGCCCCGGCGATGGTCGCCGCGATCAGAGCCGTGAAGATCCGGCGCATCGTGAAGCCGGCAACGGTCATCGTGTACCAGCCCGCTTCGGCGAAGCGATTGGAGAGGTTGACGCTTTCCTTGGCGTCGACCAGCGAGCCCATGAACTTGTCGCTGCTGGCGGTTGCGCGCTCGCTTTCGACCGGGGTCCGGCCGAGATCCTGAAGCCGACGCTTGACGTCGTCGCCTCGGTCGAGAAACGCGAAGCCGACCGCGAAGAGCGCGCCGGCCAGCAGGACCGCAATGATGATGACGGTCACGTCAGATCTCCAGCCTCATCGCAAACCGAATAGCAAAGATTCCCATCACTTCGAGCACGACGAAGGTCAGCAGGGCGAGATGCCCGATCAAGGTGCCGATCATCGCGACGCGCATCGTCGGTTGGGTCAGCATCACGAAGGCGCCGACGAACACCGGCAGCGCGCCGATCACCCAGCCGCTCATCGTGGCCTCGCCGGTCATCGCGACGACCTTGCGTTCGATCAGACGGCGGCTCTTGATCGTAAACGCGAGGTGGTCGAGAATCTTCGCGAGGTTGCCGCCGGTCTGCGTCTGCACCTGAATGGCGTCGACGAGCATGCGGAGTTCTTCGCTCGGCATGCGGCGCACGAGGTCCTCGAGCGCGACGTCCATCGGTACGCCGAGGTTCGTGCGCCCGACGACGCGGCCGAACTCCGAACGGGACGGGTCGGGGGACTCTTCGATCACCAACACCATCGCTTGTCGCAAGCTGAGGCCGACGCGAAGTCCGCTCGAGATCAGCCGCAGCACGAGTTCGAGCTGGTCGCCGAACTTCTTGAGCCGCTTGGCGGCGCGATTCTTGAGGTAGCGTTGAAAACCGAAGGCTGTGATCGCAAATGCGATCGGCAGGATCAGCGCTGACTCGAGGATGTTGAAGCGCACGATGATGACGCCGATCAGCCACAGTACGAAAGTCGTAATGATGATGACCGTCGCGACCCGCTCGCGCGCGGCCGAGATGTTGGCGCGTTCGATGTCGGTACCGAAACCGTTGACGAAGCCGACGGCGGCGGTTTCGACGCGTTCGGCAACCCGTTCCCACACGGTGAAGAAGAGGAGTCCCAGCGTCGCCACGAGCCCCATCACGATGGCCAGGGGCGTGAGCGCTGCTACCACGATGCCACGCGCTCGAGCTGCGAGAGGTTGCGGATGTCGTACGAGATGCCGTACTCTTCGAACTTCTTCAGGCACATCGGCTGGACGCCGGTGAACACGAAGGCACCGCGGACGTTGTTCTCTTTGTCGAGCCCGCGCTGGTCGTAGCGCGCGACCTCCTGAGTTGTGACGACGTCGCCTTCGAGGCCGACCACTTCGCAGACGCTGACCAGTTTGCGCGAACCGTCGCGCAGACGGCTGAGCTGGATGATCATGTCGACGGCGCCCGCGACCTGTTCGCGGATCGCGCGCACAGGGAGATCGTACCCGGCCATCATGACCATCGTCTCGAGGCGCGATAGGGCATCGCGCGGCGTATTGGCGTGGAGCGTGGTCAGCGAACCATCGTGACCCGTATTCATCGCCTGGAGCATGTCGAGCGCTTCGCCGCCGCGGCACTCACCGACGATGATGCGGTCGGGTCGCATACGCAGCGAGTTGCGGACCAAGTCGCGGATCCGGATTTCGCCGGCGCCTTGAATGTTCGGCGGGCGAGCTTCGAGCCGGACCACGTGGTCCTGGTTGAGCGAGAGCTCGGCCGCGTCTTCGATGGTGATGATGCGGTCGGTGTTGGCGATGTAGCCCGAGAGGACGTTCAGGAACGTCGTCTTCCCGGAGCCGGTGCCGCCCGAGACCAGGATGTTGAGCCGCGCTTCGACGGCGGCGCGCAGGAAGTCGAGGATCTCGGGAGCGGCGGCGCCGATCCGGATCAGGTCCGACGCCTGCATGCGGTGCGCGCCGAAACGGCGGATCGTGAGCGTCGCACCATCGAGCGAGAGCGGCTCGATGATCGCGTTGACGCGCGAACCGTCGGGTAGACGCGCGTCGACCATCGGCTGCGATTCGTCGATGCGGCGACCTAGCGGTGCGATGATGCGTTCGATCATCGCGCGCAGGTGCTTCTCGTTGGTGAAGCGTTTCTCGCTGCGTTCGATGCGGCCGTTGCGCTCGACGTACACGCGGTTCGGCCCGTTGACCATGATTTCGCTGATCTCGGGGAAACGCAGCAGATCTTCGAGCGGCCCCAGGCCGACCGCTTCGTCGACGATCTCGAGCTTCAGCCGGGCGGCTTCCTCAGCCGAACCGACTTCCGAACGGCCCTGCAGCAATTCGCTGACGATCGCATCGACTTGCCCGCGCAGCTCGTTCATCTTCGACGCTTCGTCGGTGACGCGCGTCAGCTTGGTCGGGTCGATGCGGTTGGAAAGTTCGTCGTGGATCTCGGTCTTGAGGCGATCGTATTGACCGGCGATGCCCGCATTGCCGCGCGGCAAGGCCGGTGCGTTCGCCTGTTCCGTCGTCTCGCCGGGAACGCCGTTGCCGCCGGACGCCGAACCGGCCGTCGCGATCGAAACGACCTTGGCGTCGTTGGGGCGGCGCGGTCCCAGGCGGCGGTCGCCGACGGGTGCTTGCGAGGACGGCGAAAGTTTGATCGGGGCCGAAAAACCGGACGGCGTGGCGACCATCTCGGCAAACTGCTCGAGCGCGCGCTCGTAGCGGCGATCGCCCATCGGCGGGATCTCGACCGCGACTTTCACGCCCAGTGCCGATTCGAGGCGGCCGCGTGAGATCGCGTTGCGCGGATCCCGCGTCACCGAGACGACGTCGACGCTGTCGGGCTGAATGCCGAAGCGTTCGAACTCCATCTGCGCGACGCGGGCGCTGGTCAAGCCGAGCACCGACGGCTCGACGACCAGTACGAAGCGGCGGCCCAGCGCGACGAACGCGCGCACCGCGGCCGCAAACGGCTGCGGTGCGTCGATGATGACGATCTGTTTGTGCGCGCTGACATCGTCGGCCAGCTCTTGAACGACCGGGGGTTTGATCGTGAATGCGCCGTTGAAGGTCGCGGTCATCTCGATCAGGGTCAGTTTCCCGTCGTCGACGCGGGCGACGTTCGGCGACGAGCGCGCGGTATCGAGCGCGCGCACCTTGTCGAGCAGCACCGCGATGGCGCGCCGCGCGACGAGGTCGCCGTCGACGAGCGCTACGTCGCTGCGCTTCGAGAGCCGTTTGGCTGCATCGACGCAAAGCGTGGTTGCGCCGCAGCCGCCCTTCGAACCAATGACGACGACGACTTCGGCGCTCATTGCATGACCTTGTCGCCGTTGATGACTTGAACCGGCGGCGGCAGATTCCGCTGCGGCTGGATCGCCGGCGGAATAGGAGCGGGCACAACAGGAGCCGGGGCGGGGGCGCGCGCCGGCGCAGCGGCGGCGATCGAGAGATCGATCGGCTCGCCGAGCATCGGGTGCGGACCGGCATCGCCCGGCGAGCGGAGGTCGAGGCGGATGGTTGCGTTGAGGTCGACCAGCGTGAGCAGCGCCGCTTGCTGCGGCGTCAGCTCGAACGTGATCGTCGGGAAGCCGTCGGGCGCAGGCGTCGCGCCGCCGGCTTGTTCGAGTGAGGTGCCCATCGCGAGCACCGGGACGTCGCGCAGGATGGTCGCGGCCTTGGGCGACACGCCGTTGCGCTGCGAGGAGACGGCGATCACGTCGACGTGGTCGCCGGGCTGGATCAGGTTGCCGACGCCGCGTACGCGGTCGAGCGGAATCGAGATGGCGCGCATGCCGCGCGGCAAATGCGTGACCAGCGCGGCTTGTGCGACCGCGACGACTTTGGACGCGGTCACCGTGCCGCCGGCCGGAATCGACACCGCGGCGATTTTGCCGACCGCCGCAGCGGGCGCGCTCAGGGAGTCGGGATCGATCGCATCGCCGGGACGCATGACGGTGGTGAGCATGTCGTCGGTGATCAGGGCACGCGCCGGAATGGCCTTCGCCGCGACGACGACGGCGCGTGGGGCGACGGTTGCGCTCTTCTGACGTCCGTACGACGTCAAGTAGTTAAACGTCAGCCAACCCGTGCCGAGCGCGAGAACGGCGGCGATGATAAGCGTCGTCGAACGACGGTCTAGGCGCGGACGAGCTGTAACCACGGTGCGAAGGTCTCCGATGCCAGAAGGACAAGCGCGCCGGCGGCGATCGCCAGAGCGTAGGGGAGTTTGTTGCGGCGGGCGGGGTCTGAATCCATGCCGGCCTCGAGGCTACCCGCGGCTGCCGCGACCGCGAAACGGTTCATCGTGACGCGGAGCCGGCCTTGGCGAGCCAGCTCCACGGTCGAGAGAACGCCGCCCGCCAGGGCGGTAGCGAGGAGGAAGGTCGCGGCTCCGGGCCAGTTCGCCAGCGCGGCGCCCGCGGCCAGAAGTTTGACGTCGCCCCCGCCGATCCAGCCCCGCCCGTAGGGGAAGCTGCCGGCGACGAAGACGATTGCGAAGAGAAGGACCGAAACGAGGACGCTCCACGGTCCGTGGAGCGCTGAAAACCCGATCGCCAGCGCGGCGACCCCGAACGTCAATGCGTTGGGGATGCGCCGCGCCGCGAGATCGGAACACGCCGCCAGCAAGGAGGCGCCGAGCAGTACCATTGCGGCCAGCATCGGCTTCCTCCCCGTCTGCGTAACGGCGTGCGACTAGATCAGGCCGCGCCGACCGATGAGCCGACGGTGCTGAACAGATTCGAGATCTTGCCGCCGAGGAACGAGATCGCCGCGATGCAGAGGACTGCGATCAGGGCGACGACCAGGGAGTATTCGACGAGCGTGGCGCCCTCTTCATCGAGGGTCATTGAACGGAGGTTGCTGAGCACGTGAGTGTCCTTTCGAGACGGGTGGGGAGGGGGAGGGGCGGGCTCTCGGCCGTCGGCCGAGGCGTCGGGTTAGGCGCCGGCGACCGAACTGCCGACGCTCGAGAAGAACGTGGAGAGTCTGCTTCCGAGCAGAGAGATCGCTCCCAGGCAGAAGCAGGCAACCAGCATAAGGATTACCGAGTATTCGACGAGTGTCGCCCCGCTCTCGTCCGTGACGAGGTCACGGAGCGAGCACGACAGCTCGGTCATTTTGGTAGCTTGTCCAGTGGCGAGTCTACCCGTGGGCTCGTATGACCCACGATGATCCGTTTACTCGCCGGCGTGACTCCGGGTAGGGAAGTCGCCGTCGCGACGATGGCGGTCCCGGGGGGTGCCCCGGAGCTGGTGCCGATGATCGCTTCATACGTGCCGTCGGCGCCGGTCCGCACCGAGGTGCGGGAGAGCACGACTACCGGGATGTCCCGTGAGATTTCACCGGTTAGCGTGATCGTGATCGGGAGATCGGCCGGCCCCTGGCCGCGCACCGAAACCGCGTCGCGGCCCGGCACGAAGGTGAGGTCGACGGTGAGCGCGCCGCTGGCTGACGTGGCCGGAGCCGGTGCCAGGCGAGGCGGCGGGGGCACCGGGAAGGCCAGCGCGATACTGCGCAGCGCCGCGACCGTCGCAGGAGAGATGACGAGATCGGTCCCGTCAAACTCCG
>Ga0182024_10009958_pt1 | contig 19499 bp, 14 predicted proteins | sample P32metaG_FD_120480 | JGI IMG/M metagenome (GOLD analysis project Ga0182024, IMG submission 120480) | Permafrost microbial communities from Stordalen Mire, Sweden - P3-2 metaG (Illumina Assembly) | ecosystem: Environmental > Terrestrial > Soil > Wetlands > Permafrost | place: Sweden: Stordalen... | reverse complement strand
TGTTGGACGATATCAGATTTGGTGTTGCCGATAGCCGTTCGCAATTGATCAGCCAGTTGCGGATGACTTAGTTTTGAGTAGCGCTGTCCCATCATCGCTAAAGGCAGCCCTTTAGTCTCGATCAACTTCAAGAGTTCATTGACGAGTGCCTGCCGGTCGGGCCCACCCACTCTTTCTAAATCCGCCAGCAACAGCGCTTGCGGATCATGCTCAACCATAAAATCAAAGATTTCGCTATTCATGCTCGCCATCCATGCCGCTACTCCAGTCAATTGCGGCACGATTTTGCCTCCGGGATCGCTCGGATGGACAAGTAAGGTCAATATTTGAACGCGGCTGCTTTTTCGTTCTTCCAAATAGCAAGCTGCCAAATATTCAGCATAGGTTTGATGCGCGAATGCGAATCGACCCGGCCCTCCTGACTTAAATAAGCCACAGGACAAAGTTTCCACGACTAGTTCCCTGGTTACATCGACTTCGATTCCGTCGAATGACTCCTTGTTTCCTACTAGGTCATCCAACTTGATGTCAACCAATGGAATGTTTCCGTCATCGACGCCAGCCCAGATCGCCGACTTTTGGCTGAACATCATAATGGCAGCAATGCGCGTTGCCGTAGCCATGAGTTGGTTGGCGGCGAATTTCTGTGCCTGTTGCTCTTGCAGCTCTGGATTCGGTTCTGAGCAGAGGAGAGCGCAACCTTGGCGATACAGCTCTACCGTGGTTGCAGGTAGTTTTCCCCCGCGCTTGTACTGATTGAGAAGGACTCTCAATGTCACTGGTCTGGTTGCGAATGCTGCGACATCGGCAGCTTGCACATCAGCAATAAACTTCTTGGCGTCAACTCCTTCGACGGTTGCAGCCAACTCGACATCAGTCCTCGTCAGGGGAGCAAGTTCAAAGACCCCAACTGCATTGGGCATCCCGCCTTGGGCGAACAATGTTTGCATTCGCAATTCAAGTATGTCTGACCAATCAAATGTTCTACACGCAATTCTTATGAACAACCGGTCGAGAGGAAAAGATGATAGTCCATCCTGTAAATCCTCCGCCAGAAGGCGGGCCGGCAGCGTAAGCCGATCAAGGTTTTCAAAGAAAATGTACAATCGATTGGTGCCAGCGATCCAGCTCTGAAACGTGCTCGTCTGGATAACATGGATCTGGACGAAATCAGTCTGCCTGCAACGCTCCAAGTCAACGCGGAGAACATCACTGTTGATCGCGTGGGCTGCTTGGGTTGCAATAAAATTCAATTCGTCAGTTTTTCCAATACCTGGCTCACCAAGGCAACCGAGAAAGTGGTAAGTGGCAATTTCCGCGTACTGAACAACATCTGTCAGCTGGCGCCGCCAGTCACTTGACGGCTCAACCAAAAAGCCGCCATCCATCAAATTCAGTCTGCCGGAACGTGGGCACCAATATCTTTTCCAGTCGTATCGCACTGGTTTCTTCGTTGCCGTTTTCGGCTGCTCAATCGGCATGCAATCGCCTGCCTGTCACGCTATCAGACCGTACCTGGAGTATACAAGCAATACCTCTTACCTGCTGCTTTCCATGATTTGTTCATTTGTTCTTGTTGCAATAGCGTTTTCCGAATTTTCCTGTGCAAAGGCCCAGAAGTTTGCAAATTTCAAATCTCGGAAAGCTTAGCGAGCGACGAATCTCGAACTCGAGACCTACAGCTTGGGGAGCTGTCCAGAGTCTGATTATTCCACTTTGCCGACTCAAAGTGAAAGTCTCGTGCCGGAAAGGAGCGCATGGTGCCAAAATTTGAGATTTCATATCACCGGCATATCACCGCGGCTTTTTACCCACCCCAATAAAAAATCGGCTCATCTCTTAAGACTGCCGATTCATCATTGTTTTCGATTGGCCTGCCCGGCAAGATTCGAACTTGCGACCTCATGGTTCGTAGCCATGCGCTCTATCCAGCTGGGCTACGGGCAGACGAAGGTTTTATACTACCACATCGCCTGGCGGGCGGACTCGCAATGCTTTCCAGTGTTGACGAAGGTAAACGAACGCCCGCACTCACCACACCAGCGCTGATTCCGGGGCTTTGACATCTTGGAATTTGTTCGATGTAAAGTCGGCGATTTTGTCGGTGTCGAGCTGGGCGCCGGGATGAACCGGTCCGGCGAAGAGCACGCCATCTTGCACATAGACGAGGCGACCGCGGTGGTCCCAGTCTGCCCACTGGTCGGCGGGGACGTTGTGGGTCGCAGAGTTGACGAGGTCGCGCACGGTGAAGTCGTAGATTTGGGCGCCGCCGGCGGTTGAGGGCTGCAGACCGAGCAGCGTCATTTGCAGTTCAAACCGGCGGGTGGGGTCGGTTTTGATGCAGATTTCTTCTTTTTCAGTCACCCAGACGCCGCCCCGGTGCACGAATGAGCCGTGCTGCTTATACCGCCAGCCGTCTCGGTCGAGGCGGTTGGCGTAGAGCGGGTAGTCTTCGCCGGTCGCGAACGGATTGGGATTGATATACAAGCCTTCGGGCGGCTGGTGGTCGGGATGCGCCTTTGCCTGATCGGGGCGGTGGTTCAGCCAGATGTGGCTGTTGTCGTGAAACAGCCCGCCGCCCGCCCACGTGTCGCCTTTGGGCCAGAGCGCGAGCGCAGTCAGCCATGGCGGTTTCGACACCGCCGTCCAGGCATGCGTATAGCTGGCGTCATACGTTGAGTCACGGTATTTCGCCGCGAAGTACAGCAATTTAGTTCCATCCGGCGACAGATCGCAGCGCTTAGCGTATATGCGTCCATGCAACCATTGCCCTTCTTCGAAGGTATCATCGGCGGTGTTCCATCTAATTAGTTGGATCCACTCCGACGGACCACGCCGGAAAATCACGCCGACAGGAGCCTGGCGAGCGAGTATGACGAACAGTTTGCAAGAGGCTTCGGCAGGGTTATCCATTAGTTAAGTTGTGACACGTATCCCAAATTTTTGCAAGCCGCTTCAGGTCGACGCACACCATATACGGTGCGCATCCAACGCGTATGCTTGAATCCGAGGCGGTCTCACAAAATCCTCAGCAGCTTGCCACGTTTTTCACCGCCACCAGATCCATACTGTGCGAGCTGCATATAATATGTCCGGAGATCAAGTTATGATTAGTGCGCAGGCGCCCGGTCAGCCGTCGCATGTCAATGAACCGGTCCAGTCCAGGATAGAACCGGTTCAACGTCACGATCAAGTCGATTCCAAACACGACAATACTTTGTGCTGGGTGGCTTTGTGCCCAGAAAAGTCGAAAGAATCCACTGCCGCCGCTACTACTCCAACGACAGATGCGGCCAAGCCACCCGTTCCCGCCAAAGCATTCGAAGGAATTTCGCCGAGTGTGTTGGATAAGACCGGGCGTCCAATGATCGTCGACGGCAAATTCGATCCAGTCGCGCTAACGACGCAGTACGATCATGCTCTTGACGCAATCGGCAAGCTGGACAGATCGGTGACGCCGGACCGTCACACTACTCTTGCCGAGCTGGCTGCAGCAACACTGACTCAGCGCGCCGATATCACAGGTGAGCGGATCAATAAGACAGGCGGTCCGAAACCCGACAAGGACGCAATTGACAAAGAAAGCAAACGGATTCAAGGATTGAATCCGAATATACGCGACGACACTAATCTGCAAGGACAAAATGTTGTCCTGTACGACGACAAAGCAATCGACAAGATTAGCGACGATACGCGCTTCAAATTCATTCCGCAAGCGGGGCAGTTTGCCAAGCTTGCACATGCAAAAGAGCTGCACGGAAAAGCTGATGAAGACGCATTCGAGAATCACATAACGCAATCTGACAATCAACTAAAGGACATCTACAAAAAATATGCGCTGCCACAAAATCCGAAGGATTCCGGCAAACCAAGCTTGGATCCAAAAGCGCTGGAGAAGATAGCAGACGGCACGGAGAAGAGCGACCTGATTTCACCAGCTCTTGCTGCGCAAGCGTTGAAACAGAACAATCAACTTTATTTGCTCGACGTCATGGCAAGCAATAATTATATCTCGAAGGACGAACAAACAGCGGCATTGCGAAAGCAGAGTGAAACGAGCGACAAAATGATCCTTAATGCAATCAACCGTGAGTTAGTCAAGCCGATCGAGACCCCCGAACAGATGACGGAGATGATGGAATCACTAGGTCTGCAAAAAAATGCAAAACCTCAAGCGCTGCTGGACAAACTCCGCGCCGCCAATCATGCATTTCCGATTAGAACGCCAGCTCAGAATCGGCCTGCGCTCGAGAATGTGGAAACCCGTGATCGACCCGCGAACCCAGACTAACCGGCGACCGCCGCTGTCGAAACTATCCCACTCTACTGCCCGCTGGTGAGTCGATCTGCCATCTCACCAAAATAACACGACCATGCACCACATTTAGTAAACACCCCGGAGTTTACAAAATGGCAGAAGTCGGACCACCAGCTTTCACACCTGCAATCGAGGCACACGCCAATTCAGGCGAAACGCCGACCGCGTTCGATCAATCCCACTTGTTTTTTAGTGCCTATGTTGGAACTAAAGACGCTCCTCCTCCAGTTCGGGCAACCGAAGCCGCAGCCGAAGGTGAAACGACTCGTGCCCAAATTGAGCGCGAACTCACCCTGTTTGCAGACAGTCAGGGTCAGCAACCTCCGAGACTAACGAACGATCAGCTTATTCACGATCTGAACCTTCCGGCAAGGTCGAGCGAAGAGGATGTACTTTCAAGGCTGAGATCCTCAAATAGGCTAGTACATTGCATTGACGATACCTCCTGCACACTCTATACCAGACAGAGATAGCGGATCACTGTCGGTGCGACCGATCCTTCGAATTGAGCATCATCTTCTTACGATAGTGGGCGCTGGAACGAGCGCCACCATCCTGGCGGCTTTTGGCCGTCGCGGCAAGAAGCCGGCTGGAAGCCGGCGCTCCCAGGGACGAAACCCAGGCAGCACCGTATGTGGTGCTGTACTCGCACTTCGATTGAATGGCATATGCTAGTAGCTGACTAATAACCGCCCGCCGAATGCCGCGCGCGCGCCCAGTGCAAGACGCTGCCTTTGACGTTGGATTGCGAGTTCATCGCCGGTCCGCCAGCAGCGGCGGCTCCCGGGCTATATCCTTTATAAGGCGCATAAGCCTGAACGGCCGGCGGCGTAGGCGTGCTCGCAGGTTTGGCATACATGGCAGGCAGTTTGCCGGCTCGGCCTTTGGCACCAGCACCAGAGGGCATCTGCCGTGGTGCGCGCGCTGGCGGCAGTTTAGGCGGAACACCGTTGTTCACCTTCGGCAACGAGGTCGACAACTGCGGCGCAGCTGGAGGCGAGTACGACTGAAACCCTGCTCGCGGCAACCCGGCCCCCGGCGGCGGCGCGACGTTGCCCGATGGACCACCGGGTCCGCCCGGCTGTCCGTTGATGATTGGCGAATTGTCGATAACCTGCCACTGTTGCCGCGCCATATAAAAGCTCGACGCGTTGGGCAAATTCTGATCCTTCTTGATGAATCCTTGCGCCTGTGCAGCTTCGCAGCCAGAGACAACTAGAATTGCGAGGAGCGCTGCTTGGTTAGACAACGATCGTCTGGTAATCATGATCTTTCCTCGGTCGAGACGCCTGCCACGGTGTTGGCTTATTAGCCCAGTTTAATCCGGTCCTTAAATCAATGTCAAGTTACTAAACCCTAGTCCCTGTTTGGGTTCTTCCACCCCGGACAATGCCAATCGTGCATGCTCACTATATTCCCTCGCTATCGATTACTCCGCGGTCGGAACCTCCGGCGCGCTAATATTCATTTCTATGAACCGTTCCGTCCCAACCAGATGCAGGCGTGACGCCCGCGCCGCCCAGGATAGGTCCGTTGAAAAGACCCCATGAGACGCGTCTACAGTAAGCAGCTGGTGGATGATGCTAGACTGACGCGACGACAATCGTGGAGGACGGCTATTAATGAGTGCTTCGGCTGTTTCAGACAACGCTGCATCGACTGCCACTTCGCAGATTCTGGGATTAGTGGCTGGTGAAGGCAAACTGCCCGCGATTATGGCGCAAAGCGCGGCCGCGCGCGGTTATCGCGTAATCGCACTGGCGCTCTCGCCGGAAGCCGCGTCCCAAGTCAGCCCCCACTGCGAGAAGGTGCATGTGATCGCACCAGGTCAGCTGACGCGCAATCTCAAGCTCGCGGCCGAAGAAGGCATCCGCCAGGCGGTGTTCATTGGCAGAATTCCCAAGCTCAACCTGCTGCGCAACATCACCAAACTTGATTGGATGGCTATAAAAGAGCTCACCAAGCTGCCCAACTTCAGCGACGACACGATCCAGCAGGCGTTCGGCGGCATTATGGAAAACCACGGAATCAAGATCTGCGCGCAATCCGAGTTCTTGCGCCATCTGTTTCCCGACGTCGGTGTTCTGACGAAACGTCAGCCAAACGCCGCTGAATATGCGGATATCGAATTCGGTCTCAAGATAGCCAAAGATATCGCCAAGCTCGACATCGGACAGACTGTGGTAGTGAGAGACCGCATCATTCTGGCGATTGAGGCTGTTGAAGGAACCGACCAGGCGATCCGCCGCGGCGTAGAATTGGCTCAGAAGCCCGTCACCGTCGTAAAAGTAGCGAAACCCGATCACGATCCCCGTTTCGACATGCCCACAATCGGCATGACTACCTTGAATGCAATGAAAGCATCCCGCCCAGGCGGCGTGCTGGCTATCGGTGCGGGAGAAACCATGGTGATCGATCAAGATGCCGTAGTTCGCTTCGCCAACGAACAAGGCATTTCAATCGTCGCAGTGTAGCCACCACCCGTCGACCGCATGACGCCCGTGTCATCTCGACCGGTACCACCCGTCGACCGCATGACAGTACGACCCGTGTCATCTCGACCGGAGCGCGAAGCGCGTAGTGGAGAGATCCCTCATACCTTTGCCGTGACACAACAAATGCATGAGAGATGTCTCGACTTCACTCGCTGCGCTCCTTGCGCTCGACATGACTTGGGAGCGTGAGCATGCCAAAGTGCGATTAAACGGCGATCTACAGCATTAACCCTGGAGATTTGTCCGGCATTAAACTCTTGAGCACGGCCACCGGTTCAGTGCCATAATGAGTTATCGTCGCTTAATAACTTTGTGGTGCCGTGAACATAAACAAGAGAAGGTTTTTCGGATTTGCTGTCGCAGCCGCTCTGGCGGCTGTTCCGTTGAGTTCGGTTGGGCATTCGCTCGCCGCATTCGCTCAAGACAAGCAAGCGCAGCAGAGTGATGCCAACGGAAACGCTAAGTCGACCAAAACGACCGAAAGCGATCGCGAGGACAACGGCAAGAACGGTTCGACCGGTTCTGAATCTGCAGATACAACCGATTCAGGATCTGCTGATTCCACAGGCTCTGAGGCGAACTCGACCGATTCTGGAACAGCAGGCTCTACCAGCTCAGAGAGCACCGCATCAACAGAATCACAGACTGCGAACAACGATGAAAGCACATCCGACGGCCTGCCGGAAGCCAGAGATCCAGCACAGGATGCAGTCGAGGGTCGCACTATTACACAATCCGGCAACACCGCATTGGATCACTACGATCTGGCGCACTTCTACTTCTCGCAGTGGCAGCTGAATCTAGCGTCGGTTGAATACGAAGTTGCGATCATGTACTCGCCAAACATGAAAATCGCGCATCGAGATTATTGCGTCGTTTCGCTGCTGAATGGGCATCCAATCAAGGCTTTCGCAGAAGCGATGGTGGTGATCGGATTGGGCGAACCTATACCATTGAATGCAACTGAGATCGCAGAATTGACTCAACGTGCATCCAAGATACACTACAAAAAAGCTCTGGAATACGCGCGCAACAGCAAGTGGGACAATGCGATAGCAGAGCTGCAATGGGCGCTGACGTACACTCCGGATAAACCATCTGTGGTGCGCTCGCTGGCATTTTGTTATGCGAGCAAAGGCGATTTTTCCAAAGCAGAGCAAGAATACAACAAGAATTTCGCGCTCGATCCAGACGATGCTTTCTCGCACGCTGACTTCGCCAACCTGTTGGAAGAGCACGGTCAAAACTCACGCGCCGAAGGCCAGGTGGCGAAAGCGATCAGGATCGCGCCGCGAGTTGCAGCGCTGCACGTAGACATGGGTTGGATTGCCGAAACCAAGGGCGACTTCCCGGCGGCACAACAAGAATTCGAAAAAGCGATCAAGCTCTGTCCGAAACAGCCCGGGCTCTGGCTCCAGCTAGGCAAAGTGCTCGAGCGCTCCGGTAAAGCCGAGCAAGCCAAAGGCGCCTACGCCCAGGTTCTCGCCCTCGACGCCAGCGAAGAAGAAGCAAAGCAACGCCTCGACGCGCTCAACGCCAAAAACCCCGCTGCCGTGCAACCAGCCAAAAGGCCGTCGTAGCTGGGAACTCGTGATTGACTTAATGGCGCGCCTGGGAGCGCCGGCTTCCAGCCGGCATCGGGCACGCCACTGACTAGATCGAATTGAGCCAGATGCCGCCAGGATGGCGGCGCTCCCAGGGAACTCCCAGGGATGCTTTCCCAGGATCGTAGTTTCCCCAATGACAGAGCGGCTGGATCGCCGTAACATCAAGCTGGGCCCAGATCTTCGTCCAAATTGGAACCGACTTTGACCGACTCGAGACAAGGCATCAGCAACGAATTCGCCGTGGCAGGCAAGACCTTCTCGACTGCCACAGACAGCTTTTTCAACGAAGTGAACAAGGACTGGCACAGTGGACGACTCGCAGCCACAGTCGGGCTGACAGCCGTCACGGGCGCCGGGATCGAGATGACGCTCGCGCATTCGCCGGTCCTTCTCAAGTCCGCAGTCGGGCTTGCCGGACTCGCCTACCTCGGCTACCAGGCGTACCAGCACACCGGCGACGTCGCGAACTACTTCGGCAATGCCTGGGATGCCACCACAGATCAGCAGCGCAACCAAGTGGCCACTGCCGCTGGACTAACGATCGGTCGAGAAGGGGCCACTTTCGCGGAAGGCACGCTGGGCTTCGGAATCGGCGGTATAGCCGGCAAGATCGCCGTCAACAACGTGCCAGCCATCGAGCAATTTGCCTTCAAAGTCACCAACCGTGCAGAATTCGCGGCGCGCACAGCCGTTCCTGAACAGGTCTGGTTCAAAGGGCCCGGCTCCATGAGGCTCAGCGAGGATCTGGTCAAGCCAAACGGCAACATCAACGCTTTGCGCCTGAGCGAAGTCCTGAACCAGCCCTACAGAGGCGTCGAAGTTGGTCGCTCGATCGACGTCGCCAGCGGGCGAGCCAGCGTTTCCATGCCCGGCACGCCAACGAAAAATTGGCTCGGATTCCAGGACCAGCCCGGTCGCGTTTACTTCCATACTCATGCGCCGCTAGAAACCGCGCGCCCTGGGCTTTACGACGTTCTCGGCACGGCAGACATGGGCATAATCCGCACAGACACTCAAGCTTCGGTCTTCAAAGGCATGGGCGTGGAGTTTCGCGGCAACCTCGCCAAGACCGGCGACGTCGCACGAGCTGTCGAAATGACACAGCCCAAGCTCAATTCGCTCATATTGGATCACGGCAGCAACCAAGCCTACATCTTGCAATCGACATGGGAACAGGCAGCCGCCAAGCCGTATTGGCGCGATACCGCCCGGATCCCCGTCGATTATCAAGCTGCACGCACCGCATTGACCGACATCAATCCAAGCGCTGGCATGGACTTCTTGAAGGCGCTCTATCCGGCATCACAGCGTTCCACTGGCAACGCCGTAGAACTGGCTTTAGCACGAGCGGGCGGCGCATAACGGACGCATATCGATCGGGCTCTGTTGTAACAGTTACGGCTGAGAAACGTTAAAAACGGCATTTTCAGGGTCGTTTGCCTGTAAAATTTGTCAATTAAACTTTGCGGTTCCGGCGACCAGGCATCATGGTAGTTCGTGGGCGTAGTTGATTATTTGTGAGCGTGCATTGAAGAAAGCCTCAGAAGGACTGAGTTCTCACACCAAATATCTCTGGTTCGACACGAAGAAACACCGAGAGTATATTCGCATCACCGACGAAGTTCAGGAATTTTTGAACGAATCGCAAATTCGCGAGGGATTCATCCTCGTCTCGGCAATGCACATCACAGCCGGTGTTTTCATCAACGACTGGGAAGATGGACTGCTGAAAGATATCGACGAGTGGGTCGAAAAAATGGCGCCGACAAATCCGAATTACAATCACCACAAAACCGGTGAAGATAACGGAGACGCGCATCTAAAGCGGATGTTGATCGGTCATCAGGTAACCATTCCTGTTACAGAAGGAAAGTTGGATCTGGGCCCCTGGGAACAGATCTTCTACGCGGAGTTTGACGGACAAAGGCGGAAACGCTTGATACTAAAGGCATTGGGCATCTGAAACGTCGGAGGAATTGAGAAAGGATATGACACATACATTGAGCGACCGGAACAAAGTAGGAACACCAAGAGGTGAAACAAGTACATTGGGAAGCGCACGGAAAGCTGCAGTTCGCGCAATCCAGAGCAGGGAGCCGGCTATTACTTCAGTCGACTACGAACGGACACCGATACAAGAACTTTATGGCGCAAACGTATTCAATCGCCAGACCATGCACCGCTTGCTGCCGAAAGCAGTTTACAAAGCGCTGATCCGTTGTCTCGATTTCGGTGAGTCGCTCGATCCATCGATGGCAGACGTCGTCGCCAACGCCATGAAAGATTGGGCGATCGCGCGCGGCGCCACCCACTTCACTCACTGGTTCATGCCGATGACCGGCTTGACTGCCGAGAAGCATGATTCGTTCCTCGGATCAGCCGCCGAAGATGGTTCGGCGATATTGGAGTTTCCCGGCAAGCTGCTGATTCAGGGCGAGCCGGACGCATCCAGCTTCCCGTCAGGTGGTATCAGATCGACATTCGAAGCTCGCGGCTATACCGGCTGGGATCCAACCAGTCCCGCGTTCTTGATGGATAGCGTCAACGGCAAGACCCTCTGCATTCCAACAGTGTTCTGCTCCTTTAGCGGACACGCTCTCGACAAGAAGACGCCTTTGTTGCGCTCGCTTGAAGCGGTAAACCAGCATGCAGTGCGCCTGTTGCACCTGCTCGGCAACACCAGCGTCAAACGCGTAATCAGCACAGTCGGTCCCGAACAAGAGTATTTCCTGATCGATGAAGCGTTCTATTTGTCCAGACCGGATTTGATCAACGCCGGTCGCTGTCTCTTTGGTGCGAAACCACCAAAAGGACAGGAAATGGAAGATCATTATTGGGGCTCGATCAAAGAGCGCGTGTTGGCATTCATGATGGATGCCGAAGCAGAACTCTACAAGCTCGGCGTTCCAGTGAAGACCCGCCACAACGAAGTTGCGCCTGCGCAATTCGAAGTCGCTCCAGTGTTTGAAAGCAGCAACGTCGCTTGCGACCACAACATGCTGCTCATGGAAGTGTTCAAGAAGACAGCGCAACGACATGGTTTGCGAGCGTTGTTCCACGAGAAGCCTTTCACCGGCATCAACGGCAGTGGCAAGCACAACAACTGGTCGCTCGCTGACGACCAAGGCAATAACTTGCTGGAACCTGGTCACACACCGCACCAGAACACACAATTCCTCGTCGTGCTGACTGCCGTTATCCGCGCAGTCAATAAGTATGCGAAGACACTGCGTGCCAGCATTGCGTTTGCAGGCAACGACCATCGCCTCGGCGCCAACGAAGCTCCGCCGGCAATCATCAGCATCTTCCTCGGCGAAAAGCTGTTGGAAGTGGTGACCGCACTGATCGAAGGCAAGCCGGATCAAAGCAAAGCCGGTAAGTCAGTGATTCAGTTCGGCGTTTCGACATTGCCGCAACTGCCGAGAGATGATTCGGATCGCAACCGCACATCGCCGTTTGCGTTCACCGGAAACAAATTCGAATTCCGCGCTGTTGGCTCGAGCCAATCGATCGCCTGGCCAAACACTGTGTTGAACACAATGGTCGCCGAATCCCTCGATCATATGGCTACCGAAATCGAGAACCTGACCAAGGGCGGAACCCCGGTGCTCGAAGCAGCACAAAAAGTGACGCGCCAAGTTCTCACCGAGAATCAGCGCGTTCTCTTCAACGGCGACAACTATTCGAAAGAATGGCATGACGAAGCGGAACACAGAGGCTTGCCCAACCTGAAGAACACCATCGAAGCACTTCCCGCACTTGTCGAGAAAGATGCAAAAGAGTTGTTCGCCAAGTACAGCGTGCTCCTCGAAGACGAACTCGTCGGCCGCTACAACATCATGCTCGAAGGTTATTGCAAGACGATCAACATCGAGTCATTGCTGACAGCAAGCATCGCCACAACGATGATCCTGCCGGCAGCTCTCGAATATCAAAATCGCCTCGCCACGACCCTCGTGCAAACCAAAGCCGCCGTTAGTGGTATCAACCTCACGACCCAAGAAGCAATGCTCCGCGAGCTGGTCAACAAAGTGTCCCAGCTCAAGACATCGCTCGAAATCCTCGAATCCCTCCTGCACGGCAGCAAGGAAGTAGAGGAAACGGATCCCTTCCAGCACGCCAAATTCTACGAGCAGAAGGTAATCCCAGCCATGAACGACGTGCGCAACGCCGCCGACGATCTCGAAAGCATCGTCGACGACTCACTCTGGCCGCTGCCCAAGTTCCGCGAGATGCTCTACATCTATTAGGAATACGGACAATCCAAAATGCAACGAAGCGGTCACTCCGGTGACCGCTTTTTTGTGGATCAATAACTCCCACAAAGCTGAAGCAAATCTGCAACAACGCAGTTGTACGATTCAGGAAGTAAACACCAAGCGATAGATCTGGCTGCCCAATCTGGGGGCGCGGGCGTCCCGCCTGCATCTGGTTTCCGATCGTTTCGAAATCGGCACGCGGTCTTCACAGGAAACCATGTTCTCAGGAAATGTTTAAATCCTCAATTAATCGACATCGAGAGTTGTGCCGGAGCGCAATATGCAGAATCAAGTGACAGCACCAACAGAGAGTTGGAAAGCCGCGGATCGCGCGATTGCTCATGCCAATGAAGCGCCCAGCGGAATTACAAACGCAGCGCAATTTCGCACAATCGACATGCACGCATCGGGCGCAATGTCGAATAACTCCGATGTCAACGCAGGTTTCCAACCAATAGCAGATCGCGAGAACACAATGTTCGGCGCCGGTGGATGGTCGTCTGCGAACGCCGCCGGCGACATATATGGAATCGGACAGACAACATCCACACCGGGCGACACGCCAGCAACAGCACTACAATCACGGGACGTGCCGACAGCAGCCACGGCGGCACAAACAGACGCAAACACAGAAGTTCCAAGCATCCCCATGTGGATGGTAATGGCCGCGATGTCACCAATTGCCGGTGCTGACGTGCAGAAAATGTTCCAAGATCTATCGCAGCGACAATACGATGCTCTGGCAGGTCAGAACAGTCAGAACATCCAGGGCGATACCGCGCCGCCCCAACAGCAAGACGAAGCAACGCCGCAACAGCAATACGATACGCCCGCACAGCAAGCTGATGAATTCGGCGCTTAGTAAGGTGATCCGGCGCGACTGGAGGATGCCAGCGCTCTCGGGGTTTGATATTCGGCTGACCGGTGTAAGTAAAGCTCGGCACCCAGGGGCTGTGCGTCCCGTTGGCAGGCGAGCATACGGCTGTGAAACTGACTGATAAAAATCCGACCATGGCGCTTGCGGCTGTGCTGATATGCATCATTGCCGTGCTCGGCATCAACGCCATCAGGCAGCAATTGACGCAACAGTCGTCAGATCGGCAAGTAGAGCTGTTCTCGCAGCTGAAGGATGTCCAGAATGAGCTCAGAAGAGCGGAGCTGAGCCACATAAACTACATTCTCACCGGTTCCAAGGTCCAGGAAACAGCATTTATCGACCATCTGAAGCGCTTCAAAACGCGCCTCGACGCATTGCGACAAGACCCGGAGCTGGCTACCAGGCTCGACCCGCTGCGCAACAGTGCGGACGGAGTGATGGACGAGCTGAAGATGAGCGCGGCTATTCGCAAGGAGAAAGGCGAAGAAGCAGCTCGATCCGTGCTGCTCACAAATCGAGAAGCGGGACAGATTGAAGAAATCGACCGCACATTGACGGATGCAGAAGAGTACGAATTGAGCCTGCTGCACCTCCAGGTCAATGAATGGAAGAACGCTTTCGCCTCTGTTCAGTGGGTTATCATCACGTTCCTGCTGCTCTATGTGATCGCCTGGTTGAACGTTTCACGAGCGTTCCAACCTGCGCTGAAAGGCGAGCAGGAAAAAAACGACTTTCTCTCCAACGAACTGGAATCAGCGAAGAAGCAATTAGACCGCCTGGCGACCGTCGACTTTCTCACCGAAGTTTTGAACATGCGAGGACTTGAGCAGGTGCTCGGGGTCGAGGAAAACCGCGCCGGTCGAGCCGGCGGGCAGGTGGTCGCTGTTCTGGTGAACTGCGACAACTTCCGGCAGATCAACGATACGAAAGGGCATCCAATCGGCGACGCTGTATTGAAAGAGATCGCCAAGAGAATTGCCGGAATTTTGCGACCATCCGATCGCATCGCCCGAGTCGGTGGCGACGAATTTATTGTGATCCTTATAGATACTCAGTTGGCATACGCGATGAGGGTGGCCGAGCGCATCCGCACCACGATAGCCGAATCCCCCTTCAAACACGGCGGGGAAACGCCGAACGTCACGGTGAGCATCGGCGTAGCGACGTTGCCTCCGAAGTTCGGCACGGTCGAAGAGGTGATCGCTCTCGCTCGCTCAGCACTAAAACGCAGCAAGACAGGCGGCAAGAACAGGGTCTCGATTGCTCGCGAAGGTGGGGCGGGACCGGAATCCGGGATGTCACCTCGAGACATCGTGGAGGTGCTTTGCGACGGCGCGCACTTCCGATGCGTGTTTCAGCCGATAGTTGCTCTTGCAGACGAGCAGATCAGCGGTTATGAAATATTCACTCGCGGTCCTGATGGTGCATTCGAGAGTCCGGCGGAATTCTTCAGAGTGTGCGTGGAAAATAACATTCTCACAGCCGTCGACATTCTCTGTTTGAAGTTGGCAATTAGCACCGTATCTGATGTCAAAGAAAACATTCGATTCCACATCAATATGTTTCCGTCAACGCTGCTCGACACGCAAATTGAAAATATCCTGGCGTTGTTCCCGGAAGACAGGGCGGGCAAGTTCTGCATCGAGCTGAGCGAAGAACAGTTCGTCGGCGACCCCGGTTATTTGCGCGATCATGTGTACGCGCTGCGCCAGGCAGGCATTATGGTGGCAATCGATGACATCGGTTTCGGACGCAGTTCACTCGAGAGTCTGATTCTGCTGGAACCGGACATTGTCAAAATCGACAGAAAATATGTCACAGGCGTCTCCAAAGAACCAGGCAAGCAGCGGCTGCTCAAACGCGTCGTCAACGTCGGTAAGTCGCTCGGCGCAGAAGTTGTAGCGGAAGGAATTGAAAATGAAGAAGATCTCCCGATCCTGAGGGAGATCGGCATCCACTACGGACAGGGATATTTCTGGGGTGAGCTGATGCAAGTGCTGCCGACTAATCTCAGCGCTCGGCAATTTGTGAAAGCGGAAAATCACTGATCCAGGTATGATGTCGAACATCAATTACGTACTCGGAGTAACAACGTGCTCGGACGATTAAGCGTCAATATATCTTTGGCGACAATAGTATGTCTCTCGCTCATGGGGAAACAATCGGCGTTGGCAGACGATGCCACCACGACAGATACCAACTCGGCTGCCGCTTCTACGACCAGCAACAAGAGTACCGCAGCACTTGAGGGAAACATCCAGGCTGAAGATATTGCGATCATCACCGGGTTGAAGGAACTCGGTGACGTCTGCCACCACATGAAATCAGCTTCTACTGACCTGCTCTACGAATCACAACGACCTAATACTGTAGCGATCGGCGGTCCAACAATAATAGGCAACACTGTCATTCCTATCGCGGCAGCTCCAGGCGGCATCGTAAATATGGGCGGCTATCTGCCACCGCGAAAAAAATGGATCGATTACTTTGTCAGCCAGGTTTCATTTTTAGTTCCTCAATTAGAAACTCAAATCAATTCTACGAACCCTACATCTGGCACAGCGAACCCGATCATCGCTGATATGAAAAATGAGTTCGCGACGATGAAACCCTGGTACGAGCGACTACTCGCCGACACGAAGGGCCCACCCTACAACAACTACAACATCACGAAAGATGCAAGCGCGCTGAACATCACCGCGGGACACATTGAAAAAGATCAAAAGAAGCTAGAACGCCTGGCGAAAAAAGACGAGAAGTCCGCCGAAAAGCAAATCAAGCAAGACAAGCTCTAGCTCCCTGGGAGCGCCGGCGCTCCCAGGTCCTACACGTCGATCCAGACTGGTGCGCATTTGAATGCGGGCGTTTTCGACTTAGGATCCAATCGCGCGCTGATCAATACATTCGACTCCGGATAAAACATCGCGGCCGTTCCAGCACGAATGTTACCGACGACAACTTCGATGTTCTCCAGAGTTCCTGCTTCCCCTCTAACTTTGACACGCTGTCCGTCTTTGAGGCTCAATCGATCTGTATCCGACTGCGACAGCAAAATACAATGACGGTGCGGGATGCCTCGGTAAATATCGGGTTCTTCATAGACAACTGTATTGAATTGCCCTTCGGAACGCAAAGTAATCAGCCTCAACGCATCGATCATCTCAGGCAATGGTGTCATGTGCATGATCGCCTTACCAGAAGCCGTATTGAATTTGGGTGAATGAAATATCCGCCCTGGAATCGTGAACTCGCCAGTCCGCATCTGCGACCGTGGACGCGGGGTCGGGGTCTTGCCTGAAGAGGTAAACTCCTTTCCGGTAGCATCCATGGTGCCAATTTCTTGCCAGCCTGGTATCACTTCGCTGATCACCTGGCGCACCTCTCGATGACTCTTCAGCCGATTCCAATCGACCGGTTGGCTCCCGAGAACGCGGTTAGCGAGATCGCAGATTACTTCAGATTCGGCGCGCATTTGACCGGCAACATTGGGGTCTCCACCTTCAGACATGCGAATGTAGTTGAACATCGATTCCTGCGTGGTCGCTTGCGGTTCTTCATCACGCGCAAGCACAGGCAAAACGATCGTTGTCTTGCCATGTCCATAAAAATGCCCAGGATTCAATTTGGTCGACAGGTAGACAATCGTTTTGATCTTTTGCATTGCGCGTGCAGCCCAATCAGAATCCGGGTTCGATCCCCAGAGATTGCCACCAAGAACGATCAGCGTGTCAATATCACCCTTCTCCGCGGCGGTCAGCATCGCATGCGTGTCGTAACCTGGTGTTTCTGGAAGTTTGGTGCCATATGATTTTTCCAAAGCCGTGCGCACGGCGGCTTGCAATTCCGGAGTGAATCCGACGGACCCGACGCCCTGCACGTTCGAGTGTCCGCGAATGGGCATCAAGCCGGCACCAACTCGTCCGCAATGTCCGGTGGCGATGGCCACGTTGCACAAAGCCAAAATGTTATCAACGCCCCACTTGTGGTGCGTCAAGCCCATCGCCCATGCAAAAATCGTGGCCTTCGACTGCGCCAACATGATCGCCACTTTTTCGATGGTTTCTCGATCGACACCTCCATTGGTGACAACCTGATCCCAGGTCACTGCTTTCGCGTATGCGAGAACTGCTTCGGCGTTTTCCGCATAAGCAGCGAGAAACTGCTCGTCCACCTTGCTCGTTTCCAGCAGCGCCTTCAGGACACCGACGAGAAATCCCACATCGCCGCCCGCCATTGGTTGAACATACAAAGATGCAATTTCAGTACCAAAAAATAGTGACTTCACCTGTGATGGCACGTGAAACTTCTGCAATCCGGATTCGACAATCGGATTGACCACAATCACGTTGCCACCGCGCGCGCGCAAGTTCGCTAGTTGGGTCATCAAACGCGGATGATTCGACGCCGGATTGGCGCCAATGAGAAATACCAGATCGGCTTTCTCCATGTCTTCCAGCGTTACCATGGCTGTTCCTGTTCCGAATGCCATTTTCAAAGCCACGCCGGAAGCTTGATGGCAATAGAAGGAACAGTTCATGACGTGGTTCGAACCATAGACCCGTGCGAATGATTGGAGCAGAAACGCCGCTTCGTTCGACGAGCGCCCGGATGCGTAAAAAGCCACTTTTTGCGGATCTGATGCTTTGAGCGCTTGAGCTGCGGTATCCATCAGGGTGTCCCACGACACGGCTTGAAACTTGTCTTTGCCTTCCGGCAAAACGACTGGATACGTCAGCCGCCCGGCATCTTCAGCCTGTTTCGGAGTCAGCTGTTTGAGCTGGTCGAGCGTCCTGGTATCAAAGAAATCGGCGGGCAGCGCGCCTTTCATGTCGGCAACTTGCGCTTGCAGGCTTTTCTTGCAAACCTCGGGGAAGTGTCCGGCTTCGTTGACCATGCCGCCAGCCATTCCGCCCATGCCCAAGGCGCATGTTTTGCAAGCATTGCGAGAGCGCATTCGACGCCAGAGGCGCATGGGTCCGACCTCAAGCGCCTTATTCAGAGTGTAGATTATGGCCGGTATTCCGCCGCCGTATTTGAACTTGCGAGTCATTGCATCATCAGCACTTCATTGCAGCAGTCCAGAAGCTATTCTAACTCTTGATCGCTAGCGTCAAGCCCACTTCGCGTTCCGGTGCATCGGACCCACGTACAAAAGTATCCCCGGCTCACGCCAGGGATACTTGCTGTCTCTACCCAACAAAAACTAGTGTTCGACGTTACTTGCCTTTGGCGGCTGCATCAGCGGCGGTTTTGTCCGCTTTGGTTGCTGCTTTAACGGCTTTGTCAGCTGCCTTGTCGGCTACCTTTTTTGACTTTGTATCGCCTTTGCCGGCGGCGTCAATGGCTTTCTTGGTGGCCTTTGAATCAGCCTTAGCTGACTTCTTCAGTGCTTTGTCGGCATCGGCGGCATCAGCAGCAAACGCGTTTACGGCGAACGTACCGCTGAGCAAGCCAGCGACGACGCCTAGAATAAGAGCCTTTTTCATGGAATTTCCTCCCCCTGGTGGTTCCGAAACCCATGCTAACCAACACCGGTTAACCAGGGTAATCAACCAGTTACGGCAAGGTTAAAACTTCGGTCCGATCAAGTTAAAAGCCCGAAATCGGTTGCTGACGGAGTTGACACCGAACTCAGCCGCAATCAAAAACTGCAACATTTGCAACAGGTTGCTGCCGGAGTTGTCGAGCGGTGGATTATGGCTGAGCCGTGGAAAAATACAGTTGACCGCCCTCCAACGACAGTGCTCGGGCATTATCAGCAACATTTCGTTGTCATGGACGTCTGATTCAATAGTGAAAACGCAAAGATGGTCATCGTTTGCGTCTGTCTTCAGGATGTATATGGATAAGCGTCTCGTTTTGCTTTGCGCAATAGCTTCTTGTTCGGCCCTGCTGGTGCCTCAGAGTTTCCTTGCGTCGCACGCTCAGGACCAGAAGGACAAG
>Ga0182024_10009957_pt1 | contig 19501 bp, 15 predicted proteins | sample P32metaG_FD_120480 | JGI IMG/M metagenome (GOLD analysis project Ga0182024, IMG submission 120480) | Permafrost microbial communities from Stordalen Mire, Sweden - P3-2 metaG (Illumina Assembly) | ecosystem: Environmental > Terrestrial > Soil > Wetlands > Permafrost | place: Sweden: Stordalen... | reverse complement strand
CGGAATTTTGCGAACAAGCTCTGGAACGCGGCGCGCTTCCGGCAAATGCACGGGCCATGCGCGGCGGAGCCGGCGCTGGACGGGCTGAAGCTCTCGCCGTACTCCGTGGACATCCTGGTGCGGCTCGATGTGCTGACCAGGGAGGTGGCGGAGGGGTATGCCGCTTATCGGTTTAACGATGTGGCGGCGGCGCTGTATGAGTTTTTCTGGAGCCGGTATTGCGATTGGTATGTCGAGGCGGCGAAGACGGATATTTTTGCGGATGTGCCTGAGGCGAAGAACTCCGCGCTAATGGTGATGGATTATGTGCTCTCTCATTTGCTGCGGCTGCTGCATCCGTACATGCCGCACATCACGGAGGAGCTCTGGGAGCGGCTCGGATTTACCGGGCCGAATCATGGAGCGGGGAATATGCTGATGTTCGCCGACTATCCGACAAAGGCGGCGCTGCCGGAGGGCGGGGTGATCGCGACGGTGCAGGCGCAGGTCGCCGCCGTGTATGAAGCCGTCGGAGCGGCAAGGAATCTACGCGCGGAATACCGGGTGCCCTCGGGGAAAAAGGTGGATTTTATTCTGAAGCCAGGCGTGACCTGGGCGACGGATCATATCCCCACATTCGGGCGGCTGATCAATGCCGGGGAGGTATCGATGGAGCCGAATTATATGCCGGCGGCGAATACCCCGCGGGCGCTAACACCCCTGGGGGAGCTGTATATGCCGCTGGAAGGAGTGGTGGATACGTCCGCGGAACGCGACCGCCTGACGAAGGAAATCGCCAAGGTCGAGAAAGAGCTGGCGACGGTAAAGGCGAAGCTCGGAAATGAGAGTTTCGTGGCGAATGCGCCGGCTGCCGTGGTCGAGGAGCACCGGAAGCGGGAGGCGGATTGGGCGGAGAAGCTGGGGCAGTTGAAGAGGATGCTGGAGGCGCTGGGGTAGGGGGAAGGTGGAGGAGGCCCGCGAAAGATACTTTCACTGAGGGCCTGGGTGCGGTACATTCGAGCGATGGCAACAGATTTAGCCAAAGCGAAGAAGAAGGCGACAAAACGACCAACGCCTGCAAAATCGGCGAAGGTCCACCGTTTCTGGATTCGGCCCTCGAATCCAGAATTGGACCGCACCGGCCAATATATTTTGGATAACCTCGACCGGATTCGTAGTGAGGCGGTTAGTCGTGGCGACGCTCCTTGATACGGGCGCACTCGAACTTCTGCGGCGTCGCGATCGCCAAGCGGAGTTGCTTGCGATCCGATATTACCCGCCGCTAACGTGCTTGCATGTTGTAGGAGAATTTCTCTATGGCCAGCTTGAGGCCGACGTCCGTCCAAGTGCGCTGTTGGAAATTCAGGAATTCCTTTTCGGATTCGAATGTTTGTCTCCCGATGAAAGCACGGCAATGGTCTATGCCCGGATTCGGGCCGCCCTGCAGCGGGAAGGAATCAAGCTGCCGGATCCGGATTATTGGGTTGCTGCGCATGCGATACAACAGAATCTACCTGTATTGACCACAGACGCCCATTTTAGGTTCATCCCTGACGTGCGGGTTCATCTTATCCGGCGTTGATATTCGTGTTTTTCGTCGATGATGTTTCCCAACCCTCCGAATAACTTGTCATTGATATAAGTCGGCTCGCGGTGCTCGATAACAAGTGGTGATGGAAGCTCCCGAAGAAATTTGTGCTGCTTCGCCGCTGGATCATATAACGACCAGCCGTATCCATGAAAGGGGTCGGCGGAAAGGGAACTTCCGATTTCCGAAATACAATCCGGATTTAATGGCCCAGTTGATTGTGCCTCATAAGGCAGGCCTTGCCCGCACCGCCGCTTCGTAGATGGCGCGGACAGGGTGGTTGGTTTTTTCGGAGAGGGATTTGCAGGAATCGAACTCGGGGGATATCTGGATTTCCTGGCCGGCGAGGAGGCCGATCTTTACGGTTACTTCGCCGTAAGAGGTTTTTACCTGTTCGAATTTTCGCTCGAGCTTGAGCCGGTCGACTTTGTCCATTCGGATTCCGAAACTCGTGGTCTCGCGGAAGATCAACTCGGCGATGCCCGGGATGGCGGAGTCTTCACAAAGAACGGTCAACTGAACGGCGGGACGGTTTTTCTTCATCTGGATGGGAGTCAGGAAGACATCCAGGGCGCCGGCTTTGAGGAGGTGCTCTGTCGCGGCGCCGATAATTTCGGGGGAGAGGTCGTCGATGTTGGTCTCGATGCGGGTGATCGTGTCGCGCTCGTAGCCGTCGATGGGCTGGGCGGCGGAGGCGGCCTCGCCGAGGATGGCGCGCAGAACGTTTGGACGGGTCTCATGGACGCGGGTGCCGGCGCCGTAGCCGATTTTTTCGATTTTCATCGCGGGCATGGGGCCGAATTCCTTTGCGAACTCCGCGACGATGGCGGCGCCGGTGGGCGTGATGAATTCGGCGGGTTCGTCGATCGAGGCGAGGGGGATGCCTGTGAGTATCTCGAGAGTGGCGGGAGCCGGGACGGGGAAGCGGCCGTGGGCGGTGTCAATCCAGCCGCGGCCTTCGGCGAGGGGGGAGACGGCGATGTGGTCGATATTGAGCGCCTCGATGCCGGCGCATGCGAGGACGATGTCCGCGATGGAATCGAGGGCGCCCACTTCGTGGAAGGTGACGTCGTCCGGTTTCACGCCGTGGATTTTGCCCTCGGCGATGGCGATCCGCTGGAAGATGCCGATGGCGTGGCGCTTTACGAAATCCGAAAGGGTGCTGGATTCGATGAGGGCGCGGATTTCGCGGTAGCCGCGGCTGGGATGGTCATGGTGTTGGTGCCCGTCGTGATGATGCTCCTCGTGACCATGATGGTGGTGCTCTTCCTCGTGCTCATGATGGTGGTGTTCTTCGTGATGATGATGGCCGTGCTCCCCTTCATGTCCTTCATGCCCCGCGACAGGCTCGGGGCCTTGAGCATGTCGAAACGGCTCTTCATGGTGATGAACTTCCGCCTCTTCGTCCTGGTCGTGGGTGTGGGTGGCGCCTTCGTGGATGGAGAATTTTACGCCTTCGATGTTTTGGCGGATTTCGCGCTCCCAGTGGGCGTGGAAATCGCCGATGTCGAGTTTGTTTAGCTCCCACTCGAATGCCGAAGGCTTGACGCCGAGGTCGCAGAGGGCGCCCACGGTCATATCGCCGCTGATGCCGGAGAAGCAGTCGAGGTAGAGGATGCGCATGGAGACGAACAAAGGAACCACTGATTAAATGGGAGAGGCCTTTGTTGCACTCAAAAGAGGCCGCGGGCAAGGCGGAACGCAAAGTGAGATTTAGGATTTCCGGTATGTCATCCGGCGCGAGTGCAAATGTGGCTGTCCCACCAGATGACTCCGCGGCCTGAAGGTCCGCGCTTTTTTGTCCACGCCAGTCTCCCGCGCCGGCTTCGGAACCAAATCGCTGGGAATTATACTGCAAACCTGCCGCAACACAGCAAACTGGCTCCCGCTTGGAAGGGTTGATTTTTTCATCCCTGCCGAGCGGCAGGGCAAGCCCGCTTTTCCAAGCCGTTTAAATTGACAATGTTCCTCAAACATTTTTGGGTCTCTGTATCCGCTGCGCAAGCCTTCCCCCAATCATGGAAACCTGTCGCTCAATCATCGAACCCCTCGAAGCACGCGTCGCTCCCGCCGCCGTGGTCGTCGCTTACACCGATGTTGATGGGGACCACGTCAGAATCACCGATTCCAGCGGGCACCTGACCTCGGCCGATCTCACCTTCGTGGGCGGGGGAACCAGCGGCCAACTGGCGAAACTCAATCTCACCGCCATCGGGTTCGCGGGGGCGAATATTACATTCAGCGTAGTGCACAAACCGGGAGGGAACGGGCTGGCGAATGTCGGCTTCATCGACGCCGGCTCGAACAATCTGGGCAGCGTCACCGTCGCCGGCGACCTCGGCAGGATCGACGCCGGCAGTGGCAGCGCGACGGTTCCGGCCATCAAATCGCTTGCGGTCAACTCGATGGGCCGGCTTGGTCTCAATTCGCAGCAGGGCCTTGCCAATCCCAATCTGGAAAGTGACATCAGCGGCTCGCTGGGCTCGCTGACGGTAACCAACGATCTCACCGGCGCTTTCATCGATGTCACGAACGGCGGGATCGGCGCGGTCGCCATCGGCGGCTCGCTTATTGGTGGTCCCGCGGGCGGCGAGATTCTAGGCACAGACTCCATGGGCGCGGTGAAAATCGGCCACGATGTGCAAGGCGGCACCGGCCCCAGCTCCGGTTATATTCAAAGCAACGGCGCCATCACCAGCGTCACCATTGGCGGCTCACTCATCGGCGGTTCCGGGGTCGACAGCGGTGCGATAGTGACCGGCAACATGGGTCCGCTGAAAATCGGCCAGGATGTGCAAGGTGGCACCGGAGCGGATTCCGGCTACATCGACATCCGTGGGTCGGCTGCCAGCGTCACCGCCGCCGGCTCACTTACCGGCGGTCCCGGCATCAGCAGCGGCGAGATTATCAGCCTTGGCAATATGGGCGCCGTAAAGATCGGCGGGAATCTCATGGGGTCCAGCATCGGCGGATCAACTGCCGGCCTGGAATATTCCGGCGTGCTTCAAAGCGACGGGACCATGGGGGCCGTCACCATCGGCGGTTCGCTCACCGGCGGTTCCATCCTTTACAGCGGCGAGATCGTCAGCGCTGGCAACATGGGGGCGGTAAGGATCGGCCAGGACGTTCAGGGCGGCGCCGGCGAGTATTCCGGTTATATCGATAGCGGAGGCACGCTTACCGGCCTGACCATAGGCGGCTCGCTCGACGGCAGTTCGGACACCGGCGATAACGGCGGTGACAGCGGCGCGATTGTCAGTAAGGGGGACATGGGCGCGGTCAACATCGGCCATAGCCTGCTGGGCGGCATCTTCCAGGATTCCGGCTATATCAACAGCGGCGGCACTATGGGTGTGGTAAAGATCGGCGGCGATATTCAGGGCGGCTCCAATGCCGGCTTTACCGGCTTCATCCTCAGCACCGGCAGACTTGCCGGCCTCACGGTCGGCGGCTCGCTCATCGGCGGTACCCCAAACGCCACCGGCACGATAGTCGCCAACGGCGGCATAGGGGCGGTGAACATCGGCGGCAATGTGCAAGGCGGCGCTGGTGGCGGTTCCGGCAACATCCAAACCGACGGCGCCATCACCGGCTTGACCATCGGTGGCTCGCTCATCGGCGGTTCCGGGAACAACAGCGGCGAGATTTCCAGCCAGGGCAATATCGGCGCGGTAAAGATCAGCCATGGCGTGCAGGGTGGCGCCGGTGACAGCTCGGGCTACATCCACAGCAACGGCATAATTACCGGCGTGGCGATTGGCGGATCGCTCGCCGGCAATGCCGGGACCAATGGCGGCGAGATTTCCAGCGGCGGCAATATGGGCACGGTGAGCATCGGGCACGAGGTGCAGGGCGGTTCCGGCGGCAATACCGGGTTCATTAACAGCGGCGGCACACTCGGCGCCGTAACCGTCGGGGGCTCGGTCATCGGCGGTTCCGGCTACGGCAGTGGCGAGATCACCAGTGCGGGCAACATGGGCGCGCTGAAGATCGGCGGCGACGTGCAGGGCGGCTCCAACAGCGGCGCCGGCTACATCCACAGCGGTGGCACGCTGGCGAGTGTCACCCTGCGTGGCTCGCTCATCGGCGATTCCGGGGTCAACAGCGGTGATATTTACTGCGCCGGCCTTATGGGCGCGGTCAATATCGGTCACAACATGCAGGGCGGGCAGGCCGACGAATCCGGCGCCTTGGGCGGCCAAACCATGAGCAACATCACCATTGGCGGCTCGCTCATGGGCGGATCCGGCCCGTTCAGCGGAGATATTACCAGCGCCGGCAACATCGGGATGATAAAGATCGCCGGTAATTTGACAGGCGGCAGCATTAGTGGATCGACGTCTGGACTGGATTCTTCCGGCCTCGTCGAAAGCTCCGGGAGTATTGCAGGCATCGCCATCGGCGGCTCGATCATTTCGGGAATCGACACCAGCACGGGTGGCAGTCTGACCAATAACGCTTCGATTCGCGCCTCCGGCGAAATCGGGTTTCTCACCGTGCGCGGCAGCATCATCGGAAATCCTGACGGTGGAACCGGCAACGCGGCATCGCCCGCCGTCATCAGCGCCGGGGGCCTGGTTAAATCAACGGCGAAGACCGACATGGCCATCGGGAGCATCACCGTCAGCGGCCGGGTGGAGGACGCGGTGATCCTCGCGGGCTATAATATGAGTCTGACGGCGACCAGCGGGAGCGCGCAGATCGGCCCGGTGAGAGTGGGCGGCGCATGGATCGCCAGCGACCTGGTGGCCGGGTCCACCAACAGCGATCTCCCGACGGGGGCGCCCTTCCCAAACTTCGGCGACGGCAGCGACGCTGTCGCGACCGGGAGCACAGTTGGCATCGTTTCCAAAATCGCCAGCATCACCATCGGCGGCAAGGTCTTTGGTACGCCGGCATCGGTGAGCTCGACGGATAACTTCGGCTTCGTCGCCGAGGGGATCGGCTCGTTGGCAATAGGGGGCTACGCCATTCCAATCGCCTCCGGGAACAATCCGCAGGCCGTGGGCGAAACGGGTGACGTGGACATTCACGTCATCACATAAACCAGCGGACCATGAACACAGGCATTCCTTCCATCGAACCCCTTGAATCCCGCATTCCGCCGACGCCGGTAAGATCGTATCGAAATTCTTCTTGTTGCAAATCCCCGATGCCTTCAAGGGCGTCGGGGATTTTGCGTTTAACCCGATCTCCGATGTTGGAGGGGATGAGATGGCGCAAGATGCTGAGCCGAGATGACTTGAGGAAGGCTTCACCGTATCTGAAGATTCGGCGAAGCCTGACGAATGGCACTCGCGGCCGGCAGATTGCGTCAGATCGCCCCGATCAACTTCGGAATTCGGGTTTAAGGGAGGATGAGCAGGCTGCTATGGGATGGCTGTGGCAATTATCCAACCCTTGAAAACTGTGCAGGAGATCATTACGGCAACGGCGGGCTATCTCCGAAAGCATGGAGTCGAGAGCGCGCGGCTGAATGCGGAGCTGCTCCTGGCTCACGTGCTTGGGAAGAATCGGCTGGACCTCTACCTCGAGTTTGACCGGCCGCTGGGCGAGCGGGAACTGCAGCCGATGCGGGCCCTCATGAAACGGCGCGCGGACGGCGAGCCGTTGCAGCACCTGCTCGGGACGGTGGAGTTTCACGGGCGCAGTTTCCTGTGCGATGCGCGCGCGCTCGTGCCGCGGCCGGAGACCGAGCAGTTGGTCGAGCTCGTGCTCGATCTGCCGGCGACGCCGGGTCGGATCCTGGATGTGGGGGTGGGCAGCGGGGTTATCGCGCTGACGCTCGCGGCGGAGCGGCCGGACGCGGCAATCGATGCCATCGATATTTCCGCGGATGCCCTGGCGCTGGCGGCGGAGAATGCCGAACGCTTGGGCCTGGCGGGGCGTGTGCGCCTTTTTCACGGCGATCTATTCAAGGCGCTGCCGGAGCCGGTGGAGAGATATGACCTGATCGTGGCGAATCTCCCCTATATACCTGCCGCCGATCTTGCGGGGCTTTCGCGTGAGGTGCGGCGGGATCCGGTGACGGCGCTGGACGGAGGCGCCGATGGGGCGGAAATCATCCGGGCGCTGGTGGCTCAAGCGCCCGGTTATCTGGCTAAGGAGGCGACCGTGGCGCTCGAGATTGGTGCTGGACAGGCGGCAATGCTCGTGGAGCATCTCCGCCTCCTCGGGTATAAAAACATCCGGGCCACCGCCGACTACGCGGCCATAAACCGATACATTTTCGCAACACATGGATAAAATCCTAGTCCACGGCGGCCGGAAACTCTCCGGCACAGTGAATATATCCGGATCCAAGAACTCGGCGCTGCCGATCCTGGCCGCGACGCTGCTGACGAAGGATGAATGCGTAATTCATCATGTGCCGGACTTGTCGGATGTGCATTACATGCTTCAGATCCTCGATCACCTGGGGGCGCAGGTCGAGCGCGCCAGCGGAACGGTGACTGTGAAGGCGGAAAAGGTGACCACGCATGCGCCGTACGAGGTGGTGCGGAAGATGCGCGCCTCCGTCTGCGTCCTGGGGCCGCTTCTGGGGCGCGAGCGGGAGGCGACCGTATCGATGCCCGGCGGGTGTGTGATCGGGGATCGGCCGATAGATTTGCATCTGCGCGGATTTGAGGCGCTCGGGTCGGCCGTGCGTGTGGTGGGCGGCGATGTAAAGGTGCTGGCGCCGGAGCTGAAGGGCGCGGTGATCCCCATGACGGGCAAGTTTGGCTCGACGGTGCTGGGGACCGATAACGTAATGATGGCGGCCGTCCTGGCGGAGGGGACAACGGTTATCGACGGCGCCGCCGAGGAGCCCGAGGTGGTGGATTTGGCCATTTTTCTGAACAAGATGGGGGCAAAAATCGAAGGCGCGGGGACGCGGAGGATCATCATTGAAGGGGTCAAGGAACTGCATGGCGCGGAGCATGAGGTGATACCGGACCGCATCGAAGCCGGGACATTCATGGTGGCGGCGGCGATCAGCGGGACGGAGGTCCGGCTCCGCCGGGCGCAGCCGGAGCATCTGACGACGGTAACGCACGCGCTCGAGCGGGCGGGCTATCGCGTCGAAACGAAAGGGAGTTCGCTGACGGTGTTCGGGAACGGGGCGCCGAATTCCCTCGAGCTGGTGACGGAGACCTATCCCGGTTTCCCCACCGATATGCAGGCGCAGATGTGCGCGCTGCTATGCCGCGGCAAGAGTATCAGCACAATCACCGAGAATATCTTCCCGCAGAGATTCATGCATGTCTCCGAGCTTAAACGGATGGGCGCGAATATTACGCTGGAGAATAATACGGCGATAATCAACGCGGTGGAGTCGCTAAGCGGGGCGCCGGTGATGGCGAGCGATCTCCGGGCATCCGCGGCGCTCGTGCTCGCTGGATTGCAAGCGGAGGGAATTACCGAGGTCAACCGGGTATATCATATCGACCGGGGATATGAGATGATCGATGATAAGTTGAATGGCCTGGGGGCGGAGATAGAGCGGGTGAAGGCCTAGCGGGAAAGATAGGAGTTATCTTACAAACGCTTCATGCAGCCCACCGTCCACTGTAATCACCTGGCCGGTGGTTTTGCTTAGTTGGTCGGTCAATAGAATGTAAAAGGCTTCGGCTTGATCGGCCGGAGTTATCGGGGATTTGGTAAGTGTGCGGTCGGCGTAGAATTGCGCGAGCTTGGCGGTGAGGGATTCGGTGGACTCGTCTTCCGCAAAGGGGAGTTCGTACTTGGCCAATGAAGCTATCACGCGCTCGCGAGGGAACATGGCGCTGCCCTGGACTACGGTTGCCGGAGCCACGGCATTTACGCGGACGAGGGGGGATAACTCCACCGCCAGTTCGCGGACCAGATGATTGGCGGCGGCTTTGCTTATGTCGTATGCAACGCTCCCTTTCTTGGCCACGACGGCATTCGCGCTGGTTGTCAGGATGAGACTCCCGCGCAGGCCTTGTTTTTTCCATGTCGGACCGGCTTCGTCACCGACGAGGTACAAGCCTGTTACATTAATTGAGAAGGTTAGCGCCCACTTATCGTCGGGGATATGGCCTGTTTTATCCGGCGGGACGAAGATGCCGGCTGTGACTGCGATGGAATCGAACCCGCCGTATGCGAGGGCGACATCATTGAGCATGCGCCGGATACTTGCGCGGTCCGTTATATTCGCCCCGAGAGCGACGGCGGAACCGCATCCGGAAAGGCCGGTGCCTGCAACCCCAATCCCGGATCCATATTTGGCGATGATTTCATTGGCCGTTGCCTGGGCGGCTTCCTTGTTAAGGTCAACGCAGACGATGTGGGCCCCTTCTTTTGCGATGCGATGGGCCACTTCCTTGCCGATGCCGCTGCCGGCGCCTACGACGCAGACGACCTGGCGGGCGAGCGATTTCTCGGCCGGCATCCGCTGGAGCTTGGCCTCCTCGAGGAGCCAGTATTCTATGTCGAAGGCTTCCTGTTGCGGGAGGGCGATATACTCGTCGATGGCTTCGGCCCCGCGCATTACTTCGACGGCGCAGTTATAGAACTCGGCGGTTACGCGGGACTCGGACTTATCCTTGCCCCACGCGATCATACCGAGACCGGGGATAAGTATCACCGTCGGGGTTGGATCGCGCATCGCCGGGGAGTTGGCGTGCTTGCAGCGATTGTAGTAAGCGGCGTAATCCTCGCGGTATTTTACCAGGCCCTCGGCGAGTTTCTTTTCGAGGCTGGCGACGCCTTCGCCTTGCGGATTCCAATCGACATACAGCGGTTTGATCTTGGTGCGGAGAAAGTGATCGGGGCAGCTCGTGCCAAGTTCCGCGAGGCGCGCGGCGTCGTTCGAGTTTACGAATCGCAGGATTTTTTCGTCATCCTGGATGGTGCCGATGAAACGTTTGTTTTGCGAGACCTGTCCGCGCAGCCACGGGAGAATCGCGGCGAATGCGATGTGCCGTTGCTCCTCGTTGAGGGATTGGTACTTCGGCCCTCCGAATACCTTGGCGTCGCCTCCTTTCGCTTTGTACTGATCCTCGATATATGAGGCGGCTTTCTCGATCAGCTCCAGCGATAACTCATAACATTCGCGGTCGTCATTGGCCCAATTGATCAGGCCGTGCTGGCCGAGGATAGCGCCTTTCGCGTTTGGGTTGCGCCGGCAAATTTCCTGTAACTGCAAGCCCAGGTCAAAGCCGGGGCGTTGCCATGGCGTCCAGATAACTTCGCCGCCATATATCTTCCTCGTCAGCGCCTCGGAGTTCTTTGAGGCGGCCACCGCGATGGCGGCATTGGGATGGGTGTGATCGACGTGCTTGAATGGGACAAACGAATGGAGCGGAGTATCTATCGAGGATGCCCGCGGGTTGAGATTGAACGTCGTGTGGGCGTACATCCCGACCATTGCGTCCTCGATGGGTGTCTTGGGGCCGCCAGTCCCGGCTTCCTGATAGATTTGCTGCAAGGCGATGAGCTTGTCTTGATAGAGGGAGGAGAAGTTTTCCAGTTTTGAGGTTCGCAGATCGCCCCCGGAACCTTTTACCCATAGCACCTCGACACGCTGGCCGGTTAGCGGGTCCTGCTCGAATATCTTCGCGGAGGTGTTGCCGCCGCCGGTATTGGTGATGCGCTGATCGGCGCCGAGGATGTTCGAGCGGTAGATCAGGCGGCCGGCAGGGCTTAGTTCCGCCGTGGCTGCGTCATCCCAAAGGTACGTTACGTGTTTGAATGGATTCATGTGGTCAATCGGCGGAAGCGGTCAAAGGCGGACTCCCAGGCCTGGCGGTCCTGGGGCTCGAAGGTAACTACGGGAAATGAGTCGCGGACTGTGCGCCGGAGGGTGGCGAGGGAGTCGATATCTTTCAGGGCTATGGCCTGGACGAGAAGGTTGCCAATGGCTGTGGCCTCGACGGGGCCGGCGATGACGGTGCAGCCGATGGCATCGGCGGCCGCCTGGTTGAGGAGCTTGCTCTGGCTGCCGCCGCCGACAATGTGGAGGCGGGTGAGTTTGCGGCCGGTGAGTTCCTGCAATTGCTCGAAGGAGACGCGGTAAGTGAGAGCGAGGCTCTCGAGGATGCAGCGGGTCACCTGGCCGGGTGTCACGGGCGCCGGTTCGCCCTGGGCTTCGCATTCCTCCTGGATCTTGCGGGGCATTTGCTCGGGGCGGGCGAGTTTTGGGGAATTGGGGTTTACGAGGGAGCGGAGCGGTTCGGTCTCGAGGGCGAGGTGAGTCAGTTCTTCGTAGCCGTACTCCGTGCCTTCCTTGGCCCATGCGCGGCGGCACTCCTGGAGCAGCCAGAGGCCGGATATATTCTTGAGGAATCGGGTGGTGCCGTCGTGGCCAGCCTCGTTCGTGAAATTGGCGGCGCGGACGGCATCGTTAATGAGGGGCTCCGGGAGTTCAACGCCGATGAGGGACCATGTGCCGGAGGATAGATAGGCCCAGTCGTCACCCTCGGCAGGCACGGCCGCTACGGCGGCGCCGGTGTCGTGCGAGCACGTCGCGACTACTTGGACCCCGTCGAGTTTGGTTTCGTCGGCTATTTCCTTCAGCACCGGGCCGAGGATCGTTCCCGATGGGACGATTTCCGGGAAGATGAGTTCATTGAAGCCGAACACCTCCATGAGGTCGCGGGACCATGCATGGCTACGGGGGTTATATATCTGGGTGGTGCTGGCGAGGCTGACCTCGGCCACGCCGCGTCCGCAGAAGAGGTAATTGAAGTAATCGCCGATCAAGAGGAAGCGGTCGGCGACCGCGAGGATGTCGGGCATTGATTCCAGATCGGCAATGAACTGGTAGAGGGTATTGAGCGACATGAACTGAATGCCCGTCTCATTGAATATCCGTTCCGCGCCGGCTGTTTTCATGGCGGTTTCGAACGTCTTCTCCGTGCGGGCGTCGCGGTAATTGTAAGGAACGGAGAGTTGCGGCTCCTTGCCGCGCAGGAGGACATAATCGACACCCCAGGAATCGACGCTCAGGCTGCGGGCGGGGAGGCCGCGCTCGGCGATCTTGCGGAGCCCGAGCTTCAGCTCCTCGAAGATGCGGAGGGTGTCCCAGCGATATGTGCCGAGGACGCGCGCGGGGCCGTTCGAGAAGCGATGGATCTCCTCCAGCTTGAGCTTGCCGTCCTCAAGGGTGCCGAGCATGACACGACCGCTTTCGGCGCCGAGATCGCATGCGATGTAATGGTGGGGGTTCATGATGGGGTGGATTTGAGGCGGGGGTTAATTTTTGGCGAAGAATGTATCGGGGAGGCCGGCCGCGGCTGCCTCCTGGGGGGTGGCGTCGGTGACGAGCTGGTCGATGTCCTTCCACCTGGCGAGAAAGACTGGGGCATTGCGGCCGAGCTTTGTCTTATCGGCGCAAAGAACCACCTGGCCGGCATTTTTAACGAGCCCTTTTTGGAGTTCGACGACGTCCGCCTGTGAGTTCCACGCCCCTTTTGCATCGAGGCCTTCGGCTCCCAGGAAGGCGAGGTCGATATGATAGGAATCGAGGACCTTCCGGGACACATTTCCCACGAGGACGGATTGGCGCGGGACAAGCTCGCCGCCCAGCAGGTGGGCGTGGATGCCATTCACGGGAGCAAGCAATTCGGCGACCGGGATGCTGTTGGTTATGGCGGTCATGGGAACGACGGGAGATCGTTGCAACTCCTCGGCGATCGCGAAGATTGTGGTCCCTCCATCGAAGAAGCAGGCCATTCCGGGTTCGATAAGTTTTTTGGCCCGGCTGGCGATGTTTTGTTTCCCGGAAGCCGCGAAGCGCTGGCGCTCGAGGAATGTGGGGAAGCGATGGTATTCCTCACCCAGGGCCCCGCCGTGCGTCCGGCGGATGCGCTTCTTATCGGCGAGGGCAGTCAGGTCGCGCCGGGCCGTGGCTTCTGAAATCTGGAAACGTGAGCAGACTTCATGGAGCGGCACGTAGGAACGCTGCTGAAGCCATGTGGCAAGCTTGTCGCGGCGATCAGAAACGATATGGAGGGCAACCTTCAACGAGGGGCAGTATCCCATTTATATGAGCGAAGTCAATCATAAAATATTGGACGCAAAATCCGTTGTTCACAGACTCTGATATGATTGAAAATTTCCTGGCCACCTACTTAATAATCATAACGGTGTGAACAACCCTCGATTTCTTTGTTCCGCATTTTATCCAGGCTGGTTCCGCAACGATTCGCACCCGCGAATATCCGGGGAACTCAAATCCAACTGATTCGAGCAAGAGGGAGTTCCCGGAGTTGTTAAACGGTTATCCCGGCTTATTGGAAAGTTATTCGGATGCTACATCGCCGGAAATTTCGACGAGTTTCCAGGTTTCTCTTTGCAATGAATCAAGGGCCGCGGCGATATGCGCATCCTTCTTGCTGGGGCCCTCGCCGCGGCCGAGTTCACGGCCCTGCCACGTGACGACAGCCGTGAATTGCTTCGAGTGCTCGGGTCCGATCTGGGATGTGATCGAGTACTTGGGACTCTGGGGCGCGAGCGATTGGAGGATTTCCTGGAGCCGGCCCTTTGGGTTTACGTCCATCGGTTCAAGGCGGAGATTTTCGATATCCGGCTGAGCTTCCGTGATGATGAACTTGCGAACGGCTTCGAGACCGCCATCGAGGTACATGGCGCCCACAAGAGCCTCGAAGGCATCGGCGAGGGAGGAAGGCCGGACCCGGCCGCCGCTGGATTCCTCCCCTTTACCCATCATAAGGAAGTTCCCCAGGCCGATTGAGATGGCGTGGACCTTGAGGCCCTCGCGCGAGACAAGGCGGGAGCGCATCTTGGTCAGTTGGCCCTCGGAGAAATTCGGGAAGAGGTTGAAAAGATGCTCGGTAAAGACCACCTGGAGCACGGCGTCGCCCAGGAACTCGAGCCGCTGATTATCAAAATGATGGCGCTGCGTTTCATAGCCGAGGCTGGGATGGGTCAACGCCTCCGCCAGCAGAAGCGAATTGCGGAATTTGTAACCGACGCGATGTTCCAGGGGGGTCATGGGGTTAAAGGGCGCGATTAAGAACCCTCTCCCCTATTCTATCCCGCCCTTTGGGATGCAATGGAAGGCAGGAAGTGTATCTAAAAGCGAAATTCTTCTCTTTTGCGTTGATCCGCGGTTTGAAAACCGTGCAGTTAAAGGGAGATGTCACGGGAAGCAGCGGAACCACCGGACCTGGAACTCGCGAGGAAATGTCTTGAAGGAGACGTCTCTGCGCTCAAGCGGCTGCGTGCTCGCTTCCATGGGGACTTGCAGGCGTTCCTGCTCGGGGCCGGAGCCACGAAGTGCGAGGCCGACGAACTACTGACGAATCTCTGGACCGATTGCATCACCGGCAAACCACTGCTCGCGCGCTACCGGGGGACGGCGCCCCTGATCGCCTGGCTCAAGACGGTAGTGATGAACGACCTCGTGGACCGGCGACGGCGGCAGAATGTCGAAAAGTCCGCGAGTGACGAGATATCCGGGCGGGATCGGGAGCGGGCGCATGCCCGGCACCGGAATCCGGCGGACGCGCCCTTGTTTGGGATCATGCGCCGCGCGCTGACGCGTGCATTTGGGAGTTGTCCGGCGGAGTCGGTGGTCATGCTGCAACTGGTACATCTGTACGGGCTCACGCAACGCGAGGTGTGCGCCATGTGGGGATACACGGAATCAAAAGTCAGCCGAAAATTATCTACAGCCGTGCGCCACATCGCAAATGAGACGATGGAGGCCGTGGGGAATGCCGATCAATGGCTGGAGATAGGGTGGGAGGATTTCCTGGATTTCTGCCGCGGAGTGGAGTGACGCGGCGGATTTCCAAGGTCTCGTGGTGATTAATAAGCGGGTGAGACGAAAACCTCTGCAAGATTCTAACTCTCGTTCGCTAATAGCAATAGTGAGCCGGGAGATAGACGATGTGCTGGCCTTTCTGGAGAGATTTCAGTCGGGATCCGCTATGGAAAAAGAGCCCGTTCTGGAGCCGGACTTAAAGGTGCGGCTGGAACGGTTTTCCGATGGGCAATGCCCGGATGGAGAGCGGGAAGAGATTTGCGAAATGCTCCGGGCGGATCCGGCGCTGGTCCGGTGGGTCGCTGAGCGGGTGAAGCAGAAGCGGAAACCGGCGGTATAAGCCTGTAAACTCTTGACCCCTGTTGACGGTACCGGGAACCGCGCGGACCGGGAGGGCGCCACTGCGCCTTCGCCCCCCTGGTCCGCAGCCACCCTGACGTAGTTTCAATTACCTAAGCGGGCGGAAACGCCGGTCTTGCAAAAAAAGAGGATAAATTTGCGTAAGAATCCGTAGATTCCACGGGATTTCGGGCCCTCGATCAAAAAAAGGGGTGGCCGACGGGACTCGAACCCGCAACAGCCAGAACCACAATCTGGAGCTCTACCATTGAGCTACGGCCACCGTTTTCGGGGTTTGGGACATTAACGGAAATACGGGAAAGCAAAAGGGGAAATTTGGAGGCGCTGGGCGTGGCGGAGAGATCGGGAATGCGGCCAATCGGGGGGGTGGTTCCGAAAGTTGGGGGAAAGAGCGTTCCTCCAGCAGGAGGGGCGCAACATTAAACACAAGGAGAAGACTACTATGAAACGAGCAATACGTTATTGCGGGGCAGCCGTGCTGATCGCCGGCGCGCTTTCGCTGAGCCCAGTTGCCCTCGGGCAGGAGGCCGTGAGCCAGGTGACGACCACTACGAATGCCGGCGGCACGATCACCGAGTTCACCCCGGGCGGCGATACCGTGGTTTTGCGGACGGAGACGAGCAGTCTGCCGATCCGGTATGAGTATACTAAAACTACGACGGTGGTGGACCAGGATGGGAATCCCGTGGATGTGTCCGTCATCAAGACCGGGGTGCCGGTGCAGGTGTTCTATGATCAGGATGGGGATCGGATGATCGCCCGGAAGATCGTGGTGCGCCGGACGGAGCCGGTGGACCCTGGCACCGTGATTAAGAAGACCACCACTACCACGACTACCACCGGGCCCGCGCCGCAGTAGAAGTGAGTTGATTGAAAGGGAGCGCGGGTGTTTGAAAACGCCCGCGCTGGCGAACCAAGGCGGTTTGAAAACGCCCTAACCGCTGAATGCGAGGTTGGTGACGTGGGCGGCGGCGGCGGCGTTGAGGACATCCATTACGCGCTCGTGGGTCGTGTCGGGAGATGGGCGGACGATAACGGGGTCTTTGTCGCCGAATTGAGTGATGGTGCTGGTGAAGAAATCGCGAAGGCCCTGGAGGGTTTTATCGTCTTTGCTCCCGTAGGTCTGGTCGTTCACGGAGACCTGGCCATCGCCGGTTATATCTATGACGATCGGTGTCACGGGGACATCGGAGGCGGCGCCGGACCCGCTCGGGAGGTTCATCGCCAGTTCTTTCTCGACGACCTGGACGCCTGCGCTGGCCATGAAGAAAAGCATGAGCACGAAGACCACGTCCACCATCGGAGCGATCTGGAAACCGATATCGCCGTCTTCTGAGCCTAGGGATGCCATGGGGCGGAGGGGATAAATTCGAAATTCGAAATCAGAAATCCGTAAGAATCGACCTTGAAGTCGCGCCGGTCACCACAGGGGTGCGCAATTCCCGTACGGAGCGCGCCTTGCGCGCCAATCAATTCGAATTTATTCGGCGAGTTCAAGTGTAAGTTCAAGTCTAAGTCGCTACTGCGCCGGCGGGGCGCTCACGGAATCTTTGTTTACCACGGAAAAGGTTACATCGGCTACGCCGGCTTGCGAAATAGCCTTCATGACGGTTTTCATGTATGACCATTTTACTTTGCGGTCGGCGCGGATGAGGACGCGGGCGAGGGGGTTGGCTTCGACGGCGGCTTCGATGGGTGGGATGATTTGGTCGGCGTGCAGGTACGGATGGTCGGAGATTTCGAGGGAGCCGTTGTTGCTATTAGGATCCCAGATGACGTTGACTATAACCTGGCCGGGACTGTTTTTCGAGGCTTGCTTCCCATCGGCGGCCACTGGGAGAGTGAGTTTGTGGTTGCTCTGGAGCACCTCGGTCGAGGAGATGGACATGAAGAAGACGAGCAGAACCAGGAGGATATCGATCATCGGGGCGATCTGGAAGTCGGGATCCTCCTCGGGGGGATTCTTGCGCTCCTTCTCGGCCTTCTGCCGTCTGCTCAGCCTGTGCATGAGGGATTACGCAGCCCAATCAAGGGATGCGCCGCAGTGCGGACATGGGTTCTCGCCCGGGGTCACGACGCCGTTGCACACGGGGCAATTGGTGCTCAGAGCCATCGAGACGCGGCGGGCGACGGCTGCATCGTCGGAGAGATTGGTGGTGCCGGCGTTAAAGCTCTCGCCGATCCGGAGGTCCGCGAGTTCCTCGTACGGGATGTCCTCAAGGAGACGGCTGACTTTGTCGTCGGCGTACACGATAGCCTGCTGGGCGCGGTTGCGGAATATATAGTAGGAGATGAACGCCGGGATGGCGATGAAAAGGCCGCTCGCGGTGGCCATGAGCACCTCCCCGATGCTGGTGGCCAGACCGCGTGGATCGCCGATCCCGCTGGCGCCGAGGACGGCGAATGCGCGCATCATCCCGATGACGGTTCCAAGGAGGCCGATCATCGGTGAGACGACGCCAATGACCGAGAGGTATGAATTGCGCGTCCGCAAAGTGGTGGCCTCGCGGAGGGAATACTCGGCAATGGTATCCTCGACGGCTTCCTTGCCGCGGCCGATGCGCTCGAGCGCCCCCTTCACGACATTGGATAGGTAATTGTTATTGGCATCGCAGGTTTCCCATGCGCCCTGGTAGTTGCCGGCGGAGATTTCATTGCGGAGTGAATCGACCAGCGCCCCTGGAGCCATGGTTTCTTTGCGGAGGGTGAGGATGTTTTGGATGACAAAAGTCACCATCGTGATCGACGTGCCCAGGATGGCGCACCAGATCATGATGATGAGCGGGCCGCCGTTGAGAATGACGTGGATAATGGAATCCGCCTGGTCCGGTTTCGCCCCGGTGTTGACGTCCTGGGCAAAGGCGGTGGCGCCCAGAAGCAGAAAGAGGGCGGTCGAGAAGGAGCGTTTCATTGATTGGGGAGCGGAACTGGTTGGGATTTTGATCACTGAACGGAGACGCCTTTGGATTTGCGGAGATTGTCAGCGGCAATCTGGGCGCCGATGGCGGCGCCGCTATCCTGCGGAAAAATAGCGACCACGCGCAAATAGTCTTCGAGCGCGCCGGGGAAATCGCCCGCATGTTCCTTGATCCTGCCGGAGGCGTAGAACGCGCGGCCGTATTCCTCGGCGGCGGCCTTGGGGAAATTCCGCTGCTGGAGGGCCTGGCCGAGGAGCGGAGCGACCTTCGAGCGTGCGGCGGAGTAATCATTGTGCGCGAGGTCCGCGCCGAGCGAGCCGACATCCAGAACGTCCGAGGGACTGGCTGGGTAAACAGCTTGAAAATCCTTGTACGCGGCCTCCGCCTGGGAGGGTTGGCCGAGCGCGACATTGAGATCGCCTTGCAACAGCATGGCCTGGCGGGCCCAATCGGTAGGGAGACCGCGGAAATTTGAGACGATCGAGGTAATGAGGGTCAGGGCTCTCTGGGGATCGCCCGAAGCGTAGGCCGCAAGAGCGGCGGTGTATTCCGGCGGCGGATTCATCGAGAGACCCGCGAGATTTGCAAACGGTTCGACCATCTCGCCATTGGCGGTCTGGACCCTGAGGCCGGAGGGTGTGACTGCGAGAATGTGGACTTGCTGAACCTGCCCGGTGCGGAGGGTGATCGTTTCCTGGCTCATAGCGGAAGGCGCTCCGATGATGGTCAGAGCCGCCGCGAGCAGAAAAAGAAGTTGTAGGAGAACAAAACTACACCTTAGGTTCATCGCGCGTAACGCAACGTAAGGAACGGGGCGCAATAACGCAACCCCCGAAGTTTTGCCATGAGAGCCCTTTTTCACAAATACCAGCAGCCCGTTTTGATCGTCGTCACCATCGGTGTGATCCTCGGTTTCATCCT
>Ga0182024_10009956_pt1 | contig 19504 bp, 11 predicted proteins | sample P32metaG_FD_120480 | JGI IMG/M metagenome (GOLD analysis project Ga0182024, IMG submission 120480) | Permafrost microbial communities from Stordalen Mire, Sweden - P3-2 metaG (Illumina Assembly) | ecosystem: Environmental > Terrestrial > Soil > Wetlands > Permafrost | place: Sweden: Stordalen... | reverse complement strand
GAACACATACTCGTACCAGGGCCCGTCCTTGACCTTATTATTCGGATCGTCCACCTTGATGAGGATGCGGATCATGGCCGGCATGTCGTCGTACCAGGCGCAGGCGTAACGGGCGTTACGCTGCGCAAATTGCTGGGGATTGACTTGAAATGCCTGACCAATGTAAGCGTTGGTCGAAGTCGGGGTCGTATAATCTCGAGTGGGATCGAAATTGACATCCACCTCCCACGGCGGGGTCTGGACGGCGCCACCCGGCGCGGTGCCGGCGACGACCGCGGTGTACATCCACCAATAATCCCGCAACGGAATGACATCGACGAACTGGCTCAGTTTCACGGCGGTTTTTCCATTGACAGGGACCTGTAATCCCATTGGATCACCGCCAGGGTCAAACCCGCGAATGACCGCTCCAGCGTTGTTAGGGACGGCTGGGTTTGGACCGTTGTAGAAGCTGCGCGGCATGCCGTACCAGCGGATGCGCTTATTGCCGTTGGCGTCCAGGACGTAATCGATCTGGCCATCGGGGCCGATGCCGGTCATCGCGCCGGCATTCGCATCGCCGCTGGGATTGGTGGGGGTGACCGGCGCGTTGTTGTCCTGCTGGATGTAATCACCGGCGTATTCCACGATAAACTGGCTGCAATGCTGCAGGAAATAGGGGGACATCTGCGCCAGCTCCGCCGAAGTCAGCGGCGTCTGGATCAGCGGGTTGCAGCAGGGGCGCACAAGATTGGGTTGCGTCGCATTCCCTTTCGGGACGGTTCCATTGGGGCCGCCGCTGCCAAACGAGTATCCAGGGATGGCCTGTAACTGGGTGGCACCCTGCATCGCGTAATACGGATAAGGAACGATCGGCGCGACGCCGTTGACGGGATTACCCGTCTCCAATACCAGCGGTGTGGCAAGTCCCTGCGTGGCGAACATGTCGTAGATCAGCGGGTTCCACCAAAGGTATGTCGGATAATAAGGAGGGCCATTCGCCGGCGCGGTATATCCCCCATTGCGATATTGAATCAGGCAATCCTGAATTTGGCGGCGGAACTGCTCCATCGTGATTCCTGCCAGGTCGTAGCGCGAGGATTGCAGATAAGTCGGCGTCGCGTTTCCCGATGAATCCGGCGAAAGGTAACCCAGCGGCGTGATGTTCGGTCCCCAACCCGAGACGTAATACTGCGCTGGCTGCGCACCCAGCACTTGCGAAGGCAAATAAACATCCGCCCCCGCCGGGCTTGGGTTTGCCGGTACGTTTGGATTCGCAATCGCGTTGGGGTCCTTCATCAGGATCACGCTGCGCGCCAGCACCCAGTCCGAGGCGTAAGCGCCCACGCGCTGCGAAGCTAGTGTTGACATCCGAGGTTGGCCATTTTCGTAAGTCCCCGCGTTGTAGAATAAGGTTCCGTTATTTGTATATGTCCCGCCATCGTTGGTAGGCGGCAAGAACACGCCCGGCTCGTTAATCATGGGAAGCTGCGCGTGGGAGATGGTGATGAACGCGTCCTGGGCCGTCTCGGCGCTGGTCAGGGCGGAGTCGTTGGCCGAGCGACGGGCGTAGTTGCCATGCGCGGGGAACCGAATCATGTCGCAGCGGTGATTTCGATAGTTGTACAGCGCGGGCGAAACACCGGGCGACACACCGTTGTTGATGCCGACGCTGATGTTCGTCACCGTGCCGCTGTTGTCGCTGACGATCTGGTATGGGCTGGTGCTGGTGGCGGCGTCGTCGGCGTTGAGAAACTGCGTGACGATCTGGCTGGCGATGATGAAACAGGGCGGGTTCTTGGCGATGTTGCGGAAATCGTCGAAGATCATCGGCTGCGCCGCCTGCGTGTCGCGCGACATCGTGCCGATCGTCTCACCCGCGCCGACGGCGTCGGCCGTCGCCTTGAAAACGTAATTGATCCCGATGATCAGCAGCAGCACCAGCGCGATCGAGAGCATCAGCTCGATCATGGTGAAGCCGCCGGATCGCATATATCGCAACTTCTTCATATCAATCATCATTGGTATTCACCCGGATAAGGGCGGACATGGCGGCGATGTCCTGGTTGGGGCCGGTGAACTGGAGGTCGTAATTCTGGTTCACGGCATCATAGGCGGGGGCGCGGCCCATGATGAAGACGGTCGCCGTGCCTCCTCCGGTTTCTTCATTGAAGTCTTTCAGATCCAGCCCGGGCTGAAGCTGGAAGATGTCGGGATTGACGGTTGCCCCCGTGGGCGGCGCCGGCTTGACATCAGTGGGCGCCACGCTGCCGAAGCTGCCATAGTCGATCGACTGGCCGAGGCGGAAGAATCGCCCGATCAACCCACCGGTGGGAGTGTTGCCGGCGCCCGCATCGTTGGCGACCAGCACATAGGCGCCGGTGCAGGCATTCGGGGCCGGGTCGCCGGTGGAGGCCGCAGGGTTGGACAGATAGACGTAACTATTTCCGGTGGACTGCGAATAAGCGAACGTCGCCGTTAGTATCGCGTTCGCCATCGCGGGCGTCGGGGCCGTGCCGTAGGTGTTGGTGGCGTTGCCAGTCGTAGACGAGGGGATGGGAATGGGCGGCGACGCTAGGGCGTAATTGCCGGTCGTCGGCGACGTGTAATACTTGAGGAAATTCGGGTTCTCCAGGGCGATGACAAAGATTTGCGCGTAGGGCTGATTCGTCGTGCTGCGCTGGTAAAACGCCACCCAGCCATACCGCCCGTCGGCGCTGAAAAATGAATTGCCGCTCAGCGCTTGGTGTAGGGCGACGGAGATTTGCACTTGCGTCGGGGTGGTATTGATCGGGAACAGTGTGTATCCCCCCGGCGAGAGGGCGGCATTCTGAATCTGGCGGATCGCATCCCGGCAGACGAGTTGGCCGGCGGTTTCGTTGACGGTAGCAGTGCTCTGCTCGATCGCGACGGGGAAAATGCCCGCGATCATGATGAACCCGATCCCCAGCAGGATCACCGCGAAGAGCACTTCGATGAAGCTGAAACCGCGCGAGCGGTGATAAATGGTTGCGAATCTTCGCATCATCGGGCCTTGATCAACGATCCATTGAACGGGCTGACCAGGAACGCCACGCCGTTCTGATCGAGCCAGTTTTCTTCGTCGATTTTGTTCGCTGTGGTAACTATGGTGTTGGCGTTGGCCGGTAGTTCGCACTGGAGATCGCCATCGGTGAAGGCCTGATTGGGACTCGTCCCGTTCGTGGTTCGCTGATTCAGGTACGCATTGTGGTCATAGACGAGCAACCCGGTCTGGGAGATGAGCGGGAGAACATTGGTGCTCGGAGGTGTCGGGGCGATGCGGCTGGCCAGATCGCCGTTGCTAAAAGTGGCGGCGTTGTTGGTCAGCCCCAGTCGCACGGCCAGTTGATCCACGTTCGTCGGCGCGGTGGGATTCTCCCTCACAATATATGGCGTTTGGCGCACCATCGGGACGGCATAGGGGATGGTTGTCAGCACGCCGGTGGCGTCGAACATGATCGCGCCGCAACGAAGATACCGATCCAGCCCCGGCGCCGGACTTGAGCCATAGGGATTGGAATTATTGGAAAGCGCCACGCCCACGCCGGACGGCAATAACACCACGTCGCGATAAAATATGTACTGTTGACTTGTCGGCGTGCTTTTGGCGGGGGCGCTGCTGCTCAGATAGTTGACCATCTCCAACGGTGTAACCGGCCCATCCGCAGCGGCTGCGGCGCCATTGGGCGACATCGTGGCCGGCGTATACGAGGGGTAATATCCACCACCCGCGCCCTGCGGCGCCAAATCCGCCTGCACCTCCGCCATGGCGAATTGGCCGGTGGTCGGGTCGAGGAAGAAGAATACGCCGGTCATCTGGTGGTTGTAGAGCGCATCGGCGCGGGCGTTGCCGAGCATGGCGGCGATCTGGTTGGTGGCGGTGGCGACGCTGTTGTTCCCGCTGAGCGTGCTCCACACCGGTATGGCCATCGCTACCACGATGACGATGATCGACAGCACGATCATTAATTCGATCAGGGTGAAGGCGCGGCGAATCCGCGAGCCGCGCGGATCCATGCGGGTCCGCGTTGGGAATATCGGGGAGAGAATTTCGTCGGGGCGGTTTCGCATGGATGGTGCTTATTGGAACGAATAGACGTTGTCATCCCCCTGGCTCACGTCGCCGTCGGGGCCCGCCGATACAAAAAACGGCCGCGAATCCGGCGACGTGATCGTGATCGCGGATCCATTGACCGCGGTGGTTCCCACGGCCGATTGCCCGGTCACGCTGGATGTCTGCCCCCCGAACCTCACATTGGCCAGCCCTCCGGAAGGCACGAACAGAATTGGATTACCCCAGGAATCCAATAGAAATGTCACGCTGGATAAAGCGGGCGCGCCGTAAACATTCACACCCGACACGGTCAGTTTCTTGGAAGCCGGCAGGTTGGTGATGATCGCCTGGTTGGACGGGATCTGCTCCATCGCATACATGACGGCGGCGGTGTCCACGCCCAGCGTGGAATTGGTCCAGGCGTTAGACGATTGCAGGCTCGGCGTGATTTGCCCGATCGCCCAGGGCGGCGGCACGGGCAGAGTCTCGGTGAACGTCCACGACCAGGGCGATGTTGGCATGGCTCCCGAATACGTTGCCGGCGGCGCCGTCCCCTGCCAGGTTCCCGCCGGAATGCGGCTCAGATGCGTCGCCTGCTGATACTCGCTGAACATCGACTTGGCCGTCTCCAACGCCGAAGCGGTATCCCGCTTCTGCGCCGTCGCGGTGACGTAATTCAAGCCGACGAAGAACATCGCCATCAGGAAGAGGAGAATCCCCATGACGAGGATTAATTCGATGACGGTGAAGCCGTTTCGGCGTCGGGGCGGATAAATGCAACCGCTGAGTCGCGGAGACGCAGAGACAGCCGCAGAGAAGAAATGAATTTTCTCTGTGGCTGTCTCTGCGTCTCTGTGTCTCTGTGTTTGCATTTAACCTGTCCCAATCAGTGCGACGCCGTCCCGAAGCTGGTGATGTCGTCGGCCGTTCCGTAGATTCCATCCGCGCCGGCGGAGATGAGGATGAACGAATCCACCGCCCGCGGCCGGCCCGTGTAATCAACGGTCTGCTGGTTGGTCGTAGTCGTCGGCGGAATGGATGGATCGTAGAAGTAAGCGCCGGCGTCGGGCATATTTGCCAATCCAGCCCCCGCCACACTGGCCGGCGCGGTCGAGTTCGTAGTCGGTGTCGTGAACGTAAAACCGACCGACTGCGGGACAAGGTTGTGGGATGAGCCACTGGGCAGACCGATGTGCGGGTTGCTCGTCAATATGGCGGTATACGGTGAGATGTCGCGGATATCGTATTGATAAGTAGCGGCAAGCCCGGTCTGCTGATCGAGCATCACATTTCCATCGCTGAGAATTCCCTTCATGCCCGTTCGCGCCCGCAGATACAGGATCGGCAATGGGCCCGGATCGGGGAAGCGATCGACGAATACCGGGATGGGCGTATCCAGCGCCTTGTTCCCGGCCAAATCGGTGAAAGGGGTGAGGTTCGCGAGATATTGTGTCTGCGGTTGCGACCCGCGCCACGCCGCCCCGCCTGTGCCAGTGCCGCACCACATCAGCAGGCTGGTGCTGCCGCCCGAGCTGATATTGAGGAACGGCGGATTGCGCTGGGGGATATAGACCGTGGAATTGGCGCCGTTGGTCAGCGTCAGCGGTCCCAGTCCCACCTCCGCCGGCGCGAAAGCCGGATCGCCCTGGTTGGTGCCACCGGCAGTGACGCCCGGATCGATCCGCAGACCACCGAGCAAGCCCAGCACCAGGTTTTGTGTCCCGGTTATGTTGATCGCGGAAGTGGCGCCGGTGTTGTTGAGGATTGGAGTGGAATATGTCCCAACGCCGCCAATGACGAGGTACGATTCCAGATTGATCCCCGGCGTGGTTCCTGTCCCGATAGGCGCCGGGTAGACGGCCTGGTCTTCGATTACGTCATTACTGAACGGCCCCGGATACGCGCGGAACGTCGCGTAATACTGGTTGATCGCGTTTTGAAGCTGGCTGATCTCCTGCTGCGTATTCGCGGAGAAGCTGGCGTACTGGATCTTCTTGATCACCGGGAAGAGCATCCCCAGCAGGATGACGATGATGCCGATCACCACCAGCAGTTCCAGCAATGTAAACGCATGGCGAACGCCCCGGCGGGGAGGGATGCTCATGGGGATGGCCTCGTTGTGGTGGCCGGCGGGCCTGCAACCGCCACCTCGTCCTACGGATCATTCTTATCAATGTCCACCGCTCCGGGGTGGGAATTCAACCTCGACCGTGGATATTTAGCCGCGGTGCTTGCATCGCGCGTTCCACGAAACGCGCGGTGCAAGCACCGCGGCTAAATGGATTTAGACGTCCAGTCCCTGACGATCTATGCGCTATTATGCACCGCCTATCAGGGCTTCACCGGCGTTGACACGCTGCGCCCAGCGTCGATCCCGCCGGGCAGGTCGATGCTCATCCGCCGCCCGGCGATGCTGATGTTGACCTTCGCCGCCGCGTTGCGCGGATTGGCCACCGTGACCGCTCTTCCCTGGTCGGTATCGCGCACCAGCACCAGGCAGGCGGTATCCGATTCGATCTTCCCGATCGGCGTGTCCAGCGAACCCGGCTTCCAGAATACGATCCCCAACACTCCATGCGGGCCGTTGTAGGCCGCCTGCGCGTCGGTGGTGTTGGCCAGCACATTGATGCCGCTGTCGGCGGATCGCTTGGCGGTCTGCTCGGGTGTCGTGGCGGGCAGGACGATAAATTGATATTTGCCATCCCGGCACCCGCGGCCGTGATCGATCCACAGATCGAACACACCCAGAGTCACCGGCGCGCTGGAACCGGTTCCGCTGTCGGACCAGCGGCCGGTGCGCGGCCCCGCCCAGAGCTGCGCGGCCGTGCCGGGACCCAGTACATAGCCGACGTGATTGTGATAGACCCATGTCATCGCGCCGCTCATCACGCCATTGGTCTGTGAGAATCTCTGCGAATCGGTCAGCACGTCGCCGGACAGGAGCGTCTGGTTCACATCCGTGATGACGTCGTCGTTGGCGACGGCGGTTGTAATGCCCGCGCCCAGGCACAGGTAAGCATGATCATAAAAAAACCACGCCTTGTGCGCCGACAACGGTGGGCGGGCCAGCTCCATCGCGCACAGGCCGAACATCCCATCGGAAGCGCCGCCGACGAAATCCGATCCACCGCGCACCACCACTGATTTGCTGTTCCCCGCATCCAGCACATCCGCGACCGCCGTGGTACCGGGGACGTGCGTCCAGTTCCAGGCGGGGAAAATATTTTCGTATTCCCGGCGATCCAGGTACAGAAAATTGGCCCCGTCGGAGAGGTGCTGCGACAGTTTCCCCTCCCCGTTGACGATCTCGCCGTTCTGCATGCGGGTCGAGAGCATCTTCACGGAGGTGAAATATTCGGGCCGGCGATGGGCCATGTAATCCGAGCACCAGAATTGCTTGTTGCCGACCAGCTCGGGCGCATCGGTGTTACCCTCAAGGCGCCGAGCGAAGTCGCGCAGCTCGCTCTGCCGCGGGAACGGCTGAGCGGCCAGACGGGCGACCACGGTCGCCAGGCTGTCCTCCGCCGCGCCGCCGGGCGTGTCGTGGCCGGGCAGGGCCAGCTTGCCCTTGCGCGTGATCTCGCGCCCGACCGTGCTAAAATCGAACACATTTCCGCGGATCATCCAGCGCTGCCCATCCAGCAGGAAATTGGTGAAAATTGCCATGCGATCCGGCGGAATGCCGAAGCGCGTTCCCGCCGAGAATCCGATCAGCGCCCCGGCATCGTCGGCGAAATCCAGGCCGTAACCGCCGTTGTAAAGCTGCACGCCGTGCTGGTGAAACGAGCCATCCGCCTGGATGCCATCATCTTTCTGGCCTACGACGCGGATTTCCTGGGACATGCGGTCCAATGCGGACGAGATCGTCTGCGGATCATTCTCCAGCAATCCCCGCAGCGCCTGGATGCCGACGCCCCAGACCAGGTTGGCGCCGGTCCATTTCTGCCATTGGCTGCGGCGCATGATCACGATGATTTTCTGCCGCTGTGCCTCGGGGAGCCGCGTGCCCAGGAGCAGGCCGATGCGCCCCACGCTGCGCGGCACGCCGATCTGGTTCCACCACCAGTTGGAATTCTGGAAATCGCGATCGAGCCAGGATTGCAACGCCGCGATGGTTTTGGCCTCCAGCGGCGAATCGATCTGCCCACTGTCCCGTCGGACCCGCGCGGACTGGGCCATCATCAGCGTGCGCGCCAGGTGTTCGGCCGTCTTCCACGTCGAGCGGGTCGTGTCTTCGTAATCCACGTCCGGCCACGTGCCGTCGGAGCGCAGCTCCGCGGCGCGGTGGTCGGCCTGGTGATTGAGCTGGTCGATATCGGTCGGACCGGTCGGAAGCAGGGACGTAACGAAGCTCTGGCGCAGGTGTTCCAGATCACCCGACGCATCACCGACCTGCCCATGTGCCCAGCCAGTTGAGATCAAAACGCAAACCAATCCGCAAATGCACAAGCTTTTGTCACGCATCAATCACGACTCGGCTGTCTTCGACCCTGAGGCTCAGACCCGAAGGGAGCTCGTCGAAGTCCAATCACCACGTACCATTTCCTGCGCATCATACCCTCGATGTTTGACGGCCCAAGGCGCGTTTTTATAATGCCGCCACCTTCGAAGCCGCGGCGGCTGGATCGGGAAGGAGCGGGCCTTTGCATTGGACGCGCGCCTGCGTCGGGTGGTTCTTGCTTGCCGTTGTTGTCGCGCCGGTCCGGGCACAAGTCTCAACCGTCAGCGAAACCCTTCTCGCCAGCGCCACCACCGCTTTTACCTGGTCCCACGGCGAGGCTACTTTTGTGGAGCTGCGCGGCAACGTCTGGATCGAGCTGGACAATGTGAAATGCGCCGCCGACGACGCGGTCATCCGCCTGACGCCCCAGCCGGGGGGATTGCTGGACGAGCAGGAGGCGCAGATCGTGCTCCTGGGCAATGCCCAGTTGTGGGCCACCGACAATCACGTCACGCGCAGCGCCCCGCAATTGCTGGTCAGCATGGAAGTCCGCGGCACGCCGCGCTTGATCGCGCAGGCGCGCAACAGCCGGGATATGTCTGATACCCCGCTATTTTTGCAGGCCGATGCGATCCTCAACGCCGGCGAGGCGCCGTCCGAAGCCTCCCCGTCGGCCTCCGCGGTGATCGCGCCGACGAGCGGGCCGTCTCCACCAACCCCGCCCCAGCAGCTTCCGGGCGCATCGGTGATCGCAGAGCCGGTACCGCGCAAGTCTACCGGTGGGGTGATTGAATTCCATGAAGGCAACAGCATCGTGCCCGGCCAGTTCCACCAGGCCACCGCCGCCGACGGCACCGCCGTCTTCGAGCTCAGCGGCGCGGTCGTGGTGACGCAGACGCGGCCCAACGGGGATTACATGGAGCTGCTGGCCGACCGCGTCGTGCTCTTCACCAATATGCGCGGCGCCGCCACCCGCAGCGCGATGGATTCGACCGAGATGGGCAGGAGCATCACCGCGGCATATCTGGAAGGCGACGTGCGCATCAACGTACTACCGGCCAGCGGCAAGCGCGCTGAGCAGCGACTGACGGCAGACCGGGCCTATTACGATTTTCATACCGACCGCGCCATCCTGACCGACGTGGTGCTGCACACCGTCGATCCGCAGACGCAGATGCCCATCATCGTGCGCGCCCAGACCATCCGCCAGCTCTCACAGGAGGAATTCACCGCCCAGCACGCGGAGTTGACGACCAGCAATTTCCTGATCCCCAGCCTGGCCGTCCGCGCCAGTTATGCCTACATCCGCCAGGACCAGGCCACGCCGACGCAGACCAACTACAACTTCGTCGGTCACAACGATGCGCTGATTTTCATGGGCGCCCCTGTGTTTTACGTGCCGTACGTTTCCGGCACGCTCAACAACGATCCATTCCCCCTGCGCGAGATTTCGCTGGGCAACAACGGCCGGCTGGGCGGGTTTGGGGTGCAGACCGACTGGGGCCTGTTCGAGAGTCTCGGCCTGGAGAAGCCCAAGGACCTGGATATCTCCTATCACCTGGACGATTACGCCGAGCGCGGATTCGGCGGTGGCATCGACGGCAATTACAAGGGCGGCTTCGTCACCGATGAAGGCGACCCGTGGAATTTCCAAGGCGATTTCAGATCGTATCTGATCTCCGATCGCGGCACCGACTCGCTGGGCGGCAATCGCTTCAACGTGACGCCGCCCACCGAACTGCGCGGGCTGGTGCTGTGGGAGCATCAGCACCTGTTCCCCGATGACTGGCAGGTGCAGATTCGCGCGGGTTACACGTCCGATCCGACGTTCCGCGAGGAATATTATCAGCAGGACTTCGACGACAATCTTCCGCTGGACGGGGAGTTTTATGTCAAGCATCAGAAGGACACCGAAGCCCTGGCCTTCATCGCCGAGACCGACACCACCAATTTCATCACCAACGCCGATCGCCAGCAGGAGCAGTTCGACGTCGCCCGCCTGCCGGAGCTGCAATACCACCGCATCGGCGACAGCGTCGCGGACGATGACATGACCCTATTCAGCGATAACAGCGCCTCGCGCCTGGTGGCCGACACCAGCCACTATTCGCTGGCGCAGCAGGGATACGGTTTCAACGGCCTGACCCCGGGTTTGCCCAGCGATGGACTCACCGGCACGACCGACAGCCCCATTTATCGCGGCGACACCCGCCAGGAACTGGATTGGCCCGTTTCCGTCGGCCAGTTCAAAGTCGTGCCGTACGGATTTGAACGGCTGACCGGCTACAGCAACAGCCCCGGGGGTGATCCGCAGGTGCGCCTGTTCAGCGGGGCGGGGCTTCGCATGACAACCTCGTTCTGGAATGTCGACGATTCCATCAGTTCAGACCTGTTCGACCTGCACCGCGTTCGCCACGTCATCGAGCCGGAGATCAATCTCTTCACTTCCGCCGCCACCGACGACAACAGCCGCCTGTACCAGTACGACCCCAGCGTCGATAGCATCAATCCGATCACCGGCGGACAGATCGCGCTGCACCAGCACTGGGACACGATGCGCGGCGGGCCGGGCAGATACCAGAGCGTGGATTTCCTGGACGTCAACGTCGAGGCCAACCTGTTCGCCCATCAGCCGCCGGCGTATCTGCTCAACCCGGCTAATTTCCGCGGGCTTTTCTTCGCCGGCGAGCCGGAGGCATCGGTCCCCCGGCAGAGCATCAACGGCGACGCAACCTGGCGCATCAGCGACACCACCGCTTTCATCTCCGATGTGGAATGGAACCTCGACCAGCACGAGCTGGCCATCGCCCAGGCCGGAATCTCCGTGCAGCGCGGTGAGCGCGTCAGCTATTACATCGGCGACGATTACGTGCAGGACCTGGACTCGCAGATTCTCAGCGGTGTGGTCAACTATCAGCTCACCGACAAATACGCCATCGCCATCGGCCAGAACTTCAATTTCGGCGACGCCCGGGATATCAGCTCGAGCCTGACGGTCACGCGGAAGTTCGACACACTGTCGCTGCAAATTTCCGTCTGGCACGACGCGATCAACCACGTGAACGGATTCAACTTCAACATCATCCCCAACGGCCTGGCGGCGGCGGGGGCATTGGGGTCGGCGGTGACCAATCTGGTGACGCCGACACCACCGTGAAGTGCTGCGTGGTGATTGATGAGTGATGAGTGACAGGAGGGGCCGCGCATTTGTCACTCATCACTCATCAATCAACAATCACCATTTCACAATGCCTTCAAAAGCAGCCGTACCACTTTCGTCACGCCCGACCGCGTATCCCCGATAAACTGCTGAAAGATCTTATTGGAGACTTCCATGAATTCCTCCATGCCCGCCAGGCGCTGACAGGTGAGCCGCACCGATTGCGTGCGGGCGGCTTTGCCGATGGTTTTCTTGTCCAGCATGCGGCGACACTGGCGGATCGTTTCCAGCACCGGGTCCATCTCGCGGCGTTTGCGCTCGGCGGCGATGAGGCGGAACATGTCCCATACGTCGGTCAGGCTCTGGAAGTATTCCCGCCGCTCCCCGTGCCGGTGCAGCCGCTGGATGATCCCCCAGTCGCACAGCGCCCGCAGGGACATGCTGGCGTTGCCGCGGCTGATGTGCAGGCGCGCCATCACGTCATCCGTGCACAGTGGCTGGGCGACGATGTAGAGAAGCGCGTGGATTTCCGCCATCGTCCGGTTGATGCCCCAGGTCTGCCCCATCTCTCCCCAGCGCCGAATGAACAGGTCCTGCGCCGTGCGCAGCACTTCGGCGAGCCTCGTCGAGCCGTGCTGCGTCGCCAGCAGATCATCGTCCAGAATTCCCGGGTTATCGCGCGTCGCCGTCATGGTGCCTCCGATTCAGTCATTACTGAAATGATCATCCGGACGAAAGCCTCGCATTGCAAATTGCTTACCGTCAAGCCTTTCCGCCATTTGCGATGAGGGGATAATAGTCGCATGCGAGCGGGGCGGCGGGCCTTGCAAGATATGTTTGTATATGCTAACTTGTTGGTGTCTTCACAGGAGAACCTCTCATGGAACCGGCTGATCTGCTGAGGCGAATCGGAGCGCTGGAATTGCGGATCGACAGCATCGAGCGGCACCTGCGGCTGACTAATCCCGTCCCCTTGATCGTGCCCCCGACGCCCGCGCGCCCGCCCGTTCCACCGCCTGCGCCGCCGCCGCCTGCGCCGATTCATTTTGAATATTCAACCGCGCCAGTTCCGCCGATTCCCGTACCGATGCGCGACGCATCGTCTGCCGCGGGGCCGTCCGTATCGAGCGCGCCCATCCGCGCCGGGATTTCGTTGGAGCACACGCTGGGGCTCAAGTGGACCGGCTGGATCGGCGCCATCGCGGTGCTGGTGGGCTTGGCGTTGGGGATGCGCTTCGCCTACGAGCAGGGTTGGTTCGGCATCGTTCCCGATTCGGTCCGCCTGATTTCGCTCGCGCTTGTTGGGTTCGCGCTAATCGGCGCCGGGGAGTGGGCGTATCGACGGGTCAATGTCGTTCCCGCCGCCAGCCTGTTTGCCGCCGGCATCGGCGTGCTGTTTCTGTCCAGCTATTGTGGCTACGCGTATTTCCGGCTGTACGAGCCAGGCGCTGCGTTCGTTCTGATGTCGCTATGCACGCTGATCGGCGCCGCCGTCGCCCGCCGCGCGGACATGGTGTCCATCGGCATCCTGTGCCTGCTCGGCGGCGACATCACGCCGCTGCTGATCCACGCGGCGCATCCGCATCTGTTCGGGTTTCTCTGTTACCTGGCGATGCTCGAGACGATCGCGCTGATCCTGGTCTACGCCGGCGCCGAGGCCAAGTGGTGGTGGCTGCGCCTCCTTGCGTGGGCGGGCACGGCGCTGTGGATGTCGGCGGTCGTATCCAGCGGCGCCTTCGGCGCGCCCGCGCCGGCGCTGGTGGTGGGCGCCGCCGTTTTGTTTGCCCTTGGCTTCCAGGTCGAATTGATCGCCTCAACTATCCGCTGGGGCCCGCAGGCACGCGGACCAGCCAATGCGTCGATGGCCTTCAGTATCCTGGTCACCGCTGGCCTCACGATCATCGGATTGCAGGTTCTGCCGATCGGCGCGGTGGGGCAGCGCGTCGCGTTCGTTGGCATCGAGCTCCTGGCATGCGCCGCGCTGGCGCTGCCTTTGCGTCGCCGCGCCGCGGCGCTGGCGAGTGGGTTCGCGATCCAGAGCAGCGCCCTGCTCGCACTGCTTGTTCCCGTCGCTCTGTCAGGCGAATCGATCATCCTCGGCTGGGGCGTCATGGCCATCGCCATGGCAGCCGCCGGGCGAGTGCGCGATTCGACGATCGCACGGACGATGGCCTGCGGCGTCTGGATGCTGGCCATCGGCGATCTGATTTATCGCCTGCAATTTCTGCCACCCATCGCGTCGATGCACGCCGTCTGGCTGGGCATCCACGGCGTGCAGTTCTCCGCAGGGTTGATCCTCGGCTGGCTGCTCGCCCTGATGGGTTATGGCTGCGCCTGGCTGATCGCGCCCGCCCAACCGCAGCAGCGGCGAGGCTTGGTCCGCGCGGCCGCGGTGCTCTGCCTCATTTCCGCCGTGGCATGGATCGGCATCTCGATCGATCAGTTGTCCGCCCTGCAGGCAACCGTCGCGCTCATCGCGCTGGCCTGGCTGCTGGCGGCTGCCGATGTGCTGAGTGATCGGCTCTGGTTGGGCACGCAGGCGATCGGCCTGCTGTCGCTCGCCGCCGTCAAGTGGGCGGCCGTCGACGCGCTCGGAGCGCGACTCTCACCCGACTGGTCGGCGATGGATCAGCATCCGCTGTTCAACGCGCTGATGGGAACGGCACTGCTCCTGGCCGTTTCAATTCCAGCGGTTTATCTGTGGCGCCGACGTTCGATGGAGCGCGTGTCGGCGCCGCATCTGTCGTTCGCGCTGGCGATCCTGGTCATCCTTCTGCTGACGATCGCCTTCTCACTGCAAATTGACCTGGTGATCCAGCGCGCCGTTTCGGCTGGCCGGCCACTGCCCTGGCCGCCGGCGCAGATGGAGCAGTTGGCGTTCACGCTGCTCTGGAGCGCCTCGGCGGCGGCGTTGTGGATGGCGCCGCGGCGGCAGGATCATCGGCAGTATTATTTTGTCCGCCAACTCCCGTTGCTCCTGATCGCCAAGTTCATGCTGGTCGACACGCTGCCCTGGTTCGGCGCCGCTGGTGGGGCGCTGGGATTGAACCTTCTGGTGGCCGCGGGACTGGCGGTGGCGCTGGTGACGGCGGGCGTCACGATGATCCGCTGGCGTCCATCGCCGGCCGGGCTCTCGGCGGCGCTGTTTACACTCTGCTGGGCCGGCATGTTCGAGATCGATCGCGCCGTCTCGCGCGGCGTGCTCTCCGCGTGGGGGCCGTGGCCGCACGTTCAACTATTCCAGATACTCCTGACCGCCTGGTGGGCCGCGGGCGCAGTGGGATTATTCCTTCTGGTCGGCGCGCTGTCGCAGCCGACGGCGGCGGTCCCGATTTTTCGCAAGGCCGCCGCGGTGGCGCTGATCCTTCTTGCCATCAAATTTTTGACGGTGGATACGATCTTCATCTGGATCACCGGCGCCGCACCGCGCGCGATGGTCCTGATCAATCCGCAAGCCCTGACGGCCGCCGTCATGATCGCGGCGCTGGGGTTGGTCTGGCTCGCTTCGCCCACCGACAATTCCAGGATTCCGCGCGTCGCCGGATTCCTGGCCATGATCACGATCCTGTGGATCGGGTCACTGGAGATTGACCGTCTCTTCTCGTTCTGGATCGCCGGCAATGTATTCCCCAACCTGCGGCTGGCCGAGCAGGTGGCGATCTCCGTCTTCTGGTCGATCTTCGCGGTGGCCGCGGTGCTCGGGGGATTCCGGCTGCGCACCGCGGCGCTGCGCTATTTCGGCCTGGCGCTGTTCGGCATCACGCTGGCCAAGGTGTTGCTCGTCGATCTGAGCCAGGTCAGCAGCGGATATCGCTTCGTGTCGTTGATCGGCGTCGGGGCACTGCTGCTGGGCACTTCGGTGGTGTATGGCAAGCTCGGTCCGCGCGCGCCGGATTCGATCGATCATCGACCGGTCGAGCCGCTGGGCGAGGCGGACAAGGTTTGATCCTTGAAAAAGTTCCAGATCAGCGCGGTTGCATCAGGTGTCGCGCGATTGTCGCCGGTAAGCGTGCGCGGCAGGACGCGCCGCGCCCCGGGCCACTCGTGGCCCTGGCCGTCGATCGTGATGTAGATCAGCGGACATCCGTTCGTGCCGGTGTAGGTCATTGTCGTGACGCCGTCGGCGGATTGCGTGGATGCCGGCGTGTCGGCGGCGCCGGTGGCCTGGCGCCAGTCGGCGACCGAATCGGCGTACGCGGGCTTGGCCGTGCGCGGGCCCCACGGGTTGACGCCCAGGCCGCCGTTGATCGGGTTCAGCGGATCGGCCGTGCCCACGATGAACATCATCGGTACGGGGCGCTTCAGCGTGATCGGTTGATGCCAGCAATGCCCCGACACTGGCGCCACGGCGGCCAAACGGTCGCCCAGCTCGATCGCCAGCCGGAACGTCATCGACGCGCCGTTGGAGAATCCGGTGAGGTAGATTCGATTGCGATCGACGGCGTAGCGCGTCGCGACATCATCGAGGATCGCACGGATGTAGCCAACGTCATCGGGCCGTTTCCCCATGTCCATCCGGCCGGAATAATCGTCCCACACGTTGGGATTGCGCTTGAAGTCGGCCGGGCGCGTCGGATCGAACGGCAATCCCTGTGGGAAGACGGCGATGAATCCGCGCGCGTCGGCAAGCCGTTTCCAGCCATAATGCTCCGCCGTTCCTGATGCGCTCCCTCCGGCGCCGTGCAGCATCATCACCAGCGGCAGCGGCGCATTCGCGTTGGGCGGGAGGTGCAGGACGTATGGGCGCGTCGTCGCGCCGCCGGCGACGGCGAGGTTGTAATCTCCGGGTTTCAACGGCACGTCTGCCATCGCGGCGGTGGCGGGCAGGATAAGTAATAAAATCAGGTGATTAGTGATTGGTGCGTGGTGATCGACAGGACCACGAATCGGCATTTGTCAATCACCAATCACCAATCACCATTTCCTCACATCGGCCGCGCTATCACGAAATCCGCCATCGTCTGCAGCACGCGCTTCGCCTGCGCATTGGGCAGGGCGCTCAGCGCGGTTTTGGCCTGCGCGACGAACTGCTCCGCGCGCCCGGTGGCGTACTGCACCGAGGGGCTGGGGAGGATGAGGTTGCGGATGCGCTCGATCTTGTCGACCTCGCGGCTGGACAACAGCGAGCGCAGGAGCGTGCGATGCTCGCGCGGGGCCGTGCGCAGGAAGTGGATGATCGGCAGCGTGAGCTTGCCCTTGTCCAGATCGATCCCCAGCGTCTTGCCGACGGTGGATTGGTCGCCGACGATGTCCAGGATGTCATCCTGAATCTGGAACGCCGTCCCGATCGCCAGGCCGTATTGGCGCATGCGCTCGACGGTGGATTCATCGGCGCCGGCGAACTGCGCGCCCAGCAGGCAGCAGGCGGCGCACAGGACGGCGGTCTTGTGCGTGATGATCTTCAGATACGTCTGCTCGTCCAGGTCAAGATTGTTGCGGTTGTGAATCTGCAGCAGCTCGCCCTCGCAGACCTGGTTGGTCGTTCGGCCGATCAGGCGCGAGGCGAACTGCGAATCGAGGCTGGAACAGAGGTGGAAGCTGTGGCTGATCAGGTAATCACCCAGCAGCACCGCGGCTTCGTTGCCGCGCAGATGGTTGATGGTGGCGCCGCGGCGGCGCAGCTCGGCCTCGTCCAGCACGTCATCGTGCACCAGCGTGGCCATGTGCACCATCTCGACGACGGTCGCCAGCACGATGTGCGCATCCTGCAACTGTCCGCACGCCTTGCCCGACAGCAGCACCAGCAGCGGCCGCAGCATTTTTCCACGGAATCGGCTGACGTGCAGGACCAGCGTGTTGACGCAACCCAGCTCGCTGGCCAGTTCCGCGTCGAAGCGATTCTCCACCTGCTGCAGCTGCGCGGCCACGCACTGGGTCAGCGAGGATAGCGTCTGGTCGATCGTGTCGGAGGCGGATCGGACATTCCCCATATTGCGGCCGCATTATAGGGATCGCCCGTCGACGCGAAACGGGATATGGGAAGTTTCGAAATTATTGAAAGATGGAGGGAAGTTGCGAGTTGCACCTGCGGTGAGCAGTGTCGAACCGAGTTGCGAGTTGCGAGTGAATACGGGGGGAACGATTGCATTCACTCGCAACTCGCAACTCGTAACTCGCAACTCATCCTCCAACTCGCAACTCGCGACTAATCCTGTTACTTTATTCCGATGAACGACGCTGCTTTTCAGCAGTGCATCGCGCCGGCGTGCGGGGCGCGCTACGATGTCGGCGAGGTGCTGGTCGCCTGCCGGCGGTGCGGCGGTTTGCTCGATATCCGCTACGACTGGGCGAAGCTGCCCGTGCCCAAGAGCATGGGATTTTTCGAGCGCCGCTGGAGCACCAGGGGGACCGCGGGGCAGGGGCAACTGGATTTTTCCGGCGTCTGGCGATTCCGCGAGCTGCTGCCGTTCTACCGCGACGAGCGGGAGATCATCACCATCGGCGAAGGCCGCACCGTGCTGCAGCAGGCCGACCTGCTCGCGCAGCAGATGGGGATGCGACCCGGCCGGCTGCTGCTGCAATACGAGGGCCTCAATCCCAGCGGCAGCTTCAAGGACAACGGCATGACCGCCGCGTTCACCCACGCGAGGATGGTGGGGGCGCGCAAGGTCGCCTGCGCTTCGACCGGCAACACCAGCGCATCGCTGGCCATGTTCGCGGGGCTGGCGCAGATGCGCGGGATCGTTTTCATCGGCAGCGGAAAAATCGCGCTGGGAAAGCTCGGCCAGGCGCTGGATTATGGCGCGCTGACGCTGCAGATCCAGGGCGATTTCGACGACTGCCTGCGGCGCATCCGCCAGATCGCCGTCGACGTGCCAGCGCTGGGCATCTACCTGATGAACAGCGTCAATCCCTTCCGCCTCGAGGGGCAGAAGAGCATCATGTATCGCGTCCTGGAGGCGATGGATTGGCAGAGCCCGGATTGGGTGATCGTTCCCGGCGGCAATCTTGGCAATTGCTCGGCGTTCGCCAAGGCGTTCGCGGAGCTGAAGGAGCTGGGCCTGATCAAGCGAGTCCCCCGCCTTGCGATCGTGAACGCCGCCGGCGCCAACACGTTGAACGAACTGGTGGCGCGCCGCGGTTTGCGCTGGAACGATGGCAACTTCGACGCGTCGATCATCCAGAAGCATTACGCCGCGCTGGATGAATGCAATTACCGCCCACACACCGTCGCCAGCGCCATCGAGATCAGCCGGCCCGTGAATCTGCCCAAGGCGCTGCGGGCGCTGTCGATCATGAACGGCGTGACGATCGAGGTCAGCGACGAGGAGATCCTCGAGCATCGCGCACTCGTCGGTCGCTTTGGCTTCGGCTGCGAGCCGGCCAGCGCCGCCAGCGTGGCGGGTCTGCGCAGGCTGCTGGACGACCAGACAATCGGCCGCGATGAGACGGTGGTCTGCATCCTCACCGGCCATGAGCTGAAGGACCCCAACGCCACGGTGCTGTATCACACGGGCGTGGATTTGAAGGCGGTGCAGGATTCGGCGCCGCGCAGCGTGCCGCGCGGGAAGCTGGCCAACCCGCCGGTCGTCGTGCCGGATAATCTCGACGCCATCATCGCCGCACTGGACCAGGAGCCGGCAGGGAGCGTCGCGTGATCAAGCTGGCCATCACCGGCGCCTGCGGTCGGATGGGCACGCGCCTGGTGGCGCTGGCGACGGCGGACAAGGCATTCGATCTGGTCGCGGCGATCGACAAGCCAGATTGCGCCCAGCTTGCCCGCGATGCCGGTGAGATCGCCGGCGTCGGATCGATCGGTCTGCCCATCACCATCGATCTGCAGCCCAAACCGCAGGTGCTGATCGATTTCACGGCGCCGGCGGCGATGCGGCATTGGCTCAAGACCTGT
>Ga0182024_10009955_pt1 | contig 19504 bp, 20 predicted proteins | sample P32metaG_FD_120480 | JGI IMG/M metagenome (GOLD analysis project Ga0182024, IMG submission 120480) | Permafrost microbial communities from Stordalen Mire, Sweden - P3-2 metaG (Illumina Assembly) | ecosystem: Environmental > Terrestrial > Soil > Wetlands > Permafrost | place: Sweden: Stordalen... | reverse complement strand
GGTCAAGCACCGCCCGCATCACATGTTTCATCAGCCTGAAGTCGAGCAGCACCCCCCCCTCGTCCGGTGTGGTCCCGGCCAGCGTCACACCCACCTTGTAGTTAGGCCCGTGCGGGTTCTCGCACTTGCCCTTGTAGTTGCGCAGGTAGTGGCCGGATGAGAATCCGGACTCGACGGTGACTTCGTACATCGGCGTTTGCTCGATCCTGTGGGGAAGAGTCCCTGCTCCTATTCTAGGCGTTGGCGCGGTGTTGCGCTCAGTTGTCTCCGCGGCGTTTGCGCCGACTTGCCCGGCGGGCCTCTTCGCTGCGCCGGTCGACCTGCTCGAAGAGGTGGCTCATCACGCCGATCAGCGCCGAGGCCAGCGCCAGCAGCAGCATGAACATCGACACCGTGCGCCACAGCGACCCGTTTGCCGGCAGCCCTGGCTGAAAGGTCGAAGGCACCAGAGACACGCCTGCCGAGATGAGCGCGAAGAGCCCCAGCGTAGCAGCGAGGATGTAGAAGTTGCGCGACATACTTGAGGCAGCGGCGAATGGAAACCGTGCCTATTGGGATTCTACGCGGGTTCGGACAGTTTCAATCCTGGACTTCTTTAATCCAGGACTTCTTCAATCCAGGACTTTCGCGCTTTCCATAAGCGTCACCCCGGCCTGGGCGAATTGCGCCTCGATGCCGGCGACGGAACCGTTCAGGTCGATGACGCGGCAGGCGTCGCGGAGGACGATGGCCTCGAATCCAAGACGGCGCGCGTCGAGGGCCGAGTAGCCTACACAGAAGTCATAAGCAAGACCGGCGAGAAAGACGCGGATCAGATTTCGCTCGCGCAGATAGCCGGCGAGGCCGGTGGCTGTGGTGCGGTCGTTCTCGAAGAATGCGGAATAGGAATCGATGTGCGGACGGAAGCCCTTGCGCAGGATCAGCTCGGCCTGCGGCAGGCGCAGAGCGGGATGGAACTCCGCGCCTTTGCTGCCCTGGATGCAATGATCCGGCCAAAGTGTCTGCGTGCCGTAACTCACTTCAATCTGCTCGAAGGTTTTTTTGCCGGGATGGGCAGAAGCGAAAGAAGAATGGCCAGGCGGGTGCCAGTCCTGGGTGAGGACGATGTGGGCGAATTGCGGCGCGATCTTGTGGATCGGTTCAATGACCGAGTCTCCGCCCGCAACGGCCAGTTGCCCGCCGGGGCAGAAGTCATTTTGAACGTCGATGACGAGGAGAACGTCGTGGGGGGGGATTTGCAATTCTTCTTTCCTTGCGGTGGTACCGCTTCAGCGGAGATCCGATGCTCTAAACTTCCGTCTTGCGCCGTGGCGGATGTGAAGAACCTCGATCGCCTTCTTCTTTTCCAAAATGCGGTAAATTACGCGATAGATGTGGGGCTTGCGCCCATAGAGCAGTTGCCTGAGTTCGTCCTTTTCCGGCGTCACAGAACAGCGATAAGGCAGGTGGCTCAAGCTGAGAATGGCATCTCTAAAGTCGGCAAACCACTTCCACGCCGCGTCCGATTGTTCTGCGTGGATGTCGTTGTACAGGTTGGTAAAGTCCCGCTCGGCACGGGCGGACATTTTAACGAGATAAACCATGGGCAGCTTCAAATTCGTCAAAAAACTCGCGTGCCGCACGGAGTCTCCCCGCGTTCGCGTCCTCCAAGCCCTGACGGATGCCTTCGTTCGCGTCAGCCTGCGCGGCAATGTCGAGCAGGCGCTGATAGGCCTCGGGATCCTGCACTACAGCGGCGGCTTTGCCGTTGACGGTGAGCACCATGGGGCGTTTGCTCTTTTTGAGATGCTTGATGAAATCCGCGGAAGAGCGGCGGAACGAGGTGAGGGATTGGATGTCTGTGGCGAGGTTGAGCATGTTGGTCTCCGGGACGAGCACCTTATTCGATGCTTTCAGGATAGCGCGTTCCGGCGAAGGGTGAAAGGGGGAGGTTGAGGCATCACTCGCTTCAAGGGCGAGACCCAGGATAGCCAGCGCAGGTTCCGGATAGGGAAAATCGCTGTGGCCTAGTTGGGGGCCATCCACTCCTTTAACGCGGAGAAGGTTGAACTTCCCCATTGCACATAATCGTCCGGGCGAAAGTTCGGGTCGTTTGGGCGCTCAACTTGCAGATTCATCGTGACTACGAAGGGATACCCTTCGACTCCTGGAATGCTGGTTTTGAATCCAGGAGGAAGAGACGCTCCGGGAACTCCAGCAACTATGATTGGCCCAAATGATTGGGTGACCTTTATCTCCCATCGGAAGTAACCTGCCCGCTTGAGCACAACGCTGTTGTATGTGGAGTCCTCAGCGAACTCAACGAGTGTGTGAGCGGGTACGAGGAACTTGTGGTTCGGGTTCCAAACCAGCCGATCAGAGGGGCCGAAGAACGGCGTTTTGGAGAGCACCGCAATTATTTCTTCATGGGAATACGGTATCCCGTCCGGCGGGGGAATTCCCACTCGGACAACCGCTCGCGCACCCTTGTCGATTGACCATTCATAAGACTCACCATCCCGCTGCAATCGGTCAATCGATCGGAAAATGTAGTATTGGAGCAATCGGCGCATGAACTCGATACGCGTGTTCACGTCGCCTAAATTCCTAGACTCGTGAGGTTGCCCACCAATCGGCGCCGCCGGTCTTCCAGTCAGAGACAGCAGATCTTGGTAGAAAGCTCGGTTAGGGTCGCTCGTGCTTTCGTCCATAGGGATGGGCACATTTTCGTTTGCGGCATCGAAGGGGATGTTGACTGCGAACTTGTCAACCTTGGTGATCGGGGGCAAGGTAGGCGATTGCTGGCGCGCTTGGTCTCCTGATTTAGGTGTGGCAATTCCGGCCGCAGGAGCTGGAACGCCCGCCGCAGCCTGTATTTGCGGCTGCTCGCGCGGGCGGCTAAGAGCTTTGCCCGTAAACCACCAGTAAGCACATAGAAGGAGGCCACCGGCCAGGGCAACTAGCAAATAACCCCAAAAGCTAGGCACACGGTTGTGCAGCTTCATTGCGACCTCCATAGCTTCAGGTTTTAAGAGGAAATAGATCACAAAGAAGACGAAAATCGCCGTCCAAATCTCGCGTAGATAGGGCTTAATCCAGTCAAATCTGGCCTCTTCCGTGCTTTTATTGATCACCACAGGAACCACCCCCGTGACGAGCACGAAAAAGACAAGCTCAAGCATAGACGTAATGCTCTCGTCGAACACCGTTTTGCGTCAAGGTGATAATCCCGACCGAAGTCGTGCCCTGACACAGGGCGTAACGGCTGCGCGAAGAAGGCTTCTGCCCTATTCAGCGAAAAACGCTTCCACGTCGGTGATGGTTTGGGTCATGCGGTACGGTGGCAGGCTTCGGAGGAAGGTTTGGCCGTAGCGCTGGCGTTTGACTCTCGGGTCTAAAAGGACTAAGACACCGCGGTCTTCCAGCGAGCGAATCAAGCGGCCGAAGCCTTGCTTTAGGGTTAGGACGGCGGCGGGGACCTGGTAGTCGAAGAAGGGTTTGCCGCCGGCTTCTTCAATGGCCTTCATTCGGGCGGAGACTACGGGATCGCTGGGCACGGCAAACGGTAAGCGGTCGATGATGACGCAGCTCAGGGCTTCGCCCTGCACGTCGACGCCCTGCCAGAAGCTGGAGGTGCCGAAGAGGACGGCGTTCGGTGTTGTCCGGAACTGCTCGAGGAGAGCTTTGCGTGGCGCCGTCCCGTGCAGCAGCAGGGGGAAATCGAGCACCGGGAGCAGGCGCTCGTAGAGGTCGCGCATCTGGCTATAACTTGTAAACAGGCAGAAGGCTCTGCCGCGGGTGATTGCGAGCACGCGGCGGATGCACTCGGCCGCAGCCTCGGGGAAGTCCGGCTCGCGAGGGTCGGGCATGTTCGGCGGCAGGTAGAGCAGAGCCTGCTTGTCGTAACGGAAGTGCGAGGGGACCACCAGCTCGCGGGCTTCGGTGAGGCCCAGGCGTTTGCGCATGTGCTCGAAGCCGCCCTGGACGGTGAGCGTGGCCGAGGTGAGCACGACGGTGGGAATGGGCTCGAAGACCAGTTCGTGGAGCAGCTCGGAAACATCGATGGGCGTGGCTTGCAGGAAGGTGGTGCGGGAGGCATTGCGGGCTGATGAAAAACGTCCCTCAGGGGCTAAAGCCCCGCTCCTTTTGCTGTCGTCATTGGCACGACTGAAGTCGTGCCCTTTCAAAGCAGCGGACTTTTCTGCTCTCGAAGCGGCGGAGTTCTCTGCTCCGGAGAACGCGGAGCGGCGCTCCATCCAATAGACCATGTTGCTGGCGTTGGATTCGAGCAGGAATTCGAGTTCGGTGCGGAGGCGGGCTACGCGCTTGCGCAGGCCGGGGGCTTCGTCCACACCTTTCAAGCCTTCCATTTCCGCTTCGAGCAGCTTGAGGGTGGTGCGGACGGCCATGTACAGATCGCCGGAGGTTTCGAGGAATTCCTCGCGGCCGATGAAGGGCTGGCGGCCGTCGCCGGCAAAGGGAAGGCCGGCGAAGAACATGCGGGCACGGTCGCGGAGCTGCTGCGTAACGGCGGGCAGTTTTTCCGCGCCCTCTTTGCCGCGGAGAAGGGCGTCGGTGTCGCGGGCCAGTTCTTCAAAGCGGATGTTGCTGACGGAGAGGCCAAAGTAGTTGGAGGCGACTTCTTCGAGCTCGTGCGCCTCATCGAAAATGACCGCAGCGGCCTCAGGGAGAATACCGGCATCGGGTGCGCCGGTTGCCTCCTGCTTGACGGAGAGGTCAGCGAAGAAGAGGTGGTGATTGACGATGACGATGTCGGACTCGAGGGCCTTGCGCCGCATTTCGGTGATGAAGCAGCGGCGGTAATCGGGACAGGTGGTTCCGAGGCAGGCCTCGGTGCGGGCGTCGAGCTTGTTCCAGAGCGCACTCGACTCGGGCATTCCCGACAATTCTGCGCGGTCGCCGGTTTCGGTGGTCTGCTCCCACTCGCTGATCTGGCGGTACTGGTCGATCTCTTCCAGGCCGGAGAGGATGGGCTGGCTGCGCAGCGTGACCAGTTTGTGGCGGCAGAGGTAGTTGGCGCGACCCTTCATGTAGCAGACGCGCAGCGGCCCGAGCAGCGTTTCGAGGAAGGGAATATCGCGGAAGTAGAGCTGATCCTGCAGGGCCTTGGTGCCGGTGGAGACGATGACGCGCTGGCCGGTGCGCAGTGCGGGGAGCAGATAAGCCAGCGTTTTGCCGGTGCCGGTGCCGGCTTCGACGATGAGGTGGCGGCGCTCGGCGAGGGCGCGCTCGACGGCCTTGGCCATTTCGAGCTGGCCGGGACGGTATTCATACGGCAGCGACGAACGCGCCAGAATGCCGCCGGGAGCGAAGAACTCGTGCATGCTGGGCAGGGCGCGGGTTGTGGTTTCGCTGGAGGCCATGAGGGCTCACTCCATCATAGTGAGCCGGGCCGCCGCAGGGTCCGTTGCTGCCACCGTTACAATCCATGGCTTGCCGGCTTTTCTCCCGGCTCCCCCGCGCGCCCTGCGCCAGTCGCTCAGCCTGCCTGCTCCACGCCGCTCCGATTTCCTTAAATCTTCTTAGCCACCACGAGATTATGAACGAAAATGACTATAGAGGCAGCTTCGAACAGACTGACGAAGCAGCACGGCTATCCTGCGAGAATGCAACAGCACTGCGGCTCAGGCTGCAGGCTGGTTGGATAACCCTGAATCCGGCGGACCCCTATGGCGGACGCGGCAATCGAAGTTCGGCCGATGGTGCAAACCTCGAATCGCAGGCTCCTGAATGCTGCGATATGGGTGTTCCTTGCGCTGCACGCCGTTTTGATCCTAGTGCTGGGGAGCCGTTCGATAGCCGCATCGCGCTTGTGTACGGCCGCCATGCCTGTGCTTGCCGTCTTCTGCTTCGCATGGCGTGCCAGGCGGCTTCCCATCCGCGAGCGGTTGTCCTGGCGATGGTTGAGCCTGACGCTGCTGCTCTGGGCCTCCGGGCAGGTGGTCGAGATGCTGATCGGCCAGTCCACCTCGGCCAGCAACCTTTCCGTGGATGCGTCCGATTTCCTCTACGTGACGGCGGCGTTTCCCTTGCTGCTGGCCATCTCCAGCACCCGCGAGACCGAATCCATTCGGGCCGTCTTCTACCTCGACAGCGCGCAAATTCTCCTCGCGTTCGTTCTCACCTGGGCCCGGCTCTTCCGCATGCAGATGCCGCCCGACCAAGCAGCAACGATCATGGGTCGAATCTACGCGGCCGAGTGCACCCTTCTTGCCGTATTCGTAATTCTGAGGCTGGTGTCCTGGTCGACCCTCGAGGAGCGCCGCCGCATTCGTGCGCTCTGCACCATTATGTGGATGTATCTGCCGATCGAGTTGGGGATGGACTACGCCACCAAACGCTGGAACCTGCATTCCGGAACCTTGCTCGACCTGCTTTGGAGCGTGCCTTTCGCATTTGCAGCCTGGCGGGCCCTCCACATGACCATGGACGAAAGGCCGGAAGGCCGAAGGACATTCGGCCGCGGAAGGCTGCTGCTGGAGAGCCTCTGCCCGGTGCTCGTCACTGCGGGCATCTTCGCGCTCGCGGCCTCCATCGCCAGCCAGCATTCCGTGCTCGCGCTCTCGGCAATCTTTCTTCTTCTGCTCACTCAAAGCCTGCACGCCGGAGTGGTGCAGATAAACTACCTGGCCAGTCAGGATCTGCTGATGGATCGGGAAAAGGAACTCAAGTACGCGAATGTCAATTTGGAGCGGCTCTCTCTGCTGGATCCGTTGACCGGGATTCCCAACCGGCGCCGCTTTACTGCGGCGCTTGACGTTGCCTGGCGACGTTCTTTGCGCGGCAAGATGCCGATCGCCGTCCTGATGATTGACATCGATTTTTTCAAAGGCATCAACGATCGGCACGGCCACGCCTATGGCGACGAGTGCCTCGTCAAAGTTGCTCGGGCGCTGGGCCAGCAGATCCGCCGAACCGACGACCTCCTGGCGCGGTACGGCGGCGAAGAGTTTGTGGTTCTGCTTTCCGAGACCGGGGAAGAGGGGGCAATGGCGGTCGCCGAGCGAATGCACTCCGCTATTGCCGAGCTGGACGTGCGTAATCATGCATCCCCATTCGAACGCCGCCTGACGGTAAGCGTCGGCATTGGGGTGAGCAGTCCCAGGTTGGGCGTCAACCCCGCCGCGCTGGTGGAGATTGCAGATCGGGCGCTCTATGAGGCAAAGCATCTGGGCAGAAACAGAATCTGTACCGGGACGCTCTCCTAGAGCCGAAATGAATCCTCAGCCGAAGTCCGAGTCCTTGCCCGCCGTGGAAGTATGGTACTCCACATCAACGTGCAGCGGGCTTTGCCCTGGAACCATCCATTTCCCTACCATGGCAGCTTCGTCGGGACTCGAAACGCCCTGAATTTCGCTGGCACTCCCCATCAGTCTTTTACGGATGTCGGCGGCCTTCTGCGTTGCTGCAGCCCTCTCCGCCGCTGCAGACCAGGGATTCACCACATTGAAACTCGTCTCATTACTGTGGATATGCATGAGCGCCTCCTTGCTACCGGTACGGCATTTGCGTGGCCGCAGGTGCGCTTCGGGCGATGAGAAACGGCCCATGTTCGGCTCGATCTCCGCAACTCCGGCCGATTGACTCGCCCAAGTGGACTAAGTACACTTAGTCCATGGCCTACACCGTCCACCAGGCGAAAACCCACTTCTCGCGGCTGTTGAAAGAGGCAGAGGCCGGCCAGGAGGTCGTGGTGATGCGCGGCAAAGAGCCGGTGGCGAAGCTTGTGGCGATTGATGAAAAGGCAGCCGACGCGCCTGAGAAAAACTTTCGGCTCATCGGTGCCTATCGCGGAAAGATCAGCTGGGATGAAGATGCGTTCGACCCCATGACGGACCGGGAGCTGACGGAGAGCGGGTTCGGTTATATGCTGGATGCTCCGCTGGTGCCGCGTCCCGATAAATGACATACTTGCTTGATACACATACATTTCTCTGGCTCCTCAGAGAGCCTGAGACGCTGCCCGATCAAGTACAACGAATTGCAAGGAATCGGTCGGAGACGCTGGCGCTCTCCCTCGTGACTCCATGGGAGATGGCGATCAAAGTCGCCATCGGGAAGCTGGACGCTGCAGAGATTCTTGACAATTTCGAACGAGTCGCAACGTTGGCGGGTTACAGCGTCCTGGAAACCACCGTTCGGCAGGTGATTCACAGCGGGCTGCTACCGCTGTACCGCAAGGATCCTTTCGATCGACTGCTCATTGCGCAAGCGCTGGATCTGCGGATTCCGCTCTTGAGTGCGGACACGGACTTCGACTTGTATGGTGTGAAGAGGATCTGGGACTGATCGAATCGGTTGATTGAAGGGGCTCGGCCTTTAGGCCGGGCGGCGACTGGAGAAAGGTTTTGGCGAAGTATCGGAGATCGGGAAGTGTGACCGCGGCCGACGCGCAGGCGCTGCCGCTGGTGGCCATTGTGGGCCGGCCCAATGTGGGCAAATCCACGCTGTTCAACCGGCTGACAGGGAGCCGGCGGTCGATTGTGGGCGACGAGCCGGGCATTACGCGGGATCGGATTTATGGGGAGTACGAGTGGGCAGGGCGCGGTTTCCGGCTGGTCGATACGGGCGGCATTGTGCCGGACGACCCGGAACTGATTCCGACCGAGATTCACACCCAGGCCAAGGTGGCTCTCAAAGAGGCCGACGCGCTGATCCTGGTGGTGGATGCGCGGACTGAGCTGGCCAGCCCCGACTATGACCTGGTGAAGCTGCTCATCCGCGGCGGCAAACCGGTGTTTCTGGCGGTCAACAAGGTGGAGGGCGAAGCCATGGCGGCCGAGGCGGAGAACTTCCGCCAGTTGGGCCTGCGCAACGTGTACCCGATCAGCTCGGAACACGGGCTGGGGATCGGCGAGCTGCTGGACGCTGTTTCCGAAGCCATCGCCGCGCCTGCAAAAAACGTCGTGACCGAAGAGGCTGTCGAGGCCGCTGCGGCCGAGGGCGAGGATTTTCTCGCGGAAGAGGATGAAATCCATGAAGGGAGTCCGTTTCCGCCTGAATCTTCGGACGAGGTGGACGCCCGTCCCCTCCACCGCAGCCACGGGGAGTTCGACCAGCATGAAACCTCGGTAGCCATCATCGGGCGGCCCAACGTGGGCAAGTCCACGCTGTTGAACGCGCTGACCGGGACCTCGCGGGCCATTGTTTCGCCCATCGCCGGGACCACCCGCGACGCCGTCGACGAGGTGGTCGAGTTCGAAGGCGCGCAGTTCCGCTTCATCGACACTGCCGGCATTCGGCGCAAGGGCAAGACGCACGAAATGGCGGAGAAGCTCAGCGTGATCATGGCGCGGCGGCACCTGGAAGCGGCGGACGTGGCCCTGCTCATCATCGACGCCACTGAAGGCGTGACGGGCGCCGACGCTACCATTGGCGGCTACGCCCACGAGTCCGGCCGCTCCGTCATCATCCTGGTGAACAAGTGGGACCTGGTCACCACCGCCCGCACCGATGGCAAGCCGCCGGCGGATCGAGAAATCTTCGAAGAGCAACTGCGCCGGACGCTCAAATATCTGCACTACGCGCCGGTGATTTTTCTTTCTGCGCTGGAGGCTATTGGACCCGAACGCAAGGGTATGGCGCGCGTCCTCAACGAGACTAAAGCCGTAGCCACCGAGCGCCGCAAGCGGGTGTCGACGGGGCAGATGAACCGCTTCCTCGAGAAGATCGATTTTCAGCGCGCGCCGGTGCCGATGGCCAAGCGCATTCGCATCTTCTACATGACGCAGGCCGCCGTGGCCCCGCCGATGTTTATCCTGTTCACAGACCGGGACATCAAGCTGCACTTCAGCTTTGAGCGCTTCCTTGAAAACCAGATTCGCGAAGCGTTCGGTTTCAAGGGGACGCCGATCTGGTTCAAGGTGCGGGCGCGGAATGTGGCTAAGAAAGATTAATTCGCTTATAATCTGATGTTTAGCTGAGAGGTGGGGCACAGTTTCACAACTTCACCCGGCGGGTACTTCTGTGGATTGTCTCACGCTATGTGTCTGATTCTGCTTCGGTTCTATCGGCTTCCACAGTTTCACAGCCCGAAAATGGCCTTTGTTCATTCTCCGGGGCGGAATAGAGGATGGAGGCGGACGCTGGCAGGCCGACGGTACATGTGCGGGCGACTCGCGCGAGACCGGGCAAATTCTGGAGAAGGTCCTGCACGACGGCGGATACGGACGTGTCGTTCTTTGCTGCCCAATTGCGGGCCTGGCGGTAGGCATATTTCGCATGGTTTCTGCGGAAATCGGGCGGTTCGGCGCTTATCTATCAAGTATGCGCCCAGGGGCGGTAATTTTATGCAAGCCAGCTGTGAGCCCTGGGGTGTGGCGGCGGAGTTCGGCGGGCGGGATGCATGGATGCCGGCTGGGTTGGGGTTCGTGGCCTCCCCCTTGAAAGAGACAACAATTCAGGGATGGTGCATCCAGGCAGCCTTAAACTGACCGCTGAGGTGAACTTGACCGTCCGCCTGGGTGAACCGACCGGGCGATGTGCCTTGCCATTACGGCTTGATTTCGATGGGCGTGCCCACGGGAACTAGCCGCCAAATCTCCTCTATCTCGGGATTGGTGACAGCGATGCAACCTTCGGTCCAATCGGCATCGCGCTGAAGCGATCCTATCCATCCCAGTCCGTTCTCGATACCGTGGATCATGATTGCGCCGCCAGGATTCAGACCTTCGGCCTGGGTACGCTTGCGATCGGCGGTGTTGGGGTAGGAGACATGAAGAGCGAGATGGAAACGGCTCTTTGAATTCTTCTGGTCGATGATGTAGTCGCCTTCGGGGGTTTTGTTATCGCCTTCGTGATCTTTGGGGCCGGAAGGACCGCGGCCGAGAGCAACTTTATAAACCTTCAGAACTCTGCCATTGGCCATCAGGGTGAGGGTGTGGGCAGACTTTACAACAATGATTCGATCCGCCTTCTGTTCGTTCGCGGCAGGATCGAGGCTCGCTGGGCGAGAGCAGCCGAAGAGCGAGGTCACTGCGACAAGAAAGACGATTGGAGCGAGGCGTTTGGGGGGCGACATGCGTTGCGAGGAGTTTATCAAGGAATTCGGCTGCGAACTCTTGTTTATGGGGACGAATGCAGCAAGTTAGCCCCTGCTTCGCAGGGCTAGCGAGTTAGCGAGTCAGCTGGGACTATGGCTGGGATGAGCCGGGCGGGTTGGTGGCGCTGGCGGAGGCTTGGTCGAGCCTGGCGATGTGGACGGTGGCCTGGGCTTCGGGGACGGTGCCGTCGTTGACCTGCACTTCGGTGGGCTTGCCGAGGACCAGGATGCGCTGCGGCGCTTTGCCGCGGGCGGGGACGAGGACGCGCCGGGTGACGGAGTCGGTCGCTGACCGGACGGTGACGGGAACTTCGGCGGAGGCGTAGCCGTTGTTGGTGACGGTGACGGTAACCAGCCAGTTGCCGGCCTGCTCGGGAGTGGGGAAGACGCTGGAGATGCTGAGGTCGGGAAGTCCCTTGTCGGCGTTGACCCAGTCGGCGAAAAACCAGGAGAGATTCTGGCGGGGTCCGGCTTGTTCAAGAAGCTTCTCGAAGGAACCTGGCGCGTTGTCGCGGCCGTAGCCCAGACTCACGTCGGCCGCGGGATCATAGGCGCGCAGGGCGGCGGAGAGGGCGTCGTCGCCAGCCACTTCGCGGAGCATCCAGAAGACGTAAGCGGCCTTGGTGCGGTAGTAGACGGGGGAGATGGCCTCGGCCAGCGGCTGGCCCACGCTTTCGCCGGGGCTTTCGGGCTCGGCCAGCGCCAGGGCGGGGCGGGCTGCTTCAAGAGCGCCGAGGGCCTGGTCGCGGCCGCGCTGCTTTTCAACCCAGAGCGTAGCCATGAAGTGAGCCACACCCTCGCTGAGCCAGGCGCGGGGAGACGCCATCCAGGCGTTGGTAAGGGCGTGAGCCAGGATGCCGTCCAACTGGTCGGAACCGGCGGCGCGGATGGCTGTGGCCAGCATGGAGCCGGTCTCGTAGGGGGCGTCCTGGGCGTCGGGCAGGTCGAGCAGGGTGAGCTGGGAGCGGGCACGCTCACCGAGCCAACCTTGCAGGAAGGGAGTAACCGCTGTGGCGGCGTCGGACCAAGCCTTGGCGGAGGTCTCGTCGTCGGGAAGCACCCAGATCGTGGTGTTGGCGGCATTCACAGGCTTGCGGATGGCGACGAAGAGGCTGGGCGCCTCGAAGCCAAGGGTTTCTCCCTGGTTGTCGGTGGTGGCTACGCCGGAGACTTCCTGGTTGAGATCGAGAGGGCTGGTGACCGTGAGCGGGGCGGGATGGCCGTTGATTACGGCAATGGTTGGGGCCAGGCCGTGGGGGAACTCGACCGTCAGGCGCAGGCGAAAGTGGACTCCGGCGAGGCGGAGCTTGTGTTTGCCGATCTCGTCGAAGAGGCGGGCACCATCGCCGAGGATGACGGGGACGCTGGATACGGGGTACCAGACCACGTTGCCGAAACCGCGCAGGCCGGTGAATTCGACGCCGATGCGGTCCCAGTCGGAGTGGAGGGCTAAGTCGTCGGGGGTACCGATGGCGAGAAGGCGCTGGGCGTTGGCGGCAATGGTTCCGGAGTAGGTGACGTCGAGCTGCACGCTGGCTCCGGGTGCAAGCGGCTCGGCGAGCTGCGCGGCGGCTTCGTGGAGCTGGCCCGTGTGGTCGGCGTCGGAGTTGAGGGTGGCCACGGAAAAGGGGATGTCGCGGCCGAGGATGCGGACGCGCTCCCAGTTGAGCGTGGAGGAGATTTGCAGGGGAATGTGGGCCAGCGGCTTGTTGCTGTCGTTGCGGACGATGAGGAGGGCGCGGACGGCGATGTGGTGCTCGTCGCTGCGCAGATGGACAGCCATGTCGAAGTCAGTAAAGGTGACGGCCTGGCGTTCGGCGTCTTCAGCGGTGGGGGTCGAGACCATTTTGACGGCCGGGGGCGTGGCGTCGGGACCGGCTTGGGTGGTGGTCTGGCCGTTTTCGTCGATGGAGCGCGAGAAGATAACCTTGCCGGCTGGCGGGGCGGGTTGTGTTGGCGTGACCTGTGGTGGAGCGGGCGGCGGGGTGTTGGTGGTGGTTTGCGCGGCGGACACGGCCGCAAGAATGAAGGCTAGTGTTGAGGCGGCCAAGGTGTTATATAGGCAGCGGAGTCTGTGGTTTACGGGAATGATGCGTCCCGCGGAGGCTAAAGCCCAGGTTCCTTTAGTCGAGTCTATGTACGGGCTGAAGCCCGTACCTTTCACCGCAGGGGCTAAAGCCCAGGTCAGTTTCAGGATCCTCATGGCACGACTGAAGTCGTGCCCTTTCAAAGCCGGTGGCTCTTCCTCGATTGGGATGGGGCGCATACGAGGGAACTTCATGAGCCCAGGCCTTTCTGTTTGCGTGCTTTGGACGCGGATTGCGGGCTGGGGAAAGCGCTGGCCGGTTGGCGCGCGGCATTTCTGCGCTGGCGGAAGGCTTCGTAGAGCACTACGGCGCCTGCCGCGGAAACGTTGAGGGAGCTGACGCCTCCGGCCATGGGGATGCGGAGAAGATGGTCGCAGGTGCGGCGGACCAGATCGTGGAGGCCAGCGCCCTCGCGGCCCAGAACGAGGACGCAATCTCCGGTGAGGTCGAACCGGTCGTAGTCGGTCTGACCGCGTTCGTCCGGACTCGCATCTAGACCGATGATCCATAGATTCCGGCGTTTGAGATCTTCGAGGGCGCGGACAAGGTTGACCACGCGGGCGATGCGCAGGTGCTCGGCCGCTCCCGCGCTGGCCTTTACTGCAACGGGGCTTAAAGGCGCGGAGCGTCGCTCGGTGAGGACGACGCCGTCGACACCGGCGCCGTCGGCTACGCGGAGTAGAGCGCCGAGGTTTTGCGGGTCTTCGACGCCGTCGAGCGCAAGAAGCAGGCGGCGCGCCGGCGTCAGGGATGGGTCGTGGGTGAAAAGGTCCTCGATGGAGAGAAATTCCTGCGCGTGGACCTGGGCGACGACACCCTGATGAGCGGGAGTCTTGGCCATGAGCGTCAATTGCTCGCGGGATTCCTGGCGGACACGGATGCCTGCCTGACGGAGGGCGGCCACCAGGCGTTCCAGCCTTTGGTCTTCACGCTCGCGGGCGACGAGCACATGGTCAAACCGACGCCGGCCGGCCTTGAGCGCCTCCTCGACCGGATGCACGCCGTACAAAACTTCCATAAGGGATAGTGTATCTTTACTGCCGCGCGAGGCCCTGGAGGGCGACGCCAGGACGGACATCGTGAACGCCGATGCGGAGGAGAAGTCGATGGGTGCGGCGTTTGCCCGGTTGATCAAAGGCGCGTTGGACCGCATACTGGGGCAGGCTGAAAACCCATGAGTCCGTCGAGCGCCAAAACATTCACGGCAGTACTGGAGCCGCTGCAGACGGGGCTCGGATGGGTGGTTGCGCGGATTCCTTTTGAGATTGCCAAGGTGTGGCCGGTGCGCAAGGGGTTGCGGGTGCGGGGCGAGATTGAGGGATTTCAATTTCGGTCGTCGCTGATGGCCTATGCGGGCGGCGGTGGGCACTTTCTGCTGGTGAACAGGAAGATGCAGGCGGCGGCTGGGGCGCGGGTAGGGTCGAAGGCGCAGATCAAGCTGGAACCTGATCTGGAGGAGCGGCCGGCGGTGGTGCCGGCGGAGTTGGAGCGTGCGCTCAAGGAAGATCGGCGGCTGCGGAAGTGGTTCGATGGGCTAGGAGCCGCGATGCGCAGGGACATTGGCAAATGGGTCATGGAGGCGAAGAGCGAGGCCTCGCGCGAGAACCGCGCGGGACAGATGGCGGAGTGGCTGCTGCTCACGATGGAAGGCGAGCGGGAGACACCGCCGATTCTAGTGGCGGCGTTCCGGCGGGAGCCACTGGCGGAGAAGGGATGGAAGGCGATGACCGCAGCGCAGCGACGCCGGCATTTGCTGGGCATCTTTCACTATCGCGGCGTGGAAGCACGGGAGCGGCGGGCGGCGCAGGCGGTGGAGGATGCGGTGAGGGTGGCGCGGAAAGCGATGGATTAGACTAGGGCTCTCAAAGACGGACTTCCCGCAGCAGCCGGCCGGTGGGGAAAGCGATCGGGAGCCGGCTCAGCGCGCCTGCTTCGGGCCGGCTTACTTGGACCAGGGCGGCACGACGCCGGTCATGCGAGCGTAGGCTACCAGCTGGCCCATGTGTTCGTTGGCATGGATGATGATGCGGAGATACATCCAGTCGACGGTCGAGTTGCGGTCTTCGATGCGGACTTTGAGGGCCAGGTGCTGGGGCGTTTCTTTCAAGTGCGCCTGCTTGACCGCTTCGAGCGAGCGCTTGAGCCATGCGATGACAGCCGCCTTCGAGGTGACGGTCTTGTCCGCATCCTCCTTCAGGTCGTTGGGCATTTTGGGGCCGGTGGCGCTGAGCAGATAAAAGTTTGCATCGACAATGTGCATGTAGACTTCGCTGGTGGAGCGGACTCCGGGAGCGGGACGCCAGGCGAAGTTCTTTTCCGGAGTGGCCTCGGCGAGCGCAATCAGCTGCTCTGATACGTGGCGCCATTCCCCGTCGTAGCCTTGCCAGACGCCATCGAGAGAGTCCTGCGCGTGAAGGGCCGGAGCGGCGGCGAGTGAAAAAATGCCAAGCAGGAGGCATGCGGCGAGCGTGGTTGATGCGCGGAGAGGGCAAATCCGGAAACGTGAAGGCTGCATAGCAATTCTCCAATTCAAGAAACACGGATTGTTGGTTGACGGACGAGGCTGGCGCTAAATCCGGCGCAGACGAGCGCAGGCTTCGTCCAGGTCTTCGTCTTTCTTGGCGAAGCAGAAACGCAACAGGTTCTCGCCGCGGCCGGGGCGGAAGAAGGCTGAGCCTGCGACCGAGGCTACGCCGGTAACTGCCAGTAAGTGGCGGGCTTTTTCGGCGGCGGTTTTTCCGGGAAGCTTAGTTGCATCGGCCAAGACATAATAGGCGCCGGCGGGGGTCGATGGAGTTAGTCCGGCATCGGTAAGTGCGGATAACATTCGCGTGCGTTTATCCTGATGAGCCGCGGCTAACCCGGTGTAGAAGCTGGGCGGCAGTTGCTCCAGACCTTCTGCGGCTCCATGCTGAAAAGCGGAGGGGGCGCAGACATAGGTCAGGTCGTGGAAGTAACTCATGGCGCCCATCCACTTCTTATCGGCAGTTACATAGCCGAGACGCCAGCCGGTTACGCTGAATGTCTTGGAAAAGCCGGAGATGACGATGGTGCGCTCTTTCATGCCGGGCAGCGTGGCGGCGCAAATGTGGCGCAGGCCATCGTAGACGAAGAACTCGTAAATCTCATCGGTAATGAGAAACAGGTCGTGGGCATAGCATGCAGCGGCCACTTCCTGGATTTCAGCCATTGAAAAAACCTTGCCGCCGGGGTTAGAGGGCGTGTTGAGAACGATGGCTCGGGTGCGCGCGGTGATGGCGGAGCGCAGTGCGTCGGTGTCGAGGGCCCAGCCCGGCTCGGCGAGGGGCACCAAGACGGGATTGATGCGCAGGGACTTGAGCGTGGAGACGTGGTAGCCATAAAAGGGCTCGAAGAGCAGAACCTCGTCGCCGGGGTTGAGCAGCGCCATGCACGCGGCGTGGAAGCCGCCGGTGGCGCCGGAGGCCACCAGGACCTCAGTCTCGGGGTCATAGCTGAGTCCGTAGTCGCGCTGCTGCTTGGCCGCAATCGCATTACGCAGGCGGCCGATGCCGTCAAGGCGAGTATAAATATTGTGGCCCGCCTGGATGGCCTGGATCGCGGCTTCCTGAACGGGAACAGGGACCGGTGTGTCGCAGACGCCCTGGGCCAGGTTGATGCCGCCGATCTGTTCGCAGGCCACCGACATGGCGCGGATTTCGGACTGAACAGTGCCGGGGGCTAGTTGGCTGAGGGCGAGGCGCGAGGCTGGGGTGGCTGTGGGCATGGGAAAGAATCCTTCTGCTGACATATTACAGATTAGCCGAGTGTCAGCGGGCCGTGGATGGGGTAACTTTAGGAAGCGCGAGGAAGGAAACTTAGCCGCAAGGAGCGATTGCGATGGCGCAGAAGAAGAGTGCGGAGGCCGGCAAGGCTGAGGTTGAGGCGTACCTGGCGCGGGTGCCGGAGCCGGCGCGGACGACGCTTGAAAAGATGCGGGCGATGATCCGGGCGGCGGCGCCGAAAGAAGCGACGGAGGCGATCAGCTATGGGATTCCGAGCTTTCAGTACAAGGGCGGGCTGGTGGCCTATGCGGCGTTCAAGAAGCATTGCAGTTTTTTCCCCATGGGTTCCTCGGCGATCGAAGAGTTTGCGGAAGAGCTGAAGGGGTTCAGGGTGTCAAAGGGGACGATTCAGTTTGCGGTGGACAAGGCGCTGCCGGCGGTCCTGGTGAAAAAGATGGTGAAGGCTTGCGTGGCGCGGAATGAGCGCAAAGGGGGCGCAGTAAGCGCGTGATCGAGGTCTGCGTCTTTGACTGCAGGCAGATTGAGTTGCTTTGAGCTCGAGGCGATGAGCAGGATTGGCTGCCTCGGAAACCTCTTATACCGACAAGTTCGAGAACCTGAAATGCGGCCGTCTTCGCGGCCCAGCGCGTCAAGCGGCGCCGTGTGTCTTTGCTGTGTGCTGGATTGCACATCTTAGACGGCTTCCGGATGAGAAACTCCGAAATGCAGGGTTGCGGTCTATCAGCTTTCCGAGGTGTGGGCTCAGCCATGAGCGGTACTGGGAATTGATGCACGGCGTGCGCAAGTTGGTGGAATGCCCCAGAAATTGCGGCCCGAAAAAGGAGATAGAACATGGGATTGATCATCTTGATTGTGGTGCTGGTGCTGATTTTTGGCGGCGGCGGAGGATACTACGGATACAGCCGATGGGGCTATGCCGGAGGCGGAGGCATCGGGCTGGGCACCATTCTTGTCATTCTGCTGATTTGCTGGCTGCTGGGCGTCTTCCACTAGAACGATCTGGGCCGGTTGCGGCCCGCATCCCAGACGCATCGTGCTCGAAGGGGGTCGCAGCGCTTCGCAGCGATCCCAGAGCCGTCTGCATACAAGCCGGACCGCATAAAAATACCCTATAAAGACTGCATGGTCCCCCATCCGGCGCTGGCGACCCACGCAGGCATGAGACCCTCATATGCCAATTTCCACGCTAACTCCGGAAGCCCTCGACCGATTATGATCGACGGGTTCCGGCTGTTGCGTCGAAAACGGTCGTGTATGGAGCGATGGATGGGTAAGTGGACTGCGTTCGTGGTGATGGGCTTGGGAACGGCCTGGGCGGCGTTTGGGCAGACGGCGGGAGGCGGCACACAAGCCTGCGCTGCGCTGAGCAAGCTGACAGCGCCGCAGACTGAAATTGTGCAGGCGGCCACGGTCGAGGCGGGAACGCTCGATCTGCATCAGGAACATCCCAATCCTATCTTCAAGAAGCTGCCGGCGTTTTGCAGAGTGGTTGCGGTAGCGCATCCCACCGCCGACTCCGACATCAGGATCGAGGTCTGGCTGCCGCTTTCGGGATGGAACGGGAAGTTCGTCGGCCAGGGCAACGGCGGGTTTGCGGGGTCGATCGGCTATCAGGGGCTTGCCATTGCCGTGCTGAGCGGGGCTGCAAGCGGCGGCACGGATACCGGGCACACGGGCGGGGCCACGGACTCGGATTGGGCGCTCGGGCATCCGGAAAAAGTGGTCGACTTCGGCAACCGCGCAGTCCACGTCATGACGGAGCTGAGCAAGACGGTGGTGGAGGCGTTCTACGCGAGCGCGCCGCAGCGCAGCTATTTCAGCAGTTGCTCCGACGGCGGGCGCGAGGCGCTGATGGAGGCCGAGAGATTTCCCGGCGACTATGACGGCATTCTCGCCGGGGCGCCGGCATACAACTGGACCAGCCTGCTGAGCCGCGCGGCGCAGATGGCGAAGGATCTTCAATCGAACCCGGAGAAGTACGTTCCCGCAAGCAAGGTTCCGGCCATCAACAAGGCGGTGCTGGCAGCTTGCCGCAGCCATGAGGCGGCGGCATTCTTGGCCGACCCGAGAACCTGTCATTTTTCGCCGGATACGCTGCTCTGCAAGGGCGCGGAAACAGATGCGTGCCTGACTCCGGCGCAGGCCGGCAGCGTGAAGGCGCTTTATGCAAGCTCATATCTGAAGGACGGCAAGCTCGTCTATCACGGCCTGCTGTCGGGCGGGGAGCTGGGCGACAATGGCTGGCCGGGATGGATTACCGGAGACTCGCCCAACAACAGCGCAGGCTCGAAGTACGCCGGGGGATATTTTCGCAACCTGGTGTATTCGAATCCGAATTGGGATCTGAACAGCTTCGATCTGGATCGCGATTTGAAGGCTGCCGAGGAGAAGACGGCAGGCGCGCTGGACGCGGTGAATCCGGACCTGACCGCGTTCAAGGCGCGGGGCGGGAAGCTGATTCTCTATCACGGGTGGAACGATCCGGCAATCTCTCCGCTGGCCACCATCGACTACTACAACAGCGTGGTGGAGACTGTAGGGGCGCAGCAAACCGGGGAGTTTGTGCGCCTGTTCCTGGTTCCGGGAATGCAGCACTGCGCGGGCGGGCCGGG
>Ga0182024_10009954_pt1 | contig 19512 bp, 21 predicted proteins | sample P32metaG_FD_120480 | JGI IMG/M metagenome (GOLD analysis project Ga0182024, IMG submission 120480) | Permafrost microbial communities from Stordalen Mire, Sweden - P3-2 metaG (Illumina Assembly) | ecosystem: Environmental > Terrestrial > Soil > Wetlands > Permafrost | place: Sweden: Stordalen... | reverse complement strand
CAGGCCATCGCCTACATCGACAACGACGAGCTGGTGGAAGTGACGCCCAAGTCCATCCGCCTGCGCAAACAGACCCTCAACCCGACCTTCCGCAAACGGCGGGTGAAGGAAGACGCGTGAGGCTGCCGGCCGCCGCCGAGACGGTGACGAAAGCGTAACTTGCCATCGTAACGGGCGGATCGCTTCATCGGTCCATCGCCGTAGTCAATGAGACCTCCATGCAGAATCGCTTGCTGGCCGCCGTCGCCCTGATCGGCGCGACCACAATCTTGGGCCTCTCGGTCCAGCTCGCATGGGCCCAGGCGCCGGCGAAGCCGACTCCACTCCTCAGCGCGCGGCCAGCGGCGCTGCGGCCCCAGCTGATGATCGTGGGTGTGGCGCACTTCGACAACCCAAGCCGCGATGTGGTGAACACCCAGGTGGACGACGTGACGAGTCCGCGCCGTCAGAAGGAGATGGCCGCTATCGTCGAGGCGTTGGCGAACTTCCATCCCACCCGGATCGCCGTGGAGTGGCCGGCGTCCAAGCAGGATAAGCTCGACGCCCGCTATGCCGCCTATCGCGCCGGCGTCTATCAGCTCGGCCGCGACGAAGTCGATCAACTGGGCCTGAAACTGGCCGCCAAGCTCGGCTTGCCGCGCGTCGACGCCGTCGACTGGTTGGACGAACCCCCTGGCCAGGACGCCGACTACGACTTCCAGGCGTATCCCACCACACCCGAGGCCAAGGCCCGGTTAGCGGCCTTGATGGATCCAGCGCAGGGCGCGCGCGAGACGGCCCTGATGCGCGGCATGAGCTTGCCCATGTGGCTGCATGCGCTGAACACGCCGGAGCATCTGGCGGCTATGAACCGGGTCTATTTCGACTTCGCCATGCTGGGTGACGACACGCGCGCGCCGGGGGCCAATTGGGTTGGCGCTTGGCATACCCGCAACTTGCGGATCTTCACCAAGTTGGTCCGTACGGCGAACAGGCCTGACGATCGGCTGCTGCTCATCTATGGCGCGGGGCACGCCTTCCTGCTCGACGAATTCGCGAAACAGTCCGGCGCCTTCAAGGTCGTCAGCCCCGAAGCGTTTCTGGCCGCGGCTTCGAAACCGCCGCTTTCCGCGAGTGCGGCACGCTAGCGCGCGTCTGAGTCTGTGTGAAACAGTAGCCCACGAAGGGAGGGAGGATTAGAAACCCCGTCATGGCCAACCCGATCTACGCCGCCCTGCCGACCACTATTTTCGAGGTGATGAGCGGTCTGGCGCGGGAGAGCGGGGCGATCAATCTGGGCCAGGGCTTCCCCGACGAAGCGGGGCCCGAGGCCATCCGCCGCCACGCCGCCGAAGCGGTGCTGAACGGCTACAACCAGTATCCGCCCATGGCCGGCCTGCCTGAGCTGCGCGAGGCGGCGGCGCGACACTACGCCCGCTTCCAGGGCCTGGATCTGGACTGGAAGGGCGAAGTGACCATCACTTCGGGGGCCACCGAAGCGCTGGCCTGCGCCTTCCTGGCCCTGATCGAGCCGGGCGACGAGGTGGTGCTCTTCCAGCCGGTGTACGACGCCTACCTGCCCATGGTGCGGCGGGCCGGCGCCGTGGCCAAGCTGGTCACGCTTCGCCCGCCGCACTGGCGTTTCGACCGCGACGCCCTGGAGGCCGCGTTCAGCGCCAGGACGCGCTTGGTGGTGCTGAACAACCCCTTGAACCCCACCGCCAGCGTCTGCCCGGAAGCGGATCTCACCCTGCTCGCCGAATTTTGCGTGCGCTTCGATGCCGTCGCGGTGTGCGACGAGGTCTGGGAACAGGTGGTGTTCGTCGGCGCCCGCCATCGGCCGCTGATGGCCTTTCCGGGCATGCGCGAGCGCACGGTGAAGATCGGCTCGGCCGGCAAGATGTTCGCCCTGACCGGCTGGAAGGTCGGCTTCCTCATGGCCGCGCCGGCCCTGACCCAGGTCCTGGCCAAGGCGCATCAGTTCCTCACCTTCACCACGCCGCCCAATCTTCAGGCGGCGGTGGCCTGGGGCCTCGCCAACAGCGACGAGTGGTTCGCGGCCATGCCTGCCGACCTCGCCCGCTCGCGCGACCGACTGGCCGGCGCCCTCACCAAAGAGGGCTTCGCGGTCCTGGAAAGCGCCGGCACCTATTTCCTGAACGTCGATCTGGCCGCTTCGGGAGTCAGCGAACGCGACATGGATTTCTGCCTGCGGGCGGTGAAGGAGGCCGGGGTGGCGGCGATCCCGGTCTCTGCTTTTTACGAGACCAACCCCGTGACCTCGATCATCCGGCTGTGCTTTTCCAAGCGCGACGAGACCCTGGACGAAGGCGCGCGGCGATTGGCCAAGGCCAGAAACCTGTGGAGGAAAGGCGTGGTCTAGCTCGTCGCGCCGCCGTCGACCACGATGGTCTGGCCGGTCATCCAGGCGCCGGCGCGTGAGGCCAGGAACACCGCGGCGCCGGCGATGTCGTCGGGCTCGCCCAGGCGGCGCAGAGGCGTCTCGGCGCTGGAGCGGCGCTCAGCCTCGGGCGTATCCCACAGAGCCCGGGCGAAGTCGGTCTTGACTAGCCCCGGAGCGATGCAGTTGACGCGGATGTTGCTGGGCGAAAGCTCCTGGGCGAGGTTGCGGGCCAGTTGCATGTCGGCCGCCTTGGAGATGGCGTAGGCGCCCAGGGCGCCGCTGCCGCGCAGGCCGCCGATGGACGAGACGATGACGATGGCCCCGTCCTTGCGGGCAGCCATCTCGGGGGCGACCATGTGGATCAGCCAGTGGTTGGAGACGATGTTGTTGTCCAGGATCTTGTGGAAGGCCTCGTCGGAGATCCCCGCCATCGGCCCAAAATAGGGGTTGGAGGCGGCGTTGCAGACAAGGACGTCGATCTGGCCGAACGCGGCGCGCGTCTCGTCCACCAGGCGCTGCAAGTCGTCCTTGGAAGATATGTTGGCCGGGACGGCGATGGCGGCGCCAGGATGCTTGGCGTTGATGCCTGAGGCCACCGCTTCGCACGCGGGCGCCTTGCGCGAGGAAATCGTCACCTTGGCCCCATGCTCGGCCAGACGCTCGGCGATGGCCTTGCCGATGCCCTTGGTCGAGCCAGTGACCACGGCGACCTTACCGGTCAGATCGAACAGCTCCATGCGCGCGCTCCTTTGAAACAGGTGTTTGATTTGTCCGCCACCATCGGGCGGCGCCGTGGCGAGGTCAAGCGCTCGCCATTGCGAAGCCGGCCGGCGATCCGCACAATGGCGCCATGGCCTTCGGTCGCGGCTTCCTCACCGATATCTGGTACTTCGCCGCCCCTTCGTCGAGGGTGAAAGCGGGCCACCTGACACGCCAGGAGATCCTCGGCGAGCCGGTGCTCGTCGGACGCACGAAGGGAGGCGAGGTCTTCGCTCTGCGCGACATCTGTCCGCACCGGGCCGCGCCGCTGTCGGCGGGACGGCTGACCCGCGAGGCGGATGGGCGCGAGAGCGTGGAGTGTTCCTACCACGGTTGGCGGTTCGGGGCCGACGGCGCGTGCCTGGCCATACCCTCGCTCAACCCCGACCAGGATTTCGACATCTCCCGCATCGGGGTGCGCCGTTATCCGGCCGCCGAAAGCCAGGGGATGGTGTTTCTCTGGGTCGGCGCCGATCCCAAGGTGGCCGCGGAACCCGACCAGCCGCCGCCGAGCTTTCCCGGCGTGGTCGGCGGGGCGCCCAAGCTCATCGACGCCATGGATTTCGAGGCCCACATCGACCACGCGGTGGTCGGCCTGATGGATCCAGCCCACGGCGCCTTCGTCCACCGGCAATGGTGGTGGCGCTCGGCGGCCTCCCAGCACGCCAAGGCCAAGCGGTTCGAACCGGCGCCGGCCGGCTTTCGCATGGTCCGCCACCCGCCCTCGAAGAACTCTCGCGCCTACGCCCTGCTGGGCGGCGCCCCGCTGACCGAGATCACCTTTCGCCTTCCGGGCCTGCGCTGGGAGCACATCACCGTGGGCGCCCGTCAGGTCCTGGCGCTCACTTGCCTGACGCCCCTGACCGAAAGGCGGACACGGATTACCCAGCTGGTGTGGTCGGACCATCCCATCTTCGCCCTGGCCGGCCCCATCATTAGGGCCGGGGGGCGCCGGTTCCTGCGCCAGGACGGCGACATGGTCAATCTTCAGAACCAGGGACTGAGGTACGATCCGAGCCTCATGTGGATCGACGACGCCGACCGCCAGGCCAAGTGGTATCAGGCCCTGAAAGTCGAGTGGTCGGCCAGCCGGCGCGAGGGGCGCGCCTTCGCCAACCCGGTCGAGCCGGCGACGTTGCGATGGACGAGTTGAGGGAGGCGCCGATGAGTTTTCTTGGAGCGCGGGCATCCTGCCCGCCCTTGGGGGCGGTAGGAAAGAGCGGGTTGGAAGCCCGCGGCGCGAGGTCGTGGCGCTCGACGGCCCTGGCCGTCGCCGGCGCTCTGGCGCTGTGCGCCTGCGCCAGGCCGGCCGGCCCGGGCGGCGCGGCCGGCGCGGGCTTGCCGAGCGGCGCGCTCGACCACTACATCGGCGACGTCATCGGCGATCCGACCACCTGCGTCGTCATCGCCGATCGCGCCACGCACCAGGTCCTCTATCGCTATGGCCAGCTCTTCAACTGCGTGCGGGGCCTGCCGGCTTGCGACCGGCCAGGGGTGATGTCGGCCAAGGACGCGCTGGCGCTGGCCGACACCGTCGACGGGCGCGGGGCCAGCTGCTCCTCGAGCGTCGACGGGACCCGCCGGGTCGGATGGGCGCAGGGTCGAATCGCCTCGACCAGGCACGCTTTGATCTATTCGGCGGTCATGGAGGGCCAACGCGCCCTTCCTGGCCAGGAAATGATGGCCCGCCTGGCCGAAGCGTTCGCCAACGCCGGGGTCTGAATCGGCCGCCTATTTCGCCAGCTCGAAGAGGCCGGTGATATCCACTCGCACGCTCAGCTGGCCCGCTTCCACTGGGGTGGGCGCGCTAGCGGCCATACGCATGGCCATCATCGCCATGGGGCGAGCGGGCGAGGGCGTCTCGCCGCCGCCCTCGCTGAGGTTGACCAGCCGGCTGATGTGATAGCCCACCGCCTGGGCGTAGAGCGAGGCCTTGTCCTGAAGCGCCTTCACGGCCGCAATGCGCGCGGTGTTCTCGGCCGACACCGGATTGGCCAAGCCAAAGCCGATGGCGCTGATGGTGTTGGCCCCGGCCGAGACCACGGCGTCGGCCACGGGGCCCAGGCGCGCCAGATCGATGACGGTCACGGTAAGCTGATTGGAGGCCTGGTAACCGGTCAGCCGGGGGGGCCGGTTCTCTTCGTTGGCGTACTGCGGCGAGAGGTTGAGACTGGAAGTCTGCAGATCGCGGCTCTGAACCCCGGCGCCTCTCACGGCGGCGACCACCTGGGCCATCCGCTGGGCGTTCTCGCGCATGGCCTGGGCGGCAGTGGGCGCGGTGGTGTCGACGCCGAGGGTGATGGTCGCCATGTCGGGCGCGATCTTGGCCTCGCCGTAGGCCGAAAGGCTGAGCGTGGTGGCGGCGAACGCCGGATCGCCGACGCCGGCCGACGTCTGGGCCAGGGCGGCGAGGGGCGCGCCGGCCAGCAGGAGCGCGGCGAGGGCGGCGGCGAGCAGGGTCTTCATGAGGCAGGTCTCCTTGTCACCCGATCTTAACAGCCATCGTCGGAGAATCGAACACGACCGCGCGCTTTGACCCGCCGGCGCCGCGTGATAACCGCTTGCCTCCCTCAGGGAACCGGGGGCCCGTAGCTCAATTGGTTAGAGCCGGCCGCTCATAACGGTCTGGTTGAAGGTTCGAGTCCTTCCGGGCCTACCGCCCCCTTGGGCCGCCCCGATCAACCTCGCGCACGCGCTTTCCACTGCGCCAACAGCTCCTGCTCTCGCGCCGCCGACAACCCCGCCCTCAACTTCGCTTGTCGTTCCTCGGGTTGCTGCTTGAACCAGGTGAGCGTGTCCCCGGCCGTCGTGGTGAGCGGCCGAAAGGTGAGCCCCGCGGCGAGCGCCCTTTCGATGCTCCGCCTGGCGAATCCCGCGCTTTCGCCGCTTCCTGGGACCCAGACGGGCATGTCGCTCCATGGCGCGACCTTTTGCGCCTCGAGGAAATCGGCGGACACCCAGGTCAGGCGCGCATCCGAACCTGTCGCCGTCGCAATCCCCGCCAGCATGCCGCGCATGCTGAGCGGCGGCCTTGGGCCGGTAGCGTTGAAGGTCCCAAAGGCGCGGGACTCGGCCATGCGGACCGTCCACTCGGCGAGGTCGCGGGCGTCGATGAACTGGACGGGGTCGCCGCCGTCGCCCGGCGCCAGGACTTCGCCGCCACGCGCCAGGCGAACGGGCCAGTAGGTGAAGCGGTCGGTCTCATCGCCCGGTCCGACAATGAGACCGGGACGGATGATGGTGGTCATGTCCGGAAACCGTCTCTTCGCTTCCTGCTCGCTAACGGCCTTTAGGGGTCCATAGAGTTCGCCGGCGCTGGCGCTAAGGGTCGCCGATGTCTCGGCCATTGCGTCCTTGCCTGTGTAGGGGGCGAGCGCGGCGGATTCGTCGGCCGGCTTGTCGTTCTGGGCGTAGGCCGAGATCGTCGAGATGAAAATGTACTGCCTAACCTTATCCCGCAGCAAGGCGCCGGCGTCGCGCACCCAGAAGGGCAGGGTGGTGGGATTGTCGATGCACACATCCCATTGGCGGCCCTCCAACGCCTTCAGGTCGTGGGTATTCCGGTCGCCGATCAATTCCTCGACCGCGCCCGGCCAGGCGTGAGGCTGCCTGCCGCGATTGAACAGAGTGACCGTGTGACCGCGGGCGAGCGCGTAACTTACCTGGTGCGGCCCGATGAACCCCGTGCCGCCCAGGATCAAAATGCGCAACGGCTTCGCCGGGCGCTTCTCCCCGCCTTCCGCGAGAGCCAGGCGCTCGGACATGGCAAGGCCCGCGGCGGCGAGAACGGAGAGTTTGACCAGATTTCGCCGGCTCGTCGGCATGGCGGCTTCCTCGTCGCTGAAGAAGGCCTGAGGTTCGACCTGGGACAAGAAATTACACGGGCCTGATCTGGACGCCAGCGGCGCGCTGGTCCCGCTGCGCCCGATCGGTGACTCCGACGAGATTCTCCTCTCGCCGGTCTCAAGGTGCTACATTGCCTTGTCCGACCAAAGGGAGCCCGGTCGATCGATGGAAAATCGTCGCCGCCGACGGCCCGCGCGCGGATATTTTCTCCCATTGGCTCTTACGCTGCTTACATTCTTCGTCGTCGTGGTGGGCTTTTTCATCCTCGTCGCCGTTCATCCGATTACGGGCGCGGGGACGATATCGAGCATCGTCTTGAAACAAAGCCAATCGGAGCCTCGGCGACTGATCCACGGATTCTCGCCGCTGGCGCCCAATCGCAAACCTTCACAATAGACGGGCCGGACGGGGGCGCTTGCCACGGGAATCGACAGGACGGTTTGAAATATTTCCTTCGGCGTCCCACTTCGCCGTCGAAGCCCTCGCGCCGGAACCACTCGGCCGCCGCGAACCCCGTCGTTAAACTCTTGCGATGACTGTCAGAAGACAGGCGAAGGGCGTAGGGGGCTCGAGCGCAAAAGGAGGAGCCTCGATGGTTCAGAACTGGAAAGAGGTGGCGCCCGGGCGCTTTCGCGAGACCTTCGGGCGCTATTTCGAGGATTTCCGGGTCGGCGATATCTATGAGCATCGGCCGGGCAAGACGGTCACCGAGTACGACAACCACCTCTTTACCCTGCTCACCCTCAACACCCATCCGCTGCATTTCGATGCGGAGTTCGCCGCGGCCTCCGAGTTTGGCCGCAATCTGGTGGTCAGCACCTACACCCTGGCCCTGTTGATCGGAATGAGCGTCACCGACGTCTCGCAAAAGGCGGTGGCCAATTTGGGCATGGACGAGGTCAAGTTCACCGCGCCGGTCTTCGCGGGCGACACCCTCTACGCCGAGAGCCAGGTACTGGCCAAACGTGAATCAAGGTCACGGCCCGGACAGGGCGTCGTGGAAATTCGAACCCTGGGAAAGAATCAGCGCGGCGAGACGGTTTGCACGTTCAAGCGCACCATGCTGATCCCCGCGCGCGGCGCCGCGGTCGAGGACAAGGTGGGAACCTACTGAGGCGCGGGGGGCGCTTCGGCCGCCGGAACGCGCTTCGCCTCGTGGGCCGCCGCGGCGGCGTCTCGCCACACCAGGCCCTCGGCGTTGCATACCCAGCGCCCGAGCCGGCGGTAATCCTTGCCGTCCTGGTATTGGCCGAAGGGCAGAAGCTCACTGACCGCCGCTTCGACATATTGATAGTTCTCGCCCCGCCGGCGGCGCGCGAAATCCAGCAGCTCGGATTGCGCCCAGGCGATCGCCGCCGCATCCCCGGGCAGACGCGCCTTGAGCGGGTCCAGGCGGTTATCGGGGAGGGCGTTCAGCCGCCGCTTTGAGGGCGCATGGCGCAGATCGAGGTTGTAGGTCTTCATCGTCGTCTTCTTGAGGTCGGAAGTGGCGCTTTCAGCCGCCTTTGAGCAGACGCCGCCGGTTGGCCTGGATGCGGCGCCGGTAGAGCGCCATGGCGCGGGCGGGACCAAGATGGCCTTGCCCGCTAATGAGGCTGGCGGCCAGCACCGCCTGGGCGTCCACGGCGGCCTTGGCCTTTTCGCAGACCATCAATTGCGCCTCGTCCTGAGCCGCCGCCCCGCCCCACGCGGCCTTGGCCAGGCGCAAGCCGATGACGCTCTGGGCTTCGAAGCCCAGCCGCATGGCGTCCATGGAAAGGCTGAACCAGGGATTTCGGCGAGCGGGCATTTTCAGGCGAGTCTTTCCGTGCGAACGCTGCAATCGGGGCGGCACCCTAGGAGATTCGACATCATGCTGCAATGCAGCATCGAGCCTCCGGGCCATATTTTTGGCGCATGGCCGCAAGAGCCAGGTGACCTCGGACCGCAGAGATCGGAGGTCTTAATCGGGCTCCAAATGTTAAAGTCGACGAGCCGGATTCAGGAGCGAAATGAATTCCATCTCGCCCCCTCTTGCTCGGGCGCGCTACAAGGCCCGCGTGATCCAGACTCCAGCCAAAGTCGATCCTTCCGCCGGCAGGGCCGAACGCTACTCTAGCCTCGCCGATGAGATCGACGCCGTCCTGGAGGGCGAGCCCGACCGGGTGGCGCGCATGGCCACCGTCGCGTCCATGCTGGCGGCGGGCTTCGAGCGGTTTTTCTGGACCGGATTCTACCTTGTCGACGCCGCCAAGGGCGACGAGCTGGTGGTGGGTCCTTACCAGGGCACGCTGGGCTGCCTGCGCATCGCCTTCGGGCGGGGCGTCTGCGGGGCGGCCGCCGCGCGTCGGCAGACGGTGATCGCGCCGGACGTCGACGCCTTTCCAGGTCACATCGCCTGCGATTCCAGATCGCGCAGCGAGGTCGTCGTTCCTGTGTTCGACCGCGCCGGCGCGCTCATCGCCGTCCTCGACGTGGATTCCACCGAGCTCGCCGCGTTCGATGAGACCGACGCACGCGGCCTCGAGGAGATCGTCCGGCGGGTGTTCGCGAACTAAGGTTCCAATTTCAATCGTTGTCGCCACCAAACAGGAGTCGCGGCGGGAGCGCGGGGTCTCGGAAACGGAATGCTACTCGCGAGTCTTCACCAGCGTCGAGGCGAGATAGCCTGCTGTCGCGCCGGCGGCGGTGACGCAGCTTCCCCAGGCAAGGTCGAGCACAGTGACCTTGGTCGCCCAAACGGTGAGGGTGGCTTGGTTGGTGAGATCGTAGGTGGCGTAGGCGAAGAAGCCGAAGAGGGCGCCCATGGTCGTCGCCACGCGCCAGCGAGCGGCGCGGATCGCCGGGGCGACGGCGAAGACCACCACGCCGGCGAGGTAGATCACGTAGAAGAGTACGGCCGGAACGGGCCGGACGCCATCGATGAGGACGGCGTGCAGCACCGGACGGTAAAGCGTGGCGTTGGTCGAGCTGAGCCACACCGCGTCCAGTCCCGCGAAGGCGAGGCCCGCGCCCCCATAGGCGAGGAGATACCGCCCGATCATGACGCGCGGTTCGCCGGCGTCTTCAGCCGATAGTGGCTGACGCCCCAGACGTCCCCCGCGCTGTCGCCGAAGAGGCCCGCCGTCGCCAGGAAGAACAGCCGCCATCGGCGTCGCCACAGATCGGCGTTGGGGCCATGGGTTCCGCGCAGCACGGCGGTCACCGCGGCGCCGTTGCGGTCGAAATTAGCCAGCCAGTCATTGGCCGTGCGCCGATAGTGCTCGCCGCTCCAGCGCCACTCGTCCTCCACCTCGAAGAGATCGGGGAACTGCCGGATGAGGCCGCGGCTGGGCATGACGCCGCCGGTGAAGAAGTGCTGGGCGATCCAGTCGTCGCGGTCAGCCGCCTCGAAGCGATACGGCCCGCCCCGATGGGTGAATACATGCAGGAAGAGGCGCCCCTCGCTCTTCAGCCAGCCGGCGATGCGCGCCAGCAGGCCGGGCCAGTTGGACATGTGCTCGAACATCTCCACCGAGACGACGCGGTCGAATTGCGCCTGCGTCTGGAAATCGTTCATATCGGCGGTGATCACGGTGAGATTGGCGAGGCCGCGCGCCTTGGCCTGAGCCTCGATGGCCGCGCGCTGGGAGTGGGAGTTGGAGACACTGGTGATCGTCGACCGGGGATACTTCTCGGCCATCCATAGGCTCAGCGAGCCCCAGCCGCAGCCCAGCTCCAGCACCGCCTGGCCGTCGGCGAGATCGGCGTGGGCGCAGGTCTCGGCCAAGGCGCGTGCCTCGGCCTCCTCCAGGGTCGTGGCGCCGGCGTCATAGAGACAGCTCGAATATTTCAGGCGAGGCCCGAGGACCAGGCGAAAGAAGGCGGCCGGAACCTCGTAGTGCTGGGCGTTGGCCACGGCGGTGTTCTCGGCGATGGGGCGGCCGCTCATGTCGCGGGCGAAGGCGGCGTCGGCTTCGGCGGATCCGGCCTCGAGCCGCCGACGCGCCCGGCCGACCAGATATCCCACGCCCAGGCGCGTCAGGGCGTCGGGGAGGGGCGCGCGTTCCACCGTCGCGGTGGCGATCCGCGTCAAGTTCACGCCGCTTCTCCCGACGCCTGGTTCGCCGCCGAGTCCGCCTTCGGCGGCCAGGGGAAGAAGGCGGAGACGCGGGCCTGGTACCGCGCGAAGGCCGCTCCGCGCGAGCGAGCCATGGCAGCTTCAGTGGGCGGCACGCCCGAAGCAAAGCGCAACAGGAAGAACATGAACGCGGGACCGCTGAGCGCCACCCATCCCCACGGCCAGCGGCCGGTGAAATCCGCCGCCATCACGGGGTAGGCCAGCCAGCCGAACCATTCGAAGAAGTAGTTGGGATGGCGCGACCAGGACCAAAGGCCCACATCGCAGATCGCTCCCTGGTTGGGCGGGTAGCTTTTGAACCGGGCAAGCTGGCGATCGGCCAATCCCTCGCCGAGGATGGCAAGGATGAGGATCGCCGCGCCGGCCAGGTCGGTTGCTTTCAGCGCCGGCGCCGGGTTGCGCGCCGCGACGAGGACCGACAGGGCGAGCAGGGCCGCCGATAGGGCCTGAATTTGCAGGAAGCCCAGCAGGCGAACCTCGAACGCGCCGCCCCATCGCTTGCGGAAATGCGCATAGCGGGCGTCCTCCCCCTTGGCCGCGGCGCTGCGGAAAGCCAGGTGGAGGCCAAGCCTCGAAGACCACATCACCGCAAGGGCGGCGACCAGAAAGGCGCGCGGGCCGGGCGTATAGCCGACCGTCGGCGCCAGGGCGTAGACGACTCCCGCGGCGCCGGTGGCGAAGGTCCAGACGACATCGACCCAGCCGGCGTTCCGCGTCGCCCGCTGAAGCGCCCAGGCGCCGACCATGGCCAGCGAGACACTCACCGTCACGCAGGCGATCAGGACCGTCACGCCGCCGCCTTTTCCTCGGCCGCCACGCTCACCGAATGGCGGGTGATGAAATCGACCATCGCCACCAGCACCGAGGCGCGATGACGGAAGGGCGCGAGGATGGCGGTGAGCAGGCCCACATGGCCAATTCCAGGGTAGGTATGTGTCTCCACCACCCCACCGCGCGCCTGCACGGCGGCGGCCAGGCGTGCGGCGTTGCCCGGGTCGACCACGCCATCCTTGTCGCCGGCCAGCAACAGCAGGGGCGGGGACGGTGGTCCATCGACATGATTGATCGGCTGTGTGTCGGGGCGCTGATCTGGGGGTCCGAAGATGATCCTCAATGTCGCGTCGCGCAGAGGCAGAAAATCATAAGGGCCCGCCAGGCCCACGACGCCGGCCAGGTCGCGGCGCGGATCGAGGCCGACCTCTCCCAGCCACCGCCGATCCAACGCCAGCATCGCCACATTGTAGGCGCCCGCCGAATGGCCGATGAGAAACAGCCTGGTCGGGTCGGCGCCCCACTCTCGGGCGTGCTGTTTCACAAAACGCACGGCGAGGGCGTTGTCGCGCAGGAAGTCGGGATAGCGCACGGCGGGATAGACGCGGTAATCGGGGATCACGGTGAGGACGCCGCGTGAGGCGAGGGTGGCGCCGACGAACCGGTAGAACCCCCGGTCGCCCGATTGCCAGCTTCCTCCGTAGATGAACACCGCGACCGGCGTATCGGGTCCCACTTGCCTCGGCAGATAGACGTCCAGCTTGCCGCGCGATCCCGGCGCATAGGGCAGATCGTGCCTGACGGCGATCCCGCCGGGCGCCGACAAGCCCAGCAGCGCCGCGGCCAGCGAGCCGACCAGACTCATCAGATCCGGACGAGCGGTTGAAAGAGGCGTCCTACCCAGTCGCGAGCGACCAGAGAAGCGTCGACGGCCACCAGGCAGACGCACTCGCCGTCGGCGGTCACCTGCGGGCGGTGATCGACGCTCTCGTCGCTCTCGACGAAATCGCCGGGACCGTAGGTTTCGCCCCGATCGATGAAAGCGCCCTTCAGTACACAGACCATTTCGCTGCCCCGGTGGGTGTGCCGAGGAACGCTCATGCCCGCGCCGACGCGCAGCAGATAGCTTCGCGGCCCGAAGGGTCCGCCGACGACCGGGGCCACCCACACGCCCGGGGCGGCCCAACGACGGCGATTGCGGACGGCGTCGACCACATCCTTGGGGATATCGATCCAGCCTGGCGGCGCCCCGTTCGGCGTCGGCGCTTCCGGCGTCGGCGGTCCCGGCGCCGGTCGTTCGATCTGGGCCAGAGCGCGCTCCAGAGCGTCCGGCGCCATCGCCGCGGGGGGCAGCGACGCCAGAAGCGCGCCGCCCACCGCTTCGGCCAAGCCGACTTCGCCGCGGCAAACGTTGCAGGCGCGCAGGTGGGTCGAAATCACCAGCGCCCTGTCGGCCCGAAGACCGCCGGCCGCGTAGGCGATCAGAAGGTTGTGCGAAGGATGGTGACGAACGCTCACGCCGCCTCTCCCAAACTGGCGCGCAAACGCCCCATGGCGAGGCGCAGGCGCGACTTGACGGTGCCCAATGGAAGGCCCAACTCGACGGCGATTTCCGAGTGCGGCTTATCTGAAAAGAAGGCCAGTCGCACCACCCGCGCCTGATCGGCCGGCAGTTTGGCGATGGCGCGACCCACGCGCGCCTCATCCTGCAAAGCGGCGAGCATTGTGTCGGGCGCGGCGGGGTCCGTTGCGGCGTCCGACGGATCGTCCGTCATGGTCGGCCTCTTCTCGCGGCGCAGGGCATCGAAGCGAAGATTGCGTGCTATGGTGAATATCCAGGTCGACGGCGCGGCGCGGCCGGGATCGAACGCGGCCGCCCGCCGCCAGACGATGAGCAGGGTTTCCTGGGCGAGTTCCTCGGCGGATGCATCAGAGGCGCCCAGTCGCAGCAGATAGCTTTTCACGCGCGGCGCGAAGTGGGTGAAAAGCGCGCTGAAGGCCGCGCGATCGCCGCGCTCGGCGATCGCCACGATCGACGCGGCAAATTCCACGGTCCCCACCTGCCGCGTCACGGTCATCCGAACGGAGCCGTGGCCAAGGCGTCCCCAGGCGGCGCTCGAAGCGTTGTCACATTGCGCTGACGCATGCATGCCTCCTTTTACGGCGTCTGGGCGTACGTGGATCACCACGCGGGCGACAGGGGCGCCGCTCAAGGTGATCTAAGCGTCCCCCTCGACCGTAGAGACTACGCCAAGGCGCGGCTTTCATCCACGGCCGCCCTCAAACCTGGGGCCCGCATATCGTGAACCAAGCCGAACGCCCCGCGCCATTGAAGATCGCCATCGTCGGCGCCGGGATCAGCGGCATGTCGGCCACGTGGCTTCTCGGCCAGGCCCATGATGTGACTCTCTACGAAGCCGAGCCTCGGCTGGGTGGCCACAGCCATACCGTCGATGCGCCGTCCGGGCGGGGTCCCATCGCCGTCGATATGGGCTTCATCGTCTACAACGAGGCCAACTACCCCAACCTGGTCGCTCTCTTCGACCACTTGAACGTCCCCACCAAGCCTTCGGACATGGGCTTTGCGGTCAGTCTGGACGAGGGGCGGTTGGAATACGGCGGCGACAACTTTTCCACCCTGTTCGCCCAATGGCGCAACCTGGTTCGGCCGCGCTTCTGGTCGATGCTGAGCGATCTGGCGCGCTTCTATCGCGAGGCCCCCGCCCACGCCTGCGCCCTGGACGCCAACATGACCAGCCTGGGCGACTATCTCACCGCCCAAGGTTACGGCCGCGCGTTCCAGGACGATCATCTGCTGCCGCAGGCCGCGGCGATCTGGTCGGCCTCGGTGAGCGATATCCGCGACTATCCGGCCGCCGCCTTCATTCGGTTCTGCGAGAACCACGGATTGCTGAAGATTCTGGATCGGCCGCTGTGGCGCACCGTCGACGGCGGCGCCCGGGCCTATGTCTCGCGCCTCACGGCCGCCTATGCCGACAAGGTGCGTCTGGGCGCGGCGGTCAAGGCGGTCGCCCGCACCGCGAACGGCGTTCTGGTCCGCGAGGCGTCGGGACGGGTCGAGCGCTATGATCATGTGGTGGTCGCCACCCACGCCGATCAGGGCCTGGCGTTGCTTGACGATCCGAGCCCCAGGGAACGCGCCATTCTGGGCGCCTTCGGCTACAGCCGAAACCTCGCCCTGCTCCATTCCGATCCGGCCCTCATGCCCCGCCGGCGCAAGACGTGGTCGGCGTGGAACTATGTCGGCAAGACCGGGCCCGGCGGCGACCAGGCGCTGTGCGTGACCTATTGGATGAACATGCTGCAGACCCTGCCAACGGAAACGCCGCTCTTCGTCACCCTCAACCCCGTGCGCGCGCCCGACCCGGCCAAGGTGATCCGCGCCGAGGTCTATGAACATCCGCTGTTCGACGCGCGCGCCATTCGGGCGCAACGGGACCTGTGGTCCCTGCAGGGCGAGGCCAACACCTGGTGGTGCGGAGCCTATTTCGGTTCGGGATTCCACGAGGATGGCCTGCAGGCCGGTTTGGCCGTGGCCGAAGCGCTCGGCGCCGTGCGGCGGCCGTGGGTCGTGGCTCAGGAATCGGGACGCATTCACCTGGGCGCGCCGCCGCGCCTCGCGCCGGCGCTCGAGAGCGTCGCGTGAACACCCTCGCTTCGGCCTTCTACGCGGGCGCCGTAACTCACCGGCGCCTTTCGCCCACGCCGCACCGCCTGCGCTATTCGATGTTCCAGATACTGTTCGATCTGGGCGAGACGCCGGCCTTGGCCCGACGCCTCCGCTTCTTTTCGCACAACCGGTTCAACCTGTTCAGCTTCCACGACCGTGATCACGGGGACGGCCGCGCGCGCGGCTTGCGCGCCTATGTCGAGGAGACTTTGAGCGCGGGGGGGATTTCCCTTGGCGGCGGCCCGATACGGCTCTTGTGTATGCCCAGGCTCCTTGGTCACGTGTTCAACCCTCTCAGCATCTACTATTGCCATCGCGCCGACGGGACCTTGGCCGCCATGTTCTACGAAGTGAACAACACCTTCGGAGAGCGGCACAGCTATCTCATTGCCGTCCCGCCGGGCGCGGAGGGGCCAATTCGCCAGACCTGCGAGAAGGCCTTCCATGTCTCCCCATTCATGGACATGGCGATGACCTACGAATTCAAGGTGACGATGCCGCGGGAGACCCTGACCACCGCGATCCGCGGCCGCGCTCCGGACGGATCGCCGATCATCGTCGCCGCCTTCGCCGGCCGCCGCCGGGAACTTACCGACCGCGTCCTCGTCCACGCCCTCTTCGCCTACCCCCTGCTCACCGTGAAGGTGGTCGCGGCGATACACTTCGAAGGTTTGAAGCTTATGCTGAAAGGCCTGCGCCTCCGCCCCCGTCCCCCTGCCCCCGCTCACGCGGTGACCGTGGTTTAGACGCCACTCGAGACGGAGCGACGGCACGCGACCCACCCCCGTCTCGCCTTGGCCGGCGACTTCACTTATAGAATCGCCACCCAAGTGAAGAACACTCCGCAAGCCACAGACGCCGTCGCGCGCGCCTCGCGGGGCGCGACGGCGGTCGCTTCGAAAGCGCCGACCCTCTGATGCGCATCCTCTTGGCCACCGACGCCTGGGAGCCTCAGGTCAATGGTGTCGTGCGCACCCTGACCCGCGTGGTGGCCGAACTGCGCGAGATGGGCGATGCGGTCGAGGTGATCAGCCCCGATCAGTTCCAGACCGTCGCGATGCCCACCTATCCGGAAATAAAACTGGCCATGGGGGCGTACGAGAAGGTCCAGCAGCGCTTCAAGGCCTTCGAACCGGAGGCCATACACATCGCGACCGAAGGGCCCATCGGCCTGGCCGCGCGGCGCATCTGCCTCGAGTGGAAGCTGCCGTTCACCACCAGCTATCACACCAGGTTTCCCGAATACATTTCGGCCCGCCTGCCGCTGCCGTTGGCGGCCGGGTACGCCTACATGAAGTGGTTTCACAAGCCGTCGGGGCGCCTGATGGTGGCCACCCCCTCCATGCGCGAGGAACTCGAGCGCCACGGCTTCCGCAACATCTCCCAATGGTCGCGCGGGGTGGACACCGAGGTCTTCCACCCCAGGCGCGAGGGCGAACCGGACGTGTTCGCGCATCTGGCGCGGCCCATCTTTCTGAGCGTCGGGCGCGTGGCGGTGGAAAAGAACATCGAAGCCTTCGTCAGCCTGGATCTGCCGGGAACCAAGGTCGTGGTCGGCGACGGACCGCAGCGGGAGGAACTTGGGGCGAAATACCCCGAGGTGGTGTTTTTGGGGGCGAGATTCGGCGCGGAGCTGGCCGCCTGCTACGCCTGCGCCGACGTCTTCGTCTTCCCGTCCCTCACCGACACCTTCGGCTTGGTCATTTTGGAGGCCTGGGCGTCGGGTCTCCCGGTCGCCGCCTTTTCCGCTCCCGGCCCGATCGACATCATCCCGGGGACCGGCGCGGGCGTCCTCGCTCCGGGTCAGAGCGAGGGCCTGAAGGAAGCCTGCCTGGGGGCCCTCGAACTCGATCGTGGCCGCATCCGCGCCGTGGCCCAGCAGTTCTCCTGGCGCGCCTGCGCCGAGGATTTCCAGCGCTTCCTGCAGCCATATCCCGACCCCGAGAAGAGCCGCTTCTGGCGGCGCCTGCGGCGTCTGGCCAGGCTGCGGCGCGGTCCGAGAGCGGCGGCCTGATCGGCGGTTGAATTTCGCGCCGAGCCCGCCGACAATCCTTTGACGAGAGGGGGAAGATGACCGACGCGGTGGAGGAGGCGCTGTTGGCCGCGCCGGCGACCGCGGCGGGCCGGCAGGCCGCCTGGTGGCTGACCCGCATCCACCGCCAGGGCGAGGGGGCCAGCCTCGCCGACCAGGCGCACTACACGCCCGGACTGGCGGCCCGGTTTCGCCCGCCGGCCAGCGACGCGGAGGCCCGCGACGGCTGGCGCGACACCGCGGCCCGCTTCGGGGCCTTGCTCACCGTCGCCTTCGAATCCAAGTCCGAATTCGCCTTGGAGGCCGGCCTCACCGCCGCCAAGGACCGGCGCTGGAAGCTCACCCTGGCCGTCGAGGAAGAGCCCCCGCACCGCATCGCGCGCCTGGAGTGGGAGCGGGTCAACGACTTCCAGCTCGAGGTGCGCGAGGCCACCCTCGCCGACGCGGCGGTGCTGGCCGACCTGGAGCGGCGCTGCCCGATCGTGGTGGGCGAGACGAGCATATGGTTCGACCGCGGCGAGGAATACTTCGACTCCGTCCGACTGATGGAGGACGCCACAGTGGGCCTGGCCTTGGTCGACGGCGCGCCGGCGGCGGTGACCTGCGGCGCACGCCACACGGTGAACATTGGCGGCGAGCCAAAGACGATCATCACCGTCTCGCACCTGAGGGTTCTTCCCGAACACCAGCGCAAGGGCCTGTGGGGGGCGGCCAACCGAGTCCTCGAAAAATACTGGCCCACGGTCGCCGGCTCCAACGCCTTCATCGCCGTGGACAATGCCGGCATGCAGCACGGCTTTCGCCACACGCCCGACAAATGGCCGCTCCCGGTGCTGGGGGCCCGAATCTCCACCGCGCGCCTGGCCGGGGCGCCCGCCGGACGGCCCGCCACGCCGGCCGACGCGGGCGCGCTCGCCGCCCTGCTCAACGCCTTCCATGGCGGCGAAGAGATGTTCGTTCCCTACACGGAAGGCTCGCTGGCGGCGCGGCTGGAGCGCGCCCCCGATCTCTATGGCTGGGACAAGGTCTGGTTGGCCGACGGGGCGGTGGTCGGGGTCTGGGCGGCGGCGCGGGCGCGGCGCCTGGTCACCGAGCGCGGCGGCGAGCCGAGTTTTTCCGAGCCGGGGGTCGTCCTCGACTACGGATACGAAGCGGGCGCCGAGGGGGCCTTCGAGGCCCTGATCCGCGGCTGGTGCGCGCATCTTGCCGAGCGCGGCATGAACCGCCTGATCATTCTCACCTCCCCCGCCTCGCCCGGCGTCGATCTGATCCGCGCTCTGGCCGACGAGGTCGAAGCCTTCAACCACTGGTCGCCCGGTATCCCCCCGCCCGCCGACGCGGCGGAGAAGGGCCTCTACATAGACCCGATCTACTTCTGAGGCGTCTTGCCCGGCGCTCAAGGGTTGAGAGGCGCGATTAGGCGACCCGTCTTTCCAAGCCCCGCTGGAACCCGGCATCCTTCTCGCCGGTTAACTTCCCCCAGACAGAGGCCCTCGCGATGGACGCCAAGATCGAAACCCTGACCCCGGCCGACGAACTGGCGCGCGACAACCCCGTGCGGACCCTCAACGAGAGCGCCGAATACCGCGCCGCCCGCACCGCGCTGCTGGCCGAGGAGATCGAGCTGCGGCGGCACATCGAGCGCGTCGCCGCCCAGCGCCGCGCCCTGCCCCCCGGCGGCGAGGTCAAGGGCGACTACCGCTTCGAAGGCGAGGACGGCCCCGCCGATTTCGCCGCCCTGTTCGCCGGCAAGCAGACGCTGGCCGTCTATAGCTTCATGTTCGGACCCCAGCGCGAGCGGCCCTGCCCCATGTGCACGAACCTGCTGGGCGCCTGGGAGGGCAATGCGGCCGACCTCGGCCAGCGCATCTCGCTCGTGGTGGTCGCCCGTTCGCCCATCGAGCGCCTGGTCGCCTGGAAGCGCGAACGTG
>Ga0182024_10009953_pt1 | contig 19514 bp, 17 predicted proteins | sample P32metaG_FD_120480 | JGI IMG/M metagenome (GOLD analysis project Ga0182024, IMG submission 120480) | Permafrost microbial communities from Stordalen Mire, Sweden - P3-2 metaG (Illumina Assembly) | ecosystem: Environmental > Terrestrial > Soil > Wetlands > Permafrost | place: Sweden: Stordalen... | reverse complement strand
TCGACATCACCTGGATGCGGTTCTCGGCCAGATCATTCGGCGCCTGCATGATGTCGCGATACGGCACTTTGACAACCTGCAGGCCCATTTGTTTGAAGAAACCGTAGATCAGGAAGTCGGAATTGCCGGTGGCGGCTGCAACATTGAGCTTGCCGGGCTCGGCGCGCGCCAGCGCCACCAGCTGATCCATCGTGTCGATGTGCAGTGATGTTGGCACCGAAATCGCCAGCACCGTGACATAGATTTGTGCGATGGGGATGATGTCGTTCAGGTCGTAAGGCGGCGCCGATTGGTCCTGGTCGTAGAGATGAACCAGGAATGCGCCGGCCGGCCCGAAATAGAGCGTATGGTCGTCGTGGGCGTCGATGAAGGCCTTGACCGAAACCAGGCCGTCGCCGCCGGGCCTGTTCTCGACCACCACCGATTTGCCCCATCGCGCGGTCAAGCGATCCGCCAATAGCCGCGCGGTGATATCGGTCGCACTGGCGGGACCGAACGGCAGGATGAGCCGCACCGTGCGCGTCGGATAGGTCTGCTGTGCTGGCGCCCTGCCACCCAATTGCAATGTAACCGCGATTGCCAAAGCCGCGACGGCGATGAGCCTTCGCATCGAATCCTCCCTGTCTCCTTTTATCCAATACGATAGCAGAAATTGCGCGGGTCGGCTTGGGTGTGGCAGCGGTACGTCTTAGCGGAAGCCGCCGTCTTCGCGCGGATCTTCGCCACTCTCCGGGTCGTCGTCGTGTACGTAGTCGGAGCCGCGCATGTACAGGCCATGGCCTGCGCCCCACGGCACGTAGCCACCCTTCGGCAATGGCGGACCGCCGATGCGCGCGACCATGTAAAGACCGAAGCCGAGAATGACAAAGATCGGAATGGCCGGGTTGAACCGGAAATGCACGCCCGCGATCATTACGGCGGCGATCAGCACAATGACAGCGAACAAGACCTTGAGCATGGCGGCGATCCAAACTGTACCCGGAAATGCCTAAAATCCTTTGTCGCGAAAGTTGAAAGATGGGTTCAGACGCGCTTCATCCGGCGGCGCTGGCGCAGCCGTCAATGCTCCACTAACATCCGGGCCGATCAATGGGACGGACGGGCCGATGGCGGGACGAGTCGAGGGTAAAGTCGCTCTGGTTATCGGCGCGGGATGCGTGGGGCCGGGCTGGGGCAACGGCCGTGCCGCCGCAGTGCTGTTCGCGCGCGAGGGCGCCAAGGTTTTCGCCGTCGACAAGAGCGCGGAGGCGATGGCTGAGACGGTCGCGCGGGTCGACAATAAAGGCGAGATCACGACGCATGTCTGCGACGTGCTCGACGATGCGCAAGTCGGCGCCATGGTGGCGGCGTGCTGCAAGAAATTCGGCCCGATCGACATCCTGGTCAACAATGTCGGCGGTTCGGCCGCCGGCGGCGCCGCCGAAATGTCGGTGGAAAATTTCGACAACCAGATCGACTACAATCTCAAAAGCGTGTTCCTGACCTGTCACCATGTCATTCCGTTGATGATCGAGTCTGGCGGCGGCGCCATCGTCAATACGTCGTCAAGCTCCGGCATCCGCTATACCGGCGCGCCGCAGATCGGTTACGCCTCGGCGAAAGCCGCCGTCATTCAATTCTCGCGGGTGACCGCCGTGCAATACGCCAAGGACGGCATCCGCGTGAACACGGTGGTGCCCGGCCAGATGCATACGCCGATGGTCGAGGCGCGCCTCGCCACGCAGCGCACCGGTGGCGACATCGACGCGCTGCTCAAATCGCGGGTCGCGCGCATTCCGCTCGGTTTCATGGGCGATGGCCGCGATACCGCCAATGCGGTGCTCTTTCTTGCTTCCGACGAAGCGCGCTTTATCACCGGCACTGAGATCGTAGTCGATGGCGGCATGACCGCGCGCTGCGATTGATCACCGAGAATTGGAATTTGCCATGGCTATCCGCGCCGACGATCTTACCCCGACCATCCCGCCGCCGGATCCGAATCCTAAAAAGCCGCGATTCAAGCTGCCGCCGCTCGCTTGCGATTCGCATTTTCACGTGTTCGGACCGCACAACAAATTTCCTTATGCGGCGAACCGGCCGTTCACGCCGACCGACGCGCCGAAGGAAGATTTGTTTCGCCTGCACGCTTTCCTCGGTTTTGAGCGCGGCGTGTTTGTTCAATCGACCTGTCACGGCAGTGATAATTCGGCGCTGGCCGACCTCCTGGCCGCGGGCGGGGGCCGCTATCGCGGCGTGGCGCTTCTCGATCCCTGGACGCCGCAGGCCGAGGTCGACCGCTTGGACGACGCCGGCGTCCGTGGCGTGCGGCTCCATTTTTATTTTCCGCGCGGCGGTGAGCCGATGCGGCGCGACGACATGCTCCAGGTGATCGAGAAGGTGGCGCCGAACGGCTGGCATATTGCCATGCATCTCGGCGGTCACGGGGTGCTCGACTACTACGATTTCATTACCTCGATCGAGGCGCCGGTGGTGATTGATCACATGGGGCGCATCGATATTGCGGAAGGGCTGCGCGGCAAGACCTTCTCGGTGCTGCGCCGTCTGCTCGACCGCGGCAATGTCTGGGTCAAGCTGTCCGGCACCGATCGCATCACCAAGCGGCCTTATCCCTACGCCGACGCCATACCGTTCGCGCGCGATCTTGCCGCGCATGCGCCCGAGCGCGTGGTTTGGGGCACCGATTGGCCGCATCCGAACCACAGTGCAGTACCGAATGACGGCGAGCTGGTCGATCTCATTCCCGAGATTGCGCCCGATGTGCGCACCCGCCGGCTGATGCTGGTCGACAATCCGGCAAAACTGTTCGGGTTTTGAGCGTAGCCATGAGCAAGCAAACGCTCGGCAAGCTTCCGCCCGGCGACTTCGGCATGCTGGAATTGCCGGCGCTGCCGACCGGCATTGTCGAGGGCTATCGCGCGCTGCCCGATCTCACCGGCACGACCTCGGACGTGATGGACGAACTCGGCATCGTAGGCGCGGTGCCTGCTGCGGTGCTGCGGCCGAACGATCCGACCGCGCGCGTCGTCGGCCGGGCGCTGACGGTGCGCAACATCCCGGCGAGCGCGCCGGTGCCGGACAGGGTCAAGAGCGGCGTGTCAGGCCTCGGCGAGATCGAGGCGCATAACCTCGCCGAGCCGGGCGACGTCCTCGTGGTGCAAGGCGTCGATCAGGTCTCCAATCTCGGCGGCATGTCGGCTACGATCGGACACCGGCAGGGTGAGATCGGCGCCGTTGTCGACGGCGGCGCCCGCGACGTCGATCACTCGCGCGCCATCGGCATGCCGGTGTGGTCGCGCAGCGTCAGCCCGATCACCGGCAAGTGGCGCGTCGAGACCGTCGCCATCAACAAGGCGGTCACGATCTGCGGGGTGAACGTCAACCCCGGCGATCTGGTGCTCGCGGATGAAACCGGCGTCTGTTTCATTCCGCGCGAACGCGCGGCCGAGGTGTTGGCCCGAGCGCAGCGCAACGCGGCGGCGGAAAAGCTGCGGGAGGATAAGATCGCGTCCGGCGCGCCGATTGCCGAACTGCTCGGCAAATCGAAATAGCGCCGTCATTCCCCGGTAATGCCGAGCGCCTTGATCGTGTCCGGCCAGGTGGAGAATTCCTTGTGGAGCTTGTCCGCGAACGCGTCGTGGCCGAGCATGCCGTGAATGGCATTGCCGGACAGGCGCTGCCTGATCTCAGGTTCCGCGATGACGGCGAACAGCGCTTGTTCGAGCTTGTCGCGCACGTCGTTCGGCGTTCCGGCGGGCAGCAGCACGCCGTACCAATTTTCCATCACTACGCTCGGCAGGCCGAGCTCTACGGTTGTCGGCAGATCGGGCAACAGCGGCGAACGTGTCTCGGCGAACAAAGCCAGCGCCTTGACCGAGCCCGCTTTGACCAGAGGCAGCAAGACCGGCAGATCGGCATTGAGCATGTCGACATGGCCGCCCAGCAGGTCGTTGATCGCCGGCGCGGCGCCGCGATAGGGCACGTGGGTGATTTTTACCTCCGCCGCCGCGTTGAGCATTTCGACCGCGATGTTCATGGTCGTGCCCGGACCGGCCGAGCCATAAGTGAGTTTCTGCGTCTTCGCCCTGTTGATGAGTTGCGGCAAAGAGGCGATGCCGAGGTCTTTGTTGACCACCAGCAGCGACGGCACGACGCCGACCAGCATGACCGGCTCGAACGATTTTACCGGGTCGTATGCCGTCGGCGGCTTCAGGATGGGGCTGAGCACTTGCGAGCCGAGGCTGGCAAGCAGGAGCGTCTTGCCGTCGGGCAGGGCGTGCGCCACGAATTCCGATGCGATCGCGCCACCGGCGCCGCCGCGATCGTCGACGATGACATTGGCATTGAGCTTCGGGCCCAATCCGTTGGCGAGGATGCGTGCCAGTTGATCGACCGGACCGCCCGCGGCGAACGGAACGACGATCTTGATCGTGTCAGCCAGCGCCGGCGCCGTCAGAAGCAACAGCGCGGCGCAGCACAAAGCTAAAAACCCGCTCCGATGACGTTGCATCCTGATCCCCCAGAAACTCTATTTTTAGCAGGTTACCTTACCGCAAGTCCGAGCCGCATCGACAATCTTTTGCAGTCCGTCGCGGCCCGGATAGCCGAGGATCGCGACACCGTCGATGATGAAAGCCGGCGTTGCGGCGAGCCCGAGCGAATTGCCGAGCGCGAGATGAGCTTTCATGATCTTGGTGGTGTCCTCGCTGTCGCCGAGTTTGGTCAAGGCGCGTTCGTCCAAGCCGAGTCCGTGGGCCACGTCGAGTGCGCGCAGCCCGTCGGTCGTGCCGCGTTGCGCATAGATCTTGCGGTGGAAATCGTAGAACTGGGCCGGTGTGCCAAGCTTGGCGACGGCAAGCTCGACGCGGCTTGCTGCAATCGAGGCAATGCCGAGCACCGGAAACGGCACCAGCACAAGGCGAAGCTCCGGATCGACGGCGACCATATCGGCGACGTCGGCGGAGGCGATCCGGCAATACGGACAATTGAGGTCGTAAAACTCGATCAGTGTCGTGTTGCCATCCGGGTTGGCGGCGACCACCACCCCGGGCAATTTGTCGATGGGGCTGGCCAGGACGCTGTGGTTGGGTAGCCGCTGGCCGTCGTCGTTGACGAGCGGAAACTCGGAGACGAGCTGCATCGAGCGATCGCGGCCCTGCGCGCAGGCAATCCCGCTCCACGCCATGAATGCGGCGACGGCAATCGCTGTGGACGGGATGATCGAAAACGGCGGTTTCATCTGCCTGTATCTAGTATCGCCGCTGCACGTCCGGCAGGCGCGATTTATTGCTCGACCACGCCATCTGGCACGGCTTCGAGGTTGAAAGCGGCGGCAAACAGCGCGCGGGTATAATCGGTCTTGGGATTGCGGAACAACTCGGCGGCGTCGCCGGACTCGACGACAAGGCCGTGCCGCATCACCACCAGGCGGCTCGCCAGCGCTGCAACGACGCGCAGGTCGTGCGAGATGAACAGATAAGTCAGATTGTGCCGCCTCTGCAGGTCGCGCAACAGATCGACCATCTGCGCCTGGATCACCATGTCGAGCGCGCTGGTCGGCTCGTCGAGCACGATGAAGCTCGGCTCCAGCACCACGGCGCGCGCCACCGCGATGCGCTGGCGCTGGCCGCCGGAAAATTCATGGGGAAAGCGAAAGCGAAGCTCGGGGTCGAGGCCGACGTCGCGCAAGGCCTGAACGACGCGCTCATCGCGTTGGCGGTCCGGCATGTCCGGTTGGTGGACCTTGAGGCCTTCCTTGATGATGTCTGCAATCGACATGCGCGGCGACAGCGACCCGTAGGGATCCTGGAACACGATCTGCATGTCGCGGCGGTACGGCCGCATTTCCTTGAATTTCAACCCTTGCAGATCGTGGCCCATGAACGCGATCAGCCCGTCCGACGAGATCAGCCGCAAGATGGCGCGGCCCAACGTGGATTTCCCCGAGCCGGATTCGCCGACCACGCCGAGCGTCTCGCCTTTGCGCAGCTCGATGGTCAAGCCATCGCAGGCTTTGACATGACCGACGGTCTTGCGCATCAGGCCGCGCGTGATCGGAAACCACACTTTGAGCTGGTCGGTTTTCAGGAGCAGCGGCGCGTCGGGCTGCGGCGGCGCCGGGTCGGGCCGTGGCTCGGCGGCGAGCAGCGCTTGCGTATAGGGATGTTCGGGTGCGGAAAACACGCGCTCGACGGCGCCATGCTCGACGATCTTGCCGTCCTTCATCACGCAAACCCGTTGCGCGATCTTCCGCACAATGCCGAGGTCGTGGGTGATGAACAGCAGCGACATGTGCAGCCGCGACTGGATCTCTTTGAGCAGCGCGATGATTTGCGCCTGCACAGTGACGTCGAGCGCGGTGGTCGGCTCGTCGGCGATGAGCAGATCGGGTTCGTTGGCGAGCGCCATGGCGATCATCACGCGCTGGCGCTGTCCGCCGGACAACTGATGCGGATAGCTCTTCAACCGGGTCTCCGGGTCGGGAATGCCGACCTGGCTGAGGACTTCGAGCGTGCGCGCGCGGGCCGGCGCTCCGGTCAGGCCGCGGTGCAACAGCAGGATCTCGCCGATCTGCTTCTCGATGGTGTGCAGCGGATTGAGCGAGGTCATCGGCTCCTGGAATACGATGGTGATGTCGTCGCCGCGCACCCGCCGCATGTCGCGTTCGGGGAGCTGCAAAAGATCGCGGCCGTGGAAAGTTATGCTGCCCGACGGGTGGTGCGCCGCCGGATAGGGCAGCAGCCTTAGGATCGACAAAGCTGTAACCGATTTGCCGGAGCCGGATTCGCCGACCAGCGCCAGGCATTCGCCCTTGACGATGTCGAACGACACGCGATCGACCGCGAGCGTTTCGCGTCCGCCGGAGCGGAACGCGACGGAGAGATCGCGGACGGAGAGGCAAAGGTCTTTGCCAGGCTGCTCGCTCATACAAACGTCTTTCGCGGATCGAAGGCGTCGCGCACCGCTTCGCCGACGAAGATCAAAAGCGACAGCATCAGCGCGACGGTGAAGAAGCCGGCGAGCCCGAGCCATGGCGCCTGCACATTGGCCTTGGCTTGCGACAACAATTCACCGAGCGACGGCGAGCCGGGCGGCAGGCCGAAGCCAAGAAAATCGAGCGCGGTGAGCGTCATCACCGAGGACGACATGATGAACGGCAGGAACGTCATGGTCGCGACCATGGCGTTCGGCAATAGATGCCGGAACATGATGACCTTGTTGGAGACGCCGAGTGCGCGCGCCGCCTGGATATATTCGAAATTGCGGCCGCGCAAAAATTCGGCGCGCACCAGGCCGACCAACCGCACCCAGGAAAACAGCAAGAGAATTCCGAGCAGCACAAAGAAGCCGGGCACCAGCACCGAGGAAATGATCAACAGCAGATAAAGCTCCGGCACCGACGTCCAGATTTCGATGAAGCGCTGGAACAACAGGTCGGTCCAGCCGCCGAAATAGCCCTGCACGGCGCCGGCGGCGACGCCGATGACCGACGAGACGATGGTCAGCACCAGCCCGAACAGCACCGAGATGCGGAAGCCGTAGATCATTCGCGCCAGTACGTCGCGGCCCTGATCGTCGGTGCCGGCCCAGTTATATTCGAGCGTGCCGCATTTGGCGTAGCCGTTCTTGGCGGCAAACTCGCAATCTTGCGCGGTCAGCATCCAGGTCGGCTTGGAGGGAAAAGCCGACGGCGGATTGTCGTTGATGGTGTTGTAAGAGAAGTGGATCGGCGGCCAGATTTCGATGGCGTTATGCTCGTCGAGAAATTTCTGCAAGTGCGGATCGCGGTAGTCGGCGGCGGTGCCAAGATCGTCGCCGAACTCGGTATCCGGATAAGTCACGAGGACCGGAAAGTACGTCTTGCCGTCGAAATGGATGAACAGCGGCTTATCGTTGGCGATGAGTTCGGCGAACATCGAGACGACGAACAGCACAAGAAAAATCCATAACGACCAATAACCGCGCCGGTTGGACTTGAAATTCCGCCAGCGCCGGGCATTGAGCGGCGAGAATTCAAAGCCGCGCGGCAGACCGAAAAGTCCGAGCGGGCCGGCCGGCTCAAGATCCGGTTTGAGGTCCTGCGGAATGCCCGGCTCGATCTCAGCCTTGAGGTTGTCGGGGAGGGTCTTGTCGTCCACCTCACACCTCCCGCGTCTCGAAATCGATGCGCGGATCGATCCAAGTATAGGTGAGGTCCGAAATCAGATTTACGACAAGACCGACCAGGGCGAAAATGTAGAGATTGGCGAACACCACCGGATAATCGCGGTTGAGCACGCTTTCGAAGCTGAGCAGCCCGAGGCCGTCGAGCGAGAAGATGGTTTCGATCAACAGCGAGCCGGCGAAGAACGCCGAGACGAACGCGGCCGGGAAGCCGGCGATGACGAGCAGCATGGCGTTGCGGAAGATATGCCCGTACAGCACCTGGCGCTCGGAGCAGCCTTTGGCGCGCGCGGTGAGCACGTATTGCTTGCGCAGCTCCTCGAGAAACGAGTTCTTGGTGAGCAGCGTCATGGTGGCGAAAGAGGCAAGCCCCATGGAGACGATCGGCAGCGTGAGGTGCCAGAAGTAGTCGAGTATCTTTTCCCACCAGGGAAACTGCGACCAGCCTTCCGACGTGAGTCCGCGCAATGGAAAGATTTGCCAGAACGAGCCGCCGGCGAACAGCACGATGAGGAGGATCGCGAACAGAAAGCCCGGAATCGCGTAGCCGACGATGATGACGCCCGACGTCCACACGTCGAACTGCGAGCCGTCGCGCACCGCCTTGCGGATACCGAGCGGGATCGAGATCAGATAGCTCAGCAGTGTCATCCAGATGCCGAGCGAGATCGATACCGGCAGTTTCTCCTTGATCAACTCGAGCACGCTGACATCGCGGAAATAGCTTTTGCCGAAATCGAAGCGCAGATAGTTCCACATCATCAAGCCAAAACGCTCGTAGGCCGGCTTGTCGAAGCCAAACTGCTTCTCAAGGCTCTTGATGAAGGCCGGGTCTAGCCCTTGGGCGCCGCGGTATTTGGAACTGACGTCGAATTGCGAGCCGGCCTGCAAGGCGCCATGGGCAAAATCGCCGCTGGTCGAGCCGGAAATTCGCGACGTCGCGCCGGTATCACTGCCGCGAAGCTCGGCGATGACGCGTTCCACCGGGCCGCCGGGGGCGAATTGAACCACGACGAACGACACCAGCATGATGCCGAAAATCGTGGGAATCATGAACAGGATGCGGCGGACGATATAGGCAGCCATTGAGTCCCAGCAGGTCTTATCGTTGGGCCGATATCTTAAAGCCATTGGCGCGATGCGCCACCACCCTTAAATGGCCCAAATGCGCCCGTGGCGTCGCATCCGAGCATGACGAAAACACGACGGTCGTCGGCGGCAGCGACCTTACAGCATGCGACATACTGGCGTCCCGCCGTCAAATCCACGGCACTATCGGGCCGGGCGGTTTTTCGCGGCCTTTGCCGCGTCATACCACCAAGTGTCGGGAATACCGCGAAAATAGCGCGGTTGCGCCGGCGGCCTGCCGAACACGTCCCAGTAGGCGATCCAGTGCGAGGCCTTGTACCAGTTCGGAATCCAGTAGCGGCCGGCGCGGATGACCCGATCGAGCGCGCGGCACGCTGTGACCAGTGCGCGACGGGAATCGGCGGCGATGATGGCTTCGATCAGCGCGTCGACCACCGGCTCGGCGATGCCGGCGAGATTGTTCGAACCGTGCAACGCCGCCGCCTGCACGGAGAAAAACGACCGCAGCGAATCGCCTGGTGTGGCCGAGAAGCTGAAGCGGTCGATGGTGATATCGAAGTCGAAATTGTCAAGACGCGCCCGGTATTGCACCGGGTCGACGACGCGCAAGGTGGCGTCGATGCCGAGGATGCCGAGATTTCTGATGAACGGCATATGGTGCGGTTCGAACGCCGGCTCGTCGATCAGAAATTCGACGGTGATGGGCTCGCCATTCGGAAGCACCCTCCTGCCGTCGCGGATGATGCAGCCGGCGTCTTGCAGAACCTCCGCCGCCTTGCGCAATTGCGAGCGGTCCTCGCCCGAACCGTCAGAGACCGGCGGCGTATAGGGCTCGCCGAAGACTTCGGCCGGCAAGCGGTTGCGGAATGGCTCGAGCAGGTCGAGCTCGCCGGCGCTCGGCGGACCGACCGCCATCAGATCCGAATTCTGGAACACCGAGACCGTGCGCTTATAGGCATTGTACATGATGGTCTTGTTGGTCCACTCGAAGTCGAACGCGTCGTTGAGCGCATCGCGCACGCGAATATCGGCAAATTGCGGCCGCCGCGTATTGATGAACCAACCTTGCGCGCCAGACGGCGTATCGTCGGGAATTTCGTCGCGCTTGACGCGGCCGTCCTTGACCGCCGGAAAATCGTAACGCGTTGTCCAGAAGCGCGAGGTGAACTCCTCGCGGAACAGATAGGTGCCGGCCGAAAAGCCTTCGAAGCCGACGTCGCGGTCGCGATAATATTCATAGCGCACGCCGTCGAAATTGCTCTGGCCGCGGCCGACCGGCAGAGCGGCGCCCCACCAATCCGCGACGCGATTGTATTCGATGTAGCGGCCCGCATCGAAGCGGCCGACCTGGTAGGCTCCCGAGCCGAGCGGGATGTCGAGAGTAGATTCATCGAACGGCCGCGTCGCGTAATAGGCGCGCGAGAAAATCGGCAGCCCGGCGACGAACAGCGGCACGTCGCGCGCCCGCTTCGGCGCGAAGCGCACGGTGACGGTCGAGTCGTCGTCCGCGGTGGCGCCGGCGAAATCGCGCAGCGACTGGCTGATCAGCGGATGCCCTTTTTCCTTCAATATCGTGAGCGAAAAGGCGACGTCATGGGCGGTCAGCGGCGAGCCGTTATGGAATTTTGCTTCCGGCCGAAGGAAAAATTGATAGACGAGGCCGTCGGCCGAGCGGCGCACCTTCGCTGCGGCGAGTCCATACATGGCGTCCGGCTCGTCGCCGGAGCGCGTCATCAGCGACGCAAAGGTCATTTCCATGCCCTGCGCGGCATCGCCCTTGAGGATGAAGGTATTGAGCGAATTGAAGGTCAGGAAATTCTGGTTGTAGATCTGGTCCGGCCCGATCTGCGAGAACGTGCCGCCTTTCGGCGCATCCGGATTGACGTAGCTGAAGTGCTCAAAGTCGGGCGGGTAAGCGAGATCGCCGAAGGACGACAGGCCGTGCGCTTCGATGGTGTCGTCGGCCGAGACCGGCGCGATGCCGGCGCGCAATGCCGCCGCGCCCGACAGCGCGCCGGCAGTGAGTTTAAGGATACGCCGACGTGTGGGCCGGTTCATACCCCGGATATCAGCCGGTCTTTGCGGCTTTTTCCGCGTCCCACCACCACGCCGTGGGGAAGCCCGACACGCCGTATTTCGGCATCGGATCGGGGTGGCTGAAGCGATCCCAGCGCGCGGTGCGGGCTTTGAAATAGGCCCATTGCGGCACGACGTAGTAGTTCCACAGCAAGATGCGGTCGAGCGCTTTGGTGGCGGCCTCGAGATCGGCGCGGTTTTTGGAAAATACGATCTTATCGATCATGGCATCGACCGCCGGATTTTTGATGCCGATCAGATTGTCGGAGCCGGGCTGATCGGCCGATTGTGAGCCCCAATAGCCACGCTGCTCGTTGCCGGGCGACAGCGATTCCGGCCATGAATTGGTGATGATGTCGAAATCCCAGCCGCGCAGCCGGTTCTCGAACTGCGCCTCGTCCACGGTCCGTACCGAGACCGTCATACCGAGACGCTCGAGAGAGGGTTTGTAGAACAGGAAGATCCGCTCGAAGCTCGGGCCGGCCGAGAGAAATTCGACGGTGAAGGGTTCGTTGGTCTTGACGTTGACGAGCTGCTGGTCCTTGACTTCGTAGCCCACCTCTTTGAGCAGACGCAGCGCCTCGCGCAGATTGTTGCGCACCGCGCCCGGATTGCCGTTTACCGGATTGGTATAGGGCTTCTTGAACAGCTCGGGTGGCACCTGATCGCGCACGGTTTCGAGGAGTTCGAGCTCGCGGCCGGTCGGCAGGCCGGTGGCGGCAAGGTCGGAGCCGTCGAAATAGCTGTCGATGCGCTTATATTGCCCGAAGAAAATCTGCTTGTTCATCTCCTCGAAATCGAACGCGCAATTGAAGGCAAGCCGCACCCTCGGATCCTGGAATTTCGGACGGCGAATGTTGAAGGCGAATGCCTGCATCAGGCCGAAATTCCTGATCGGAAATTCCTCAAGCAGCACGCGCTTGTCGGTGACCGCGGGGAAGTCGTAGGCGGTGGCCCAGTTCTTGGCGAGGTTTTCGACCCGCCAATCGACCGTGTCGGCCTTGAAGGCTTCCAGTGCGACGGTGGTGTCGCGGAAATACTCGAAGTGCAGTTCGTCGAAATTGTCGCGACCGATATTGACGTTGACTTTGCCGCCCCAATTGTCCTTGACCCGCTCGTAGACGATGTTGCGGCCGGCCGAAAAATCCTTGATGCGGTAGGGCCCGGAGCCGAGCGGCGGCTCGAGCGTGGTATCGGCGATATTGCGTTTCTTGCCGTTGGCGTCGGTACCTTCCCACCAGTGTCTCGGCAGGACAGTCAGTTCGCCCAAGATCTGCGGCAGCTCGTGATTGCCCGGGCTGTCGAAGGTGAAGGTGACCTCGTGATCGCCGGTCTGTTCCGCTTTGGTGACGTGGCGGTAATAGGCCGACGACTGCGGGCTGAGCTTCTTGTAGGACTCGAAAGAGAAGATGACGTCGTCGGGCGTCACCGGCGTACCGTCGTGCCATTTCGCTTCCGGCCGTAGCCGATAGCTGACTGTGGAAAAGTCGTCCGGATAGCTCAGCGCGTCGGCAAGCAGTCCGTATTCGCTCGAGACTTCGTCGAGCGAGGACACCGCGAGCGTGTCATAAATCAGGTTGATGCCGGCGGCGAGCGTGCCTTTGACGCCCGCGACCACCGCGTTGAAATTATCGAAGGTGCCGTAAGCGGCCTGCCGCGCCACGCCGGTTTTCGGCGCCGCGGCGTTGACGTAATCGAACTGCTTGAAGTTCGGCGGATATTTAAGCTCGCCGTAGAGCGAGGTGCCGTGCCGCCAGTTTTTGGCCGGCGATGGCGCTGGCTTCGGCGCGGCCGGTTGAGCCTGTGCCCGCGCGGCCGTGGTCCAAGCCAAAGGAAGGGGTGAGGCGGCGGTAGCAAGCAGCGCAGTTTTCAGCAAGAATCGGCGGTCCACCTGATACTCCCTAGAGGTCCCAGAAGCTTTTCGTTGCCGGCATTATCGGCCTTTTCGACGGCGACGCCAGCGGGCAGGGGTGCGCCGCGGCGAAATAGACTGCGCATCCCCCCGCGACAGGGGGACGACAGGGCAGCGGCGACGAAAAGGACGCTAGTGCTGGGCCGGAGCCGCCCCAGCCGGAGCGGCGGGCGCCGGAGCTGGCGGATTGCTCGAAGAAGGGGCCGGGGAGCCTCCCGATGCCGGGGCCGGCGCGGGAGCTGCAGCCGGCGCCTTCGCGGCTGGAGCGGCAGCGCCTTGCGCCGTCGGCAGCGGCACCGGATGGGGTGAGAGCGTATCGAGATAGGCGATGACGTCGGCGCGCTGCTTCTCGTTGGAGAGACCGGCGAAGGTCATGGCCGTGCCCGGCGCAACGGCGCTCGGCTTGGTCAGCCATTGATTCAGCGCGTCGAACGTCCACTTGCCGCCTAACTTCTGCGCTGCGCCCTTCAAGGCGCTGCTGTAGTTGAATCCTGAAACGGATGCGATCGGACGGTCGACAACGCCGTAGAGGTCGGGGCCGACCTTGGGACCCTGACCCTCCTGGAAGTTATGGCAGGCTTGGCATTGCTTGGCAGTCTGCGTGCCGCGCTCCGACGATGCGCTTGCGAGCAACGTTTCGATCGGCTGCGCCGCGGGCGCGGCCGCAGCTGCGCCGCCGGCAGGCTGCTCCTCTTTCACCGCGATGACGTAACCTGGCTTCGCCGGAGGCTCCGGAGTGAAGATCGCGCCGGAGGCGATATGCATTGCGACCAGGACCAAGCAGGTGCCGAGCAAAGCACCGAGAATCTTGTTAATTTCGAACGAATTCATCGCGCGAAGGCTCCGCAGCGGAAGACAGGTGGGCGGCGCACAAATACCCGGTTTGCCGGCCGTCTTGCAACCCGTATAAGCACCCAGAGCGCGATGGCCGACGTCCTCATCATTATTCCCGCGCGCCTGGCCGCCTCCAGGCTTCCGGGCAAGCCGCTTGCCGCTATCGCCGGTGAGCCAATGATCGTGCATGTCCTGCGCCGCGCGCAGGCCGCAGATATCGGCCCCGTGGTTGTCGCCACCGACTCGGTCGAAATTGCCGCGGCTGTGGATAAGGCCGGCGGCCGCGCGGTGATGACCGCGCCGGATCACGCCTCCGGCTCCGACCGCATCTTCGAGGCGCTCGGCAAGGTCGATTCGCAGCGGCGCGCCGAAATCATCGTCAACCTGCAAGGCGACATGCCGACAATCGAGCCCGCGGCGATCCGCGCCGCGCTTTTGCCGCTCGCCGACGCCGCCGTCGATATCGCGACGCTGGCGGCCGAGATCAAATTGCCCGCCGAGCGGGTCAATCCCCATGTCGTCAAAGTGGTGGGGACGCCAGTCGCGCCAAGCCGGCTGCGCGCCCTTTATTTCACCCGTGCCACCGCGCCGTCGGGCGACGGCCTGCTCTATCACCACATCGGCCTTTACGCGTTTCACCGCGATGCGCTGGAACGCTTCGTCAGGCTGCCGCCGTCGCCGCTCGAGCGCCGCGAAAAGCTCGAGCAGTTGCGGGCGCTGGAGGCCGGCATGCGCATCGACGTCGAGATAATCGACGCCGTGCCGCTCGGCGTCGACACGCCCGAGGATTTGGAAAGGGCGCGCGCCATGCTAACGGGACGCCCGGGAGCGAAATCGCCATGACCAAGCGTAGCAGCAGCAAGCGCCGCAAGATCGCGTACCAAGGCGAGCCCGGTGCGAATTCGCATATCGCCTGCCGCGAGGCCTACCGCGACATGGAGCCGCTGCCGTGCCCGACGTTCGAGGATGCCTTCGCCGCGGTCCGCACCGGACGGGCCGCGCTCGCCATGATTCCGATCGACAATTCGGTGGCCGGCCGGGTGGCGGATATCCATCATCTGATGCCGGCGTCGCGGCTGCATATCGTGGCCGAGTGGTTCCTGCCGGTGCAGCACCAGCTGATGGCGCCCAAGGGCGCGACGCTCAAGACCATCAAGACGATCGAGAGCCATGTCCATGCGCTCGGACAGTGCCGCAACATCATCCGGGCGCTGCGGCTCAAGGCCGTGGTCGCGGCCGACACGGCGGGCGCAGCGCGTGAAGTCGCCGAGACCGGAGACGTCACGCGCGCCGTGCTGGCGACCAGGCTCGCCGCCAAGATCTACGGCCTGCGCATCCTGAAAAAGGACGTCGCCGACGCCAAGCACAACACGACCCGTTTCGTGGTGCTCGCCCGCGAGCCGAAATGGGCGGGCCGCAAGGACAAGCGCCTGATCACAACCTTCGTGTTCCAGGTACGCAATATCCCGGCCGCGCTCTACAAGGCGCTCGGCGGTTTCGCCACCAACGGCGTCAATATGACCAAGCTGGAAAGCTACATGGTCGACGGCAGCTTCACCGCGACGCAGTTTTACGCCGACGTCGACGGTCACCCCAAGCATCGCGCGCTCGAGCTCGCGCTCGAGGAACTGGAATTCGTTTCGGTGCCGAAATCGCTGCGGATTCTCGGCGTCTACCCCGCGCACCGGTTTCGCGAGACCTTCAAATAGCGCATGATCCCGCTGCGGCGGGCGGGGCGCAGATTCGGGAAATAAAGTTCCGCCGGAAAGGTTCGTGTTTGGAAGTTCCAGGGAATGCAACCGATGGCAAACGACGAGCAACCAAAAGTCCGGCGTACTCTGCAACTGCGCTTCACGCTACCAGCGGGCGATCCCTCTCAGCTGGTCGCCATGATCAAGGCGGCGACGCCGTTCTACCAGATGTTCGGCAAGGCCGAGGTCCGCCTGCTGCAAAACGTCGACGATCCCGCCAAATTCGTCCAGGTGATCGAATACGAGGCGGACCAGGGCTGGGAGCTCAACCGGCAGCGCATCGCCGGCGACGCGCGGATGCAGACCTATCTGCAGACCTGGCGTACGATATTTCCGGGCGCGCTGGAGATCGACGTATTTCAGGAGGTGTGAACTGTTTACCGTCACCCTGAGGCGCGAGCGCAGCGAGCCTCGAAGGGCGACGGCCCAGGCGGAGCAGCATCCTTCGAGGGCCGCTTCGCGGCCACCTCAGGATGACGGCCAATGGCTAGATCGTCTGATTATACTCGCCGACTTCCTTATGCGTGCGCAGCACGGCGTCGACTGACTTGAACATGTCGCGCATGCGCGCCTCCGAGACCGGGCTTTCGACGACGACGACCAGTTCCGGCTTGTTGGAGGAGGCGCGAACCAAACCCCAGGTGCCGTCCTCGACCGTGACGCGCACGCCGTTGACGGTGACGAGATCGCGGATCGGCTGGCCGGCGACCTTGCCGCCGTTTTTCTGCTCGGCCTCGAAGTGCTTCACCACGTCGTCGACCACGGCATATTTGGTCTCGTCGGCGCAATGCGGCGACATGGTCGGCGACGACCAGGTTTTCGGCAGCGCGTTTTTCAGGTCCGCCATGCTTTTTCCGGGACTGCGGTCGAGCATGTCCAGAACGGCGAAGGCAAAGATCAGCCCGTCGTCATAGCCGCGGCCGAACGGCTTGTTAAAGAAGAAGTGTCCCGATTTCTCAAAGCCGGCGATGGCGCCGATCTCGTTGACGCGGCGCTTCATATAGGAGTGGCCGGTCTTCCAGTAATCGGTCTTGGCGCCGTTCTTGATCAGCACCGGATCGGTCGCAAACAGGCCGGTCGATTTGACGTCGGCGACGAACAGCGCGTTCTTGTGATTGGCCGAAATATCGCGCGCCAGCATGACGCCGACCTTGTCGGCGAAAATCTCCTCGCCTTCGTTGTCAACCACGCCGCAGCGATCGCCGTCACCGTCAAAGCCCAGGCCGACGTCGGCCTTGTTTGCTAGCACCGCGTCGCGCATGGCGTGCAGCATCTTCATGTCTTCGGTGTTCGGATTGTAATTCGGGAAAGTATGATCGAGCTCGCAATCGAGCGGCACCACCTCGCAGCCGATTTTCTCCAATACTTGCGGCGCGAAGGCACCGGCGGTGCCGTTGCCGCAGGCGCAGACGACTTTGAGATGCCGCTTGAGCTTCGGCCGCTTGGTGAGGTCGGCGATGTAGCGCGCCGGAAAGTTTTCAACGAATTCGTAGGCGCCGCCAGCTTTCGCCTTGAAGTGGCCATTGAGCACGATGTCTTTGAGCCGGCTCATCTCGTCGGGACCGAAAGTGAGCGGCCGGTTGGCGCCCATCTTCACGCCGGTCCAGCCGTTGTCGTTGTGCGAAGCTGTGACCATGGCGACGCAGGGCACGTCGAGATCGAATTGCGCGAAATAGGCCATCGGCGTCACCGCCAAACCGATGTCATGCACGCGGCAGCCGGCGGCAATCAGTCCGTTGGTCAGCGCCATCTTGATCGACGCCGAATAGGAGCGGAAATCGTGGCCGGTGACGATGTCCGGCTTGACGCCCAGTTCGTGGATCAGCGTGCCTAAGCCCAGGCCAAGCGCCTCGATGCCCATCAAATTGATTTCGCTGCCGAACAGCCAGCGTGCGTCATATTCGCGAAAGCCGGTGGCTTTCACCATCGGCTCGGATTCATAGGCGTAGGTATTTGGCTTCAGCGAAGGTTTTGGCTTGGGAAACATTGAAGAAATCGCCCGAATCGGAAAGCCGCGCGCAGCAATAGCTTAAACGACGAGAGGCGGAAATGGTTGCGTGAACTTGTCATGCCCGCGCCGGCGGGCACCCAGTGATTGCCGCATCTCAATATAATAGTCTGAAGCGCCGAGGCTACTGGATCATCCGCTTTCGCGAATGATGACAAGCAGCGTTATTGTTCGAGAACCAACCGGCCCTCGGAATATTCAAACTTCCGCAGCCGCGACAGGAAGGTGAGCCCGAGCAGATTGTCCTGCAACGCGCTGTCCGGCAGCACCATGGCGGCGACATCATGGACGACGATGTCGTCGATCTCGACACGGCCGAGCGTGACCGGCGCGGCACGCACCGTGCCGTTTGCGGTCCGCACCATGGCGACATACTCGCTGTCCGCCGGATGGATGCCGAGCATCGCCGCATCGCGCGCCGTCAAGGCGATCACCGAGGCGCCGGTATCGACCATGAATTCCAGGCGCCTGCCGTCGACGCTGCCGGCGACCTCGAAATGTCCATTAGGCCCGGGCGAGATGACGACGGAGCGCGAATCCGAGGCGCTCGATGCGGCGGGCGCCTCGGTGCGCGCCGCCATCACTGTCGGCGCGGCTTGGCTGCTGTGAAGCCATGCCGCGTATTTAGGCACGGTGACGCTGGCGGTCATTGAGAAAGCTGCAAGAATCAGGACGGCACGCATGAGACTGGTCCGGTTGTTCGCGAGCACCTCATCATGCCACGGCGAACAAGGCGCTAATGGGAGGCGATAACGCGCTCGATTTGCCGCCTGACGGTGAGCGGAGTGCTAAAGCGATCGCTAAAATTGCACTTACGTCTTGTGTGGCTTGGCGCGCCGCGTCGGCGCCGCCGTGGTCGGATCGTCCGGCCACGGATGTTTCGGATAGCGGCCGCGCATTTCGGCGCGCACCGCGGCGTAGCTGCCTCGCCAAAAGCCCGGCAGGTCGCGCGTCGTCTGCACCGGCCGGTGCGCCGGCGACAGGAGCTCGATGACAAGCGGAATTTTGCCGCCGGCAATCGCCGGATGGCGAGCGAGCCCGAACAACTCCTGCACCCGGATCGCGATTTTCGGTCCGCCTTCAGCGGCGTAATCGACCGGCACGCGCGAACCGGTCGGCGCCTCGAAATGGGTCGGCGCCTCGGCGTCGAGCCGGCGCGGCAGCGGCCACGGCAAGAGCGCGCGCAAAGCGGTGTCCAATTCGTCTGCCGTGATTTGGCCGATACCGGTCTTTGATGAGAGTGCCGGTGCGAGCCAGTCGTTCACGCTCCCGGCGAGAGCCGCGTCGGACAAATCCGGCCACTCGTCGCCCTCGCTGGCGCGCAGAAACATGACGCGATCGCGCCATTGCAGCAGCGCTTTGCCCCACGGCAGCCGATCGATGCCGGTGCGCGCGATATTTTCAGCAAGCAGCTTTGCCGTAGCTTCGTTCGGCTCGACCCGCATTTGCTGATCAGAAAGCGAGATCGCGCCGAGACGGCGGCTTTTGCGGCCGCGCAGACTTCCGCTCGCCGCGTCGAAGGTGATCTCATCGCGTGCTTCGATGCGGTCGGCAAAGCGCGCTTCGATCTCAGCGAGCGCGATCGGCGCAGCGGAGAGGATGCGGCCGGCCGCGGCGCTGCCGGATAATTCGGCCACGGCCAGAAACGGCTCGCGCGCTAGCGGAGAGGTGAGGGCGATAGTCG
>Ga0182024_10009952_pt1 | contig 19515 bp, 17 predicted proteins | sample P32metaG_FD_120480 | JGI IMG/M metagenome (GOLD analysis project Ga0182024, IMG submission 120480) | Permafrost microbial communities from Stordalen Mire, Sweden - P3-2 metaG (Illumina Assembly) | ecosystem: Environmental > Terrestrial > Soil > Wetlands > Permafrost | place: Sweden: Stordalen... | reverse complement strand
TGGATTTTCCGCTGGGCACGCTGCGAATTCATACGCGGCGGAGTTCGGCGGGGCATAACGGGATTGAATCGATCATCGGGGCGCTGGGTACGCAGGATTTTCTGCGCATCCGGGTCGGAGTGGCTCCGGAGCATAAGCTGGAAGATGGTCAGCGATATTTACTGGCTCCGATGCGCAAGGCAGACCTTGCGGTGATCGATGGCGTGCTTGATACCGCGGAAGAAGCGGTGAAGGTGATTCTGAAGGAAGGTCCGGCGGCGGCGATGAACCGGTTTAATCGCAAGGAGCCGGAGGAAAAAGATTAGCCACGGATTGCACGGATGCTCAGAGATTAAGATCTTTGTGAGCATTCTGATTTATCCGTGGCAATCCGTGAATATCTAATCCGTGAAGCTCTAATCCATGAAGCTCAGTGGCAAAGAATTTGGAGACTGCAAATGAATCGTACTTATGAGTTGATGTTTATTGTCCGGCCAGATATGGCGGATGAAGATCTGGACAAGTTGGTTGCGAACCTGGAATCCACGGTGACTTCCGCCTCGGGCACAGTGAAGGCAGTGGACCGCATGGGTAAGCGGCGTCTGGCTTACATGGTCCACAAATTTCGTGAGGGCATTTACATCCTGATGACGATTGAGGGTGCAGGGACTGTGATCCACGAACTGGAGCGGCGCTTGCGGGTCACGGAGCAGGTGATCAAATTTCTCACCGTGCGGGTGGATGAGGAGCACAAGCGGTTGGAGAAGATCAAGGCTCTGCGCGACTCGCGGAAGAAAGCTAGCGCGCAGCCTGCGGCTGCCGCCGAGCAAGCACCGGCCGCGGCTGGCGAAGCGCCGACCGCGGATATGCCGGCGGCGACGGTTTAGCTGACAGCGAAGACTCATTATCGCGCTGTCGAATTTCCACGAGATCGTTTTTAGAGAATCATGAAGGAGCACTATGAGCGACGAAGTTAAAGCACCAGCGGCTGGCGAGCGGCCTGCGCGGCCTTTTGGAGAGCGTTCGGGCGGAGGAGACCGTCCGCGATTTGGCGGTGGTGGAGGAGCAGGGCGATCCGGGCCTGGCGGTCCGCCGCGTGAAGGTGGACGGAAGTTTTTCCGGCGCAAGAAAGTTTGCAAGTTCTGCACGGAGAAGATTGCCGACATCAACTATAAGGATTACCGGCTGCTCGGGCAGTTCGTGGCGGAGAGCGGCAAGATTGTGCCCCGGCGCTTGACCGGAGTATGTTCGCCGCACCAACACCGGCTGGCTTCCGCCATCAAGCAGGCGCGTAACATTGCGCTGCTGCCGTTTGCGGGCAGAGCGTCGTAAAAAGCAGCTTCTAGCTCCTAGCTTCCAGCCCCTAAGCTAAATTGGTGCTGGAAGATCGGTCAGCCAGAAGCGAACAGCTAGAAGCTAGGAGCTATCATGGAAGTTATTCTCAAAGAAGATGTAAACAAACTGGGTGCGCGGGGCGACGTGGTGAAGGTTGCGGAGGGATATGGGCGCAACTTTCTTTTGCCGCGCAAGCTGGCCATTCAGGCCAATGAGGGCAACAAAGCCGTCATTGTGCAGATGAAGGCTGCTTCCGTGCGTAAGTCAGCCAAGGAGAAGACGCAGGCCGAAGAGCTAGCCAAGCAGTTTGAGGGACTCTCGGCTGCGTTCCAGAAGCGAGCGGGCGAACACGATCAGTTGTTCGGGTCGGTCACTTCAAGCGACATTGCCGACGCCATCGCGAAAAAGGGAATCAACCTGGACCGGCGGCAGATCCAGCTACACGAGCCGTTGAAGACTCTGGGCGAGTTCTCTGTGCCGGTGAAGCTGCACAAGGACGTGACGACGCATCTGAAGGTTGTGATTGAGAAGGAAGCAGTGGCGGAGTAGTCGTGCCGAAAATCCAGCTCGGGCCTTCGGCTCGGGCTTTTTCTTGTCTTGCGTTTCCTCCGACCTGTCTTGCAATTATCGACATGTAACTGTAAGTCTCCGCAGTGAGCCGTTTGTCCATCCGGTTCCATCTATTGGCAAGTGGGTGAAGTACACGTAATAGGGATTGCCCAGCGTGTGCGGGTCATCGCCAAGGCCGACGGCGGTGGGATAGGCGGCGATCGGGCCGAAGGTACCTAGTGGAATGGGAAGCGTCCACGTCAGGGCGTCGACGGATTCTGCATAAGCGAACTGCGTATCGTCGGAGATGATCATGACATACCGCTGCAGCGTGGTGTTGTAGTGGATATCGAGATAACCCGAAAATGGGGCATGGGGATTGAGGTCGGTGGAGGCTCCGCTCATCGCGGGCTGTAGGTGCCAACTACCTTTATAGAATTTCTGGAAGGCGATGGCGTGCTGGGGCGCGGGTCCGAATGCGGCATTAAGTACGTCGGCAGCCAGCGCACGGGCGACGGAAACGTTGGTTGTGGTCGAAACTCCTTCAGCATTTATTGTATGGAGCGAGCCGTTGGCGATCCAATCGGGAAAATACAAATAAAAATACTTACCGTCAGGTGAGAGGACGAGCGGGCCGTCGCCGATTTCGAAGCCGTCGAGACCCACGGCGTAGGCCTGGTTCAGACGAATGATTTCGCCCAGGTCGGTCCAATGCAGTCCGTTGTCGGTGGAGGCTGCGAGCCCGAGGGCCGCGTAGAGAGCGTCGTTGGGCAGTTCTGCGTGATATGTGGCGAGCAGATAACCCGCGCCCGTCATGCCCGCCGGAACTTGATAAACCGGACCTCCTCCCATGTATCCGTAGCTGGGATAGATGGGATTTGCCGAGGCATTGGCATTGGCGGAGACGCTGACATCCTGCGGGTCAGCCGTACCGAGCGGGTTGTCCAGTGCGCCCACCGTGGTGGTAAATGATCCCGACTTGTTGTTGCCGACCCAATGACCTTGCCACATCTGGCGGTAGTGGGCGCCGCCATCGCTGCCGAAGAATTCGTAGCCGCTTGCCGTCTTGATGACGCCTAGAGGGGTATCCGGCCAATCGAATGTGTCCGTGAGCGGAGGTTGAGCCCTAGCGCCCGCGGCGAGGCGCTGCGTAGGAGTGACGACGACGATCGGCGAGGTCACGGAGGGCCGGCAAAGTGGAGTGAGGGTCTGAGCGGTGGCGACTCCAAACGGGAGCCAGAAGAGGCTGGTTAATAAGGCAAGAAAGACGAACGGAGCGCGAGAGGGCATAAGTCATCCTCGGAGTGGCTTTTGTCCGGGCGGTAGGACTGGTGGGCGACGGAACAAAGCGTCAATCAGTTTACATGGCGTACCAACACGAGCATCTGGGGAATGTCGCGGATTTATTCCACCGCAGGATTCCGCGAAAATAGCTTCTGGATTTCAGCCGTGCCTACGCACGGATTCTAATCTCTAACTAATCCCCCGCCACTAAACGTGGCGGGCTATTTTCGGGTGCCCCCCGGGACGCAACGTCGAGCTTCGCTCGACTGGACAGCCGAGGGCGGCTGTCCCTACATGTGTCTGTCCGTTTTGTTGGGGTATTCTGCCTGTCCAAGCTATTGAGCCTCAAGCAGAAATCCTGCATAGCCGCCTATAATTCCTGCTCACGCTTCCGCTGATACGCCGTCTATTCCTATGCCAGCCCGGGTACGGCTTGACACCGGGCGGTACAGGAAAACGATAAGAACATGCCGGCCGAGGTTTTGGCAGTAACACTTGCGGTTGGTAAACGGGTCCACTCGAGAACAGAGCGCGAGCGAGTGGAGAGAGTCAGCGGTTGCGTAGTTAATGAGAACCGGGACCCCACGCGGGGCCGCATGGCTTTGCAAGAACGCCGCATTGACGATACGATCCTGATCCGCGAGGCGCAACGCGGCAACCGCGGAGCCTTCGAGGAATTGGTGCGGCACTACGATCAGGCGGTCTTGCGGCTGGCGCTGCACCTTACCGGCACCGAGCATGACGCACAGGATGTTTATCAGGACGCCTTCCTCAAGGCGTACAAGAACATCGGAAGTTTTCGCTTCGAGTGTTCGTTCTATACCTGGATTTACCGCATCGTTACTAATCTTTGCCTGGATCATTTGCGCAAGAAAAACGTGCGCAAGGAAGATGCGCCGGTGGCGAAGGACGGCAACGGCGGAGAGTATGACCTGCTGGATCAGGTGCCGGATGGGCGCGCGGGCGCGAATCCGGAGCGGGATTTGATGCGGCGGCAGTTGGGAGCGCGGATTTCGGGAGCGCTGGAAAAGTTGACGCCGCGGGAGCGGATGGTTTTTGAGTTGAAGCATTATCACGGATTGAAGCTGAGGACTGTGGGCGAGATTTTGCACACCACGGAAGAGACGGCGAAGAATACGCTGTTTCGGGCTACGCAGAAATTGCGGGGGCAGTTGGCGGATATGAGATGAGGGAAGGTCCCATATCTCGCAAAAGAAGCGCGACATGGGGCACCCAGCGGATATGAGATAGGAAAGAGCCGGGCTTTGCCCGGCGGACAGCCGAGGGCGGCTGTCCCCACATTGGACCTGAGTGAGGGTTGGTTATGAACTGCGAATGGGTTCGACAAAATATAACGCTGCAGGTTTATGGTGAGCTGGCCGATGATGCTCGGCATGAACTGGAGCAGCACGTTGCGCGGTGCGCCGACTGCGCGGCTGAACTGAAGGCAGAGCAGGCGTTTCACGATCTGCTGTCGCAAGAGCGGGCAGCGGAGCCGACACCAAACTTGCTGACGGCTTCGCGCATGAGGCTGCAGGAGGCGCTGGAGACGGCCGAGCAGGGCGGATTCTTGCAACGGCTGGCGTTCGATCCGGCGAACTGGTTGCGGCAGGTTCGGTTCTCTCCGGCGCTGGCGTCGGCGATTTTGATTCTTGGCTTCGCCGGTGGAGTGGGAACATCCTACAAAGTATTTCTTCATCAGCCGGCGAATTCGCCTACTGGACCAGCTTCGGCACCCGCCGAGGCTTCGATCACGGGCATCCAGTCCATCACGCAAGAAGCGGGAACGAATCAGATCCAGATTAAGTACAACACGGTTTCCACACTGGAGACACAGGGATCGCTGAACGATCAGCGGATCCAGCAATTGCTGCTGTTTGCGGCGCGGAATAATTACAATTCCGGGGTGCGCATGGATTCCGTGGATCTGCTGACGCAGAAGCCGAATGTTCTGCAGGTGCGCGATGCGCTGATCTATGCGCTGCGCTACGACACGAATCCGGGAGTGCGGCTGAAGGCTTTGGATGGGTTGGGAAGTTTTGTGAAGGACGACGTGCAGGTGCGAGATGCGGTTCTGGAGGCTTTAGTGAATGATTCGAATCCAGGCGTGCGGACCGAAGCGATGCATCTGATTGAGCCGGTGAAGGCCGACGGCAGCGTGCGCGGCGTGCTGATGACGCTGGCGAGCAAGGACCAGAACCAGTACATCAAGTCGCAGGCGCGGACGATGCTGGCGCAACTGCCGGAGATTGATTGATCGGCTCGGGGCTAAAGCGCGCGTCTTTCTTGGCTCTGCGCGGCTTGGCTGGAAGCCGCGACCTTTCAAAACGGCGCGCGGCACGAGTAGATTCCTCACCGGCAAAGAACGCCGGTTCGGAATGACAAGGTGGGAATGACAGGTTCGGAATGACAAGGAAAGAAAAGAAACAGAGGTGGGGTATTTGAAACGTTTGCCACAATTTGTCGAGGTGTTAGGCGTGCTGGCCATGCTTGCGCCTCTGGTGTTGGCGCAGGAAACACATGTGTCTCGCGAAGGAGACGCGTGGACCCAAGTCCTCACCGGATCGCTAGCAGGAGTCAAGAATCTGAGGGTGAAGTTGGACATGGGTTCCGTAGTGGTTCGAGGCAGTCAGCAATCCGGCATCGATTACACGCTCCACATGCGTTCTCAGGCGTCGTCAGAGCAGGATGCGCGCCGGCAGTTCGATGCTTACAAGGTCACCGCTTATGTGAAAGGCGATACGGCTTGGGTGGTGGGGGAGTGGGAGGGGGAAGGCGTTCACAACGTCCACGTCGGTGGAATGCACGTGCGGGTTGAAAGGGGTTCGAGGCGAAACTTTTCGGGTGACCTCATGATTAAGCTCCCGCGCGAGATTGCGCTGGTGAAGATCGAGACCGAGGGCGGCAATATTGACACCAGCGGAGTGGCTGGGCGGGTTGAGGCGGAGAGCGGTGGCGGCAGCATGCACCTCGATGACATTGGCGGCGGCGCGCATGCGGAAACCGGTGGCGGATCGATCGACGTGGGAACCATCAACGGAGATATTGGGTTGCACACGGGCGGCGGATCGATCAAGGTGCACCACGCCAATGGAATGATCACCGCGGAAACCGGCGGCGGCAGCATCGAGATTGTCTCCGCCACACAGGGAGCCAGCATCGAGACAGGCGGCGGAGGGATTGAAGTGCGGCAGTGCACCGGCAAAGTGAAGGCAGAGACCGGGGGTGGAAACATCAACCTGGGAGATATTGGCGGTCCTGCTGAAATTGAGACCGGTGGAGGCACCATTCATCTTGCGTCCGCCAAGGGCCACGTGCATGCCCAGACGGGCGGGGGTGGAATTGAACTCTACGGAGTTCCCTCGGCGCGAGTGGAGACGGGCGCCGGCGGGATTGTTGTGAAGTTCGTAAAGACTGGGGCTCCGGCTAGCGATTCCAAGCTGGAAACTTCGGCGGGAGATATTACGGTTTACATCGCGCCGGATGTGGCGCTCTCGGTACGCGCCAGCGTTGATTTGGGCAATGGACATCACATCACGTCAGACTTTCCTGATATCCACGTGGCCAGCGAGGGCGATAAGTGGGGACCGCGGACGCTCAACGCTGAGGGCAATCTGAACGGAGGCGGTCCGGTGTTGAAGGTGCGGACGACGACCGGGGATATTTGTTTCCGGCGGGCGAATCAGTAGGGATGCGAGCCAAACGTGCGATTATTGCGTCGCCAAAACCGCGACCCTTCGACTGCGCTCAGGGCAGGCAGCATCGCGCGGCTCGCCGAGGTCCTTCAGCGGGCAAAAGGCGCCCGCTTCAGGAAGACAAATGAGTGCTCTTCGGAGGCTGGCCATGCGTAAACAAATTTTGACGACGATTGCGGTGCTGCCCTTGTTGCTCAACCTGTCACACGCTGCCCAAAGATGGACGGTGGACTCGTCGCAGCCCTACGGCATTCCCAGTGAGGATTCTGGTAGCAGCGCCTATCTCGGCGTGGACATCGCCGACATTACGACTGACCGGCTCGGGGTGCTCAAGCTGAAGGAAGAAAAGGGCGTGGAAGTGACGATGGTGGATCAGGATGCGCCGGCAGGTAAAGCCGGCATTAAGGAACGTGACGTGATTCTGAGCATGAACGGCACGGCCATCGAGAGCAAAACCCAGTTGCATCGGATGATTCGCGAGACGCCACCGGGACGAGTGGTTACGCTGGGACTGAGCCGCGACGGACAGCCGATGACAGTCAAAGTGCAACTGGCGGATCGCGGTAAGGAATGGTCGAATATGGAATCAATGGACAAGAGCTTTCATATTCAAATTCCGCCGATCCCGAGCATTCCTCCGATTCCCAACTTGCCTGATTTTGACGTTCCAAACATCAGCGTGGTTTACGTGCATTCGTCGATGCGCAGCGGGCTGATGGTGGAGAACCTCACGCCGCAACTGGGAGAGTTTTTTGGCGCGAAGGATGGAAGCGGAGTACTGGTGCGGTCCGTGGACCGAGGCAGCCGGGCGGATAAGGCAGGGCTGCGCGCGGGTGACATCATCATTCGCGTGGGCGATCAGGCGGTTCACGACACCAGCGACTTCACGCATGCCCTGCACGACCATGGCGTGGGATCGGTGAGCGTGAGCGTGATCCGCGACAAGCGGGAACAGAAGCTCACGCTTACGCTGCCGACACGTAAAGAATCCGGGGAGAGTATCGACGAAGGTTTTGAAACGCCTGAGATGGATGCGGACAGTCAAAACGAGTTAAGCGAAGTGCAAGAGGAAATTGCGAAACTTCAGCCAGCCATGGAGCTGGCGCAGGCGGAAAGTCGCAAAGCCTTAGCGGAGGTCGAGAAGGCTGTTTGCTCGCAGAAAAAGCAAATGCGGGAGCAGTCAGAAAAACTGCGGCAGCAACTCGAGCCTCAACTTCAGCGGGAACTGGAAAAGAGCCGCCAGAAACTGCAGCAGGTGATGGAGCGGCTCCGGCACCAGATGCAGGGAGACTGGCTCGAAATCTAGCCGATAAAACGCTGACTCAAGGTTTATTGGAGTGCAGGCAGGTTAGAGACTTGCCGCATGGCGATGGGCCAGCGGGCCCAGGCAAACTTTGTTGCGTCCTGCCTGCTTGGCGGCATATAGACCGTTATCAGCCGCCCGGACCAGGGCGTCTCGGCTGGTGCCATGTTCGGGAAAAGTTGCGGCTCCGGCACTAATCGTTACCGTGCGGGGCACGCCGGGAAACTGCCAGCCTTCTACCATCTTGCGAAGTTTCTCGGCCACGGCCATCGCCTGCTCCGGATTGACCTGGGTCAGCAGGATTCCGAACTCTTCGCCGCCGTAGCGGCATACTACGTCGACCTTGCGCACTTGCTGATGAAATAGAGATGAAACCTGGCGCAGGACCTCGTCGCCGAGCACGTGACCGAACTCGTCGTTTAATCGCTTGAACTCATCGATATCAGCCATGATGACGGCCATGCCAGTACCGTAGCGGCGGGCGCGTTCAATCTCTTCCATGATGCGGAGTTCGAAAAACCGGCGGTTGAATATTCCCGTCAGACCATCCAGATAAGCCAGCTGTTTGACGCGGTCGACATAGTGGGCGTTCTGAATTGCGGTAGCACAAATATCGGCGACCGACTCCAGCGATTGCTGATCGCCATCGCTGAAGGCATCGGCTTTGGCGCTGTCGAGGGCGATCACGCCCAACGTATGGCCGAACGAAATGAGCGGAATGCACATGCGGGAGGCTGATTCCGCGAAGAACCTACCGGCAGGCGCGGTGCAGAAATCTCTTTCCATCGAGGTGCAGCTATCGGCGAGGATGCTCGCCCAAGGTTCGGTGGTAGCGGCGAAGCGGCCGCCTTGCGGAATGCACGGAGTCAACGTTCCGTGATGCGCCCGCAGCACCAAGTCGTGATCTTCGCGCAGGAAAAGAGAGACATGGGATACGCGGAAAGCATCTTGAATGAGCTGGCAGACCCGGCTCAGTAACTCCTCCAGATCAAGAACAGCAGTGGTTTGTTGGGCAATGGCATTGATGGCCTGCAATTGCCGCGCCCGCTGTTGCTCCAGCGAGTAGAGGCGTGCGTTTTGCAGCGCGATGGACGCTTGGGTAGAGAACAGGGTGAGCAGGTCGACGGTTTCAGAATCGAAGTGATCGAGGTTATCGCTTTGACAATCGAGCACACCGACTACTTCATCGCGCCCCATCAAAGGAATGGCAAGCTCGGAGCGGGTTGACTTGGCAGAGCAGAAGTAGCGCGGATCTTTGCTGACATCGGGCGAGTAGACAGGCTGTTTCTTGAGGGCCGCGGCCCCGGTGATTCCCTGCCCTACCGGCAGGCGATGCTTATCCTGGCCTTCGTCCCAACCAATCTGCGAGCGGACGTACAACTCCTGCGACTCCTTGTCGAGAAGCACGATGGCCACATTCCGCAGATGAAAGTAGTCGTGTGCGATCTCCAGGATGCGCTGCAACACCTCGTCCAAATCAAAGGTGGAGAGCACGGCCTGGCCGGCATCGTACAAGACCGCGATTTTATTCATACGTCAGGAGATATCGTAACGTGACGGTAGCGCTTGGGCAGGTTCCTAAAGTAACTGGAGAATTGTCGAAGAAAGACGTTGAGTTTCTACTTCCAAATCCTGCGGATCGCCGCATACAAGGCGAGGCAGATGAGGAAGTCGACAAGCAGGCCCGCGTCCACTTGAAACAGGCGGTGCTGGGGAAGCGGGAGATGACCCGCGAGCAGAAAGTAGACCAGGTTGCCCAGGAGGATGGCTAACAGGGCTTGGAGGAGGTTCATCTGCACAAGATTTAGACGCCGATAGAGGGCCGGGCGGAATTGGTTTTGTGTGCGGGCGTTAAGGAATCGTACCCATCGCCCAATAGCTGGTTCTCGACAAAATAATTGTTCCAGGTAAAGCTTGTTTCAGTCGCACCTGAATCTGGTGGAATCCGGGGTGAGGCTGCTCCGGGGCGAAGCTTAGGATGTAGCGGCTGTGGAGATGATTATTAAAATCAACCATGTGACCTTCAAAGCCTTTCCGAGTTGTGAACAACTCGTACTCTCCTCCGGTCATCTCTGCGATTGCTTTTGTGATGTTTTTTTTCATCGCATTTCGAGCCATTAAAAGAGTACCGATTATGTCGGGCGGCGCGTCCCAGTAGGCTTCATCCCTGTTGACACCTCTCTCAGTGTCCAGCACCTGCGACAGCGACGGCGAGAACGCGAGTGCATACACAACGGTGTTGCTGTTTCCGATGGCAGCAACAACATCGTTAGCTTTGCCGACATGGCTTCCATGGTCGCGGTTTTCGCTTACCAACAGGAGCACCCGCTGTTGCTCGGGTGGCTCCTTTTCAAGCAGTCGCACCGAAAAATCTACGGCGTCGCGAATTGCTGCTTCGTTGTCACCCGGTTCTAGCTTTTTAAGGTCATCATAGACAGATGTCTGATCCTCGCTGAAATCCTCGACCAGGCGGACGTGACTATCAAATTCGACCAAGGCCACCCTTGACCGGAGTTGATTGAAAACTGCTGTTAGCATTGGGCCAACACCGCTCATTCTGGAATATTCGCGCCAGGCCCGTCTGCCCGTCTGAATTGCGACCACAACTGAAGCGGGTTCGGATTCCGCAGAATCGTCAAGGCGGACGGTCTGCTCGACGCCATCATCGTCGATTAAGAAATCGTTCTGAGTTAAGCCGTAAATGACGCGGCCTTCCGCATCTTTCACCAGCGTCGGTACCAGCACCACATTCGACTGAACCCGCAAATTCGAGTCCTGCTGGGCGAAGGCTCCGCTCAGCACTAAAGGAACTAGAAGGCAAATCTTGGTGAACACGAGAAAAATGATACCCCAAACCAGACTGTCCGCTATACGTGATTGCTGCGCCACGGTTTTCATTTTCAGCGGGACGGGGAGCTCTGCGTTTTACGCGGCGACTTGCTGCTAACATTCCTTGGGAACTTTCCATGGTTGAACTCACTACGCCGGTGCAGTACGTCAAGGGAATTGGTCCGAAGATGGCGGAGATTCTTGCGACCAAGGGTATTGCCACGGTTGGTGATCTGCTGCATTATTTGCCATTTCGTTATGAAGACCGGCTGAATCCGCGGGGGATTGCGGAATTGCGCCCCGGCGAAATGGCTACGGTGATTGGCGAAGTGCGCAACTCGGGGCTGTTTCGCACGCGCAGGATGCCCATTTTTCAGTTGACTGTAGGGCAGGGGCGTTCGCGGCTGAAATGCCTTTGGTTCAACGCCACTTATTTGCAGGACAAGTTCAAGCCGGGCGAGTTGATCGCGCTCTACGGGAAGGTGGAGCAGGACCAGCGCGGGGAACTGCAGATTGTGCAGCCGCAATTTGAAATGTTAGGCGAGGCCGGCGGAGACGGCGCGGATGCCAAGGCAGCCGCGTCGCTCGAAGTGGGACGCATCGTGCCCATTTACGAGTCGGCTGGCCAAGGGCGCGTGACGGCGCGGTGGTTTCGGCGTGTTATTCGGACCGCGCTTGACGATCTTACTCCCGACATTGCCGAAACGATTCCCGCAGCCGTGCGCGAGCGGCTGGCGCTGGTTTCGCCGCGCGAGGCGTTGTGGAAAGTTCACTGGCCGGAGGCGGGCGAGAGCTTTGAAGATTTGCAGTCATCGCGTACGCCCGCGCACATACGGCTGATCTTTGAAGAATTGTTTTTTATCGAATTGGGATTGGAGATGAAGCGGCAGCAGCTAAAGACGGAGACGGGAATCGCTTTTCGTCTCGACGATCGAGTGCGGCAGGCGATTAAAAAGATTCTGCCGTTTCATCCCACGGCGGCGCAGAAGCGGGTTTTGAAAGAGATTGCCGACGACATGCAGAAGCCTTATCCCATGCGGCGTTTGCTGCAGGGGGATGTGGGATCGGGAAAAACCATTGTCAGTTTTCAGGCGGCGATCATCGCCATCGAAAACGGATATCAGGTGGCGCTCATGGCGCCTACGGAGATTTTGGCTCAGCAGCATTATTTTTCCGCGCGGAGAATTCTGGAGAATGCCGGATATCGGATTGTCCTGTTGACGGGATCGCTCGAAGCGGACCGCAAGCGTGAAATCCGCCGCCATATTGCGCAAGGAAACGCTCAGCTGGTTATCGGCACGCACGCGCTGCTGGAAGAAAAAGTCGAATTCGCGAAGCCGGGGTTGGTGATTGTTGACGAACAACATCGCTTCGGAGTTTTGCAGCGGCTGAAGTTGATGAAGAAATCCGGTGAAGGGAGCGACCCGGAAAAGCCGGTGGAGCCTGACGTTCTGGTGATGACCGCAACACCGATTCCGCGCACGCTGGCGCTCACGCTGTATGGCGATCTCGATCTCAGCGTGCTCGACGAACTTCCTCCCGGCCGCACTCCGATCGTTACGCGGAGGATCACCGACGACCGCTCTTCCGAGGTATGGGATTTCGTCCGTAAGCAGGTCGCGAAGGGTCATCAGGTATATGTGATTTACCCGGTGATCGCGGAGAGCGAGGAGACTGAACTGAAGGCTGCGATCAAAATGTACCGCGAGCTCAGCGGAAAAATCTTTGCCGATCTTAAAGTCGGACTGCTGCATGGCCGTCTGGATGCCGATTTAAAAGATCAGGTCATGCGCATGTTTCAAAAGGGCGAGCTGCAGATTCTGGTTGCGACCACGGTGATTGAAGTCGGCGTGGACGTTCCGAATGCAACTGTGATGGTAATCGAACATGCCGAGCGCTTTGGCCTGGCGCAGCTTCATCAGCTGCGCGGGCGCATTGGTCGAGGGGCGGCAAAGTCTTTTTGCATTTTGATGACCGGCGGCAAAGTGACGGAAGAAGGGGAACGCCGACTCGACGCGATGGTACGCACCAACGACGGCTTCCAGATTGCCGAACTTGATCTTGAATTGCGCGGTCCGGGAGAGTTCTTCGGCACGCGGCAAGCCGGGATGCCGAACTTCCGCGTGGCCAATCTGATTCGCGACCGGCAATTGCTGGAACTGGCCAAGCGCGAAGCTGCGGCGGTGATGGCGGGACCGAATTCCGAAGTCACGCAGGTAGAAATCAGCCGGGCCTTGGTCGCGTTGCGCACGCGCTGGCAGCGCACTTACGGTCTGGTCGAGGTCGGCTGACTCGGCGTAGCGCCGGCATCTTGCCGGCTCCGCTCAGGGCACATTCCCAGCCGCCGGGACGGCGGCGCTACCTTCGCCATCCGCGCATGGAGCCATCAGGCCGAACTGGTAGAATCGAAGCAATGGCCGGCACGTCACAACTAATCCAGATCGAGGTGAATCCGCCGCTGCGCGTGCCCAAGCCAGATTGGCTGCGGGCCAAGGCTCCCGTCGGCGACAATTTTCACGAACTAAAGAAGTTGGCGCGCGGCCTGGGATTGCATACGGTTTGCGAGTCGGCGCAGTGTCCTAATATCGGCGAGTGCTGGAATCATAAGACGGCGACCTTCATGCTGCTGGGCGATATCTGCACGCGGCGTTGCGGATTTTGTGCTGTGCCCAAGGGCAGGCCGGAGCCGATCGACTGGGATGAGCCGCGACGGGTAGCGGAAGCGGTGGCAACTCTCGGGCTGAAACATGCGGTTGTGACCAGTGTAAATCGCGATGACGATAACGTTGGGGGCGCCAGGATTTTTGCCGAGACGATTCGCGAGATTCGTGAGCTTATTCCGGATTGTCGGATCGAAGTGTTGATTCCGGATTTTCAGGGTCTGGAAGAGCCGTTGAAGATTGTGCTCGAAGCCCGGCCCGACGTTCTCAATCACAATACCGAAACTGTTCCGAGACTTTATCGCGCGGTGCGCTCGGGCGCGCGCTACGAGCGCACTCTAACCCTGCTCGAGAACGGCAAGAAATTTTCTCCCGGCATGGTGACCAAGAGTGGAGTGATGGTTGGGCTGGGTGAATCCTCGGACGAACTTGTCGAAGTTTTTCGAGACCTCGGCGGGCGTGGCGTGGACATTCTTACCGTGGGACAGTATCTGCGGCCCTCGCGCGATCACTTGCCGATTGCTCGTTTTTACACGCCTGAGGAATTTCGTGACCTGAGGAATGAAGCGTTGCGCTTCGGTTTCCGCCACGTTGAGTCTGGTCCGATGGTTCGGTCCAGTTATCACGCACACGAGCAGGCCGAGTCCACGGCCGCTCCGCGGATCGTCTCGTAATTACTCGTGCTGGGCGGGAGAAAACCAAGATTCCTCGCTGCGCTCGGAATAACAAGCATTAGTTATGTACGCTTGGCCTGACAATCTTCCTTTTAGCTGGAACTTTTCAGAAGACGTGCAGTTTGATGCTGAGATATTTCTTGGGATTTTCGCGGATGCCTTTCACCAGGCTTTGGGTTTCGGTCAGCATCCGATTGGCGTTGTTGTAGAGAGTGTCGTCTTTGAACAGCTTTCCTGCGGTACCCTTACCCTCTTCAAGTGCAGTGGTGAGCGCTGCGAGCTTGGTGATGGTTGTGTCCAGCTTGTTGGCCAGGTCCTCATCTTTGGTCAATTTTCCCAGAGTTCCCTTGCCCGCATTGATGTCCTCACTCACCTTCTTCAGGTTCGCGATAGTATCGTTGGCATTGTTATAAAGTGAAGGATCTTTCAGGAACTTCCCTGCTGAGCCTTTGCCTGCCTGCAGATCGTCGGCAACCTGGTTGATGCGGTCGAGAGTGGCCACGAACTTATTGTAGGCGTCGTTGTTATTGATTAACTTTCCCAGGCTTCCATTGCCCTGGGCAATCTCATCCACTACGCCTTTGAACTCTGTAACCGTTTGGGAGAAACGGTCGTAGAGAGTGGGATCATAAATTAATTTGCCGAGCGAACCCTTGCCGCTTTCTGCGAAGGCCAGGATGCGGTCGGCGCGCTTCAGCAGAGCGTCCATGTTCTGCAATGTGCTTTGACTGGAACGCACCACTTCGTTGAAGTCAGGATGAACCTGAGTTGGCAGGGTGTCTCCATCCTTGACGACAGAGCCGATGGCCTGCGAGCTGTCGATATCCAGGTAAGTCTCGCCAAGCACGCCGGCCGTCTCCAGGGAAGTGACTGAGTCGCGGCGCAGGTCGAAGCTGTACTTCATGCTCACCTTCATGACCACTTGGACAGGGGTGATCTGCTTGTCCTTGTCGGGCACCACACGAATAACGGCAACGTTGCCGATATCCACGCCGCTCAGGCGAACCGGAGCGCCTACCCGCAAACCGCTGGCATTATCGAAATAGGAGATCAGGGTGATGCGCTTGGTGAAGAAGCCGCCGGTGCCTGACATGAGAAACAGAAGCAGAGCCAGAGTCAGACTGGCGAGGATCACGGTCGCGCCCACGCGAAGCTGCGACCATTTAAGCTGCTTCTGACTCGGCAAACGATTTCCTCAGATTGACGGTTGCGTCTCGGATGAACGCACGGAACAGCTATCCTCCCGCCGCCCCTTCGAGCATCATAGCAAACCGCCGGCCCCGCTTAGACGCTTCTTCGCGGGCGAAGTGACGGTAACAGCCCGAGCGCAAGCAGGTAGGCAGCAAGGCCGCAGGCCAGAGTTACGGTGAGGCCAAACTGGATCGCAATCACCATGGCCAGCACGGAACCCAGGACGCTGGCGGCGGCGTTCATCGCCCAAGCCCATTCCACTGCATTGTCGGCGCCAGGGTGTCCGTTCGCCGCATCAGGTGTGGCGCGACCGGCCAGCGCCCGCAAGCCGGTGGGGAACGGCATCCCCATCACGAAGCCGAGCGGGATCAGTAACATTCCGCAGATGACCAGGCGGTAGCCAAACCCGAAGCCTACCCACGACACCAGACCCCGAGGAAGAAAAATCACGTTGGCAACCAGCGCCGCAACTACCAGCAGCAGCGGCATCCAGGCGAGCTCGGTGTGAGGGAGCCAGCGGCGAGAAACCAGGCTGCCCGCCCCGCTCGATAGCATCAAGAGAAAGATAACTACGGTCAGCGCATAGGTTGGGTGTCCCAGGAAAAGCACGAAGCGCTGGATGAATGCGATCTCCACCAGAATGTAACCCATGCCGACGGCTACGAAATAAAGCAAAGGAAGAGAAGGCTGACGGCCTGTCTGAAGCGCGAGGGGCAGGATCAGGAAGGCCAGCACGGCCAGCAGTGAAATGACGAGCACAAGAATCAAAACCAGCACTCCCAGATTCACCTTCCAGTCGATGCCATTGCGAAGTCCTTGCGTTCTGAGAATTTGACCGGGTTTGAGAGTGAAAAAGAAGAAGGGAGCATTGTCGCTGACGGGAGCCACGTTGTAGGCATAACTCTGCGCGAAGCGGTACGGATCATTGCTCGCGATCAGGTCAGCAAATGGATTGTGTGGTTGCGCCCCACTCTGCGAGGGTAGATAAATCGGAACGAGTTTGGGATATTGCGCTAAATGGGCCCGGACAGCAGCCTCTTCCTGCGCGGTAAATGCTGTCTTCTTGGCCAGCACAATTACCGGAATTCCATCTTCATTGAGCGGCCCTTGCGAGACTACGATAAAGTTTTGCGCCGGATTGGCTACACCAAGAGTGTGCAAAGCGTCCATGGCGACGGCTACGACGCGCAGCGCCTCGCGGGGCTGACGAAACTCCCAGCGAGTGATGGCAATCATGCCTTCCGGTTTGAGATGTTCGAAGTATTCCCGGAAAGCTTCCACGGTGTAAAGATTATTTTCGCTCAGCGCGAAAGCCCCGGCCGCAGTGGAGGCCCAGGTATCGACCAGCGTCATCTGCACTACATCGAAACGCTGCGGCGTGGAGCGCAGATAGGAGCGGCCATCGGTGACGTGAAGGTGAACATCGGGCCGCTGGTAAAGATGTTTGGAATAGGTGGCGTAACGCCCGCGCATGATGGTGTTGGCAATAATGGAATTGATTTCGATGCCGGTGACGCTGGGGCTGCCGCTGGCCAGGGCGCTCAACACGTCAATACCTCCGCCCGGACCGATGATGGCAAAATCCCCGCGGGGCCGCAGAACATTCGCCAACGCCGGCGCTCGGTACATGAGAATGCGTTCCCAAGGAGTACCCCGCACGTGTTCCGGTTCGACATTCATGATGTAAGTGGAGGCATCGGCATCGATTACGATTGCTTTGTCCTGACCCCAGCGATCCACTTCCACTCGGGATAGGGCATTCCAGCGGGCAAACTCCACCCAGGCGGGATCGCGGAAAACTCCCTTGGCGTAGACCACATCGATGATCCGGTCCGAAAGGTTTGCGGCAATGAGCATTAGGAATGCAGCGAGCAAACCACCCGCCAGCCTGCGTTCCCTGCGCGACGGCGCCCAAACGGCGGACGCCACCGTCAACGCGACACTGGAGAACAGGATGGTATTTGGCCCACCGACCCAGTTCAAAAGAGGCACGAGGGCGAGGCAGGCCAGCGCCCCGCCGCCAAGATCCGCACCGTAAAGCAAGGGAATTCTTCCCGCCTCGCGTGCGAAAACCATGGAGAAAAGAACTCCGGTCAGGAAGAACGGAACCGCTGCAGCGAGATAAAGGGCCGTCAGGTGAAGAAAATTCTTTCCCGTCACGATAAGCGCGACGGGCACATGCAGAACGATTTCCAGTACCAGCAACACCACTACGGAGTTGACCAGGCAAAGGCGTGCGGCCAGCATCCGCGTAGGGAACCGCGCCAACCATTGCTTACGAAGATAGGCGAAAACGCCTCCCGCGCCGAGCCCCAGTAGTGCAATCGAGATCGCGAGAAAGGCGAAGTGATAGAAGAGCACCACGGAGAACAATCGGGTGAGCGCCAACTCCAACAATAAGGCGGCGAAACTAGTAAGGCCCAAGCCGGTCAGAAGCGTGCGTTCCGGAATTTCTGAGAAGGAAGAAATCGGCGTGACAGCCTGAATGGTTGCAGACATAAATGAATAGGGATGCGCCAGTCTAGCAGATGACCGAGCAGGAATAGATCGTAACTTTAGTTTTCGAGAATGACTTGCGCGATGGCTTGTTCCGCGGTATGGGAGAGTGAAAGTGCGCGGTGTTTTACCCCTAGCTTGACGGCAAACTCAGCAGCTTTGCCATGGAAGGTGAGAGTGGGACGGCCGCCCGGCATGCGAGTAACTTCACAATCGCGCCAGCGCACGCCATGGTTCCATCCGGTGCCGATCGCCTTCATGGCCGCTTCTTTGGCGGCAAAGCGCGCGGCGTACCGCTCCGCGCGATTGGCCTTTGAATCGCAATAGAGGATTTCGGCGGGAGTGAAAACGCGTTGCAGAAAACGGTCACCAAAGCGTTCGATCGCTTTCCGGATGCGGGGAACTTCAGCGATATCGATGCCCGTGCCAACAATCATAATTTGCCGAGCTTATAGCAGGCGGTCGCCACGGTAAATCACTTCGCCCTCGACCAAACGAGCTTCTTTGGTGAGCCGATGAGGCTTCACCGGACCGGGGTCGTCGACGTGCAGCACTTCATTTCCATGTGCTACCAGCCAGTCGGACACCAGCATACGGTGGCAGCGGAAGTATACGCGTTCGGCGCACATATAAGCGGTGCGCGAGTTCTCAGCCAGCGCAAGCAGTTCGGTCATCGCGGTTTCGAACTCCGCACTCAGCATGTAGTCGGCGTAATTGCGGAAGCTCGCATTGCGAAGTGCGAGGTGGGGAGAATCGTCGCGAATCTTTTTGCGGTAGCCGCCCAGAGTCGGCATCCAGTGATACCGAATTCCGGTGGCCAGCAAGCTTTTCTCCAGAGGTTCCCGATTGAATTGCGGCAAGCGCCGCGACATGGGAAAGGCGCGGATATCGACCAGGGTTCGCATCTGGTGCGCCTGAAGCGCCGCAATCAGGTCGTCGAGCGGGCGCGTGGAATGTCCGATGGTATAGAGGGTAGCCAACGGTGGTTCGATGCGGAAGCATCAGGCAACGATGCGAGCAAGAGCGGCGGCGATGGCGATCTCCTGTTCGGGAAAGACCGTCCGGAGATCGAGCAGGACGCGGCCTTCCTCGACCCGAGCAATGATGGGAGTCTCCGAACCGCGCAGGCGCTCGGCGAGGTCGTCAGCGCTAAGGCCTTCGCAAGACATCGCCAGAACTCTGGTAGGAAGAACTGAGGATGGCGCGGAGCCACCGCCGAGGATGGATTCCGCGTCCACGATTTCGGTTTTCAATTTTGTTGAATCGATTTGCGCGGCGAGTTTTGTGGCACGTTCGCCGATCGCTTCTTTCGTAAGCCGCATCATGCGGAGCGTGGGAATTGCGTCGTGATCACGCCGTATGTAGGCAAGAAGGGTTGCTTCCAGAGCGGCGTAGATCAGCTTATCCACGCGCAACGCGCGGAATAACGAATTCGAGCGCATGCGCGCGACCAGTTCGGAATTGCCGCTGATCAATCCAGCCTGCGGGCCGCCGAGAAGTTTATCGCCGCTGTAGGTGAC
>Ga0182024_10009950_pt1 | contig 19516 bp, 16 predicted proteins | sample P32metaG_FD_120480 | JGI IMG/M metagenome (GOLD analysis project Ga0182024, IMG submission 120480) | Permafrost microbial communities from Stordalen Mire, Sweden - P3-2 metaG (Illumina Assembly) | ecosystem: Environmental > Terrestrial > Soil > Wetlands > Permafrost | place: Sweden: Stordalen... | reverse complement strand
GGTCGATCGTGCTCGCCGCGCCACAGCCACCGCCCGCACGCAACTGGTCAAGATTGCAACGCCAACCGCCCAGCCGCAGGTCAACCTCTAGACAAAAGCTTCAGCCCATTCCGGGAAATACCCGCTTGTCATCATCCCTTTTGCGGATTATGCTAAGCGGGTCTTCATTTTGTTAGTAGATCGTTCTATCAAATGGTCCATTCCAAACGTCAGCGACGCGCGCGCATCAGAAACGTTGTGTCGATGTTAGATCGGGAGGAAAAATCTCCTGCTCTAATAGAACAGCCATGCGAAATCTCGGATCCCCTGGGGGGGCATGCGTCCCGCCCGCTCAGCACATGCGAACCTATCGATGGGAGGGGAACTGCAGAGAACTCACAATCCATCGATTCCACACTGCCTCAGGACCGCGAACAACAAAAGAGCGGGCGGGCCCCCGGGGAGAACGAGAAGCAAAGCGGGCGTACGATTTGCAAGAGCACCGCTGATGGGACGGACGCAGTTAACGTCGAAAACTATGATGTTTTGTCAGAACTTGGCGCCGGCGGCATGGGGGTGGTTTTCAAAGCGAAACGCCAGGGGGTCGATAACACTCTGGCGATTAAGATGCTCCATCCCAAACTTGTTCTGGATGAAGCCAGCGTCAAGCGTTTCGAACAAGAAGCTAAAGCCGCCAGTTTCCTTACGCATCCGCATCTTGTTGCTGTCTACGATTTTGGTTTCACCGAAAAGCGTGAGCCTTTCCTCGTCATGGATTATGTGGACGGCGAAAGCCTGGCGGCCGTGTTGGCGCGTCAGCACAACATTACTCCCCAGCGCTGTATCAGCATATTTTTGCAAGTATGCGAAGCGCTCAATCATGCGCATGCAAAACAGATCATTCATCGCGATCTTAAACCAAACAATATTATGCTCTCGCAAGTCGAGCACGGCGATGCAGACTTCGTCAAGATTGTCGACTTCGGCATTGCCAAACTTCTTCCTCAAGCAGATACAGATCGCGATCGTCTGACGCAGACTGGTGAGCTAATCGGAAGCCCAGTCTACATGAGCCCGGAGCAATGCCTGGGCAATGCGCTTGATGCTCGCTCAGATATTTATTCTGTTGGCTGCTCAATGTACGAAGCGTTGGCCGGGCGCCCGCCGTGTCTCGGAGACAACGTCGTACAGACGATTCTCGAACATCTCAACGGTGTGCCGCTGCCGTTGAAAAACGTTCCGGAGGATCTAGAAAAAATTGTCATGCGATGTTTGGAAAAGAATCCGGCTCATCGCTATCAATCGATCGAAGAGGTGAAAGAAGCACTAGAGATGGTGCACACCGGAACGTCTGATTGGCGCAAAAAGCTGCTTGGACGCAAGGTTTCCCAGAGCCAATTACGGTCCTATCTGCGTCGTTTCGAGAAGAAGACATTCGTTGCTCTGACGATATGCGCTGCAGTTCTAGCCAGTGCTTGGTTATGGTATTCGCAAGCAACTGCCGACACGGCCCTGAAGGAATTCATTGCTCAGGCGAAAATTTACGACATGCAAGCCAGTTTTCCAAAGGCGCGTGAATCCTGGCTTGCAGCCATCGCAGAAGCAAAACGATTGAACAAGCCAAAGAAAATGATGGCTGATCTCCATCATCGATTGGGTAATAGCTATGCCTCCGACAGGTTCGTTAAAGATAGCAAATTAGCTCGATCTGAGTGGTCGATTGCCTTGAAGAATTTGGAAGAAACGCAAGGAGCGATTAGCGATCGCATTGATCTGTTGGACAAGCTGACTGGGGACAGTTTCCTTCCCGAGTATGGGATGTCGGCAGGTGCAATGCCTGTCCGCTCTCGTGTAATTGGTTGTCCCGAGCCACAGTTGGTTTTAGACTGTTTAACAGACAGGAAGTCGAATGCCAATCTGAGCTCAAATAAGGACAACAAGAAGTTGTTAGCTGAGGCTACATCACAACTCAATTGCGGAAAAAGCGCAGAGGCACTAAATAAACTTTGTTCGATCTCTCCGCTTTCCATGGTCACTAGAGACAAAATTGGACTGGCATGCGAGCAGCTAACGACCAAGATCGCACCGGAGGAGGCGCTGGATTATCTTCTAGTGGTGCAGTTAGTGACGCCTAAGCCCGATGTAGATCTGGTGGTCGGCAAAACAGCTTCTTTGCTGGACAAAGGCGGTCAACCGACGCTCGCACAAAGCTTACGTCAGGTTCAAGACGGACTGAGTCGGCGCAATTTTGATGATGTAGCTTATTACTGTGAAGTGGCAAGGCGTCGCATCGACGACCCAATCTTGGGTCGATGGACTGCAGCCGCCGGTGAGATCGCCGATGATTATTCAAGGTTCCATAAGAAGATCGATGCACCGCCGGAGCCGGTATCCGAAGAACAAATTGCATTGCGCGAAAAACTTGCCGGACTCAATCGCAGAGTATTCCTGCCGTCGAGTTATCAAGATCGCGGCAATCTAAGGGCTCTGGGCGGACTTTATCTCAAATGCGGACGAAACGCTGACGCCGAAAAAGTATACAAGGCTGTGGTGCGGTCAACCGATCCGGATGAATCAATGATCAGAGATATCATCATGTCTTTATCGATGGCATTAATGCGGGAAAATAAATACAATGAGGCATATCAGTTGCTGCAGAGGTCGATAGATCGAATGTGGAACAGTGGCAATTCCCTCAATTATGACGAGTTCACCGACCTCTATTATCAGGCGATCGATGCGGCCGACAAGGCAAATCGCCATACTGAAGGCGATCGATTGGCGAGAGAGCTATTCGCCCGAATAATACTCGAGCCCCCACCACCTGCGTTGAAGGGAAGAACGTTTGGCTTTGGAGGCTATCCACACGAAGCGGATTTCCTGCCCTGACGACGGGGATCACAGGGCTATTTGCCGATGCCTTCGGCAGGTCACTACTAATTCACAAGTGCTCAATTAGGCTTGTTCCAGCAGCTGAAGCCTCCCTTCATTATTAGACGCCGGGATCCATCAACACCAACACTATGGGACGATTTAACTGACCATGGAAAATACACTTATGGTCTAGATGCCAAAGGGCAGCCGACAATCCGGTTCAGACCTCCAAATCCATTACAAAAACCCACCGTGACCACGAAAGGCGGAGTGAACCCCGGCTAACGGCTTACGGGAGTTCAGCGGTTGAGCCGTGCGCGATGTTAAACGGCATGGCGTACGGCCCCCCGCTGAACGATCCGCTACTAAATTAGGAATAGATATGTCGATTCAATCACAACCAATCAACAGATTAGCTGACAATGATGCGCAGGCTTGGCGCACTGAAGATCAGACGCAACGAGATCAGGCTTTGGCTCATATTCAAAGGACCGTGCACAACATTACCCAGGAGGGCGGTGGGTTGGTACAGCAAACTCATTGGCGCTCAATGCGCAATGATACTGCACTTCCTGACTTGCAATTCTCTGGTGATGGAAGTTATCTCACCGCCGTGCCCACATCTGCGCAAAGGATCAAGGAAGTGACCGGCAGACCTGCATTCAAACAAGATGAGCAGTTGCGGATCAATGCTGATGGTACAGTCACATCTTTGCTGAAAGATCCATACCAGCCTGGTTCCTTCAGAGAAACCACTTACAAGGACGCACAAATCTTACAGATCGCCGACAACACGGTGCATAAGGGAAGAAATATATTCTACTTCGAGTTTAGAGACAAAAACGGCAAAATCGTATCGCAAAAATTCGATGATGGAACCAACACGATGGAGCGCAAATACGACAAAGACGGCGGGTACGAGCAAACGCTGACAGACAAGAACACAGGAGTTGTCACTCACACCTCCTACGACAAAAAAACTGGCTTTACCCAATCGGAAACCAGGGACAAAGACAACAAGCTTATCTCAAACAGGCATGAAGACGCTTCTGGCGTTCGAACCCGAACGTTTAAGGACGGCAATGTCGAAGCAATTTGGTTTAACCCCCGGAATCCTTCAGAACCAGCAACCATGACAACAGCCGAAGGAGTCACCACATATGGTGACGACGGCAAGGGTAAGGCAACGTGGTTCAATCCCACGGATCGCTTAAAGCCATCCACCAAAACCACAGCGGAGGGAGTTACCACCTACCATGAAAACGGCGTCGAGGAATTTAAGGGACACGTCTCAAGTTTGTGGTTCTAAAATTAATCGGGATCTAGCTCGCTGCGAGCGGCCACATCACACTGGCAACCTGATCCAGAACTCGCTGCCGCGATCTTGTTTGCTGTCCACACCAATGCGTCCGTGATGCTCCTCGATGATCTTCCTACAGATTGCCAGTCCCAACCCGGCACCGCCTTGGATTTTTGTGTCATCTTCTTCGACTTGTTCAAAACGTCCGAAAATGCTCTCCAGTTTTTCGGCTGGAATTCCCCGACCCTGATCGACCACGCGAATCTCGATTTCGTCGACAAGCTCTTTCACTTGAATTTTTACACAAGTATTCTCTTCGGAAAACTTCAAAGCGTTGGAAACAAGATTGATCAGGACTTGTCCGAGGCGCGCTTGATCAGCCATGACAATAGCTTCTGTTGGCGGACATGCGAGTTTAATCTGCTTTTTTTGAGCAAGAGGAAGCACCGCGTCGAGCGCCTGATCGAAAACAGTCTGCAGGCGCACCAGGGCAAGGTGAACTTCAAGTTTGTCGGCTGCCATCCGTTCCAAGTCCAGAAGACTGTTGATCAAGCTGATTACGTATTTGATATTGCGACCGGCACTGCTTAAACTTTCGGCGTTATTCTCAGACGATTGTGGTGACGCATGTGAGAGCAGTTCGATGTCAGCTTGAACAGACATCAACGGCGTTCTAAGATCATGGCTGACCATCGAAACAAATTCCTGTTTCATTGCCTCCAGCCTTTTCCTTTCGCTGATATCGCGGGCGACGCAGAAGAAACAGGATTCTTTTTCCGACCAGTGCACCGACCATTGAATATCGGCGTGATTTTCGTCTGCACGCAGCACGTGGCAGTCAAAAGATATGGATTTGCCATTCTCACGGCTATCTTTCAGTGAAGCTAGGACAAGCTGCCAATCTTCCTGCGCGACCAGTGCGGAAAGATTTTTTCCGAGCAGCTGTGTGGGAGCGAAACCAAAGATTTGCTTAGCCGCCGGATTGGCGGAAACAAAATCAAAATTCGCATTGATGGCACATATCGCGTCGGAAGCATCATCTATAATTGCCCGCTCCTTTCGGCGGGCTTCGGCCAGCGCGGCGGCCATTTCGTGAAACACTCCATCCAGTTCTGCAATCTCATCCCTACCAGCTATTGCAGGCTTCAGCGGCTCACCGACAATCAACCGTTTCGTGTTCTCGACGAGGTTGTTGAGGCGCGTGCTCGTGCCTGAGTAAAAGAGCCTGGCCAAGAACAACGCGATAGAGATGTTGAGCACCACTCCCAGTATCAACAAATTCCAGATCAATTTGCGAGTTTCAGGCCATTGGCTTTTAGCTTGATCTGCTGAAGCATGCTCCATCTGTGTCAGTCGTCTTAAGAGTTTCAGCATGTTATTGGATATGCTGAGGATCCTCATTCGAGCCTGCAACGCGGAGTGCATCTCGTCGTAGTTGACTCCGCTGTCCACGCCTTTGACTATGACGTCACCAAACTGACGAATTGTGTCCACCTGTTTCGTTACTTGCTCGAGCGTTGCCTTTTCGTCAGGCCGCTCTGCCACCAGGGGCCGCAGGTGATCGATCTCGTCATACATTGCCTTGCAAGTTGAGGTCAGCAGATCTCTGCGCTCCAACGTTTTGCTGCTGTAGTAGAAGTAGAGCGAGTAGCCAAATTCTTCAAACAGTTTCGTCAGGTGATCGGCTCCGGCGATAATCTCACGCGATCGAGTCTCTCTCGCTGTTTCGGATTCTGATTGCGCCAAAAGCGCGGCCAGCGTGAAGACAAAGAATAACTGACAGATGACAGGCACGGAGATCAGCACGATTGCTTGCGGAAACAGCTTGAGGTTCATTCGTTGACTTGTCCCGGGCGGCTCTTTTGTTATTCTTTCATGGAGAACTTATATCCGACTGCAAATACATTCCGCAATGGGCAATCTTCTTGGTCACGACTGATTTTGCGCCGCAAGTTTTTAATTAGTGCTCGCAAAGCCTCATCGCCGGCTCCTGAATCTGCCGGCCAAAGAGTTTTCAGAATCGTCTCTGAGGACAGCACCCTCTCAGGATTTTGCATAAAGAACTCCAGCAATGCGTATTCTTTAGGACGCAGCGAAATCTCCTCACCGCTCTTCCAGGCTTTGAGTTGGTCTCGGTCCAGCGTCAGATCGGCGAAAGCAAGTTTCGGTAAACGAATCGGTGTCTGCCTACGCAACAATGCCCTAATGCGAGAGGACAGCTCCTCTAACTCAAACGGTTTCACCAAATAATCATCGGCTCCGGAGTCCAGCCCCGTTGTTTTGTCTTGCAAACCGGATCGGCCGGTGAGCATCAAAATCAAAGATTGACTGCCTGCCGCTCTCAGTTTCTTGCAAAGTGAAAGTCCGGAAGTACCAGGCAAGTCCCAATCCAGAATGAGGAGATCGTAGATGTTGTTGCCAATCAGTTGATTTGCGTCAATTGCGTCATAGGCAAGATCGACTATGTTTGGCTCGCGACCCAACCATTGCTGGATGCGAGAACAAAGATCATGATCGTCTTCGACAACAAGGATTTTTGCCACGATCGTCTATCCGTATCCGTTCTAACTGACGCGCCGTCTCCATAAAGATTTTACCCAACGGACAAAAGTTCACCCGCGATACTTTGTCAACTGCAAATCGCAATTCATGCTGAATAAGGAGTCTATCGTTCGATCACAACAGGCAGTTCCACTTTGTTCGGCGCAATGTTCGTTTCGGAGCTGACGATCGTCACATTTTTCTTGGGAGTGATTTTGAATTCTCTCTCTGTCGAGAAAAACACTTTCGACTGCCTGACGAGCTTCTTGTACTGATCGGCGGAATAATCGGCGGAGCGGAAAGGCGAGGTGCTGATCGCGGTCATTGCCACCGATAGTGGTGGCTCCTGATCGACTGGATAAGCATAAACGAACAGCTTTTCGTCGCTGCGCTGCATCCCGTCGGGCAGGCTGGCGGAGTATTCAAATGGGCTCGCCTCCCCACCTACTGAGACAGTTTCACCTCTTTTAAGTGCTCCGTTCTGTTGATATTGGTTGGGGAACAGCTGTGTCAATTTGCCCTTGCCGTTAAAGTCGAAAATCATGACGTTGCAATCCCGGTCGGCAGTGACATTAATTTGCATTTTGTCGCCTGGCTTATAGCGGGGTTGGTCACCGACCTTGTTCAACCAGGCCTTGAGGATGCGTGTGCCGTCGCCTGCAGAGGTTACCAACGCCGCCTTTTGCTTCGAAGCATCAGGGGGAGTGATGTTGACTGTCTCCAATGACTTCGTTGTCTCAAACGACTTCGTTGTCGTTTGTGCCGAGGCTGTTGCGTGATGATGAGGCTTCGAAGGCATCGTCTGACGGTGGCTGTATCGTGGTGTTACCGGCGGTGTGGTGGCGGTGGTGGTTTTGGTAGTATTAGTGCCGGTCGCCTTTATGTTCGTCTTTGTCGTCTCTGTCGTTTTCTTTGTCTCAATGTGCTTAGTGGATATTGGTGACTTAGTGGCGGACGGCGCGACGCTCTTAGTGGTTGCAGAAGGTGCCACTGTCTTGGTAGTTCCGACCGTTCCCGCCGATGGTTTCACCGACGACACCGGCTTAACGGGTGCATGTATTTGATCAACTGTCGGCAAAGGCACGAGCATCAGTCCGCGATCTTTGGAGTTGTGCAGCTGTTGAAGCGATGGGCCATCCTTTTCTGTGTCACCACCGCTGTTGGATGCGATCGCCGGAGCAACATCGATTGTCAAAGACAAAGTCATTACTCCTGTCAGAATGAATGCGTTCAACTCTTTCATTTTTGTTCATCCTCGCGCTGGCTTAAGCGCACTAATTATGGGTGGTGTCACTCTTGGATGAAGGCGCATCCATAGTGACATCTAGCGCACCGGGATCTTTTTCGATGTAATTTTGAATCAATTGTTGCAGTGCGGCCCCTTTGATCTTCAACGCTTCTTTTAAGCTCAACGGATTTGCCGCTTTGTCGGTGTCACCAAAATCACTTTCTTTCAACAGCTTTTCGTCAGAATTTAGGGCGACCAGGCGTAATTTTGCTTTTTCTGGATTGGCTTTGATGACGGCTGTGCCGATCCGGTCCACCACGCGGGATTCTCCCGCCTTCACCAAGGCAGGAACGCTGTAGGGAGGATAGAGCATCACCACATGGTCCTTGTCGTCTATCCAAAAGAGGTATAAATAGCAGTCCGAGCGCGGAACCATGCTGATGGAGACGTCCTCACCGTATAAGTAGCTGTGCGTCGGCTTGTTTAGAGCGACATCCACGGGCAAAATTGTCGGCTGCTGTATCCGCCACTGTTTCAGTTTTGGGGCTACGAGAAAGTAACTGGTGGAACCGAAGGCCAGTAGGAATGCGCAGACCGCTGCCCAGATCAGCGGTGCCAGACGGGTTTTGCGGCTGGGGAAATAGGTTTCGGTTACTCCCATTTCGCGCAGCGCGTCGATCCATAGCGCCATTCTGATGGCGGTGGTGGGCAGGTTGAGACCCGGCAAGGTAGCCGTGTCGCCACAGTGCAGGGCGATCACCGTTTTGCCGTCAAATATGGCAGCACCGCTGTCACCAGGCGCCAGCGCCAGGTCGTGCAACAGATGGAAGTTGTCGTGCTTGCGCAGGGGCCCGAGAAATCGCCCTAACTGTGCCAGGGGATTAGGTGAGCCGCTGATTTGACCCAGGTGCGCCGGATAGCGTATGGCAGAAAGGGGCTGCTGCGAACTGAGAGTCTTTTCAAATTGAATCGGCAAAGGATTGGCTTCGCGCTCAGGAAAGCCGAGATCGACGTAAAGCAACGCCGCATCATACTTGACCAGATTGTCTGGCTGGCGTACATAGCTTGGATGCAGGCGCACACCACGCACTTGATAGTGGTGTCCCGTCGAAGGAAAAAACACCAGCAGATCGCCGGGGTTCTGCACGAAGCTCTCGACGATATGCCCGCAGGTGGCTAGTTTGCCTGCACCGGCAATCCAGGCCTGCCCCAGGGTTACCTCTTTATTGCCTTCTTTGGTGACGATATGCGCCAGTGCCGACCCGAATTCGTCGGGCTTGTCCGGCATCCCACGTGATTTTAATACGGTAACGGTGGTCGACAAGGTTCTTCCTGCGCTAATCAAGCAGATACCAGTTTAGCAACAACTTCAGGCACCTGCGCCCCGATTGCTCCCGGCGCCGCCTCCGACCGGGTATGATTGTGGTTCATTCGGGGGGCATGCCGCCGCCGGCTGGGACTTCAGGCAGGGGCGATCTTCGATCATCGGGTTGTGAAGTATGTTGTCCAGTGCAACTGATTTGCAAGAGCTTCTGCAATTGGCGCCCGATTGGTCGCCAATCTGTGACAACCTTGTCGCCGTCTGCGCCCAGGAAGGCAAGAAAAAAGTCGGCGCCTACGAGCTGTTGGAAAGGCTGGGCGCTCGGGCAATCTACGCCAAACTAGTCTCAATGGCAGACGCACCCAGCAAAATGCTGGTTCTGGTGCGCGATTATTATTACCAACCTGTGCTCACAAAAATGGCGCTGTCCAACCAGCATCTGCGCCGTTTCTGGGGGCAGCGCCGCGTCGCTCCCGATGTGCAGGCGGCTCAGGCAAAGTCTTTCGCTGTGGAACTGGCGCAAAAAATGGACGGCGTTCTCGGCCGCCAGTTGACGCAGAGCGCGCCAGACGGGTTTAAGGTGCTGTTGCCGGCATATATGCAGCGCACTGTTCACAACGCCGTGGTCGATTACATTCGCGATGAATGTGAGTGGGAACGGGCTACCCTGCAGGATCTTAACCTCGATCCCGAGCAAGAGGATCCACGCCACAGGACTGCCGATGATCCTATATATTCTCCGGAGAATCGCGCCATATCTGCCGAACAGGTGTGCTACTTGAATGAGCTGCGGCAGCAATTGACCAAACTTCTGCAAGACAATCGCGTCGCTCGTGAGCCGATGTCCGTGATTGACTGCATGTTTGGGTTGGGTTTGACCGAGCACTCGACCTCCGGCGTTGAAATGACTATGCGCGAGGTCTGTGAAAAGCTGTCTTTGCCTGGCGATACACAGGCGCGCAAAATCGCTCGCTGCCAGGTTCTTCTCGATAAAGGTATGGACATGGTGCGGCAGATGGTGCGGGAGAAACTGCCCGGGGTGGCCGAATTTTGGCAAGCCGAGACCAACGTCAACACGGCTTCACGCCGGGAGTTGACGCATTATCTGGGTTTGACGGAAGGCGAAGTTGAGCGCGTCATGGCCGCCCGGCAGGTTTATTCTCTCGACGAGCTGGCGGATCGTTGCGTAATCAAGCCGGGCCGGGTGATCGAGCTGAAACAGAAAGGCGCAGTCGCCGCATTTGTGCCGCTGGATTTGAACTCCGCCACGGTGCGCGATCTAATCGATATTCTCGGCATGTCCAAGGAGGCGGCGCAGAAAGCCGCAGCAGCACGGCCTTTCACCCAGCTGACGCAGTTGACGGACAATTGTATCGTCGATCTTAAGACTCTGGATTCCATGATTAAGCGTGGCGTCGTTTTGCGGATCAAGGCGCAGGTAGGCGCAAGGGTCGATCTCAACCGCGCGGTCAGCGAGCAGATTGTTTCTTCTGGGGTGGCCGCCGATATTGCCGAACGTTTGGTGCGCGGGCGGCCGTTCCAAACATGGGCGGATTTAGAAGATTATGTTGCCTGTGACCCCGCCACCTGGCAGGTTTTGCGCCAAAAATTTTGCTTAGGCCTGGTTTCCGGCTAATTTTCCTGCCCGACCGCGTAGAGGGAAGGACGCGAATTGGAGACGATTCAATAATCGAAGTAGTCAGCGAAGGCAAGGCGGCGAGGAGCCGTCGCAGCCGAAGCGGGTCAGAGCGGAGGAGGCGAGGGACGAAGCCGACGGAGCGATTATAGGTTAATGGCCCAATCAGGGAGAAGACAATGGCTAATTATGTAAACCTCAATCCAGAACTGGTACGGCTGGCTCAACTGCGCTCGCGCGACACAGGCGCGGTGCTCGAGCTGGAGTTGGCGCGTGCAGTGGCTGAGGAATCCGTGCTGCAACTTGATCCTGATCTTGGCTTTATTTTCGACAGCGGGGCGGCGCTCAGCTCTTTTGACCTGATGGCTGGGGCGACATGTGCCAACGATCTGGTCGTAAACGACCGGCACATCGATGTGCGTGTGCTCGATGCAGACGGCAATGTCTCAATCCACAGACCGTTTGTGGGAACTCCTTATCTGGCGTCAGGATCGCTTGTCGTGCAGATGGACGGCAACCATAGAGGCGGCGTGGTCGCCTACATAGGACCGGGCGCCTGGCTCTCGGCCGAGCAGTCAGCGCGCGAGGCGTTGGTGGACTTGAAGGTAGAAATGCCGGCCCAATTCGATCTTGCCGGCAGCTTGCAAGATGTCTGCAGTCGCGCCGTCGTGCAGGTGCCGGTGCCGGAAAAGTCGTTGCCTAATGAACAGGAACTGACCGCCTTTTTCGTCAATTCAGAAAAAGTGATCGTCGCACGGCAAAAGCAGATCATCTCGGCGATCGTCACCAACGGTGCCACCCGACACCGGTTGGCGGAGTTGGAGCCGCAGCTGCTCAAGGCCTATCGCGATGCCAGAGCAAGTTTGTCCGGAGCCTCCACCTGGACGTCGCGCGTGGATACGTTCGCCAATAAAGTGGCGCCCACGTTTCCCTCGTTGACGATGGATGAGATCCGCAACTGCGTGCGCAAAACCGGCGAAATGTACGGCGGGCAACCGGATGCACCGGCATTCAGAAAAGATGTACTCTCGACTCTCAGTCGCGAACAGCTGGCGCGCAAATTCAGCGGCGTGGCGGTGGCGAAAGTGATTAGCGTGATGGAGCAAGTGCTTTCGGGACGTTCTGCCATCGACAGCGTCAAGGATCTGATGCAATCTAATAAAGTGGCTGTGGACATCGCTTCGGCAATCAAACGCAGCCGCAAGCACGTGGAAGGATTCGTTGCTGCCACCGCCGACGAGATCGGTGCTGCGTTCCAGCAGATGGCACTGCAGCCTGCATATGCTACGCACAGCGCCACATCAGAAAACGCTGTCGATGCCATCAATGAGGCGCTGCAACTGCTCGAGGCCGGCGAGTTGGCCGAGCAGATTAACTTGCTCGATCAAGAATTGACGGCCAGGTAGGATACAATTCCGGCATGAGCGCACGTGAATCGGAATTAAAAGTCGAATGCCCGAGCTGCCACGAGCAAAACGAGCGTGATATGTCGTTTTGCTTGTTTTGCGGCAAGAGTCTGAAGGCCCAGCTCACCGCCACTGCCGGCAATGCCTGCCCGCGCTGCGGCCGTTTCGATCAGCTGAACAGCCGCTTCTGCATCTTTTGCTCCGCTGATACCACCGGCAGTGCGACGCCCATTGCCGATGTGCGCAAATTCAGTTGGGAGGTGGAGCTGCCTCGGCTGACTCAAGAAATCGCACCAGGACGCGTAATCCAGGCTCAGGTGGCCGGACAAACTATGGCCGTCTCGCTCGCCGCCCTGGTCGCCGCTGTCGCCGGCAGCTGTTTGGCTCTGGTCATTTCCCCGGTCCTGCAGAGGGCTGCTGCCCAGAGCGCCTGGCCGAATCAGTCGCTGATCATCTACACCCAGCACCCGCACGCGCAGGTGACGATCGAGCCCACGCAGCAAGCCCGCAACTTTACACTCGGTAAAGTCGGTGAGGACGGAGCACTATGCGTTTCCGGGCTGCCCAACCAGCATTATATGGTCAAAGTTAGCGCTCCGGGCTACCAGACCTCCATGATTGGCTTGCAGGACGAGGTGGAGATTGACCCGCTGCATCCCACCGCCATCGGCTATCCGACCAAACTGGAACTGCTTCCCAAGCACACCAGCGACAATCAATGAGCAGGCGTTCCGGTCTGAAGAGCTGTAAGGGTGGTAAATTGTTCTAGTTATGGTGGAACACAATCAACATAGTGATACCGTTGTCATATGTCGCAACTGCGGGCGCGCACTGCCTAGTGGCGCACGATTTTGCGGTCATGACGGCACCTCGCTTCTCGGCGATGTAGCGGCCGACCATAAGCGGGAGTGTCCCAAGTGCCACCGTCATTATCCCGAATACGCGGCGTACTGCTCTGATGACGCCGAGACGTTAATCGAGGTGGCGAGCGAGCCCGTCGTCGCTCCTGCGACTGGAAGGACCGTGGTTGCCAAAATAGCTGCCACTGAAGGTCCATCGGACAACCTGGTTGGCCGCCTGATCGACAATAAGTACAAAGTCGAATCGGTGATCGGCGAGGGCGGCATGGCTGTTGTCTATCTGGCCACTCAATTGCAGATGGATCGGCAGGTCGTGATCAAAGTCATGCAAGGCTGGCTTTTGTCGAATAAGAATTCAGCGGAACGATTTGAGCGCGAATGCAAATGGACAGCCAAACTCAATCATCCCAACATCGTTTCCGTCTACGACGTCGGCGCCATCAATGACATGCAACCATATCTGGTGATGGAGTACATCAAAGGCGGAGCGCTGTCCGACAAGCTCTCGAAACTTGGTGCGCTGCCGCTTACCACTGTGGGCAACATCATCGTCCAGATTTGCCGGGGACTGCAGGAAGCGCACAGCATCGGGATCATCCATCGCGATTTGAAACCGGAGAATATTCTTTTGCAGGAACGTTCCGACAGACCCGACTGGGTCAAAATCGTGGACTTCGGTATTTCGCATGCGGTCGAGGGTTCCAAACGCCTGACCAAAACCGGAAAAATGATCGGCACTCCGGAATACATCGCGCCTGAGCAACTGCGTGACCGAGCCCTGGATGTGCGCAGCGACATCTATGCCACCGGTGTGATGATGTATGAAATGATCACCGGTCAAGTTCCCTTTGATGGAGAAACGGTGGAAGCGATTTTGATGAAACATTTGATGGATGATCCTGCGCCCATCTCAACGCTTCGCGAAGAAGTCGCCGACGATTCTTTCTTTTCGCAAATCACCATGCGCGCGCTCCGCAAGAACCCTGACGATCGCTACCAGAGCATCACCGAGTTGCGTTTGGATGTAGAACAAGCTCTCAGCAACACGATGCTAAAAAGAGGCTGAGCCCGCAGCTGCGCTTTTCAATCTTGCACCGCAGGCAGTGCAATAACCTCTTGATGGACAAGTTGCTGCTTGGACGTGAAACAAATATGGACAGCTATAGCGCTAACACCAGACTGTATGTGATCCCTAAAATGCATGGGTTTCCTTTGCAGTTTGGATTAGCGACCGAGATTGAATCCATTCATATCAATGTATCAATGACCTCATGTCGCACAAGCATGCAGGCTGGATACGACTTTGCCGCTTTTAGTGTTCTGTATGGTATTGCACGGCATTGAGTAAACCTCGAATGCTTCATCACGATCGTACAGTTGCTTTGCCGCTTATGGTCATTTGCGGAAGAGTCCGGAAGATTGCGGCGTATCGTCTGCATCGAATGGATCTGTCGATAAGTGACACAATGGAAGGGCAGGCAGGTCAAAAGGCTTGACGTTCATCACGAAGTTCTTGGAGGCAAGCTGGTGGTTTGGCGCCACTGATGTGCATATGCCTTCAGGAGAGTCTTCAGCAAAACTCGCGGCGGACTCGGTAGCGTGTTCGCGTGAACAGCACGAGTAGAGATTCATACGAATCGAATGATTCCGAGCGCGTCTAGCATTTCGTTCACGACACTGAATGCTGCTTGCCTGCGCAAGAGTTTGTCCTGTTCGCTGATTCCAAGAAAGTTGACAATGTCTTGAGGCCCTGTGTGATCTGCTGATTCAAACTTTGCCCGAATCCGACCCAATCCTTCTTGTACAAGCCATTGTCTGCATCCCGCTTGAATAAATCTACGACCGCCGGAATGCCGCCAGGGTAATTGCGAATCACATATTCGATGTCGTATGCGTCCTTCGGTTTGCCGCGTCCGAGGGCCATACCTTTCATCACAAGAAACGGCACAATACCGGCGACTCTGCACCGGACCGTATCACGGGCACCATTGGGGAGAGTACCCTCTAAGATCACTTCTTCTACTCGCGTGAAAACCAAATCGCAGCCGCGCGCCTTGCGAGCCCTGGTGTCCTGGACGAACTGGTTTTCATGACGCTCGCTTCTGCCACCATATTCAGGGGCGAGCAGATCCACTTCCACTCTTACGGGTTCTCCTTCGTCAACCTTGACGTTTTTCCACCACTGGAATGGCTTGTTGGGATTGCTTTGGTAGTAGCCGTTTTCTTTGAGAATTGCTAGGACGGTTTCGTATGTGTCCATGCTTATCTGTTGAAAATTGAATGCAACGTCCACGTCTAGGCTGCCGACATGCGGATCGGCTTCTGATCTGGCGATAAAGAACGGAACCCAGCCGCCGACGAGCGCAATATGATCGCTGAATTCGTGCAATAAATTCACCAATTCCATCAACACACGATGGCAGGCCTCCAGCTCGCGCTGTGGATAATCTTCTCTGCGATACCGTTTCACCATTTAGGCTGGAGCCTCTGTTCAAGTAGGTATTCAGCGTTTTCTTCACCGCGTGTTGGGTGAGAAGTCAAATCCAAATAGAGCTGGATATCGCTGACAACAGTGACTCCGTCCACTTGCTGACGACCAAATAGCAGATCTAGGTCATCAGGCAGAATCAATGTGAAATTGCCGGAGTCTACTGGCTTCAGTTGCGCTACCTCGGCAAATTTTAAAGCCGTGAGCCCGTCACCCAGATACGCATGAGATTGAGTGACTCCTCTCGTAAAGGGAGCTATTCGCCTGGCTCCCGAGAAAAGCGTGAATGCGTAATCGAAGTTGTTTTCCCAGCAGTAATCTGAGAAGCGCCTCTCTAGCTCCTCTTGTGGCTCTCGGCTGTAATAGACAAATTTGGTGTGTTTGAATCGATACTGACTCGCCCACGCCTGAAGAAGCCGAGCTGGTCGCTGAAGTACAAAGCCGTCGTCTTGCTCTCTTACATACTCGTCTCCGATCAGCTTATCTTTCAAAAGAGACACTGTCGCTGGGCTTACTGACGCTTCCTCAGCCAGAGTCATAACCTTCCACACTCGATGCGGCTCATTAAACAATCGTCTGAGTGCTCTGGCTGCCATAGGTGCAAATAACGATCGTAGCTGTTTTTTTTCCAGCGGGCCGGTTGGTGTCTCGCGCTCGATGAACAGGTCATCGAACACCAATCGACAATTGCCCGCGAAATCAAAGAAGCCGAGACCTGACTCTTGGCACAATTCTTTAATCGACGGAGTTACGTACTGTGAGCAGAAAACGGCATAGGACCCTGGCTGTTGTCTACGATAGTGCTTCAGCTGTTCAATGGCCAGACGAGCGTCACGCAATTGAGCATGGCTTTTTACTTCAACAATAATCCGAGACCGTTTTTTTCCCTTGCGGACCTCGATTAAAATGTCGGCACCGGGTGCCGAATCTAGCGCTTCCTCAACCTCGAGCATTGGCACCCTGGACAGAAGTTCAGTGAGGTGGCTTGCTGCCTCCTTTACTATCGCGCGTTCGTTGAGTTTGCTTCGATTTTTCATGGCTCACGGCTTCAGTTTATAACAATGCTTTACCAGGCAGTAAAATCATGCGATATATTAAAGTATAGCATGGACTTTATTAAAATCACCAATTTTACCAGGTGGTAAAGTTGGCGAATGCGCAAAATTCCTGGTGAACATGGAAGCAGCTTCTGCCAGACGCCCGGACGCCACGGCATTATTCAGGTCGAGATCTGTTCGACCAGGAAGACCTGCAGAGCAGCGAACTTCCTCGGCCCCTATATCAAATTGGCGAAGTCAATTGAGACGAGTGACCATGGCCGCATCAATGCATCAAGGGAGTGTCCTGTAATAGCTTTATGTCTTCCTGACTTCCCGCACCAAATAGCCACGGTGTCACGAGTCTGGCTCGACTAGTGGCTTGCTAGAGCATCGTCCGAAATTGCGCTTGTTTGCTTGGCGATCTGCGCCGGCGACGACAGCTCCAAAGATACGTAGCTCCACCAGTGACAGGTGGCAGAACTGCGGCTATATTCAAATAGTCGACCACGGAAAAAATATGTTGCTTCGATTATGCATCTACACATGGACAATGGCTTCGATAGGACTATGTACCAAAGAAGTCGCAGAATTCATTTGGCGCTGCGGGGAATCTGCAAACGAATGCGTTTGGCGGTGGGTAGCGACTAGTCCCGATTTTTGTTTCGAGCTTTCCTCTGCCGGATTGTTACTTGTTACTTCGCTATTGCTCTCTACGGGACGAGTTAAAAACCGGGACGATAACAGTGTGTCGAGCCGTTTTTGGTTTGACGTCAGCCAACATTACCCGCGTTTTCGCTGTCTGCATCTCACCGTGCTCATACTGAGCAACATCTTCGTCAGCATCGCCCTTGTTGTTTCCATTCCGTTGGTATTTTGGAATTCCGGACAGGCAACCGCCCCGGCAACCTCAAGACAACCCTACGGGTACTTGACCGGCTGACGACAGTGGAGCTACTTCGCGGGGATCTTGAATTAGCTGACGCCTACAGTCGCCAGTTGCTCGATGTAGCATCTCGTCAAGCTTCAAGGGAAACGGCGAGCTGTTATGGTCTTGAATAAAAATGGTGCAATGGCGAATAATGCATTTTATGTTGCATTTCCCTATTCTTGTGGATCTTGAGATCGTCCGAGGATGGCTAACCAGAAGGCTTTGGCTAGCAAGACGTAGCGCATAAAGTAATGTTTTTTGGTTGGTCGCTGTCGCATATCGGGGCCCTCGTCTGGCTGATCATCTTGACCAAGCGCCGTTCTTTTCGGAGGTGGACCTTATTTTGCGTCTCGGTGATCGATTGCAGGTCGATATCGTTTGCGGCATAGCCGTATGTGAACGTGCGACCAATCGGGTCGACTGCCTGGGTGACATTGCTTCCTGAGCATTTTGATATGCGTGCGAATCGCCGCCGGTGAAATGTCAGAGGAAGACTTCCACACGCGGTCGAGCAGCGCTTCGGGGCTGAAGACTTGATTGGCGTTGCGCATAAGAAATTCGAGCAAAGCAAACTCTTGCTGCGAAAGCTGAATATCTTCGCCGTCGCGTGAGACTCTGAATGTGCTGGTTTCCAGAATCAGATCGCCTGAGCGCAGAATGTCGCCTGTGAAGGTGTTAGGCCGGCGCAGCAGTGCACGCACCCGAGCCGACAGCTCTTTCAGATGAAAGGGCTTGGTAAGATAATCATCGGCGCCGGCATCGAGCCCGCGCTCTTTGTCATCAATGGCATCCTTGCCGGTCAGCATCAATATGGGGGTCGATCCACGCGCTTCTCTAAACTGTCTGCAGACATCAAGACCGCTCAGCTTGGGCAGATTAACGTCAAGCACTACCAGATCGTACTTGTAGAACTTCAGGTTTTCCACGCCGCTTCGCCGTTGTCGACGACTTCGACGAGATGGTGTTCGAAGGTCAGCCACTTCTCAACCGTTCCGCAAAGCGCCTTATCGTCCTCTACGATCAGTATCTTGGCCATAATCCCGCCGTCTCTAACTCCGCCGTTGCAACAATATATTAGCCGACCCAAAGACCTTTAGACGTCAAGACCTGCCCCGAGGGCGGAAATGGGCATAATTCTCCTGGCTCGAGCTGGAGAATTAATTTCACATACCAACCGGGCGTAATGCATTGGATGGTATGAATTAAATTGAGGGCATAGCTGTTTGGTTGAGATTCCGGCGCTCGGATGCGGAGTCTCGGAATCTTTTTGGAGGAATCTAAGTGAAGGCAACCTATATCTATATGCTAGGACTAGCATGCGCCCTTTTGCTAGCGCGAGAAGCTTATGCCCCTTTGCCCGCAGATGCTGCGAAAGTATTCAATGTGAAATCGTACACATATACTGGAGCCAGAGGCTCTTTAGAGTACTTCATCTGGTGCGTGCAGGGGCAGCCTCCCGCGCAGATCTCCGGCAACAAAACCAACACTTCGCTGCCTGACCGAATCGGCTCTTAGTCGTCGAGTTACAGCAAGGACGCGGTTCATCTGGGAGCGCCGCGAACTTTGGTGGCACCAATTGGCGGCGCTCCCATCGACAAAATGTTTTGGAGGAAGGCAGTTGAAGAGGATCAATTATTGTTGGCTCGGATTTTGGTGTGCCATTTTGTTAGCCATCTGTGCGTCTGCACCTTTACCGGCACGCGCTGCTCAAGTATTCAATGTCGAATCTTATGGAGCGGTCGGCGACGGCACTACCGATGATACTAAAGCACTTATTGCGGCTGCTGCTGCAGCCAATGCAGTTCCTGGAAGTACACTGCTTTTCCCAACAGGCAACTATCTTCTCGGCGGCGTCCTTACTGTCAAAGGAATTGACGTGGCCGGTGAGAGAGCGACTTTGACTATCATCTCCGCT
>Ga0182024_10009949_pt1 | contig 19516 bp, 18 predicted proteins | sample P32metaG_FD_120480 | JGI IMG/M metagenome (GOLD analysis project Ga0182024, IMG submission 120480) | Permafrost microbial communities from Stordalen Mire, Sweden - P3-2 metaG (Illumina Assembly) | ecosystem: Environmental > Terrestrial > Soil > Wetlands > Permafrost | place: Sweden: Stordalen... | reverse complement strand
CCGGTGCCAAAGCTTTCCCGGAAGGAGCTCCCAACTCAAATCGGTAGTTCCGTTCACCGCGTTGATCACGAATGAGCCACCTCGAGACCCTCGAATGCTAAATCTCGGACAGACTCCTAGTGATGATTTCGGGGTTGAGGGCAAGGCCGCCGAGGACTGGCGCAGCAATTATCCGCTGTAAATGGTGATGCGGGAGCCCCGATGGAACTCGGGACTCCCGCATCGAGGGAAACTCCGGAACTATGGGATCGTTGCGGAGACCTCGCTGGATTTGGCGCTTTCGTTCCCGGAGGAATCGACGGGCGTCACAACGTAATAGTAGGTTTTCCCTGCCTGCACGGTGGAATCCGTGTACGAAGTTCCCGCAGCCGGAGAAGACGTCAGCCTGTTGTAAGGGCCGCCCGATACCGTGCTCGAATACGTGTTGTAGCCCACAACGGTTGATGTGCTCGGAGTCCAGGACAAATCCGCGGAATAGTTTGTGACCGCCACGCCCGTGCCGGATATCGTGATCGCGTCCGGTGAGTTCGATGCGTTGCTTGCCACCGTCATATTGCCTGTTATGCTTCCCGCGCCCGACGGGCTAAACGCCACAGCCTGTGTTACGGTTTGTCCCGGATTCAAAATGAGTCCGGTGGAAACGCCGCTGGCGCTGAAGCCCGCTCCTGCCAGGGTGACACCTGAAACCGTTAAGGTCGAATTCCCCGAGTTGGTCAAGGTCACGTTCTGAGTAGTGGTACTTGAAACGTTCACATTCCCGAAGGTGAGCGAAGACGCGCTGGAATTCAGGATCAGCGTGCTGGCGCTGACGGTGAGCGTGGCGGCATTGCTGGTTGCGGAGCCGGCGCTGTTGTTGACCACGGCGGTGAACCTTGCGCTGTTGTCCGAAGATGTCTCGGCCGGTGTCGTGTAGGAAGATGAAGTGGCTCCGCTCATGGCTACCCCGTTCTTGCTCCACTGATACGTCATTGGCGAGGTACCGGTAGCGGACGCGGTGAACGTCGCCGTCTGACCCGCGATGACGGTCTGGTTGGCTGGCTGTGTCGAGATTGCCGGAGCGGTGGCAACCGCATTGATGGTCAGGATTGCCGCGCTGCTGGCTGCGTTCCCGGCGCTGTTGCTTACCGCGACGGCAAATTTAGCGCTGTTGTCCGAGGTGGTTTCCGCCGGAGTGGTATACGTTGACGACGTGGCGCCGCTGATCGCGACTGCGTTCTTGCTCCACTGGTAAGTCATCGGTGAAGTGCCCGTCGCCGCGACGTTGAAGGTTGCTGTTTGGCCCGCATTCACGCTCTGGCTGGCAGGCTGCGAAGTGATTGTCGGCGCCACGGCGGCAGCATTGACGGTCAAGATCGCGGCGCTGCTCGCCGCCTTTGCCCGCGCTATTGCTCACCATCACGGAGAAGGTGGCGTTGTTGTCGGTCGTTGTTTCGGCCGGCGTGGTGTACGTCGAAGATGTCGCACCGCTCATTGCGGTTCCATTCTTTCTCCATTGATAAGTCATCGGCGAAGTCCCGCTGGCCGCAACAGTAAAGATCGCCGTCTGGCCGTAATCGTCTTGCTGGAGGGCTGCGTCGTGATCGTTGGAACCACGACGGAACCCGTCAGCGTCAAGGAAACCGGAACATGCAAAGGAGAATTGCTGCCGGTGCCGTTGGGCGCCGTAATGATCATGCTGCCGGTATAAGATCCAGCGGCAAGTCCGGCTGTATTCACGCACACCGATGGAACTGGCTGCACGTACGTAGTCCCCGATGACGGTGTGACTGAAATCCACGCTGCGCTGCCCGCCAGTGTGACCGGCAACGAAGTGGCCCGGTACGCAACCACAACCACGGACTGGCAAGAAAGGGTCGCGCCTACTGTACCTGAGAACGAAAGTGATGAAGGTGTTGGCACGATCTGGTAAGTGGTCGTGGAAGACGAGTTCGTCGTCAGCGTTAGGCTGACGGGAACACGCAGAGATGAATTGCTTCCCTTGGTGGCCGTTATGACCAGGTTTCCGCTATAGGACCCTGCCGCGAGCCCTGCAGTGTTCACGCACACCGACGGGGTTGGCTGCACAGGCGTAGTGCCAGATGACGGCGTGACCGTAATCCACGATGCGCTTCCCGCCAGTTTAACTGGCAACGAAGTTGATTGGCTGGAGGTAACTGCAACAGCCTTGCAAGGAAGTGTCGTGCCAATTGTGCCTGAAAATGACAATGAAGTTGGCGACGAAAAGATATGATTAGCATGATGATATCCAGCATCAGCGGATGTGCCAAAAAGGCACAATGGTGCGGTTATCATCAATGCGCTGAAAACGTTTCCCTTAATTCTCCCGGTGATTCTCATCTCGATCCCCTCAAACATTTCTTGTTTTGTACCGGGACCCAAGACTGCGCCGGCTCGCACTATGTCGGGTTGAGAGTTCATCCCCTGAATCTCAGCTCCCGATCTGTTGCGAGGATACTTTTCCTTGGGATCAGCCTTCGACTGGTCACAGGGATTGAATGAGTACAGGTCGCTGAGGAACACTGACGTACAGGTAAGAATTGACCTGAAGGCCACACAATAAAACAGCGGCGTTTTGCAAACTGCAGCCGCAAGATTCGGGGGAAAAAAAGCGCCCGCCTTGAGGGAAATTGCTCACCACGTTTCGCCATTCCCGATCGCTAGTGAAATGCATCCTGAGAAACGGCATTGCGCCGCCGGACGCGCCGTGCTAGCGTTAGCGAATAAAAGGCGAAGTAGGAAGGAGGCCGGAAATGCCACAAGCCCTTGCGGTCCGATCGGCGAAGGACGCCGTCATGGTTGCGCGCGTCCGCGAAATCGTTGAGCACTTTGCGGAGCGCGACAGTGCCGGTGAAATACTGACCACCGTGCATCACTTCCCCGCGCGCGAAGCGAAGTTTGTGCCAATGCCGGGCTGGGTTCGCGCGGAGCTTGCAGCGGCCTATGCCGAGAAGGGAGTTTCCGAGTTGTATAGCCATCAGGCAGCGGCGGCGGCGGCCGTGCAGAACGGCCTCAATACGGTGGTGGTCACCCCGACTGCTTCGGGGAAGACGCTGTGTTACAACTTGCCGGTCCTGAACGCCGTGCTCGAGAATGCGGACACGCGCGCACTGTACTTATTCCCCACGAAGGCGCTCGCGCAGGATCAACTCGCCGAACTACAGAATCTCTCCGTTCGCCTCGATCACCGATTCGGTGTTTTTACTTATGACGGCGACACACCCTCCGACGCCAGAAAAGCAATCCGCGAGCGGGGCCAAATCGTGCTTACAAATCCGGACATGCTGCACACCGGCATCCTGCCGCACCACACGCGATGGCAGCGGCTGTTTGAAAATCTGCGTTACGTTGTGCTGGACGAGTTGCACACCTATCGAGGGGTGTTCGGGAGTCACCTCGCCAATGTGTTGCGCCGCCTTCGCCGCATTGCGAGTTTCTATGGATCGAACCCGCAATTCATATGCTCTTCGGCCACGATCGCGAATCCGGGCGAACTGGCATCGCGGCTTGCGGAAACCGATTTCACTGTGATTGAGGACAACGGGGCGCCGGCAGGGGAGAAATTTTTCGTCTTCTACAATCCTCCGGTGGTGAACCGGTTTCTCGGAATACGCCGCGGTTATATCAACGAAGCGTCGCGCGTGGCGCAGGAATTCCTGAAACGAAACCTGCAAACCATCGTGTTCGCCAACTCCCGGCTTCAGACCGAGGTGCTGCTCACTTACTTGCAGCAGGCGAATCCGATGCCGCCCGGACAGCCGCCTGCGATCCGCGGCTATCGCGGCGGCTACCTCCCGGGCGAAAGGCGGGAAATCGAGCACGGCCTGCGTGAAGGACGGATTCGCGGCGTGGTTTCAACCAACGCCCTCGAACTGGGCATTGATGTCGGCTCGCTCGACGCCACGATTATGGCCGGATATCCGGGGACGATCGCCTCCACCTGGCAGCGCGCTGGCAGAGCCGGACGGCGCAGTGGGAGTTCTTGCGCTGTGCTCGTGGCCTCCTCCTCGCCGCTTGACCAGTTTATCGTCGCGCATCCGGATTATTTTTTCGGCCGCTCGCCCGAGCGTGCGTTTGTCCAGCCGGACAACCTTGAAATCCTGGTGAACCATTTGAAATGCGCGGCGTTCGAATTGCCGATCGCGGAAAACGAAACCTTTGGCGGAGCTGATATCCCTTCCCTCTGCGCGCGACTTGCTGAGGCTGGATATCTGCATCACGCGGGAGGACATTGGCATTGGACGCAGGAGGCCTATCCCGCCGACGCGGTGAGTTTGCGCGCGGTGACTTCAGACAATTTCGTGATCGTGGACACTACGCGCGAAACCGAAGTGATCGCGGAAGTGGATTTCTCAAGCGCGCTCACGACCGTGCATCCCAAGGCCATTTATCTCCACCAGGGACAGCAATTTCACGTCGAAGCGCTCAATTTCGAGGAACGCAAAGCCTATGGGAAGCGCGTGGACGTGGACTACTACACCGATGCCATTCGCTACACACAGGTGCGCGTGCTCGAAATCGCGGAAAGCGAACGCATTGCGGCGTCCAGTGGCGACGCCCATGCGGCAAGGTCCCGCGGTGACGTGCTGGTTCGCTCACAGGTAATCGGATTCAAGAAAATCAAGTTTTTCACAAACGAAAATGTCGGCGCGGGAAAACTCGAGCTGCCCGAAAACGAGATGCACACGACGGCATTCTGGATCACGCTCGAGCGCCCACTGATCGAGTCGCTGCCGTTTTCGGTCAGCGACCGCCAGAGCGGCATGTTCGGCCTGCTCCACGCGCTTGAATCGATCGCTACTCTTTTGCTGATGTGCGACGCGCGCGACCTGGGCACTGCGATCGGGGAACGCCCGCCTTCCCCGGCTTCGGAAATTGAGTGGGAGGAAACGCCGAGCCTTGAAAACGCAACCACGCTCGCTCAAAGGGAATTTTTTGAGCCGAATTTGTATCTCTACGACGCCTACCCCGGCGGAATCGGTTTTTCCGAACCGCTTTTCCGCGCGCATCAATTGCTGCTGGCGAAAACGCGCGAGTTGATTGCCGCATGCCCGTGCGAAAACGGTTGCCCGTCCTGCGTTGGCCCCACAGGAGAACGCGGCGAGCGCGCCAAAGAAGCCGCCCTGTCGATCCTTTCTCTCCTGGGCGCCTAAGATATTTGCCACAGAGGCACGGAGACACACAGAGAAATAATTAACCACGGATAAACACGGATGAACACAGATAAGAAATTGCATTTAAGAAAAAACGAGCAATTTGAATTGGGCCATGTTTCCCAACAATCTCAGTCTCTTGCCTCATTCCTTTTCCTTATCGGTGTTTATCTGTGTCCATCTGTGGCTCCCTTCTCTATGCCTCTGTGTCTCCGTGGCAACCAGAGGTCTCCCGTTTGAGCACGCACGACAAATTTGCGGGGATCGCTGCGTTGCGGCCTGCGCGTGCACGTGGGGCATTTCCGTCTCCATCTGTGGATTCTCCTCCGGAAAGCGACCGGCTTGCGCAAATTCTTGGCGCTCAGGTACGACGGAATCACTTTGGGGAACATTTGTCGCTCAGGCAGTGGTATGCGACGCCGGAAATGTGCGCGCCGAATCCGCGCTCACTTTCGTTGCTAATGCCCCCGGCGCCGCATTCCGCGGAATTACTCGAATTTGCGGCTGATCCCGGGCGATGGCTGTTTCTCGATACGGAAACAACCGGGCTTGCAGGCGGCACGGGCACGTACCCTTTTCTTGTGGGTATTGCGTGGTGGGACGCGGGAGGCTTGCAAGTCGAACAATTTTTCATGCGCGATCTGGATGAAGAGCACTCCCTGCTGCTCGAGCTCGCGGAAAGAATCGCGGCGCGGCCTGTGCTTGTAACCTTCAATGGGAAGAGCTTCGACTGGCCGCTGCTCGAAACTCGCTACCGCATGACGCGCGTGATCCCATCCTTTACTCCCAAAGTGCATCTGGATTTTCTGCATCCCGCGCGCCAGCTCTGGCGTCTGCGCCTCGGATCGGTGCGGCTGAAAGACCTGGAGCGTCACGTCCTGTGCGAGGAGGGCCGCGCCCTGCAATGGTCGCGACACGATGACATTGATTCCTCGCTGATCCCGCAAATCTATTTCGATTACCTACGCGGAGGCCCAGCCGAACCCCTCGCCGGGATCTTCCGCCACAACCAGATGGATTTACGAGGTCTTGCCGCACTTGGAGGAAAACTTCTCGGCCTGCTCGACAGCGCCAATGGAATCGCGAACGCGATACTGCCCGGAATGCACGACCCCATCGAAGTGTTAGGCCTCTCCCGCATGCTTCATCGCCGCGGCCATTCCACTCGCGCGCGCGAACTTTATGAGACCGCCTTGCGTTCGGGGCTGCCTCGGCCTGTCGAGCGGCTCGCGCAACGTGAGTTGGCTCGCCTCGCGAAACGTGGGCTCGATTACGCGTGCGCCACCTCGCTTTGGGAGAATTTGCGCAAGACGCCCACTACAACGACGCGGAAAAGAACTGCCATCCTGATTGAGGAGGCTCGGAAGGCTCTTGAAACAGCGATCGAAGCAGCCGAGCAATTGGCAATTTATTACGAGCATCGCGCGAAACAGCCGCTGCGCGCCGCCGAACTGATACGCGCAGCAATCGCGGACCTTCAGGCCGCACGAATTGCCGACGAAATCAACGGCTCGCGCGCGGACAGGATCGCTTCGCGGCTCATGCAGCGGCTCTCAAGATTGGATCGCCGCTGTGCGGCCAGGACAGCGCGCGACCTTTTGGAGTCTGTGTGAGAACCCGAATTTCAGACGAATTTGTAGCGCCCGTCTTCAGGCGGGCATGTGCTCGAATCTACAATACCCGCCTGAAGGCGGGCGCTACATACGACAAAAACAAAACCACCTGTACCAAGAGCCAGCTACCTCTTTCGCAATCGGGAGCAAACAACCACCCGTTTTCCGCGGCGTGTGCGTAAAATCAGGTTAGGGAAATTCCGCCACGCTGTTGGCGGCAAGGTGACGCGATGCCTGAAACACAATACAAGGTAAGCCGGACCCCGCGATTTTCCTTTGTCGCGGAAGCAGAAGTGACGTGGGCGGAGAAAAAGTCCCGCATCATAACGCGCATCTCCGAGTTAAGCGCGCAAGGCTGCTACGTGGACACCGTCAATCCGTTTCCCATGGATACGGAGCTGCACTTCCTGATTCGATATGGCTGCAGCACCTGCGAATTGCATGGCAAGGTCATCTATACGCACTCCGGCTTCGGCATGGGTGTGCTCTTCGGGGACATCGCGCCGATCCACCGCGCCACGCTCAACAACTGGTTGGAAGAACTCGCCCGGAAATCCGCTTGAACCTCGTTTGCATTCTCCCCTCTGTTTGACTTGGTCAATCGACAAGTGCAAATTCTAATGGACATCCGTCTGAGTTCGATCCGCTGCCGCTTGGAGGCACATGTTCCTGGGCCACTTTGCCGTCGCATTAACCGCAAAAAAAGCTGCGCCGAAAACTTCACTTGGCACTTTAGTGCTGGCCGCGCAGTTTGCGGACATCTTGTGGCCCGTGCTGCTATTGCTGGGGATCGAGCAAGTGCGAATTGTTCCGGGACTTCTTGCGGCCTCGCCGCTGGATTTCACGTCGTATCCAATTTCACATAGCCTGGTTGCGCAGCTTGGCTGGGGCGCGATATTGGGCATCGCCTATTTCATGATAAAGCGCGATGGTCGGAGCGCAATGCTGGTCGGCTCGCTGGTTCCGACGCACTGGGTGCTTGACTACATCGCGCATCGTCCGGACATGCCGATTTATCCCGGAGGGGCAAAATTCGGATTAGGGATGTGGAATTCAGTTCCGCTGACGATTTTTGTAGAGTTCGCGCTTTTTGCAGCGGGCATTGCGATTTACGTCAGCGCAACTCGCGCGAAGGATCGCACGGGGAATTTCGCATTATGGTCGTTGTTGGGTTTACTTGCCGTTCTGTATCTTGCCTCGGAATTTGGGCCACCGCCGCCGAGCGTACACGCGCTCGCCTATAGCGCGATGGGAATCTGGCTTACGGTGCCGTGAGCCGCGTGGGCCGATCGGCACCGGCAATCAAGGCAGGCACAATCGGGAACGCCGTCACTTTAACGCGCGAATCGTCCGGTTTTATCGGAACGGCCGGGCCGCTGGGCCATCCCATTTCCATCGTGAGGTGATCGAACATCGGGCGGCTTCCGCCCTCCAGTACGAGGCAATCGCTCGCCGCGCAGCGAAGAAAAACTCCGTCCTCGGGAGTAACAAAAGAAAAGAAGTTGGGGCGCCGCAGCAGGTTGGTCCGCTGGTCGTATTTCAGTTCGAGCACTTCGCTGTAAGCTCCAAAAAAGCGGGCCGCGTCGGCATCGCTCTGCAGGCGAATATCAAAAAGCAGCAAAGTCCGTTTGTTTTTCTGGTTTTCAAATATGGCGTAACGATCCGCCGACCAGGTCGCAGCCAGAGTTGTGGAGCGGTCCTTCGGCAGAAATTGCTTGAAGATTTCCAGCAAGCCGAATTCCCCCATAACATTTTCATCCAGCTTTTTCCAATCCGCCGGAATCATGTCCGCGGTTTCAGGAAGCTTGATTTTGGGAGGCGCAACACCCGCAAGATACAATTCCGGGTGCAAGATTTGCTGGGTTGAAAGCGGAGGGTTCTCGAAGACTTTATGGAAATCGGGCCATCCGCTGGTTGCCTGAAGCACGTGCTGCGTAAACTTGATGCCCGCCACATAGGGGAACAGCAGCTCGTCCTGCAGGACTTTTGGCGCTTTGGAAAGTTCCGGGCTGCTGTTCGCGTCCCCCATCAGCAATGCAGGATCAAAATCGCCCAGGTCGCGAATACTTCCCTTTCCTCCCAATTGATAGTCAAGCATGGCGGCCATGGCCGAACCCTCGATGACGGCGTCGCGGGCGAGTTCACCGTCGTCGTTAGGCTTGGCCGCATCGGTCCACTGGTCGATGTGGAAGTGCTGGTCCATCAGCGCGTGCGTCAACTCGTGCGACATGACCACTCGCTGGTCCGCTGGCGAAGTCCAGTCCGCGATAAAGAACTCCTTGCTATCGGTATCGTAGAGTCCCGCGATCTGTTCGGTGAGCACCTTCACCAAAACCTGGTCGAGCGGATAATCTTTCGGGAGCAGGCCAAACTTCTCCATGGTTTTCTGGTCGGCGTAGCGCTTTTCGGGCTCCTTGTCCTCTTTCATTTTCTGCAGCAGGTAGGCTTGAATTTCCTCCCGGGAGCGCATGCTCTTTTTCAGCGGAGAAAGTATCGGCAGGGAGATCAACTTGCTCATTTCGGCGAGGACTTCATCCGCAGCCCGCAGGAATTCAGCACTCTGCGCCGACGCGGGCGGGGGCAGAGAAGCCGGCGGAGCCGTCTGTTGCGCGGCCACACCAAGCGCCATGAAAATTACGGTGATCAGGGCGGCAAAAATGCGCTTCACGGAGTCTCGTCTCTTCCCCAATCATCAGGAAAGTCCAGCTTAGCATTGGATGGTGATTTCGGAGCAGGGGATGTCAAGGAACGGGTGGATCTCGCCACCCCGTTGGAAACCGGCGCGGATTTCAGGAATTATTTTGCCGCCGGTTTGGACTCGGGCAAATCCGCCGATTCCACGCGCTTCCATTCACCGGCCTGGTACCGATAAACGTCGCGCGTCATTTTCAGGCATTGCGAAGGATGATCTTCATCCACCTGGCCGCAGTACGTCAGATGGAAACCATTTGTGTCGGACTCATAATTGGACTGCTGCAGCAAATCCGAACTCCAGAGCGACACTGCGGCGTGTCCATCGAATCGCCACGCGGAAAATATACCCGTCGATAAATCGTCCGTGCGGCCGCTCACGGTCATAAAGACCGGTTCGCTCTCGGACACTGGAACGAGTTCAAGGTCGCTATCAAAAAAATCCTTCTGCGCAAAATGGTCAATCTTTGCCGCCAGGGCGAAGCGGCCACCCGTCGCGGCATAGATTCGGACGGCGGCGGGCCCGCCGAGGCCGAAGTTTACCACCATCGCGTAGGCGGCCGGAGTTCCGCCAAGTTTTACCAGGCGATAGTTTTCTCCCAGAGGCGGCGGATCGGACAGAAGGGCCAGGAGGGTCTGATTTGCGACGATCAAGTCCAGCTTCGCGGAGGCATTCAAAATCGAAGAAGCGATGGAATCAAGATAAACGAGTGGCTTCTCCTCCTGGCTTTCACTTTCTGCTGCCCCGTTGAGCCGTGCTGCTGAAAGTTCGGCGACATCAGCTCTGAAATTCGCCTTTGAATCACCTCCATTCTTACCCTGCGCATGGAGCTGCGACGGGGCGAAGGCAAGCTGGGCCACGGCGATGGCGATTGTCATCGCAATTATCACGATTTGACCCATCAAAGTTGTGATTCGAAATCGGGAAGAAAGTAAGTTCATTTGGAGTTAGACTCTAATACACTCTCTGCCCTGACCGCAACCGGCCGGGGGCGTTCAGCGAGCAGGGCACATTTTTTGGTTGCTGTTTGTTATGCTACATTCGCGCACTGCGGCAAATTGTGCGCGGCCATACTCCCCGTTCTGGAATCGTAACAGAAAGGTCAATTTCGACATGGCAATTAGAAGCTTGAGCCATCCCTTTGAACTTCCAAGCCCCGACCTCCATCCGGGCACCAGGCTCCGCAGGGCCCGTGAGCGCCTGGGCCTGACTTATCGTGATGTCGAGCGGGCAAGCTATGAGTTAGCCTGCCAGCGCGGGCGTCCTGATTTTATCGTCCATCTGAGCCGTTTGGCGGATATCGAAAACCGGGATGTAACGCCAAGCCTCTACAAGCTTTATGCACTGGCCGTCATTTACCACCTCGACCCAAAGGAAGTTTGCCAGTGGTATGAAGTGCCTTTTGAAGGCCACTTCTCCGATGGGATACGCCTGGCCGCGCCAAACACCCATCTTGCCGCCGGGCCTGCAAGTTTGCGGCTTCCGATTCGATTCGATCCGGCTTTTGATCCCAGCCGAACGGAATTCCTGACGCGAATGGTGGAGCGCTGGGGAGATCTCGAGGGAACTCTGTTCAATCAACCGTCGCAACACTTGTACGGGTATGTGGGACTCGATGATAGAAGGATGGCGCCGTTGCTTCGTCCGGGCAGCCTAGTGCTCGTCGACCCCAAGCTACAACAGGTAAAGAATTCCGGCTGGACCAATGAATACGAACGCCCGATTTATTTTATTGAGCTTCGCGAGGGTTTCCGCTGCTGCTGGTGCCGCTGCGAAGGCGGAAAACTGATGCTGATTCCGCACCCTCTATCTTCCTGTGCGCCTGAGATTTATCGTTTCCCGGATGAAGCGGAAATTGTAGGCCAGGTAGTGGGCGTTGCGCTGCGGCTGGGGCCTAGTTAACGCGGTGCGCCGAAAAAATCGCGAGTAGCGCATTCATATTGGAACAAAACAGCTCGTTCAGGTAGTCCGGCAATCCTCCCGGGCACATCGTCTTGAAATCCCGGCTCTCCCTCCAGGATTCCACAACAACCCAGAACTGATCGCCAGCAGTACCGAGGCAATTCCGCAAGTCGTGCTCCTGATGGCTCAGGGGAGTCTCCAGAATCCTCGAAAATAGCTCTTCGTGACAGTGCGTCAGAGCGGCTTGCACGGAGGGCTGGGAATACAAATTCACCAGGCCGTCATGCTGGTAGCGCCCCGTCCCCGGATCTTTGAGAGAACTCACATAATACAGCCTCCCAAAATCGCTGGGGATTGCAGCCAGCGTGCGCGAGGTAAAGTCCTCGATCACCGACCGGCTTTGAAGGAAGCGTTCCGAAGACTCCATAAATTCATCCGTTCTGATTTCTGAACTTTTTCCTTCGCAACCATCAGCGAAGAATGCAATTGAGGTATCAAGATGGCGATCCTGGAGGGTCATCCATCATGAAAACAATTGCTGCTGTTTCGTGCTTTGCGCTTCTAGTCGTAAGCATGCTACTACCTGTTGCACGGGCCGTCTACACTCGATCCGTTAATCCTGTCCTGTCGGCCCAAGGGGCTCCTCCGCCGCCGTTCCCCCCAGGTGGCGGACACTAGAAACTATCTGGCTCTGTTGACATCCTTGGTGCTTCTGCAGGAATTGTTGTGGCCCGCGTCTCTTATCCCGAGCGCACGCGAGGGATCAAAACGCGATGATTTTTTCTGCGGTGCGGGGGAAACCCCCGCCTCTAGAGAGGCGAGCTACAACTTCGGTGGTGCCAGGCCAGCGAAACACTTGGGATTAAGGAGGACGTCAACAGAGCCAGACAAGTTGTAGTCTTCTGGGCTTAGGCCGAGTGGACGCAAAGGGGCATTTGTTGCCATACCTACTACGTAGCCCTTGTGCTATAATGCGCTCACTCGGTTTAGCCTATGACTCAGCGCGACCTCCTTCTTTACGGTTCGACTCTGACGTTCCAGATTTTACTGGCTGTTTTTGTATATTTAAGAAACTTGCAGCGGCGTCTCCCCTTTTTTACGGCTTATGCAACCTTGGCTTTAGCCTGCATGATTGTCATCGGGCTGATATACCGCTTTTTTGGCTTTCGATCGCTAACGTCGTATTACACCTATTGGATCATAGTCGGCGTGGATATGGTTGCGCGTTGCTTGGTGGTTGCGGAATTATGCTGGTATAGACTCCGTGAGTATCGAGGCATTTGGGCGTTCGCGTGGCGTTTGCTAATTCCTCTGACGTTGTTGTTTCTCGGCCACGCCGCTTTGGACGCCTGGGGTCAGCCAAACCGATTTATCATTTATAGCTTGACCATCGAGCGGGACATTAACATTGCGTCGGTCGCGATCCTGACTTGTTTGCTGCTGATCCGGAACTACTATGGCCTTCCCCTTGAACCCCTTTATAGACTGATCGCAGTTGGCCTCTTTTTTTACTGCATTATAGATATTGTGAACACTACTGTTCTCATGGACCAGTTTACGGGTTCCCTGTTTTCGTGGTTCTCGATTGACCACATGTCTCTCTGGCCTGCCCTAAGGCCTCAAATCGAACGCATGCAGAGTTTGTGGACTACCATACGATTCTCGTCTTATATGATTTCGATGAGCATCTGGTGTTTTGCGCTTCGAAAACCACTACCTGCGATGGCGAAGGATCCCGAGCTTCTTCCTGTGGAAGTCTACCAGGAATTTTCGCCGGCCTTGAACATGCGTCTGCGCGCTTTTAACGACCGGCTTCTGGAGATGTTGAAATCATGATGGAACAGACGATAGCCGTGTCACTCGGACTGGCTTTTGCCCTGTTGTTGTTGTGGCTTCTGCGGCCACGGAAACACTCCGGCCATGCGGATACCCCTATCGACACGGCGCTGAAGACCGGCTTTCCGAAGCATTTTCAGTACTTTCCGCAGATCCGTCAGGCGCTTTCCGCAGGGGATGACCAGTATTTACGTGACGTGGCTCCGCCTGAGGTAGCGCAACAGGCCTTCCGGGAAAGGCGTGCCGTCGCTCGAAATTTTCTTCGTGGCCTGCACGAAGACTTTTCAAGTCTTGAGCGCCTTGGGCGAATCGTGGCGTCGTTGTCTCCGGTAGTCAGCCGGCAGCAGGAATCCGAGCGAATCCTGCAGGGGCTTCAATTCCGCTTGCTGTACGGGTTAATCTGGTTGCATCTTTCCACCGGCAGGGTGCCTTTGGGGCAAATCGAGCAACTGACCGAATTAATCGGCAGGTTTGCGCTGCGAATGGAACAGGCCATGGCTCAGATCAGCGCGCTCTCGGCGGACCGCTTTACCCGCGAGATTAGCGCCTAGGCAGGGAAATATCTCTGGGACCCAGAGCGCGACGTACAAGCGTAAGAAATTCGTCGATCCGGAACGGTTTTCGAAGAAACAGGCAGGCCATCTTCATCTCGGTCGAGACCGAGTCCTCGGTATTGGTACCGGACATCGTGAAAATCACGTGGTTCGCTAGTTCCGGGCGGACCCGGCAAACCCAATCGTAAAATTCAGTTCCCGGGAAATCTCCATTCGGCTTCCATTCCGCCACCACCAGGTCAAACTGTTCGGACTCCAGCAGAAGGATTGCCTCGCGCAGATTTCGTACAGTGTATACGGTCCTGTAAAATGGCCTGAGAATTTCGCGTTCGAGATCGCGCACAGCCTCCTCGTCGTCAACCAATAGTATCCGCCCCGCCCCGCAGAACTCCCCCGCTTCCGGGTGCTCCTGACGCCTGTAATTCGCCACAGCAGTGAGGGGAAGCAGAATCGTAAAGCAGGCGCCGCGCGGTGGAGCATTTCGAACGAGGATTTCGCCGCCATGTTCGGTCACGATGCCGTAGCAGATGCTCAAACCCAGGCCAGTACCCTTCCCTACGGGTTTGGTGGTGTAAAAGGGATCGAACACCTTGGCAACTTCCTTCACTCCAGGTCCGTTATCGATAAACTCGACGATCAGCCGGTTGGCATCAGCATCCTGATAAGTTCGCACCCACAACTCCCCGTTCACGCGCATCCCCAGAACGACGTCCACGGCATTATTAAGAATGTTCAGGAAGACCTGCTGCAGCTGGTGGGCGTCGGCGGAAATCTGCGGGAGGTCATCGGCAAGCTCACGGTGTACGATGATGTTGTTGGCGCGGAGATCATATTCGCGGAGCGCGAGCGTATCCTCCAGAATCTGGTTCACCTCAACCGGGAGGCGTTCCGGCTTGTGCTGCCGCGCAAAACTCAACAAGTTCTGGACGATGCGGTGTGTCCGTTGCGCCTGCTTGTGGAGTTTTTCGACGTAGTCGGCCCCCTTCGCGCTGACCAGGTCGTCGGAAGCCAGTAATTGGCCGTAGCCGAGAATCGCGGTCAATGGATTATTCAGTTCGTGGGCCACGCCGGAAATCAGCTGCCCCACGGCAGCCATCTTCTCGCTTTGCAGCAACTGTTCCTGCGTGCGCCTCAGGTTTTCATATGCCGTGCGGGTTTCTTCGTAGAGGTGCGCCTTCTCAAAGGCGACGGCAATCTGCGTGCCGACGGTCACAAGTAAATTCAGTTCCGCCGGGGCGAACTCCTTGGGGGAGCGATGGCCCAGCGACAACAAACCGATGGGCTCGGTCCTGGACCACAAAACAAGTATCTGCGAGGCGACGATTCCTTCGGCTTGCTGAACGTCGCGAAACACGCGGGGTAACGGCAGTTCGGGCTGCGAAAGGATCGTCGCGCGAATGGCCCGAATGTGTTCCAGCAGGTCCGGTGGAAAAGTGGCCCGAGGAAAATGGCGCGCGTATTCCGTACGCATGCCGAAGTGCGCGGCCCGAGACATTTCATGAGTATCGCGGTCCAGGAGATAAACGGCTCCGACATCCCCTCCAAAAAGTTCCACAAGCTGGCGAAGCGCGCGATTCAGCATTTCGTCCAGTTCAAGCGGCTGATTCAGCGTCTGTCCGATCGAGTTGAGTACCAGAAGTTCGCGGTTGCGGCGTCGCACCTCTTCTTCCGCCAGTTTGCGTTCCGTGATGTCGAGCACAAAACCCTGATAGGCTGAGATTTTGCCCGACGCGTCCCACGTAACGAAGCTCGATTCCAGCACCGTGCGGATTTCACCGTCCTTGCGCCGAATTTGAAATTCAAAATTGCTAACCGAACCGAGCTCGAGGAGTTGCTTCATCAGGCGGTCCCGGTCCCCGGGATTGACATAGAAGCTGGAATTGTCGAGGCGCATTAATTCCTCGCGATCCTCGAACCCCAGCATGCGCATGAAGGCCTGGTTGAAATCGAGAAAGCGATTGCCCGGAGTGGCCATGAACACCCCTTCCCTCACGTTCTCAACCAGATTCTGGTATCTCTGCTCGGCTCTCCGGCGCTCGGTTATATCCTGCAGCACATGGATGATGCCGAGCGGGCGGCTGTCCGCATCGTGAAATTGGGAAGTGGACGCGAGGATAAACCCTCCGAGGCCGGCATCAACACCGCTTCCTTTCCCGTCCGCGCCTTCGCAATACGGGCAGCGAAGCCACTGGGCCGCGCCTCTTCGAAGAATAGCCGAGATCAAACGGCCTTCCAGGGCGTCGGAAGCGGTTCCGGCCCTGTTTTCGAACGCCTGATTGACGCGAATGATTCTTCCTTCCGGATCGTGCACGAGGATCGGATCGTCGATGGAATCGAATGTATTCGCCCATTGGCGCTGCACGGTTGCAACCTGTTCGAACAACCGGAGGCTTTGCACCGTGAGCCCCAGCAGGTTCGCGATGTTAATCAGGAAGGTGATTTCTTCCCGGTGGAACTTTCGCCTCCCTTTGGAACCCACCAGGATCCAGCCCAGCGGCGCATCAGGTCCGGGAAGACGGACCAGCAGCGCCGAGGATGGCGCGTTCTCCCGTGGCGAACCGGGATTTTCCACTCCATTTTTCTCATTGAGCGCAATGCAGGGCAGCTCTTGATCGAAGATTTCCCGCACCCATGGCACGCTCAGGGAGATTTTTTCGTGTTCCACCAGATAGGCGTCGCTATATCCGATAGCAGAACGAATAATGAGTTCCGCTTCCTCCCCGTTGCCCGCAGCCAGGCGGACCAGGCCGTGCGTGGCGTTCAGGCTTTCCACCAGATGGTGAAGCACTACGCCCAGCATCTGGTCCACGTTCAGGGATTGCGTGCTGGCCGCGGTGATCAGGGTCACACGCCGTAGTTTGTCAGCCAGGTCTTCCAGCCGCATGCGCGTTTCTTCGAGCACCAGAATTGCCATGGCCGTCCCCATGGCCACATTGAAAAAATCCTGCAGCGCGATGCGAAGCAGAAAAATATATTGCGAAGGCCACCACACCAAATCCATGATATGCAGTCCCGCGAGCAACATCGTGGCCGCAAGCAACCTCCCGCCATAACCCGACCTCGATTGCGAATACCTCCACAATAGCCATCCCGCTCCCACAAGCAAGGCAAACTGGAGAATCCCGGTCGGAAGATGAGTCCCGCTCAGAAGGTTCATCGGACGCCGTTCGAGCGGAACAACCAGGGCGCCTTGCAGAATCATGATCGGGTAAAGCACCGCAGGGCGGACCTTTCGACCCGTATATCCCCAAACTGTGGCGAAAAACAGCGCCAGCCCGGCCAGATAGCACTCCAAGGCAATTAGGCGGACCAGATTGCTCGCCATCACGATGGATATAATGCGGACGACGGAAAAAACGGTGAATGCCGTCCAGCCTGCAATCCAGAACCTGAAAAACCGGGCGGGACGGTCGCGATCGAGCAGAAAATACAGGACAAGGAGAATAGCAATTGATATGGATTCGAAGAAAGTGATCGCGAGAAGACCCTGGTTCTGCATGGATCGATGAAACCTCCGCGGGGCGTCGAACCGGAAGGTTCGGCGCCGTTACGAGGGAAGCGACACGCTGGGAGGAATCCGTTGGCAAAGTTAACATGCGGACACGAGATCGGACAACAATGCCGTCGTGCGTATGTGCCCTGCCGTATAATGAGGGAGTCCGAGGTGGACCCTGTCCAAAACAAAAATATTGATCGTCGATGATGAAGAAGCGATTCGGGAAGTGGTCTCAACCCTCCTGGAGGCGCAAGGGTACGAATGTAACTCGGTTGGGAATGGCCGCCTCGCGCAGGCATATCTTGCGGATCATCAGGTTGATTTGGTTCTGAGCGATATGGTGATGCCGGAGATGGACGGCCTCAGCCTGGTGGAGTGGCTGCGCAAGACCGATCCTGACGTTCCGGCCATTATGGTCACGGCGATGCACGACCTCTCGGCGGCCCTCGAAGCAATCCGCCGCGGGGCGTACGACTACATTCTGAAGCCCTTTGAAAAGGACAACCTCTACCTGGGTGTACGGCGCGCACTCGAGCACCGCCGTCTGCTGCTTGAAAATCGCAACTACCAGCGCAACCTTGAAAAACTGGTTGAAGATCGCACGGGGCAGCTGAAAGGCGCGCTTGAGCAGCTCGAACAATCCTACGATGACACGCTGGAAGCCCTGGGAGGCGCGCTCGATTTAAAGGACGCCGAGACGGAAGGTCATTGCAGGCGCGTGACGGCATTTACGATTGCCATTGCGAAAGAGATGAAATTGTCGCCCAAGCTTCTGCCGCAAATCGCCCGCGCCGCGTTTCTCCACGACATCGGAAAGATGGCCATCCCGGATCAGATCTTGCGCAAGCCCGGCCCGCTGACGCCGGAAGAGCGCGAAGTCATGCGCAAGCACTGCGAAATCGGATACAACATGGTGACCCGCATCCCGTTCCTCAGGGAGGCCGCGGAAATTGTGCTTTCTCACCAGGAATATTTCGACGGCACGGGCTATCCGCGCAGCCTGAAGGGCGAGCAGATTCCACTCGGAGCACGGATTTTCGCCGTGGCCGACGCACTGGATGCCATGATTTCCGACCGGCCATACCGGAAGGCCTTGTCCATCACACACGCAAGGGGTGAAATCGAGCGCTGCTCGGGGACACAATTCGACCCGGAGGTCGTTAAAGTCTTCCTGGCGATGCCGGACACGCTCTGGAACGAATTGCGGGAAAACATGGGAAGGCCCTACCGGCTGTCCCAGCTGAGGACTGCCTAGAGCGCCTGGAAGTTTGAAATTTTGGTCAGGCCTTGCGAAAATTCTGCTGTGCCTGTACTATCCTGCGGAACAGGAAAAACCATATGGCCCTCATACCCATCAAGACTGCATCCATTACAGGATATTGCGATTGCATCCACGGCTGCTACGAATTCGCGAGCTTGCGCGATGAGGATACTGGCAAAGGGTACTGCCCGCGCTGCGCGAAGGAACACCTCGAAATGAACGTGGGCGTCGGACTGCCGCAGCCATCTCCCAATAAAGTTTCCGCGAACTCGGGTACGCTGCCGTCTACGCCCCACATTCCTCCGCCAGCCGATCCTCCCGGCCGGCTTCGATAGGCCAGAAATCTCCCGACAGGTGCGGACATCCCCCGAGAAATCATGGCGGCAAGTGTGACCATCGCGTCTTCCGGTGCGATAATGGGTATGTCGGCTGCACCCTCATGGCAACGTTCGACATATTCATGGACGGCTCCTGTTCCTTCTGCCAATGGACGCGCGCGAAGGTAGAACCATACGACACGCATGCGCGGCTGCGGTTCCTGGATTATAACGACCCTCTGGTGGCGACGCAGGCCCCCTTTTCACGAACCGAACTGGACCGGGAGATGCATGTGCGAACTCCCGAGGGAGTCTGGCTGCGCGGATTCGAAGCCTGGCTGGCCCTGCTTCGCGTGATGCCGAGATTTGCGCGGCTTGGCAGGATCGCCGGCATGCCGCCTTTTCGCTGGCTTGGGCCTCCTGTGTATGGATTCATCGCGCGGCACCGCTATAGCCTCCCTGGCGCGCCCGCGCGCTGCGAGACGGATACTTGCCCTATTCCCTCGGCAAAGAAGTAAGTAGCGTAGACTTTAGTCTGCGCGGTTTAGATTTCCGTCATGTTGCAACCGCGCGCAGGCTGAAGAGTCTGTGTGGCAACTCGGCTTGACAGTACAGGTATACTTCGCGCAGGAGGTTGCGCGATGCCAAATTTTTACGAGTACAACCCGGAACAGGGATATTTGTTGCCGCCGAAT